>Ga0208695_1000713_pt1 | contig 33427 bp, 25 predicted proteins | sample AD_UKC111_MetaG_FD_184449 | JGI IMG/M metagenome (GOLD analysis project Ga0208695, IMG submission 184449) | Active sludge microbial communities of municipal wastewater-treating anaerobic digesters from Hong Kong - AD_UKC111_MetaG (SPAdes)... | ecosystem: Engineered > Bioreactor > Anaerobic >...
GTTCCAGAATTAGATTCACTACTCTTTTCTTAAGTTCATCATCCAGTTGATTGTGACTGGGTTTCCCCCGGCTTTTATTGATCAACCCTTCTGCTCCCAGTTTTTGATACTCTTTCCACAGTCGCTTTACTTGCCTAACACTGATTCCTAAGTGTTTTGCCGCCATTTGCTGAGTTATTTGTTTTTCTGCCAACTGGCTCATCATTTCTGTTTTCTTAATCTCTTTTTCACTCATCGTGTGTAGTCTGTCCACTTTCTTCCTCCACGTATGGGGACATTTTAACTTTGGTAAAAGGGGACATTTCTACTTTGGTTTAACAGCTCTTGTTTCTTCCTTGACGCAAATGGTAAAAGGTTTAGAATTATCCCAAGCGATGAAGCTCGCCAAATGAAATAGAATTGCCCTTTGTGGCTGATAGCTTCTACCATGGGTGAACGTGGTAGAGGCTTTTTTTATCATTTTGGCATGAAGAAGGCGAAATGAAGAATAATGACGAAAGCTCGAATAAGTTAGATGAAACCCAACTATCCACAAACCTGCCAGAGCGAGATCAAGTTGAAAGAAACGTAGTTTCGTTGGGATGGGTCGCATTTTTCGGCGGTCTGGCTCAGGACATGATTCAACCCATCCTGCCAACTTTTTATACCTCGGTTTTAGGACTGAACAAAGAATTTATAGGTTTGATTGAAGGTTCACTTACCACAGTAGTGAGCCTGATGAAAATTGGCGCCGGTTATCTTTCAGATCTATTAGGGGTCAGAAAGATCATCGTTTTCATCGGATACGCACTCTCTGCCATTTCCCGATTTTGCTTAGGGCTGGTAAATAGCGATTTTGCAGTTTTTGGAGTCAGGCTTACCGATGGTGTCGGCAAAGGATTAAAGGATGCTCCTCGAGATGCTTTGGTAGCTGGATCTGCCGGTCGCAAGAAATTAGGATTAGCATTCGGGATTCAACGCACACTGGACACACTTGGTTCTGTAGCTGGTCCATTAATCGCTTATGGCTTACTCCGGTTCTGGGCAGATCACCCAAATAAGTACAGGGAGATCTTTATGGTTGCCGGTTTGATTGCTTTCATACCGCTCATAATTATTGGATTCTGGGTAAAAGAGAGGAAGCAGCCTGTCAACAAAGTATCGATCTCACTGAAGTCTTTAAGGGGGCCCTTCGCTGGTTTCCTAATTATTATGTTGTTATTCACTTTAGGAAATTCATCAGATGCATTCTTGATCTTAAGAGCCGAAGACACAGGAATATCAAGCACGACTGTTCCCCTGGTTGTCGCTCTGTTCAACTTAATATCCGCACTCACTGCCATTCCAGCCGGTAAACTTTCAGACCGTATCGGCAGACGGAGAGCCATTACCATTGGATGGGGAATTTATGCGCTAACTTATTTTGGTTTTGCTGTAGCCAAACTACCCTGGATGATTTGGATTTTATACTCATTCTATGGTTTATATTATGCATTTACTGAAGGCTCGGCTAAGGCGCTGGTTGCAGAATTGGTTCCTGAGGCTAATCGAGGTTCAGCGTACGGTTTATTCAATGCATCGATTGGGGTGATGGCTCTACCAGCAAGCGTAATTGCGGGTTTTCTGTGGAACTTATCCTCAGGGGCCCCATTCTTGTTTGGAGGACTGATGGCATTCTTGGCATTTATCGCAATGCAATTTTTACCCAAAAAGGTAGAAGCATGATTTCTCTCGGTCAAAAAATCGATTTTTTTGAGATATAGGTAACTTGCTTGGGTTAAAGAACCTCATTTATAGGTTAATGATTTTTATTCACAAAGGCAGTGAATTTTCTACAACCCTTCCAGGTTTGTAAGGACTAGAAAAAAAATGGATGATTCTAGTAATACAAAAGAAAGTACCAACGATTACTATCTCACAGAATCTCAAAAGAGATCCCTGACAATTTCATTATTCCTCTTCGAGAAGGCGTTGCGAAAAGCTGCAAGGTTGTTATCTGAAGAAAATGAGGTTGGAATTTTTTATTCTCAAAAAACACAACTAAGTACAGAAAAACGCTCAATTATTCAAAAGACAATTTCTCAGACGTTAGAGGAATTAGGCGTTTTTGCAAAGAAATTGGGGTTAATTACCTTTGAAGAGAATGTTGAAAGTGAGATTATGGCTGATATGAGTATAAGCTGGGAGAGCATTGAAGAATGTCGATCAAAACGTTTGCGTGGGTATGGCAATCTCGATCCTCGCACTGTGCAATTGCTGGATCCGGCGATTACACATTTTGCTAACATTGCCCTAGCCCTATCTGGTTTGGTAGCCAATAAATCACAGGATGACAACACTGAGAATATTTAGTTAAAGGAAATTTATCCTCAAGCAAACTCATCCTTTTTAAAATCACACCTAACTTGATAAGTTGAACCTTATTGACGAAGTTACGAAAAGGGATACAATAAATCAAAAGATGAAGCTCGCTAGGATCTTTTCGAAACGCCGATCATGGCTGATAGCTTCTGTCGGTGCAAAATTAAGACAGAAGTTTTTTCTTATTAACCCGGTCTTTTGAAATCATTTTAAAAGGAGTATCGTATGACCAGTATTGACCTTGTGCACGCACGTGAAATTCTTGATTCACGTGGAAATCCAACCGTAGAGGTTGAAATTGTCTTGGATAGTGGCGCTTTTGGAAGAGCTGCTGTTCCATCCGGAGCTTCGACAGGCATCCATGAAGCCCTGGAACTTCGCGATGAAGATAAGACCCGTTACAGTGGCAAAGGAGTATTAAAAGCTGTTAGCCACGTTAACGAGGAGATCGCGGAAGCTATCGTCGGTATGGATGCATTGGACCAATCAGCCATTGATAAGGCAATGCTTGATCTGGATGGAACCCCTAATAAAAGTAAATTCGGAGCGAACGCGATTCTTGGGGTTAGTCTGGCAGTCGCTCGTGCCGCAGCTGATGAGGTTGGCCTTCCATTGTATCGTTATTTAGGTGGCGTGACCGCCAAACTTCTTCCAGTTCCCATGTTCAACATCCTGAATGGTGGTGTGCATGCGAATTGGCAAGGCACAGATTTACAGGAGTTCATGATCGCTCCAGTTGGCGCCCCTACTTTCCGCGAAGCGCTACGCTGGGGAAGTGAAGTCTATCACTCCCTAAAAGGTGTGTTAAAGAGCAGTGGTTATACCACTGGCGTTGGTGATGAAGGCGGATTCGCCCCTGCTTTGAAGACAAACGCTGAAGCGATTGAAGTAATTTTGAAAGCTATTGAAAAAGCTGGCTACAAACCTGGCGAGCAAATTGCCATAGCCATTGATCCCGCCTCAAGTGGTTTCTTCGAGGACGGCTTCTACAATTTGCGGACCGAGGGTAAAAAGGTCACTTCTGCCGAGATGGTCGCAATGTATGCGGAGTGGATAAAGAAATATCCCATCGTTGTCCTTGAAGACGGCCTGGCTGAAGACGACTGGGATGGCTGGAAACTGCTTAACCAGACAATTGGTGACAAGATCGAATTAGTGGGTGATGATATTTTTGTAACCAATGTTGATCGTGTAGCGAGAGGTATCAAAGAGAACGTGGCTAATGCAGTCTTGATCAAGTTAAACCAAATTGGCACGCTCACTGAAACGATTGCGACTATTGAAATGGCCAAGAAAGCTGGCTGGGGAGCTATGGTTTCACATCGCTCAGGTGAAACTGTAGATAGTTTCATCGCTGATTTTACCGTAGCCATGAGTACCGGCCATTTAAAAACCGGGGCTCCTTGCCGTGGTGAACGGTTGGAAAAATACAACCAGCTCATGCGTATCGAAGAAGAATTGGGCGACGCAGCAATCTATGCTGGTCGAAAAGCATTTGTGAGATAAATGATCTGACCAAATAATGGGGCTGGGAATATCACCCAGCCCCTGTTTTTCGGAGTAAAGACAAATTGACTACTATCCTTCTTGTTCGACACGGACAGACTGAATGGAATCGAATTGAACGATTCCGCGGTCGAGTGGATATTGAGTTAAATTCCAATGGCTTGATTCAAGCTGAGAAAACTGCAATGCGAATTCAAAGTCATTGGAAACCTGCTATCATTTATTCCAGTCCATTAAAGCGTGCTTTGCAAACTGCTCAAGCGATCGCAGAAATGACGAACGTTCAGATAGAGTCTTCTCCAGATTTGGTGGATATCGATTATGGCGATTGGCAAGGTTTGACCCCTGAAGAAGCTCGATTGAATTGGCCTGATCAACTTGATGCCTGGTACAAGCATCCTGAAATAGCGCTAATCCCTGCTGGCGAAAATCTGCTTGAGGTCCAATCTCGGGCGATGTCCAAAGTAAAAGCCGCGACAAAGACATACCCCGATAAAATAATCGTCATGGTAAGCCATACTGTGGTCAACCGATTAATTCTGTTAGGAATCATGGGAATTGGAATTGAACATTTCTGGCAACTGCGCCAGGAGCCCTGCGCGATTAATATAATTAATTCAAAGGAAGATGACTTTTTTCTGGTCACAATGAATGATACCTGCCACCTAGAACCATAATACTTTTATGGCTCTTCAATCTAATCATTACTGACCTGATGTTGGGAGATTGATCACGAAGGTAAACAGGAATCCCCTCATAACGGAAATAGATTAGACAACTTCATAACTTAGACTTCAATAACAAGTTGATTGTTCTCCCGCATTATTTTGTTCTATGGCTAAAAATCTTGCGACAAAAGCGTTGTGTATCCACCTGTGTAAGCAAGCATTAACAAAACCATAAAAGATCCTGACGACTATCAAGAACAATTTATTTCTAAAAGGCAATCTTATTGGCTATCGCGATATTTCACAATCAGGATAGTTGTGAGGTACTCGCTTTAGCGAAAAGTCACCTCTTGAAATTAGGTGTTAATATCTCTTCTGACTGATTTGATGCAATTCACTCAAGGGGAAAAGCAATCTCAGGGATCAGCATATGGGATAAATGCAATCACCCCGTCTTATCGAATAAATACAACTAAATAGACCACAAAGAGAAGAACCATTGATATCAGGATCATAAAACGACGAAGTTTCGCAATCCTCATCTTAAGATTAATCCCCCCATCAATTAATTCAGACAAGTCAGTCAGGCGATTTAGAAGGATGGACGAATATCGTCTGGCAATCTGTGAGCTATCATATTTAAACGATACGCCTATGTCCGCGACGCGTAAGGCGATACCGTCATTTGGCCCATCGCCGACCATCATTACGTGATGGCCCTTATTCTGGAGAAGGCGGATTATTGTGGCTTTTTGTGAGGGTAATAACTTTGAAAATACTGAACAATACTCTGCTTGTCTTCCAACTTCATCGAGTGGCATTCGATCAATCACATTGCCAGATAATGCTGCCTCGTTTTTTTGTGCTATTCCACATGTGTGTGCAATTTTTACTGCTGCTTCAGGTTTATCGCCAGTGAGTAATAAAGGCCGTATCCCCTTCTTGATAACCCCCTCAACGATTTCTTTTGCGCCATCCTGCAACGAGTTTTCGAGTTGGGCCATACATAAAAATGTATATTCTTTCTGCCGTGGATCTACATCCCCAGTTGCAAAAGCCATAGCAATCGCAGTATCTCCGTTTTGACTGATTGATCTACTCAAAGCCTTTACTTCGCTTCGAAAATTGAAATCAAGCTTCCTTTTCTTGTTGTTTTCATCAATGTAATCTTTACATTGTAAAACCACATGGTCAGGATCGCCTTTCAGAAAATACCATTGTTCCCGTTCTTTAGTTACATAACCACAGTACATATATCTTTTTTCTGAATCAAATGGGCCATCTAAATTTCGATGAAACTTACTGGAAATCTCTACCAGATTAACGCCAGCTCGTTGTGCTAATGAAATAAAGGCATAATCTACCGGATTCGCAGATTTGACCTTTTCAAAAAAGGAAATATCAGTGCATAATGCCGACGCAGTTCGGATCAAATCTTGAGTACTACCCTCGAAACCCATATATTTTGTATCAAATTTTTTCAATGAAGAAAACATGAAAATATTTGATATCTCCATATGGCGGGTGGTTAATACTCCTGTTTTATCAAAACAGATCGTATCAATCCTTTCTAATAGAGAGAATATATCAGAATAACGTATAGAAATATCCCTCTGGTTATTTCGTTGTTGTTCACGTTTTCGAAAGAAAGAAACGATGAACTCATTCTGCTGGAGAAGGAATAATAATATACCTGTAGAAATATAAAACAAGGTTGTCATCTGCCAATTGGGAAATCGAGATATCGATTGCCAAAATGCCGGTAGTAGTAATAAAAGGATCCACGAATGGCGTAATTCAATTTGGTGATTCTTTGGAGTCTGATTTATCGAGGCAACTTGATTGACAATTTCCCCATAAACTGTCTCTGACCCTAACGCAACCACGATACCTTTTGCAGAACCCTGAATGATCCGACTCCCCATATAAACAAATACATCTGCAGATGAAATTTTCTTCAAAACTGGCAGTAATTCACCTGTAACATCGAACTCATCGACTTCGAGAGACCTGGATTCGATCAATTTCAAATCAGCAGGAACGATATCCCCCGTCTGGATCAAGACTAGATCTCCTAGATGAAGATCATGATCGGATATGTTCTGAGTAATACCTCCCCTGATTACTGTAACAATACTCCCATTCATTAATCACTTCATCCAAGATTCAGAAGAACATTTCAGATAGCCCGCAATCACTGTGTTAGTGATCAATATGCCAGTTTCCGAACAAAAGCTGTTTTTTGGAAATTATGAGGAGAAACGGATTAACCATTACTTACTTCTTTCTCAAAAATGACCTTAAAAACATCTTCGCCATAACTGGTGGGTAAGGGCTCACCAACAGTGAGTTTGAATGTCCGCCTTCCGCCTGTTTTTCTCTCCGCTCGTAAGAAAATGGCATCACTCATTTGCTTCTCGTAAAAAATCCTGGCGAACTCATACATATGTGTAACAAAAAACACTTTTACATTCCGTTCCAGCAACGCACTCGTTATTTGCCTGGCGATTTCAGATCCTTCACGTTCATTCGTCGCAGCAAATGATTCATTAAACAGCATTAAGGAATCTGGTTTTATCTGATCAACTATTACACTCATCCGGCTCAATTCCTCATCCAGTTTTCCGCTTTTCATCGAAGCATCTTCTTTGCGCCGATAATGAGTAAATACTCCGCTACACACATTTGCAGAAAATTCCCTGGCTGGCACAAACATACCTGCTTGCATCATGAGCTGGGAGAGTCCAATACTTCTTAGGAATGTTGATTTACCTCCCTGATTCGCGCCGGTGATGACCGCCAGATTCTTGCCTTCAGCATTGATATTATTCCCAACAATCGTTTGCTTCATGGTCAGCGCCAGACTCACATCGTACATCCCTTGAAATGTATGCTGCCGGATATTAGCTAATTCTGGTACCGGAAAAGTAATCGGATTCCCAATTTGCTCCAATTGTTCTTTGAGATTGATGCAACCAATATAAAATGCCAGTTCGTTTCTTAGCATCTTAAAGAAATTTTCGATGTGATCAGTGGCTTGTGCCAAAGAATTCGCGGCTGAGTTTTCTCCTCTATCTTTTAAATCACCCAATGCCCTGGCACCCGCATCATCTCTTTCACTGATCGTAAAAGAATATTCTGGTGATTTTCTAATAAATACATCTTTAAGCCGAATCTTTTTCTTTCCATTAGGAAGACGTAAAGCGTAATTTTCTCCCTCATTCCCCTTACCCAATTCTGCGCTAATTAGAACTCCGTCTCGAAATTTTAATTGTTTCAAATGAAATTCAACTTCAGCAAAATATTCATCACTCAACTCATGTTTAATCATCGCGAAGAACCGTTTGAAACCCTCAGATTTGAATTCTTCCGAGTGCTTGTCGGCAAGGACTCTCAATTCCTTTAATAAGACAATAAACATATCCATTAAATTGACCGCGCTGTTTAATACACCACTTGGAGAATGAGTGAATATACCCAGCCATCGTCGATGCTCTCTGTCCATTGACTTAATTGGGATTTGATATATCTCTCGAATGACCGAAGCATTACTTAAACAATCTCGTAACAATTCTTGCCTATATAAAATGGAATCAATATCATTGAGACCAGTCAAAACCGCTGTTTTTGCGATATCAAACAGAAAACTATCCCCAAGGGCCATCGCATTAAATAATGTGTTTAACTCAAGATCGTGAACTAGATCAGGAGTGTTGGTTGGAAGCTGGGCTTGGGGGTTAAAATCTCGATCCCGGAACATTAAGTAAGCTTTCATTGAAGAATTCGCTCCTTAATCGATTCATATGTCAGGTGATACTTCTCAGCGATGCATATCGCGTAAGAGAGCCCATCAGCAGGCATTCGGACGATCTTGAAAGTCCTTTGCGTCGGGTTTTCTGGCACGACAGTGCTTACCATGCTCACAGTTTGTTCGCCCATGGTCGATAACTCGTCAATAAATGTCACGCATACAGCTAAAGCGTCCAGACGAATGATTCTTTGGATTATTTCCTTGCTTAAGAATATTGCGTCCATTAATGTAGTGGACGTGAATATTTCATTCATGATAATGATACTTTCTGAAGTGGCTGATTCAAGAATTTTATGAATCCGGACCAGATCATCTTGCAACTTACCACGTAAATTTCGGATATCCTCTTCTTTTTCAAAGTGCGTGAAAATTTGATCGAAGTGATAAAGTGTCGCCTCTTTTCCCGGAATAGGACATCCGAGACTGGCCAGATAGTGAAGCTGGCCGAACATTCTCGCGAATGTTGTTTTTCCACCCTGATTAGGTCCAGAAACCACAAATATCCTTTCCTTGCCTTTCAAATAAAAATCATTGCAGACAACAGGTTCTGATTCAGATATTAGTTTTTTAGCTAATGCGAAATCAAAAGTCTCCTTGGCGTGAATTGCTTTATCTTTTGTTATGATGGGATAGCAGAACTTCAGCCCTTTGGATTTCAGATCCTCAATAAAATCAATATAGGCAACGTAAAATTGTATTTGACGATCAAAGGTCAAAATAACCTTATCAATAAAATTAGTATGATTTTGACAATATAAACTCAATCGTTTAAATATATCTGGAAAAAGTTTAGCTACACAATCTACAATTTGTGCCTCGACATGATTCATTCCAGAGGCAATGAGAAGATCGATTCGATAATTCTTTACTTCCCCTTGTTTGAATTTTTCAAAAGTTTGTTCGACTTCTTTACTGTAGTCAATTTCCGATTCGTATTTTCGAACCCTGACCCAATTCCCTTTGATGATTACATTATATTGAATGCTGGATAATTCCGCTTTCCGTTCAAGCGATTCTGACTGGAGGATTAAGAAACCCGGAGAGACGATGTATTCTCTTATGTAATCCAGAAGATCAACAAGTCCCTTCGATCGAATTGGAGCTGCCTGTAGATCACTGACGAGACCCTGAACTGCTTCACAATAAGTGACACCAGCTTCCAGGAACCATCCTTCCTGATGATATTTAAAATAGAGCTTTTCAATCATGTTTAGGTAGCGGCGGACAAGAGCAATTTTTTCGGCGAATGTTTTTATTGCTTTGAGGACACTCTCGTTTTCCATGTCCTTAAAAATATCTTGTCGGAACTTGATTTCCTCAATTCTCCGCAACGGAGCATAGAAAAAAGGTAAAAGGTTGTAATCCTGTTTTCGATCTGTAATTGCATCAACAATTTGGTCAAGATTTATATCCGTAAAGAAATCCGGAATCGCTAAGGATTCCTCAACAGGATAATCGCTGTTGGATGGATAGAGGACACTTGGTATGGGCATTCGATCATATACTCCGATCTGAAAAACGATATTGGTTGTTATTACGGTTAATAAAAATAACCTCTACTGGAGCTTAGCTCAGTAGAGGCTATCAGTCTGCTGACATTTTTGGCGAGCCTCATCGCCACTTTAAATTTTGATTCATCCCATTATACCCCATATCTTGAAATAGACTATTTCTTCGAGAATATCATTCCTTGACGCAGGTGATTAATCCCTTTACAATAAGCTTCAAGCGATGAGGCTCGCTTAATTAATTGCCGTTGTGCTGATGGCCTCTGCCAGAAAAATTGCTTGGCAGAGGTTTTTTTATTTCCAAGCAAAATTCATTGGAATTACTTGAGAGGATATGGATAAATTTTTGGTAATTTCTGCAGGTGCGATATTAGGTGCCAATGCGCGTTATTGGATCGGGGATTGGGCAGCCCAAAAATTCGGCACTAATTTTCCCTATGGTACTTTCATTATTAATTTCACGGGAAGTTTACTGATCGGTTTCTTTCTGACACTCGCGACGGAAAGACTTATGATTGATACAAGATGGCGATTACTCATATCAGTTGGTTTCTTAGGGGCTTATACTACCTTCTCGACCTATGCATATGAAAGCTTAAACTTGTTGATGAAAGGTCAATGGGGTGCGGGTTTGATTAATCTTTTCGGTAGCACCATATTAGGAGTTTTAGCTGTCGGGATAGGAGTATATCTTGGAAAAGCAATATAATCTTAAGACAATGAACAAGGAGGTTATCATGCCTGACCTATCCCTACAAAAGAAAGCAAAAAGGCTGCGAATATATATTAGCGAAAAAGACCATTGGCGCGGGAATTCATTGGACGTAGCGTTGGTCGAGACATTACGTGAAAAAGGTATTGCTGGGGCGACTGTTTTTCGGGGAATTGTGGGGTATGGCGCACATTCCTTAGTTCACACAATACGGATTGAAGTCCTGATGGCTGATCTGCCATTGGTGATTGAGACAATTGATACACCTGAGAAGATAGAAGGCGTTCTAGATACTATTTACCCTATGGTTCGTGAAGGGTTGATAACTATTGAGGATGTTGAGATTGTGAAGTATACGCATCGTTATCTCAATCCTCTTCCAGCAGACAAGTTGGTATCTGAAGTAATGACACACAATGTTGTGACATTGAATCCAAGTATGAGTGTGCTGCACGCTTGGACTTTAATGCTGAAAAACAAGGTAAAAGCGACTCCAGTTGTTGATCAATCAGGTGTGGTGGTAGGAATTCTTACCGATGAAGATTTATTGGAACGAGCCGGAATCCAACAAAGACTTTCGATTGCTATTCGTATGGATGCGAACGAAGTTAACCAAGGGTTAAAAACCTTAGAAGATTCTCCATTGAGCGTCAAAGATGTAATGACCCAACCTGTTATCACAGCCCATGCAAATGAAACATTGGGTATAGCCACATCTCGTATGGTGAAATCTGGATTAAAACGTTTGCCGGTTGTAAACGATGAGGGCAAGCTGGTTGGTGTTTTATCTCGGCTAGATATTCTAAGGCAGGTAGCCAATATTACATATGAAACACCCGCTCCACATTTTCCTACAGGAGCGGTCAGGACAGTATCAGATATCATGAGCGCTGAGATTCCGATGGTTAATCAAGATGACGATTTATCACTGATCATCGAAAAGTTCTCGAAATCGGATTCACACCGATTAATCGTCGTCGACACAGAAGGAGTCGCCATCGGCTTATTGAGCGATTCGGATATCGTTACGCGCGTTCAACCTGCAAAGCGGCAGGGAATTTTGGAGGCTTTGAAGAATATCGGCAAACCGCCAGTCGGCAAGGAAACAGCGCTCGACTTGATGTCCCCCGGGCTGTTGACCACATCTCCAGAAACATCCATTGTCGACGCATTGAAGAGTATGTTGGCTGATTCACGCAAATGGATGGTTGTGGTCAATGAAAAAGGTCATCCTCTGGGATTGGTAGACCGCCAAATGATGCTTGAAGCAATTGCTGTGTTTGAAAAGACAGACTAGGAACTTTTTCTCCAAATTATTGGGCTACATCCTTTGCTCATTCTTGACGATTAGATAAATTGAATCCAGTGGACTCATATAAGCTAATCGTGCGTTGGCTTTATCCCACTGCCGTTTTGAATTTTTGGAAGCTGTCGGTGTCTTTGACCTAGGAAAGTGAAACTTTTGATTTTTACGTACCCGGCGAGCTGCGGTTCACGCACATACGCACAAACGTGTAAGAAATTCCTCCATTTTTGGAAAAATGTCTACCGCTGTGCGCCAGGCTCGCATCTGCAGACCTTTGGGCAACGAAAAACCAGAGCCTCGCGAAGCATCCTGTAAAGGACGACGGACTCTGGTTTGACTTTAGTAGCGGGGAGTGGATTCGAACCACTGACCTCCGGGTTATGAGAGATTTTCCTGGTTTCGGAACGTTTTTCACTCAGGCTCCGCATTTTAGCCTGGCCTGAGGGACGCTCTTCTGAAGAGGCCGGAGGATCTTTGGTTACGAGTTATTAGTCGTATGATAGCGACTTTTTATGACTGGGTCAAGTAGGACTTTTTTCGCGACCCGGAGGACGATGGTTGAAGGTGAGTGAATGAATGTCCAAAAATCACGACCCTAATGTCCTTTCGTTCGTTTGCGATTTGTTAAGATTATTCAAGATTTTTGTTGCCACAAAAGGTCAATCGTTGCAGAAAATTTTGTTTTGTGATTGACCTAAATCGTTGAATTTTTCATAATTTGTCACTTTTCCTTAATTAGTGACGAATTACGAAGAAGGATGGACGACTTTTGCTATGATCCGCTGTTGATACTTCTTCAAGGTTTTATCGCGACCATTTTGAATGCGTATGTTATAATCAATAAGGAAATCTTGATTATCATAATCTGAATTTCTTTGCAATCGCAGCATCTGCGAAATTGGAGGGCTTCATGTTCGTCAATCGTGTTTCTGAACTTGAACTGCTGGAAAAACGCTATGCTTCGGGTAAAGCAGAGTTTTTTGTTCTTTACGGCCGCCGGCGGGTTGGCAAGACCGAACTCCTGGCTCGTTTTTGCGAAGGTAAGCACTCGATTTTCTTCGTCTCGGACCTTGGTTCGGAAATATCGCTCAGAACGGCTCTATCGGCTGCAGTCAATACGACATTATTTGGTCCCAACCAGATGAATGCGGTTTACTCCACCTGGGAAGACCTGCTTCATGCACTTGCCCAGGCTGCACAAGGCGAGCGATTGGTGGTCGTATTGGACGAATTCCCCTACCTGGTCACGGCTCATCCACCTCTTGCAACCATCCTCCAGCGCGTATGGGATCAGACCATGAAGAACAGCCAGATCATGTTGATCCTCTGCGGATCTTATATCGGCATGATGGAAGAGACGGTCTTGGGATATCAGGCCCCATTGTACGGCAGAAGGACAGCGCAGTATCTGCTTGAACCATTGCAGTTTAAAGATGCCCGATTATTTTATCCATCTTTTGAGTTGGAGGACCAGGTACGCGCCTATGCGGTTTATGGTGGCACACCTGCTTATCTGCACACACTTCAACCCCAGCAATCTTTGTATGAAAATATTCTGAATGAAATCCTCAGCCGGGGTTCGTTTTTGTATGATGAAGCGCGTTTTGTGCTTCAGCAGGAACTGCGCGAACCGCGCAATTATTTCGCGATTCTGCAAGCCATCGCAGCGGGGAAAACCCGCTTGAATGAAATTAAGCAGGCAACCGGGATTGAAGGCGCGACCGCTTATTTGGATACCTTGCAACAACTGCACCTGGTGGAACGCATAGTGCCGGTTACTGAAACGCAGCCTCAAAAAAGCCGCCGGGGAATCTATCGCTTAAAAGATCATTATTTGCGATTCTGGTTTCGGTATGTTCATCCGAACCGCTCGCAGCTTGAGCGCGGAGGGGCACAAATTATCCTGGAAAACCAGGTGATACCGGAAATTGATCACTTCTCCAGCCTGACCTTTGAGGAAGTCTGTCAGCAATTTTTCTGGCAAGCCGGATTATCCGGGAAATTACCCTTTGTCCCTACGAATATTGGCAACTGGTGGAATGCCAACGAAGAGGTCGATCTGGTTGTATTAGGGGAAAACGATGCCATCCTAGTGGAATGCAAATGGACCAGCAAACCAGTGGGGATTGATATTCTGGCAGAACTGGAGAGAAAAGCAGAGTTAGTCAGGCCTGAGTTAGGAGACCGTCGCATCCATTTCGCTTTATGTTCCCGATCAGGTTTTACATCTCAACTTATTGAGGATGCAAACCGGCGACAGGATGTGACTTTGCTCGATTTACCGGAGATTGTGGAAAAATGATCTTCGAAAAGTAAACCTGTCACGATTGACCTTGCTTTTTCTAACCCGATGCTATAATCATTGGAGCAACTGTGATAATCTCATTTTTAACAGCGAGGTGAGTAATGGCCGATACGGATGAGTTCTGGACGGCAGAAGAAGTCTCGAATTACTTACGTATTCCGCAATCGACCATCTACAAGCTCGCGCAAGACAGTGTATTGCCAGGTTTCAAGGTGGGAAAACATTGGAGATTTAGGCGCGATACGATTATTAATTGGATTAAGGCTAAAGAAGGAAATTCATTAACAATGGCGATGCCAGTGACCCCCTCAGGAAAAGAAGAAGTTTAATTTATGGCAAACAATAACATTAGTCAACATAAACAAGCCAAGACAATACTAGGTGGACATGAAACGTTTGCGTTCAGAAATGGATGGCTTAAAAAAGGCGTTGATGCTGTGAATTCGAATGGGACCATATTTACTAAAGATGATGCATTGGTTGATCTTGGGGTAGGAAAAAATATGGTTCGTTCAATCAGACATTGGGGAATTGTATCTGGCTTATTGGAGGAATGTGAAGCAAAAGGACTTACCAGACCCTTAAAACCAACCGTGCTTGCTCAACAATTATTCATTAATGAAAAATGGGATCCATACCTGGAAAAGGATGGCTCGTTATGGTTAATCCACTGGCAAATTTGCACCAATCGCTTGCGAGGGTTAATCTGGACAATATCATTCTCTGAGTATCTTGAAACCGAGTTCACAAAGCAATCTTTAGGAAATTTCATAATTCGCCAGTTAGATCATCTCAATGTAAAGACCACTCGTGATATGGTATTTCGCGAATTGGATTGTTTTTTACATACCTATGTAACAACCCGAACCTCAAATAGGCAAAAAAGCAAAATTGATGGATTATCAGAAGACAACCTTGATTGTCCTTTAGCAGAGTTAGACCTCATCAGGTATATGCCGGAATATGATTTGTATCATTTCAACGTTGGTCCCAAAACCACATTACCGGTAGAAGTTTTTGGCTATGCACTTTTAAACTTCATTTTTACAAAGGAACAAAAAAGGAGCACGATTTCCTTAGAAGAATGCATCTATCAAGCCAATAGCCCTGGTCAGATATTCAAATTAGATGAGAGCAGTGTTGTCGATTATCTTGTGGAAATCGAAAGGCGCTTTCCTGGTGGTTTACGGCTTGTCGAAACAGCAGGTCTTAGTCAAATATACTTAGCCGAAGCAATTACAATGAACATTCAAGCGAGTGCGAACAAGTTCCTACAGGGCTATTATGAGTGATATGGTTAATGAATCGATAACTTCCTCTATGAAAATCAGTGAACTGATTCACATTCATCCAAATGGCCTTCGATCCATTCAAGTCGAAAATGACCTCGAGAATTCAGCCATAGCGGAAAGTTATGTCCTGACGGGCCAAAGTCGTGCTTGCCTTGCCCGCATCCTACTTCATCTAAATGATGCAAGCTATGGAAGAAGCTGGACATTAACAGGGCCATTTGGATCAGGCAAATCATTTTTTAGCCTTCACTTAATGAATTTAACTTGTTCAAATCAACCCACACATCAGCGAGCACTAAATCAATTACAGAAAGCGGATCCAGTTTTATCCAAGCAATTGTTTTCAATATTAAATTTGCGTGATTCACCAGGTTTGATGCCTGTTCCTATTACCGGTTTCCGCGGATCTTTTCAAGAATGTCTTAAGCACGGATTTCTACGCGCGATCACTCGCCTTGGTAATTCTCAGGATTTTGCTCCATTAAAGGCAAATTTAGAGAGTTGGTCAAGCCGAACAGATAGTCATGCCATCGTCCAATGGATAGACGATTTTTGTTCCAGGATAACCTCACATCCATTCAATTTCAAAGGGATTCTAGTAATCTTTGATGAAATGGGAAAACCGCTAGAATATGCCGCTTCTCATTCCGATGAAGTAGATGTATATCTTCTTCAGGAAATTGCCGAATATGCCAACCGTAGCTCCGATAAACCGATGGTCTTCATTGGAATATTACATCAAGCATTTGAACGATATGCTGCCATGCTGGATCAGTCGACCCAGCGAGAATGGGCAAAGGTTCAAGGCCGATTTGAGGATATCGCATTTCAGGAACCGCCTACACAACAAACACGGTTGTTGGTTAACTCACTACAAATCACACAGCCCGAAATTCTTCACAAAAACCTTCCGGCACTCTCTCAAATTGTTTCTGAAGCAATAGATGCAGGATGGTGTCCATCCTTAATGAAGGGGGAAGAATTTCAAAAACTATGTGAGCTTGCCTATCCGTTTCATCCATCTACTCTTGTTGTTTTACCGTATATTTTCAAACGCCTTGCTCAAAACGAGCGTTCAATTTTTGCGTTTCTTACTTCTTTTGAACCTTTTGGATTCCAGGAATTTATACGAAATAATTCCACACCGACATTTCTCCGTCTTTTTGATTTGTTTGATTATATTACAGCCAATTTTCAGGGCAGACTTTATGCGTCGAATCGTGCTCGAGCATTAACAGAAACCCTTGAACGTCTAAATACAACTACTGAATTATCCCAACTAGAAATCAACGCATTAAAAACGATTGGTTTATTAAACTGGTTGGGCGAAGTTAGTCCAATCCAGGCTACTGAAGCACTTCTTTCCAGTGCTTTGGTGTCAGATGAGGTCTCCTATACCAGTATTCGGCATACGCTGGCTAGTTTGAAGAAGCGATCCGTCATCGTGTTCAGGCAACACAATCGAACCTATGCAATCTGGCAAGGCAGTGATGTTGACCTCGATGAGCGGATGGAACAGGCCAGCCGACAGACCAGCAGCTCTTTCAGTCTTGCGGAAGCTGTACAACGTTATCTTCCTCCCAGGCCACTCGTTGCCCGCCGGCACAGTTTTCAAACTGGAACATTAAGATTTTTTGAGGTTCGCTATATTGATCAGTCCGATTTGGCCCAAATTACCCCTGCCCTAAAAGCTGGCGCCAGCGGTTTGATTCTCCTTTGCCTTGCCGCGAATGCTACGGAAGTTGCCGAATTTGTGAATTGGTCAAAGCGGCCTGAGTTTTGCAATGAAGATGGCGTCCTTATCGGTATCACCAGACGCACCGCCCGATTGAGTGAGTTGTTGTTCGACCTGCGGTGCTACCGTTGGATTGAAGAAAACACGCCCGAATTACGTGATGACAAAGTAGCTCAGAAAGAATTGTTTACTCGAATCAATTCTTTAGAGACACTGATCCAGAGCGAATTAGACCAATCGGTCAGCCTTCATCGATTGACCGATTCCAGCGGATGTATTTGGATCTACAAAGGTCAAAACTTCGCAGTTACTGAAAAAGAACAAATTTCTCAAATACTTTCCCGGATATGCGATGAACGCTTTTCTTCAAGCCCAATAATATGGAACGAATTAATCAATCGTCGAACGCTGTCCTCGCAGAGCGCTGCAGCCAGAAGAAACTTAATCGAAGCCATGTTAACCCATTCCCATCTGCCCCGGATGGGCATTGAAGGGTACCCGCCTGAACGCAGCATGTATGAGAGTATATTTGCTCGAGGTGGATTGCACAGACCTGCCTATTCAGGTGGATGGGAGCTACGGGAGCCTTCATCTGAAGATCCCTTGCATCTCAAACCAATTTGGGATGCGATCAGCCGGTTTATTTTTGTCTCGCCGCCCGAGATCCGACCGGTTGCAGAATTATACAGTCTGCTTGGAGACGCGCCTTACGGAATGACGGAGGGGGTTCTACCGGTTCTACTCTGCGCCTTTTTACAGGTGCACCAGGCCGAAACCACGCTTTATCGAGAAGGTTCACTTCTGGCCGAACCCAGCGTGCCGGACTGGGAGGTACTTCTGCGAAGGCCGGATCTGTTTGCCGTTGCCGGCTGCCGTGTGAGTGGAACCCGTGCAGCCATTGTGGAACGTATTGCGAACGGGCTGAAAACTGCGCCGAGCGTAATGCCCATTGTGCGAGAGTTGGTTCGGCAGCTGCGCAGTCTGCCGGAATATGCCTGGAAAACCAACCGGATCTCCCAGGAAGCCATTGCATTGCGCCGGGCTGTAGAATTGGCGCATTCACCTGAAAAACTGCTTTTTAGTGACCTCCCTGCAGCTTTGGCCTTACCGCCTGTTCCCGAGGATGCCTTGGATGAGGAAGCGACGGATGAATTTTTCCGGCGGCTGAATAAAGCCCTTTCCGAACTGGCCACAGCCACACCTCGCCGGCGGGATTGGGCGCGCGATATGTTTCTACGCGCCTGTGATTTACCTTGCGATTTGGAAGGCTGGCAGGCATTCATCGAAATTAGCCGCGAGATGGCTGCGCATGTTCGCCATCCTAACCTGATCCCGTTAATCAAGAGAGCCGCAGAAGCCAGTGACGCGGCGACAGCCCTAGATAGCGTTCTGGCTGTCATCGCCAACCGCCCATTGAGAACCTGGACCGATGGTGATGTGGAGCGCTTTCCTCTGCTTGCCCAATCACTGGGACAATTGTTCCTGGCAGAACGAAATGGTTACCTGCCAGGCCTCACATTAAGCAAAGAAGAACGCCTGCGCAGCGAGGTTATTTCTCAAGAGTTAATGCAGCAGTTTCAACAGTATCAGGATCATCCGCGCGTTCTTCAGGCGGCAATCCAGAAATTGCTTGACCATTATCGAAGTGAAAACTCAAATGAGCAAAATTAAACTGCCCAATCATAAAGGTATGATAAACCATGGACACGAATCCTGCTGAAAAACCTGTTCGCCACATTCTCTCATTATCCGGCGGTAAAGATAGTACGGCGCTGGCGATCTATATGCGTGATCGTATTAAAGAAATGGAGTACGTTTTCTGTGATACTGGAGAAGAATTGCCAGAAACGAAAGAGTATTTAGATAAACTTGAGGTCTTTCTAGGTAAAGAGATAAATCGACTAAATCCAGATCGACCATTCAGCCATTATTTACAGGTATACAACGGAGTACTGCCTGATGCAAGAACTCGTTGGTGTACGCGAAAACTTAAAATAGAGCCTTTTGAAAAATTTGTAAAAGACGATCTCTGTTATAGTTACGTAGGCATCAGAGCAGATGAAGCTCACAGGAAAGGTTACATTTCTACAAAGCCGAATATATTACCTCGATATCCATTTATTGAGGATAACATAACCAAAGAAGATGTATTTCGCATACTTGATGAAAGCGGGTTAGGGTTGCCAAAATATTATGAATGGCGATCTAGGTCTGGGTGTTATTTCTGTTTTTTCCAAAGAAGAATTGAATGGGTTGGGTTACTGGAAAATCATGAAAATCTTTACCTTGCTTCCTCCAAATTTGAGAAAATAAATGAGGAGACAGGTGAACGATATACTTGGTCTCAAAATGAAAGTCTAGATGAATTAAGAAAACCAGACAGAGTTGCCCAAATAAAAGCGGAACACAACTCAAAGGCTAAAACAACCAAGAGGCGAGTTAATTTATCACTAAGTGATGTTTTTGCTACATCCGAAGAGAATAATGGGGATGAGGGGTGTCTAATCTGCCATTTATGAACAAAAATATTCAATCACTCCTTGCCGAGATTAAGGATATGAAGCGAGGTGGGGCACTTTTTGAACAAAAGCCTCATAAACTCATATTGTTATTAACTATTTTGGATCTTTTTGATATGGGGGAAATAAAGGCAAACCAAATATATTTTAACGAAAAATTGATTAATACATATAAGAAGAATTTTTCCTTGTATGCTAAACACGACGATTGGTGTCAGGCAGCTCCACCCTTTTTTCACCTTCGCTCATCTTCATTTTGGAGACATAAAATTAAACCCGGCCAGGAGGAAGTCTATTCGCATCTTTCGACATCTGGTGGGGGAAGTAAAAGAATTATTGAAAACATTGAATTTGCATATTTTGACGAATTTACTTTCTCAATATTTGAGAAGGTTGAGTCAAGAGAAGCTATGCGCGACTTTATAGTAAAGGAACTAATTGCACCCGACATGAAAAGAATACCAGCGTTATTTCACGAAAGTTTTTCATTATCACGCTCATCAATCATTCAAATATTGAAAGCGATTCAAAATGTTCCTTCAGATATTCCGCTTAATAGCAAATCAAAAAGAGAAGATTATTTTCAATCAAGTACAAATTTAGGGAAAAATTACATCAAATCAATGCCTTACTATTGCAAAGGCACTGGATTGATTTCCTTTGATTATCAAATTACGATTTTCGGTCAGATGGTGTTATCCAAAGAAAATCATCTTGACCAACTCGGTACTCAGTGGCTCATGCATTACCATTTGAGCGCCCCGCAGGGTCCAGGCCCTTCCTTCTGGCACGAAGCGATTACCAGGCTCTTTTTTATTGGTAATATTTTTACGAGTGAAGATTTGGTAGAAGCCATTGGCAATCACATTTGGCAGACCGAAAACCGCATACTGGCTAAACGCGGTGTGCAAAGCACCGCCACGGTTTTCCTGGGAACCTACCTGAAGCCGGAAGGTTTGAACAAAATTCATATTCTTGAAACCACCGATAGTGGCCGCTATCGGGTTTGCGAACCTGCTCCTGCGCCGATTTGGGTCATTGCCTGCGCCCTGGTAGATTACTGGCTGGCAAATTATCCAGATCGGTTGGGCATCAGTTTGGATACTTTGGCAGACAGCAGTTTCTTGAAAATTTTTCTGATGGGTAAATCACGGCTGATGGAAGTATTGCAGGCCATGCAAGAAGCCGGTTACGTTGAACTTCACCGCACAGCACCGCCCTACCAGGTTGTGCTGGTGCGGCAGGACACGGAGGGGTTACTGAAAAAACTATATGGCACAGACTGAACTTCCATCCCTGGTTGAGTATTTACGCCGCGGTACCCCCCGTACGAGGGTTGGCCTGTGGTGCGCCCCTTTGAGCAGGATTGGCAAAGAGGCAGAAACCGCCATCCAACTGGGTATACAACCGTTAGATGTGGGGAAATATTACCTGGAGCGATTGCCAAAAGGCGCTCAGTTCGCCCGGCTATCTTCACAAAAGGTAATCGAGACGCTTGATTCAATTGCATCGTCAATGGGGCAAAGTGATTGCGTCCTGGTTTTCAATTTTGATCTGCTCTTGTCTGGGTTAAAGACCCAGGAACGTCAACAGGTCTGGTCAGATTTGTTCAATCATTTCCCAAACCGCCGCAGGGCATTAATCATTGTGCTGCCCGACACAGCAAAGCACCTGTTACCAACCGAGGAATTGCTGGAGAATTGGCAGCGAGAAACACGCGTAGTTCAATAACATTTTGGAGGGGTAAATGTTCATCAAAGAAATCGTCAAACTTGATACTCAGGGAAAATTCATCCCGGCAGTGCAACTCAGTGACTTTGACTCGCCGCAGGATAATTTGGGGCTTGTTAAATCATATATTTTTGCCAACAGCGCCCCTGATTCTCAGGGAAAACAAACCCGGGCAGTGGGGTCGATTGATTTGTTACGTGAATTGCGCCTGGCGTATATCAATGGCTCCTCAAATCGCTTTGTCGTTGTTGCGAATTATGGACATGGAAAAAGTCATTTAGCCCTGGTACTGGCCAACTATTTCGGGAAACCTTACGAGTCTGAAGAAGTCAAAGAAGTACTCAAAAGAATTGAGACACCCCTACAAAATAATCTTCCAGAAGCAGAGAATTTTAACGAATTCAAACGGCAGTATGACCGTTTTTTAGTCGTTCGCCTGCGCGGAGATGTGCCGCGAACCTTGCGGGAGCAATTCTTTCCATCTCTCAAAAATGCCTTACTGGAGCATCCAACCACAGAAAATGTGGAATTGCCTTTCTGGCATACCGAGGCGATTAAATGGCTTAACAGCAAAACTGATGATAAACAAGCACAGATATTTCTAAATGACCTTGGAACAGATTTCCCTAACCTGATTCAAGAAGTAAATGAAAATAAACATGAGGCTTACGAACAATATGTTCAACTGTTTGCTCATTTGAACAATGGCGTTAAGCCTAACGCTGAGAGCAACTATAGCCTCCGCGAAGCGGTAATATGGATTTCAGATCATTTGTGCGGAGAGGGGAAACCCTTGGCAGGTATGTTGGTTTTATTTGATGAATTCAGCCAGTTTGTTGAGCGTTATAGTCAAAGCAATGCGATTGGTGATTTGCAAGACCTGCTGCAGGGGATAGGCGACCGCAAAGGGAAAACGCTGTTCCTGGCGTTATCCCCTCTGGATCCAGATGAGGTTGCTGATCGTGTTCAAAATGGACAGGTATTACAAAACATCAAACGAGAATTAGGGCGAATCGACCGAAAATATTCTCTTTATTCGTTGATGGAATCTGTCTTGAGTGCAAGCATTAATCCTTCCAATGCAGCCTGGGAGGAGTTCCTTGCCAAAAACCCCGATTGTAAAGGCCCAATGTATGGACAAGCCACTGAAGCGGTTTGGACGTTATACCAGAAACGGTATGACAAAGAATTAGGTTGGACAAACGATAAATTCCGAGATGTAGTGACAAAAGGATGTTTCCCGTTACATCCATTAACCACTGCGTTGTTATGTCATCTCAAAATGCAGCAGGGTTTAGATGACGATGCGCGCACAATTTTAAAATTTGTTAGAGAACAGGTTGAATTCAAGCTTAATGAACCAGCTATTAAGGATGGCAAGATCAATTGGATTTTACCCATCAATTTAGCTGACTATTTTGGCAAACGGATTGCTTCGGATCAGATTTATGCTGCTTATGAAAAAGCAATCGATAATCTGGAGCAGACTTTTGGAGATAAAGTTACCCAGGCTCAATATGATGTTCTTAAGGCGTTATTGCTCCAGATTGCTGATGGGCTAAATATTACTGGTGGGAAACAGGTGGAATTAATTTCTCACATGACCGGATTAGATTTTGATACGACCAAGAAGAAACTGCGAGAATTAAGTGAACACTCGGTGACAAAATTTGATTCAACGACGAATTACAATAGTTTCTGGCCAGTCGCAGTTAATCCTCAAGCGCTTGAACAAAAGATAAAAGAATACCTGACCGATAGGAAATTTGGCGATGATGAGCTCTTCGCTTTAAATAATCAAATTTCTTCCCTTTATCCTGGAACGGATAGAATTGAAGTTAGCGTCAGTTGGGGCACTTCTTCGGACTGGGCAGCCAACTCATTGATCGTTACAAAAGAAGCTTTTTCACCTGAAAACTTGAAGAAGCTAATGAAGCCTTATCAAACTTCTTTTCAAGGACTACAGGAAGGAAATAGAGGTTTGGTTGTTTGGTTATTAGCTATGTCCGAAAGTGATATTGATTTCTTCAAGGAAAAAGCTTCAGAATTCCTGAAGGAAGCTTTCTCAACCGAAACCCCACCTCCCGTTCTTCTGATCGTTCCGACTCTACCCACAAAATCAGTTGCTGATCAATTCATGCGGTATCAGGCATTGGTAAGCATTGGCAAAGATCCAGATGTAATTAAAGAAGTCGGACAGGTTGTCTTTGATGGCGAGAAGGACCGTACAAAAAAAGCCCTTTGGAAAGCCCTTGGCCAGTTGTTTGGAGACGAGGAGCACTATGCAACCATTTCTCGTAAACCTACAACTTTAGTTGTTCCGCAGCCTTATAAAGCCAATTTGTTAGCGCTAATCAATGTTAACATCCAGGATGTTTTGCACAAATTGTATGAGCTCGCGTACCCATATCGTCCCCCCGAGTTCTTCACAGACCTGCCAGGAAACCCCAAGAAAGGGGCAAGCCCACTACGTGATGCCACCAAAACCGTTGCGAAAAACCTGCTTCATAATCGGATCGGGTCTGCCTTGGCAGGTATGACTAAAGTTGCTCAGGAGCGAGTATGTAAACAAAACTTGATGCTAAAGTGGCATATTCTCTCCACAACCTATTGGATTCAAGAACCCGAGGTTTTATCTTTAAAACACGCATGGGATTATCTTGAGGAACAGGTGAAACCAGGTGATCAAGAAACTCCTGTTACAAAGATCATCCCGAATTTGTTGAACTCACCCTTTGGTTTTGATTTCAATACGGCTACTTTATTATTTACAGCGTGGATTGGTAAACATAACAATGAATTGCGTTTTTATTCAAAGGGACGATCTGTTGGCGTTGATTTTATCGAGAAATTGCTGGATGAAAATTCACCTCAGGAATTCCTAGGGAAAATTTGTGTTCAGGAGTGTTTATCGATTGCACGGCGAGACGCTGATAAGTCGTTGATTGAAGGCCGCTCATTGGTTGCTCGGATACAAAAAGGTGAACAACACAATCAAAATGAGGCAGAGGAAATCATTAATATTTTGACTGAAATCGTCAATTCAGGAATCTGTCCAGAGGATGAAAAGACTGTTTTCAGCCAAGCAATCGTTGATTTACAGACATCGTTTGATTTGTCAAACCAATATGATCAAAAAGCGAAAAAGTTGCTTCCAGCGATTTCTGGTGAAACTGATATCCGCAGGCTCCTGGATTTGCGCAATTCTATTAAACAGATGCCAGTTCCAGGCATTGTACTTCCCACTCAACCACCCACTACTGAAATTCAGGAAACGGTAGACAATCGAATTAAAAAAGTGATAGAAGCATCTTGTAAACAAGCTGAGACATTAAATAGGATTGAAGGTGCGGATGCGGTTCGAAATACTTTGCATGATCAAAAGGAGTTGCTACACCGTGAAGGCTTGCTTGCTTCCATAGAACTGATAGCAGAAGCTGAAAAGAAACTGGAAGAGCGAATCAAAAAACTCAAGGCTGATGCTGAAGAGGCTTCGCTGATGAACCAAATCAATGCCATGACGGCCAAAGCTGATTTGGTGAAGTTGTATGAATACAGGGAAGCATTGAAGGGGATGCGCCTTGTCACATCAGAGCTCATTTCGACGCGAGATCAGAAATTACAAAGTATTCAGTTTTCAATCTCTGAAATGGAGACTTTTGCTAATACAGTATCTCAGACATACAAGACCATAGAAGCGGATCAGGCTGAGGTTTTATACGAAAGAATATTAAGAAACATCAACCGTTACACTGGATCTACTTTCGAAGAGGTATTAAATCAGGCATTAGAGTATCTACGGAACGTCAAATCTTTTATTTCAGAGATTAAGGAGATAGAAAAACTGCCTCTTCGAAAACCTGAGGATATACCTCAGATTCAAGAATTTATCAGCCAGGTGGCAGTAAAGTACGTAGCCAGCTTGGATTCTGCTTACAAATCCATCATGGAAAGAGCCCAAAATGATTTCGATTACCGTGTCCAATCGGAATATGACAAAACGGAGGCGCAGGTAGCCGAAATTGAGAGAATGTTTGATTCGTATTCATCGGATCAAATTCAAAAGAGGCTCTCGCAAATCCCGCTTTTTGTAACAGATGAAATGAAAGTGCGAATAGAGCACATTAGAAGTTTACTGGAACAAAAGGAGACGGAAGAACGCCTGGCAAACATTGAAAAAAACACTCAAGATGTGATTGAACGAATTGAAAAATTATTCTTATCGATTCAGGACATTTCCAGAAGGCAAGAATGCCTCGAACGTCTACAAAAAAGAATTTCAATCATAAAATAAGGATCAGAGTGAAATGCAATCCATAATCTTTGATCCAAATAGAGATACCATTGCTCCTGATGGATTTACCGTTATTGACACGGAAGTGAAGTTCCTAAAATTTGCCACGTCGGGAAAATCACTCTTCATTCGAGGTCCTCGCCTATGTGACTGGGCTCAGACATTTTTCGATGGCCGAAGAATTTCATATTCAGAAATTTCCTCGCCTGCAAAACGTTTAAAAGAAAATTTTGTTGAACTTACTGATGATGGGATTAGATATATATGCACTTTCTTGGGATCTAAAAGCAACTTGTTAGAGACTTATTCAGCCCAAGAAATACTTAACATGTGCTATCCTGCACCAATCTGGAATGTAATTCCTTCTGTAAAACATGCAGCGGAATGGCTACTGTGGTTAGACAATGAGGAAGTCAATGAATCCTTTTTGCCACTAATCAAAGCAATCACTAATGATTGGAAACAAACTTCTCCTGATCTAGGGGAAATCTATTCAGCAGTCGATTGTCAAACCGCAAGAAAAACGCTGCAAAAATGGTTAGGAGCCCAAATCACTCCCTTTATCGAAAGGTATGGACCTTTTCCAATCTCAGTTCCAGACAAGTGGGTTCACATTCTTGACACCTCCTGGCGGAAGGAAATTATCCGAACCAATGGGTTGTTTCTACGTGAGTTTATCAAAACCCCCTTAGATTGGCAGTTTAAGCAAATGGTTGCAGTAGCAACTTTAGATTATTTTGAAAATCATCCGGATTCTGAGCATTTTTCATCTCAAATATATGACCAAATTGCCCGATTCGTTTCTGGCAGTGACAATGCTCGATTGAGAAAGATAAAACCTATTAAGCCTCCAACGACAATTCCCGAAGATCCAGAATCGGTCATCAAATGGTTTACTAATGAATACTTACCATTTAGAGAATGGCAATATGTAACAAATGCCGAAGGTTTCTATCCACAAGTTCTCGATATTGGACGGCAATTTGCTTTGTGGTATCTGGATTTTTATCCAAAAGCATTGATCTCCAAAAAAGATTTAAGTTTCTTCAAATCAAAACACCTTCGTGATCAAGGTGTTGACCACATTAATTTGCTAATTATTTTGGATGGGTTACATGCAATCGATGCAAAATATATTATGGAGGTATTACTGAAGACGAGTGTACCTCAGCGATTGGAATTAACCCAAAACAACTTCTGTTTTGCGCCCCTACCAACCGTCACCGATTTTGCCAAAGGGGCGCTTGTTCGTGGCGTACAACCAACATTCATGAAGGAGTTTGAACTATTAGGTTTCGATGTTTCAGAACAACAGACGCCAGTTCCACAACTGCTGAAATCCAAACCGGGTGATTTATTGATCTGGCGGATTCAGGATCCCGACCGCACATATCATACTAAAAATAAATCTTCTATGTTGAAAAAAGAGATTGAAGGCCAGCTATCAACAATAGCTCAGAAAATCGTAGATGTCGCAAATAGTATACCAACATCCGTCCCTTTAAAAATTATAGTGACAACAGATCACGGACGATTTCTTGGGGTTTCAAAAAGGAATGTGGATGTTCCCGAAAATATGCAAGCTCATGGTAGGGCTGCCTGGGGAAAAACAGATATTTCATTTGATAAAACTGGATATCAGATAAAAGATGATCTTGTGTACCTGTCAAAAGATCGATTTGGCTTACAATCGGATGATGCAGCAGTCATATTAACTGATAGTGCATTTATTAATGATGCTTACCCTCAGGAAATAAGCACACACGGCGGCTTGTTTCCTGAAGAAGTAGTAATCCCATGGATGGTATTCGAAAGAAACGTTGAGAAGCCAGAATTGGATGTGACGATTATTGGGGAAGGCCAGGCGAATCAACCCGGTGAAGCAACGATTACAGTGTTAAATCCGAGTATAGTAGATATCAGACTGATAAAACTAGAACTGAATTTTGGCGGTGAGAATCGCTTCGTTTTTGATCTTTCTTTGGATGTTGCCGGGTTAGACCAGGGTAAATTAATCTTGGATATAATGTCTTGGCCTTCAAGCGAGCAAATAGCACTTTGTAAAGCGGTTGCCGTTGTGCGAATGCCTAACGGAGAAGAGTTTATTGTAAAACCATCAATTGATAAGATGAAAGTCGTAGAACTATATACGCGCGATAAATCCTTACTGGAGGGGTTAGACTTATGACCAACCATGATACTAACACTGATGCTACCAAGATCAAAACCGATCCTTTTTTGACAGCCCTTGACGAGAAAGTGCAAAGGGTTTTTGGAGATCTCTCTATTGATAAACGGCGGTTACCTGCGACAAAATTAGACAAACGAGGGATTCCTGCCTATGTAGCTGAGTGGGCAATCGACACAATAGTTCCCAATCGTGGAGAGTTATCGCAAGAGAACATTTCCAAAATCCTTGAGTGGTCAAAAAAATTTATTCCGGGTCCAGAAGAGGCTAAAGTAATTCAAAATAGACTTTTAAATGGTGAAACCATCAAAGTCTTAACTTCTATGGAAGTAGATATTAAACTGACAAGAAATAAGCAAGAGAGAGTTGCTCAATTAAAACTTCTCCAAATTTCTGATGCACTAATCGCTGATGGAATCGTAGATAAATATCACGATTTACTCAAACAAGGTATGTGGGGAGTTGTTGAACTCATTAATGGACCGGATGGAGTTGCCGTAGTAAGTTTTAAGCCGATGCAAGCGACCTTTGACTTAAATTTATTTAAGCAGTCCCGAAAAATGTTCACATTGAAGGAATGGATGGCATTATTAGTAACATCAATGGGTTATGATCCCAATTATTTCTCTGAAGAAGAACAGATATTAGTCTTATGCAGACTTTTACCCTTAGTTCAAAAAAGTATGCACTTAATTGAATTAGCCCCAAAAGGGACAGGAAAAAGTTATTTCTTCGAAAATATTTCTTCCAGGGTTAGATTAGTCAGCGGCGGCAATATTTCTCCGGCAGTGCTATTTGTTAATAATGCATCTGGTCAATGGGGGCTCTTAGCAAGATACAAAGTAGTCGTTCTTGATGAAGTTCAGACATTGAAATTTGAAAAACCTGAAGAGATAGTAGGTGGACTTAAAGGTTTTCTAGCTAATTCTCGCTTAACCCGTGGAGGGTTACATGAATCATCAAGTGATTGTGGTTTAGTTATGCTAGCAAATATCCTTCTTGACTCAAACCAGAATCCAATAGAATCTCCTCTATTGAAAGATCTGCCTGATTTTTTACAAGAAACGGCCTTTCTAGATCGTATCAAAGGGATAATTCCTGGATGGAAAACAAAAAAACTTAGCCCGGATAGTTTTGCTAAGAATGTTGGGCTTAAGGCAGATTTTTTTGGGGATGCGTTACTAGCGTTCCGTGATGATTTGGTTATTGATCAGTTTTGTTCCCAAAAAATTAAATTAAAAGGTAAAAAATATAAGCGAAATGATGATGCCGTCCAATCAATAGCGAGTGGAATGATGAAGTTGCTTTTTCCGGATGGCGTGGTTTCTAATGAAGATTTTTTCCATTATTGCATTAGTCCAGCCATACAATTACGCCAACTCATCTGGAATCAACTACAAATGCTAGACGCAGAATACCGTCAATATGACAACCTGATTGAAAGTGAGTTTCCGCAATTGGATGAATAATGGAAAACAGCATTTATCTCGATAACAATGCAACAACTCCGTGTGATCCTCGTGTTGTAGAAAAAATGCTACCGTACTTTAGTGAAATCTATGGCAATCCGGCGAATGGTTATCATTTTCAAGGTCGGAATGCAGCCAAAGCGATTGATAAAGCTAGAGGACAGATAGCCCAATTAATTGGTGCACAGCCATACGAGATAATCTTTACTGGAGGTGCTACTGAAAGCAATAATCTGGCAATTTTTGGAATTTCTCGATTTTCTACGAACAGTTTTCGAAATCGACTAGTAACCTCGCAAATTGAACATAAAGCGGTATTGTATCCTTGCAAAGTGTTGAAAGAAGATAATAAAGACGTCGTATTTATTTCCGTCTCTTCGGAAGGAGAGATAAATCTACAAGAATTGCTTGATTCCATTAATGAAAAGACCCTCTTGGTGTCGATTCACCTTGCCAATAATGAAATTGGTACGATACAGCCAATACATGAAATTGCCGAATATGCACACAGTGTTGGCGCATGGGTACATACCGATGCAGCTCAAGCCATTGGAAAAATACCAATTCATGTAGACGAGTTAGGCGTCGATCTACTCTCGATGAGTGCACATAAACTTTACGGTCCAAAAGGAATAGGCGCATTGTATATTAGAGGCGGTACCAAGGCGATACCCCTTGCACCTATGTTTTATGGGGGAGGACAAGAGTTTGGTCTGCGACCTGGTACCTCAAATGTTTCTTCAATCGTTGGTTTTGGCGAGGCTGCTCAACTTTGTGCTCATAATTTGGACGTTGAAAATAGTCGAATTCAGCGACTGAGGGATCATTTTGAGGAATCATTACTATCATGTATTCCTGGACTTGTGATAAATGGGAAAAACTCTAATCGATTGCCAAATACAAGTAGTCTTACATTTCCTGATATTGATGCAGATGCTTTGCTCTTAAATATATCTGATGTTATGTTAGGAACCGGCTCGGCTTGTAATTCTGGCGCATTAGAACCATCCCACGTTTTACAGGCAATCGGGGTTTCAAGAGAGGCTGCACAGAGGACAATTCGAGCAAGCTTTGGGCGGTTCAACTCTGAAGAACAGGTTCAAATTGCCATTAACTCGATTGTTCAATCATACTTTAGTGTTTTGCATAGCAATTTATAAGTAACCAATTGCAAGGAACATATTTATCCATTTCTTACAATATTTCATTTGAGAGTATTCCCCATTCCCCTTAAGACTCTACGGGAACGACCTGGTAAGAACACCCTGTCAGGTCGTTCCCGTGCTAATTCCCGGTAGGGAAAACGAAAATCTCCATATAAAATTAGAGGATGACCTCCGACAACACACTTGAAATCACTCTCGATACCTGGATTATTTCCGACACGCATTTTTTTCATGAAAATATCGGAAGGTATTGCAGCCGGCCTGAAAACTGGCAGGAATTGATCATCAAGAATTGGAATGATCTGGTTTCCACAGACGAAACCATTCTGCATCTGGGTGATTTTGCGTTAGGCAACAAAACCAATTTTGACCTCCTTACTGGCATGTTAAAAGGCAGATTATTTTTGATCCAAGGTAACCATGACCGGATCAGCAAATCTTATTGCGAAACCCGTGGCGTAACTTTGATAAAAAAACCCTTGAACGTCGAGATATCAGATCAAATGAAATTGATCTTTTCACATCGTCCGGTTGTGCCACTGGAAAATGGATGGATCAACCTTCACGGTCATATTCATAATGTTCCACCGCCCCCTGAAGGCTCCAATCTAGGACCTAACCATATCAATATGAGCGTTGAGGTCAGGGAGTATCGTCCCTGGCGGTTGGTTGATATTCTCAAAATTATCAAGGACCATCCAACAGAGAACGATGTGTCACTCCGTTGACCCATTCCCCCTTAAGACTCTAGGGGATCAAAGTGGATGGAACAGAGTGCACTCCGTTCCCATGGATCAAGATGGTTATTCCTTGCACAAAAAAATATGCCGATTTATTTGTGCAAATATTTCCAGTCTCTCATCTGCTAGATTCTCCATTTGACCTATGCATGGTGGTGCAATTTATGCCCATTTAGAGTCAAGTTTTCGTGCTAAGGGAGGTCATTCCAGGGCAAATGATATTTCCATATCTCTTTACTTTAAAAGGCGCTTCAGCGCTCTTCTTGTTCAATCAACGTCTGCGGTAGGGTCTGCGTCAACGTCTGCGGCGTGTCAGCAAGGCGTCTTCGTCACGTCAGCAAGGACGCAGACCATACTTTTTTGTCGAAAATTTTATTCAATCTTTTCTAGACTTTGAAACCATCAACCAAACAATAGGATACGTCATCAGGATTTTTAGGTTATTTAACCTTCAGGTCAGTTAACCTAAATAGCAGGGGAAATGCATTAATTCTCTATTGCTGGACGATCCTTCACTTTCACTGTATGATTAACTTGTAGTAAATCGCATCCTGTGAGCAGTCCGTGAAACTTGATCAATCCCGATTGGAATATTACATCACACCCGAACAGGCCGCCAAGCAGCTTGGGATGGATTTGGATTCTATTTACCAACTGGCAGATGAGGGAAAACTTCAGGCAGCCGTGATGACCGATGGGAGTATTGGCATCAGTCAAATCAGCGTGAATGATCTGCTACCCAAGGAAGCCTTACCTGAGTACCAGCTCAACGCCGGCCTGAAAGGCGTTCCAATCAGCATCAATGAAGCCGGCCGGAAATACAAGCTCAACACCTCCACGCTCACGCGCTGGATGCAGCGAGGGCTGATCCACCAATTGGGCAAAGAGGGTCGAAAGACACTGCTGGATGAAGCGGACGTGGCATACTGTGCCAGAGTTTATCGCCAAAACAGTGGTCAAGGTAAATGGGCATTTGATGACTCAGGACGTCCATATAAAAAGTAATCCTCCGAATAATTACTACAAGACATTGATTAACATGGAGTAATATGCTACAATAAATTCAACCGACGAGGTTGATTTTTTTACCTCAATTTACTCCAAGTTGACTTGTATCTTGTAGAATAAAGGAGATTGCATGACAGAAACAATGAATTTTGGACTTGATCTGGGAATGGGAGCGCTCAAGCTGCACGGGAATCAGCAGAGCATTCAATTGATCTCTCAGGTCGCGGTCAATAATGGCCCGCTGGTAGGGCGCATGCTGGGTTTGGGCAGTTCACGCCTGCCATTGCGGATTGCTTTGCCATCGGGAAGCACATTCTTTGTCGATAGTGGCGCACACGACAGCGGAAGGCCAGTAGAAAACCTGAGCATGGATCGCTTTGCCGGTTCACCGGAAATGCTAGCACTTTTCTATGGGGTATTCACCCGCTTGATCCTGCGTTCGGGGAATATTTCTCAGCCTGTCAGCATTACCTGTGGTTTGCCATTGGATACCCTCTCCGGAGAGGAAGCACGAACCACGGTGGAGAGCATTCAGCGCTGGATGAAGGCAGATCATACCTGGAAAGCCAATGACCAGGAATATCACCTGAATGTGACCGAGGTTCGGGTTACATCTCAGCCGGCTGGTGCATTGTTTGATTATGTGCTGGATGATGAAGGCAAGATCGTTCCTGAACGGCGCAGCGTATACACCCAGGAGGTCGGGGTTGTATCTATCGGCATGAACACCACTGAATTACTGGTGGTGCGCGAAAAAGTTCCGGTTCAACGCTTTACGGGTGCTTCAACCACTGGTGTGCGCCGGCTTTTGGAACTGGTCAACGGTCAGCAGCTTTACTCCCTGGGCGAATTGGATACGCTCTTGCGTGCCAATAAACTAGATATTTCGCAGGCATTACCAATCTGGGAGCGTGAGGTCACTGGAGAGGTTGAGAAGCGGTGGGGCAAAGCCTGGCGGCGTTTCACAGCCGTCATCCTGGTAGGCGGTGGGGCGATCCTACTCAAGAACTCATTGCCATATTTTTTCAATGGTAAAGGCATCCTGGCGGATGATCCCGTTCAATCGATTGCGAGGGGTTTATGGAAACTATCGCTATTTCAGAACCACAATCGAAAAAACTAAGCATGG
>Ga0208695_1000715_pt1 | contig 33386 bp, 30 predicted proteins | sample AD_UKC111_MetaG_FD_184449 | JGI IMG/M metagenome (GOLD analysis project Ga0208695, IMG submission 184449) | Active sludge microbial communities of municipal wastewater-treating anaerobic digesters from Hong Kong - AD_UKC111_MetaG (SPAdes)... | ecosystem: Engineered > Bioreactor > Anaerobic >...
TTCGGGCATCTGGGAAGAACCACGAAGCCGATCCTCCTGAGAAGCGACAACGGTCTGGTCTTCACCAGCAAGCGCTACACGAACACCGTCAGAAGCTACGGGCTGACCCAGGAGTTCATCACGCCCTGCACGCCGGAGCAGAACGGCATCGTGGAGCGGTTTATCAAGAGCCTGAAGGAAGAGTGCGTCTGGCAGCACCGGTTCGAATCCCTGTCCCAGGCCCAGAGTGTCATCGCTTCCTGGATTCGCCACTACAACAGGGAACGGCCCCACCAGGCTCTGGGGTACAAGCCGCCGGTTTCGTTTGACAAGGTTCAGGAAATAAGCGCGTAAGTTGTGCCAATTTCAGGGGGTCATTACAAGCGCGTCGAAGTTCCTGGACGAGCTCCAGGAGCGGGGGTACGGGACCCTGCCGGTGTGCATGGCCAAGACGCAGATGAGCCTGTCGGACGATCCCGGGAAGATCGGCCGTCCGAAGGGCTGGAGGCTCCTGGTGCGGGAAGTGAGGCTGTCGGCGGGGGCGGGCTTCGTGGTGCCGATCTGCGGGACGATCATGACGATGCCGGGGCTGCCGAAGCACCCGGCGGCGGAGTTCATCGACGTGGACGACCAGGGCCGCATCACCGGCCTGTTCTAGGGGGCGGAGCAGGTGGCGCAGATCCTGGACGGGAAGGAAATTGCCCGGGAGATCCGGGAAGGATTGAAAATCCGGTGCGCTGGGCTGAAAGCGAAGGGAGTCACGCCGGGCCTGGCGGTGGTGCTGGTGGGCAGCGACCCCGCATCGGCCATCTACGTCGGCCAGAAAGAGAAGGCCTGTGCAGAGGTGGGGTTCCGGTCTTTCCGGCACGTCCTGCCGGGAGAAGTGTCTGAAAAGGAGCTTTTCGACCTCGTCGACCGCCTCAACGGGGATTCCTCGGTCCACGGGATCCTGGTGCAGCTTCCGCTGCCGAAGGGGGTATCGGCCGACCGCGTCATCGGGAGGATCGACCCGGGAAAGGATGTGGACGGGTTTCATCCCCTCAACGCGGGGCTGCTGGCCTGCGGGCTGCCCGGGGTCGTCCCCTGCACGCCGAAGGGCGTGATGCGGATCCTGGAAAGGTACGAAATCCCCCTGGCGGGCCGCAAGGCGGTTGTGGTGGGCCGGAGCAACATCGTGGGAAAACCGATGGCCCAACTTCTGCTCGCGGCGAACATGACCGTCACGGTGTGCCACAGCCGGACGCCGGACCTGGGGAGTGAAACCCGGCAGGCCGACGTGCTGGTCGTGGCGGCGGGCAAGCCGGGCATCGTCGACGGCTCGATGGTGAAAGAGGGGGCGGTCGTGGTGGACGTGGGGATCCACCGGACGGAGGCCGGGATCGTGGGAGACGTGAAATTCGACGAGGCCGCGGAAAAGGCCTCCTGGATCACCCCGGTGCCCGGGGGTGTCGGTCCACTGACCATCGCCATGCTGATGGAAAACACCCTGGAACTGGCGGAGAAAACGGTAACGCGGACGGCCAGGGACGACATTTAGGAGTTCACAGAGAGTGCAGGCGATTGTCAAGCAGGCCCCGGCGTTTCAGCCGGGGCCTTTCGCGTTCCCAAACCCTTTCCTGCCCCTTATGGGCAACGGCCCTTCATCCTCCCCCACTAACCCCTCCGAGAGTTTCTCGTGCTTCGGTTCCCATTCCCTTTCCCTCGAGAACAGCAGCGCCGGTTTCAGGGTGCCCGGTCCGAGGGCCCGGTTCACCGCGTCCACGGCGGCCATCAGCGCACGATCCCTCTCCCGTTTCTCCCGGGCCTTCTCTCCGTCGAAGAGCCCCTGCTGGACCACGCCGTCGGGGACCAGGTCGAGCAGGAGAACGCCGGCCTTCACGAAGGCGTGCCCGGGGGCGTAGATCCGCTCGAGGCCCTCGAGGGCGGCTTTCACCAGGGACAGGGTGCTGGAGGTGGGGGCACGCATCTTCATCGTGACGGCGGGGGCAAAGAAGCCGTCCCTGAAGCGGCTGGTGGCGATGTAGACCTGAACGGTGCCGGCGGCGAGCCCCTGGCGCCTCAGGCGTTCCGCGGCCGAAACGGTGTGGGCGGTCACGGCCTCCTTCAGGCTTTCCAGGTCGCTCACCGGCCTGCCGAAGGAGCGGGAGACCTGGATCGATTTCTGGAGAGGGTCCTCCTCGACCAGGCGGATGCAGGAGATCCCCCTCAGCTCCCAGGCGGTGTGGACCGCCCGGATGGAGAAGTGCCGGCGCAGCCACTCGTCCCCGGCGTCCCGGAAGCGGCGTGCCGTCCGGATGCCGAAGCGGGCGAGGGATGCGGTGCACCGCCGCCCGATTCCCCAGACGTCCCCGACGGGGACCGTTTCCAGGAAGTCGTCCAGGTCCAGCCCCTCGAGGGAGAAGACGCCCCCGCTAGCAGGGTCCTTCTTTGCCTTCTCCGCGGCCAGCTTGGCCAGGGTCTTGGTGGAAGCGATGCCGATGGAAACGGGGATCCCGATCTCCCTGAGCAGCGTTCCGCGGATGTCCCGGGCGTACTCCACGGGGTCGGCCAGGGAGGCGATGGAGAGATCGAGGAACGCCTCGTCCACGGAGTAGGTTTCCATGCGGCCGGTGTAGCGGGAGAGAATCGCCATGACGCGGCGGGAGATCTCGTGGTACAGGGCGAAGTTGGTGGAGAAGACGGTGACCCCCCGGGCTTCCGCCAGGGCCCGGATCCTGAAGAAGGGTTCTCCCATGGGGATGCCCAGCGCCTTGGCCTCGTTGGACCGGGAGATGACGCACCCGTCGTTGCACGAAAGCACGATGACCGGCTTTCCCTCCAGGTCGGGACGCAGGAGCCGTTCGCAGGAGACGAAGAAGTTGTTGCAGTCGCAAAGGGCGAATCGCACGGCCCCTACCCCCTGTTGGGATCCTTCAGGATCCAGGTGACCCGCCCCCACACCGAGGAGGGGGCAAACCCCTGCGAGAGGCGGCGGCAGGCCAGGTTCCCCGCTTCCGTGGCGACCACGGCGAGACAGCCTTCTTCCGGCGGCAGGGAGCGGTCGACCAGCAGCATCAGGCCCGGTCCCAGGCGAAAGAGAAAGGTGGAGGAGGGACGGGGCACCAGGGCTTCCCCGAGGCGCTCGGCCAGGGGACGGGGTTTTTCTGGAATCCCGCTCAAACGGACGGACACGACAGGCCCTCCCTCGAAAAAGATAACCTATTGTAATCATGATCGGGATATTCTTGCATTAAAAGATATCCATTCGTGCTCTCCAAACGCGTGATATGCTAAATACAAGACGTCCCTGGGGAGCGTGAGGATTTTGGACGAGGCTGAGCGGCTGCTTTTCGTGATCCGCCACGAGATCTACCCCCTCACCGAGCGCCTGGTGGCCGAGGGGAACAATCTTTTCGGGGCGGCGGTCCTGGCGGGGCCGGAACTGGACGTGGTGGTCGCCGGCAGCAACCGGCGGGAGGAGGATCCCACGCTTCACGGCGAAATCGCCACGATCCACGCGTTCTACCGTTTGCCGAGCCGGCCGGACCCGGCGGAAACCGTGTTCCTTTCCACCCACGAACCGTGCCCCATGTGCGCGGCGGCCCTGGCCTGGTGCGGTTTTCGAGAGATCCGGTACCTCTTCGATTACCGGGAGACGGCTCTCGATTTCGCCATGCCCGGCGATCTGGCGATCCTGGGAGAGCTGTTCGGGGCGAAGGAGCTGCGGCACGAGAACGCCTTTTTCAGGATGGTGCCCATCCGGGACCTGGCGGAAAAGTCTCCCCGCAGGGATCTCCTGCTGCGGGAGATCGATTCGATCAAGACGCTGTACAGGAAGCTCAGGGTGAAAGGCGTGGAGCGGAAGGAGGGGTGAACCGATGGTCGAGAAGATCGTGAAATTCGAGGACGACTGGGCGAAGCAGCTGACGGCGGAGCAGTTTCTGATCACGCGGAAGAAGGGGACGGAGCCGCCGTTCTCGGGCAAGTACTGGGACCACCACGAGGACGGGATCTACGTGTGCGTCTGCTGCGGGGCTGAACTGTTCGACTCGAGGGACAAGTTCGATTCCGGCACCGGCTGGCCCAGCTTCAAGAAGCCCCTGCGCCGGGATTGCGTCGAAACCCGCGAGGACACGAGCCATTTCATGCGGAGGGTCGAAGTCCTCTGCGCCCGCTGCGATGCCCACCTGGGGCACGTGTTCGATGACGGGCCGCCGCCGGAAGGCAAGCGTTACTGCATCAACTCCGCCTCGCTGGACTTCAGGGCCCGCTGAGGGAGGTCCGAACCGGAGGCCGGTCCTCCCTCAGGGCGTCAGGAAGAAGAAGTCAGCGTCCCCTTGCCGGGTGGGAACGCTCCCACTCGGTCAGAAATCCCGTGGCCGCCCGCGCCTCCTGGTAGGCCAGCGCCAGGCCGGTCTGCTCGTCGAGCAGCGCTTCCGAGTCGATCCCGCTTTCTCTTCCCATTCCCGGATGAAGCCGCCTGTTCCTGGTGTCCATCATGATGAATCCCTCCTTCATTTTGATCGCCCCTGCCGCGGGGCGGTTAAGCCGCTTTCCGGATCCTGACGGCCTTGCCAGTGGACCGCTCCAGGCTCCCGGGAGCCAGCAGGCGGAAGCCAACCCGGATTCCCAGCCCCTCGTTGAGTTTCTTCGAAGCGAAGCGGGCCAGCCGGCTTGCGGCTTCCTCGTCCAGGGCCGTTTCGGACTCGCAGTGCACGGTCAGCTCCTTCAGGTAGTCCTTCTCGCTGACCTCCAGCTGGTAGTTCAGGGAAAGCCCGGCGATCTGGGCCAGCAGGGCCTCCACCTGCGACGGGTAAACGTTCACGCCGCGGATGATGAGCATGTCGTCGCTGCGTCCCTTGACGCGCGCCAGGCGGACGCCGGGCCTGCCGCACGGGCAGGGGCCGGGAAGGATGCGGGTGAGGTCCCGGGTGCGGTAGCGGACCAGGGGCATGGCTTCCTTGGTGAGCGTGGTGATCACCAGTTCGCCTTCCTCGCCCTCCGGCAGGACTTCCCCGGAGACGGGGTCGATGATCTCGGCCAGGAAATGCCTGCCGTTCAGGTGAAGGCCGCTTCGGCAGCCGCATTCCATCGCCACGCCGGGGCCGATGATCTCCGAAAGCCCGTAGGAGTCGATGGCGACGACGTCCAGTTCCTTCTCGATGCGATCGCGCATGGCTTCCGACCAGGCCTCTCCGCCCAGGATGACCATGCGCAGGGGAATCCGGTCCCGGAGGTTCCTTTCCCGGATCAGCTCGGCCAGGTGCAGGGCGTAGGACGGCGTGCTGGTCAGGACGGTAGTGCCCAGGTCCTCCATCAGGAGAAGCTGGCGCTCGGTGAAGCCGCCCCCCGTGGGGACCACGGCAGCCCCGATGGCCTCGGCCCCGTAATGGAATCCCAGCGCCCCGGTGAACAGCCCGTAGCCGAGGATGACCTGGAAGGTGTCATCCTCGGTGACCCCGGCGGTTTTCAGGCAATTGGCCATGCACTCGGTCCAGGAGGCGATGTCGTTTTTCGTGTAGGCGACGACGGTGGGTTTGCCCGTCGTGCCGGAGGAAGCGTGGTAGCGCACGAGCTCCCGCTTGTCGCAGGCCAGCAGGCCCGTCGGGTAGGCGTCCCGCATGTCCTGCTTGGTGGTGAAAGGCAGGCGCCGGAGGTCTTCCGGCCTTTTGATGTCATCGGGTGTGACGCCGGCTTTCTCCATCCGGCCCCGGGTCAGCGGGACCCGGTCCCAAACCCTTCTGACCGTCTTCTGCAGCGCTTCCATGCTTCCCCGTTCCCATTCCATCACGATCACGTCTCCTTTCGGGAAATAAAAAAAGGCCGGGGTCCCTTTTTAAGGGGACCCCGGCCTCGAATCGGCACGGACGCCTAGGCGTCGGCCCATCGAGGGGGTCCCACGCCGGTAAAATAATAGCGGATGGCGAAGAAGCGGTTCGTTTTAGGGGTTACGGAATGAAGTCTCATTTTCTTCCTCCGCGAATTGCAGATATTGTGGTGCTTTATAGCACCGATTAAATCCGATGTCAAGCTCTGCCGCGGGGCATTTTTTCGCTCTTCGGTCTACCCATTTACCAAGACAGTAGGGTATAATGCTTTCAAAGCGGAAGGAGGCTGCATACCGTGAGGAAAAGCGAATTCGAAACCTACGTTGACCTGCGCCGGAAGCTGGAGCAGCGGGGGGTGGAACTCTGCCGCCTGTACGCGAAGGCGTACTACGGGGTGGAAGAAGACGACCGGGACATCGTGATCACCGATATCGAGGTGGGACCCAGCGGGCGGGTGATGTTCACCTACTCCGTCGGCGACCTGGATGAGACCCTCTACCTGCCCCCGGAGTACCTCTGGCGCACCGACGAAGAGGTCCTTGTCCTTATGCAGCTGGACCGCCAGGTGAAGGACGAAGCGATGAGGCGGCAGAGGGCCAGGGCCGCCGAAAGCCCGGCTGTCGAGCACAAAAAGGAGGAAAAAAAGAAGGAGGGAGTGGAGATGGAAAGGGAACCCGAAGTTCTGCTGAACTTGAACTGCACGTCGGATTTGAGCTGTTTCATCGAGTACATCGACTACGATCTCCAGGAACTGCGGGACATGATCTCCGACCTCGACCGGGGATGGGTCGAGCACGCCCAGCAAGGGCACGCCTAGCCGTTTCCGGGTTGTTCCCGTGTGAAGGTCCAGCCCGGCGGGAAGTTCCCGCCGGGCTTTTCCTGTCTACAGGTTTGAAACCCGGGAGCGGATCTCCGCCTCGGCGGTTTCCGGGTCCTCGCAAAGGACGATCCGGATGCCGAACCGGGCTGCCCGGGCCAGGTTCGAGGCCCGGTCGTCCACGAAGAGGACCTCGGGCCCCTGGAGGCCAAGGTCCTGCAGGAGGCATGCGTAGGCCGCCTCGTCCGCCTTGGTCCTGCCCGTCTTGAAGCTGTTGTGGACCAGGTCGAACCGCCAGAGGAACGGAGTTTTCCGGTCCAGGGCCTCCAGCCAGTCGGTCTGGTCGCTCAGGATCGCGGTCTTCAGTCCGCGTTCGCGCAGCCATTCCGCGAGATCGAGCATGCGCGGGCGCAAGATGAATTCCTCCAGGACGGCCTTGCGGAGGACCCGGTCGGGCGCGGGGATTCCCGTTTCGGCCCGGAAGGCCTCCCAGAATTCGGCCTCGCAGGCCTGCCCGCGGACGTACCCGGAGGAATGGACGAGACGCTCGCCGGCATCCAGGGCCCTCTCCTCTCCAATCCCGAATTCCCGCCCGATCCGTTTCAGCCCGCGGACGAACCCCTCCTCCGCGAGGACTCCCCCGAAGTCGAACACGACCGCCCGCAGGGCGAATGTCCCGGCTGTTTCGTCCATTGTCCCTTCGCCTCCCGTGAAAGACTGCCGACGATATTGTACCCGTTCCCCCGAAGTCCCCGGGGATGCGGTCGGGATGCCTTTACGGAAGCCCCGGGAAAGGCTATAAAGACATCAGTGCCATCGACGAGGGGAGTTGCCGAGGATGGAAAAATTCCAGCGGCTCGAGATCGCGATCGGGGAACGGAACGCCGCTTTCCCGGAAGAAAGGTGCCTCTGGTGGAACGGTTCCTGGTGGAGCCGGAAGACGTTTGAAGAAAAAGTGGAGGCGGCTGCCCGGGCCCTGGAAGCGGGGGGCTTTCGGGCAGGCGAGCGAGTGGCCTGTTTCCTGCCGAACTGCCCCACGGTCCTGGTGCTGTCCGTCGCGGCCTGGAAGCTGGGGGGAACCGTGATCCCCCTGAACATGAAGGCCGGAACCCCTTCGATCCTGAAGACCCTCCGCCACGTGGAACCGGCGGGCGTTTTCCTGCACGAGGGCATGGAACCCCTGGCGGAGGCCCTCCGATTGGAGGGAATCCCGGCGGCGGCCGCCGGGCTCGAGGGCGTGCTTCCCCCGCTGGCCCTGCGCCCCGTGACGCGGGAATCCACGGACATGGCGGTCATCTTCGCCACGTCGGGCACGACGGGAGACCCGAAGGCGGTTCCGCTGACTCATGCCAACCTCCTTGACAACGCGACGAACGTCCACGAGAACATCGAGGGGTTTGAGACGGGACGGGTCCTGATGAATGTCCTGCCGAACTTCCACGCCTTCGGCTATACGATCTGCGGCCTCCTGTCCCTGCTGTTCGGGCTGCCGCAGGTTCTCCTGCCTTCGTTCATCCCCCTGAAGTCCTTCTTCGAGGCTCTCCGCGCCACAAAAACCGAGATCCTCATCGCCGTGCCCACCATGCTGCCCTTCATCCTGGGGGCGGTGGCCAAGGGGGAGGAATGCCCCGGTTCGCTGAAATACATCCTTACCGGGGGCGGGCGGCTCGACCCCACCCTCGACAGGCGCGTTCGGGACACGCTGGGCGTGGTCGTCTTCGAGGGGTACGGCCTGACGGAGACCTCCCCGGACGTGGCCGCGAACCGGAGTTTCGCGACGAAGAAGATCGGCACCGTGGGTCCGGCTTTGCCGAGCTTCGAGATCCAGGTGCGCGACGAAGCGGGAAATGTCCTGGGTCCCAACCGGGAAGGAATCCTCTGGGTACGCGGTCCCTCGGTCTTTTCGGGCTACTTCCGTTCCCCTGAGATGACGGCCGAGCGGATCGTCGACGGGTGGTTCAACACCGGCGACATCGTCCGGGTAGACGAAGACGGCTACATCGAGATCCTGGACCGGGCCAGCGACCTCATCATCGTCGGGGGGTTCAACGTCTACCCGCAGGAGGTCGAGACGGTCCTGAACCAGTTCCCCGGCGTGTCCATGTCGGCGGTCATCGGGATCCCCAACGCCGTTTCGGGAGAGGTCCCGAAGGCGTTCGTGGTTCCGAAGGAGGGGGCAGCCCTCACGGCCCAGTCGTTGATCGCCCACTGCAAGGAGCACCTGGCGCACTACAAGGTGCCCCGAAAGGTGGAATTCGTTTCTGAGCTCCCCCTTTCGAGCGTGGGCAAGGTCCTCCGGCGCGAACTCAGGCGCATCGAGAAGGAATCCGTCAAACCCGTTCAGGAGGCCTGACCTTGGAAGAGACGAAGACGCCGCCAACCGGGGAGCCCGCCGGGAAGGAACCTGTCGGGGCGGATCTCCCCGAACTCCCCGAAGAGGATCTGCACGAGGGGCCGCGGAAGTGGTGGACGCGCCAGAACGTCCTCTTCGTGCTGTTTTTCGCCCTGATCCTGCTTTCGGTTGCCGGGTTTTACATCCAGAGGGGGATCGTGCAGGGATACGAGCACCGGGGCGACCGCTACCTCGATCAGAAGGACTACAACAAGGCCCTGAAGTATTTCCTGAAGGCTGCCGATCACGATCCGCAGAACCCGAGGGTCATCTTTTCCGTCGGGAAGGCGATGCTTGCCCTCGGACGCGACCACGAGGCCCTGCAGGCTTTCCGGTCCAGCTACCGGCTCGGAGGGGCCAGCGCGGAGCTGTATCTCTACATGGGGTTCGCGGAAAACCGGATCGGGCGTCCTTACCAGGCAAAGCTCTTTTTCGAGAACGCGCTGAAAATCGATAAAAAGCTTTTCGCGGCCCACCGGGAGCTGGGGATGCTTTCCCTGCGGGCTGACGACCCGGCGGCCGCGGAAAGCCACCTCTTCCAGGCCCTGAAGGGCTACTCCGCTGAAAAGGACCCGGAACTTTACCGCACCCTGGCCCAGGTCCAGGTGAAGCTTCAGCTTTACGCCAAGGCCTCCGGGACCCTGGCGGACATTCTCAAGGCGAACCCGAACGATGAAGAAGCGAAGGCCCTGCTGGAGAAGGCAAAGCGGGGCCTTGAAATGGAGCGTCTTTACCGGAGGATCCGATGAACCGCGGCCGCGGAAGGCGAATCCTTTCCGCGGCTTTTTTCCTGGCTTTCCTGGCATCCTGCCCGGGGCCTCTTTCCGCCTCTGGAACGGAGCTTCCCGTTCCGCGCTTCGAATCCGCCGACTGCCCCTTCCGGATCCCCTCGGATGGTTCCATCCGGTACGGCAGGCTCGTCGTTCCGGAAAACCGTGCCCTGCCGCAGGGGGGCAGGACGGTTTCCATCGCGGTTCTCATCCTGAAAAGCCGTTCCGGAAATCCGCGTCCCGACCCGGTCCTGTACCTGGAAGGGGGGCCCGGGGGACCTTCCGTTGCCTATTACGAGGACTGGCTTTCTTCCCCGATCCTGGACCGGAGGGACCTGATCCTGTTCGACCAGCGGGGGGTGGGGCATTCCTCGCCGACCCTGGACTGTCCCGAGATCCGGTCCGCACGGCTGGAGGCCCTTAGGCCGGGAAAGGATCCCGAGACGGCGAGGCGTTTGATGCTGGAATCCGCCAGGGCCTGCGCAGCCCGCCTCCGGAAGGCCGGGGTGGACCTGGATGCCTACAACACGCAGGAGAGCGCGCACGACCTGGCCGACCTCAGGCGGGTCCTGGGCATCCGGCAGTGGAACCTGTACGGGATCTCCTACGGGACCCGCCTGGCCCTTAGCCTGATGCGGACGGACCCGCAGGGGGTCCGTTCCGCGGTCCTGGACTCGGTGGTGGACCCTTCGGCAGACGAGTTCGCCGCGGCCCCGCAGAACGCCCGGGCCGCCTTTGACAGGTTTTTCGCGGCGGTGGAGAACGACGCTGCCGCCCGGCGGGTTTTCCCGGATTTGAGGTCCCAGCTGGAGGACACGGCGGAACGGCTCAGCCGGAATCCGTGCCTGGCCCGGATCCGGCTTCCCGGCGGGAAAACCGCGACGGTTCGCATCGACGGGGACACGCTGCGGGACGCGGTCTACAGTTTCCTGTACGACCCGGCCAGCATCCCGTACCTCCCGTTCTTGATCCGGGCCGCGGCCTCGGGAGACGTTTCCCACCTGGCGATGTTCACGGAAGACCTCCTGTACGACGACCTCTCGGACGGCCTCTACTACGCCCTCCAGGGGCACGACGAGGCCCCTTTTTCCAGGGGCTCGCAATTGACCCCTGGAACCTACGATCCCCTGCGCCTGGAGCGGGAGATGGCCCTGGCCTTCGGTTCGGGGCGGGCGGACGCGGAAGCGAACGCGCCGGTGAGCTCGGACATCCCGGTTTTGCTGCTGGCGGGCGGTTTTGATCCCATTACCCCCGCGGAGGGAACGCGACGGGTGGCCCGGCGCCTGTCCAGGGGGACCTTCATCCTTTGCCCCGGGCTGGGGCATGCGGTTTCCACCTCCGGGGGGCTGGAGCGTCTCGTGGCGGATTTCCTGGAGGATCCCGCGAAAAGCCCGGCAGGACTGTCCGCCGAAGCGTGCGCCGTGCGCCCCTTCGCGGCCAACCTTTTCGTGACGGCGGCCCCCTACCGGCTGGCCACCCGCCTTCTTTCAGACCGCGACCTCGACACGGCGGCAGCGGCCCTGGCGCTTGGGGGGATGTTCCTCGCAGGGACTCTTTCCCTCTTCTTCACCTGGAAGGACCGCCGACGGGAAGGAGTTTCCCGCTGGGGGCTTGCCGCCCGGCTGGCCGGCGGCCTGGGGGCGGCCTTCAACGGCAGCTTCATGGTTCTGCTGGCGTCGACCATCGCCTGGGTCAATCGGCATGATCCGTCGATGCTTTTTTTCGGCCTGCCACCGGAGATGGCGTTCCTTCCCTGGCTGTCCCGTTCGGGGGTCCTGGCGGGCGTTTTCCTGGTGCTGGGGCTTATCCCCCTTTTTCGCGACCGAGGCGTTCCCGGCTCGACACGGGTGTTTTTCCTGGGGCTGGCGGGAGCGGAGGTTCTTTTTGCCATGGCAGTGGCCCAGCTCGGGCTGATCTAGAAAACCCCCCATTCGGGGAGACAGGAGGCCAAGAGATGAACCTGTACGAACTGGAGAAGATCGAAGAAAGGGAACTGGCGCCGGGGTTCTTCGCCCGGCTGGTCCATTCGGAGAAGATGACGTTCGCCTACTGGCGGATTTTGGAGGGGGCCGCCCTCCCGGCGCACAGCCATCCCCACGAGCAGGTGGTGAACCTCCTGGAAGGGACGTTCGAGCTGACCGTGGACGGGAAAAGCCGGGTTTTGAAGGCGGGAAACGACGTGGTGGTGGTCCCTCCCCACGCGCTGCATTCGGGGAGGGCCCTGACGCCCTGCCGGATCCTGGACGTCTTCTGCCCCGTCCGGGAGGACTACCGCTGAGGGGTTGCTTCTGAAGCGGAACGGATCCTCAGCGAGTTCAGGATCACGGAGATCGAGCTGAAGGCCATGGCGGCCTCGGCGATGACCGGGTGCAGCAGGGCGGCCATGGCAAGGGGGATGGCCACGAAGTTGTAGGCAAAGGCCCAGAAGAGGTTCTGGCGGATTACGGAAAGCGTCTGCCTGGAGATGGAAACGGCATCGGCGATCCGGGAGATTCCTCCCGCGACGATGACGATGTCGGCACTGTCGATGGCCAGGTCCATGCCGGAGCCCACCGCGACTCCCACGTCGGCCCCCTTCAGGGCGGCGGCGTCGTTCATGCCGTCTCCCACCATGAGGACCTTTCCGCCCAAGGCCTGCAGGTCCCGGACGAGGGAAAGCTTCCCCTCGGGCCTGATTCCCGCGTGGACTTCCTCGATCCCGACGGCCTCCGCCACCGTTCGGGCCGTCTTTTCGCTGTCTCCCGTGGCCATGACGGGCCGGATCCCCATGGACTTCAGGCGGGAAACCGCCTCCACGGCATCGTCCCTCAGGGGGTCGGCAACGGAGAGGAAGCCGACGGGTTTCCCGTCCTTCCTGACCTCCACCACCGTCCGCCCCAGCTTGAACTGGTTTGCGTAGGGGGACGGGTCCAGGGGGCGCCCCACGAACAGCTCGGAAGTCCCGAAAAAGCCCCGGATCCCCTCCCCGGCGATTTCTTCCACGGAATCGGGCCGGGGACCGCCCGGAGCGGCGAGGGCGGCGACGGCCCTTGCTAGGGGATGGTTGGATTGCCCTTCCAGGGCGGCTGTCCAGGCCAGGGTTTCGCCGTCCAGGGAGTGTTCCGCCACGGACGGGTGTCCCTCCGTCAGGGTCCCCGTCTTGTCCATCACGACGATGGAAACGCCGGAGGCCGTCTGGATGGCCTCCGCGTTGCGGATGATGAGTCCCTTGCGGGAGGCCTGTCCCGTGCCGGCCACCAGGGCCATGGGGGTGGCAAGGCCCAGGGCGCAGGGGCAGGCGATCACGATGACCGTGATGAAGGCGAAGACCCCCAGGGAAACGGGATCCCGGACGGGAGTGACCCAGGGGAGGGAAAGTGCTGCCCGGTCCAGGAACGCTCCGAATCGGCCGGCCCCGAAAGCCCAGAAAAGACCGCTGGAAACGGCGAGAACCGCCACGGCGGGAACGAAGGCGTTCGTGACCCGGTCGGCGAAGGCCTGGATGGGGATTTTCGATCCCTGGGCTTCCTGGATCAGCCCAATCATCTTCGCCAGGAAACTGTCGGGCCCGACGCGGGTGACCCGGATCCTCAGGGGACTGGTCAGGTTGAGGGAACCGCCGGTTACTTCGTCGCCTTCCCCCTTCAGGACGGGAACCGATTCCCCGGTGATCATCGACTCGTCCACCGCGGAACGCCCCTCCTCGATCGTTCCGTCCACGGGGATCCGGTCTCCGGGCCGGCACAAAACGAGCGAACCGGCCTTCACGGCCTCGATCGGAAGGGAAATTTCCCCCTTTTCCTCGTCCAGGACCACGGCCTCCCGGGCCTGGAGCCTGAGCAGCCCCTTGATCTCCTTGGCGGCCCTGTCCCGCAGGGAGGATTCGATGGCCCTCCCGGTGATGTGGAGGGCCATGATCATGGAGCCCAGGGCCCCGAAGGAGACGAGGGGAAGTCCCGCTGCCGCCAGCAGGGCGGTTCCCCAGGCGGAGACCGAACCCAGGACGACGAGGACATCCATGTTGGCATGGGCGTGGGAGAGCGCGATCCAGGCTCCCTTCAGCGAAGCGCGTCCGGCCCCGAACAGGACGATCGCGCCGCCCGCGATCTCCATCCACAGGAACCCCATGACGTGAGCTCCGGCCATGTGGAAGAGCATGAGGGCCATGAGAGGCCCGGTGACGGCCCAGCTGAGAAAAAGGTTCCGCCTGGACTCTTCGTAGCGTTTCCGGTCGATGTCCTCGGAAGCTCCGTAGGCCACGCCGTACCCGACGGCTCGAACCGCCGCCTCGAGCGTTTCCTGGGGAAGGTCCCGTTCGAGGACGACGAAGGCGGTTTCCGTGGCCAGGTTCACCGCCGCGAAGGAAACTCCCTCCGTTTTTCGAAGGGCCTTTTCCACGGTCCGGGAGCAGGTGGCGCAGGTCATCCCGGTCACGCGGAAACTTCGTTTCAACCCTTCCGGCCTTCCTTCTTCCACGGGAATCGCCTGCCTTCGAATCAGACCTGCACGTCGACCCAGGTCTCGTTGATGCAGGAGTGCCCTCTCGGGGTGGTTTCGGGGCTGACAAGGACGTTCAGCCCCTCGGCGGCCTGCTCGGCGACGACCGTCCCAGGCGCCATGCCCGGATCCAGCCTGACTTTACCCGTCAGCTTCCCCCGGCGGTTGGCCAGCGTCACGGGCTGCCCGTCGCTCAGCCCAAGCCTTTCCGCGTCGGCGAGGCTGAAAAATGCCTCGGGGGGCGTCTCGGGCGGCAGTGCCTGGCGCAGGTCCTGCCCGTTGGTATAGTCTTTCGCGTGTACGGTGACCAGCCGCAGCGAGGCTTCCGGCACGGCGGGCGCGTCGAGGGAAACGGGGAAACGGAACGGCCCCTCCGGCGCTGGGCGCGGGCGAGCCCGCCACATCCCGGGGGCGAGCGGTTCCAGCCACTCCAGAGAACGGATGTGCCGGCCGATGGCCTCGAAAGCCGGGTGGAAACGGTCGGGCAGGCCCAGGCCGTCGGCGATCTCCGCGAGGATGTCCAATTCGTGCCGGACCCCTGGCGGGGGAGCCGCGAGGGCGGAGGTCTCCTGCACGATGTCGTGCCAGTAGCTGGAGACGAAATCCCCTCCGCGCTCCAGCGGGAGGCTCACGGGAAGGACGAGGGAGCAGCAGCGGGCGGTGAGGCTCATCCGGTAGTCGAGGCAGACGGAGAAGGGGCAGTCCTCGAGGAAGCGCCGGGTCGAGCCGGCATCCCCGCACTGGGAAACGGGGTTGCCCCGGACGATGAGGGCGGCCTCTACCGGAGGGTCTGCTTCCAGCAGGGCCTTCCCGATGCCGTTGCGGGGAATGTACCGCGGGCAGGAAGTGGGAACGTTCAAAACCTCCTCCGGCAGGAGCCCTTCGATTTCCTGGTTGAAGGCGACCCCTCCCCCGGGAATGCCCCGGTTTCGGGTCAGCATCCCCAGGGAATCCAGGACGGAGGCCAGGCTGGCCCCGGTCCTGGCGCGCTGCGGTCCCCACCCCATCCAGATTGAGAGGGGGCGGGTTTCCAGCACGAACGACTCGAGCTCTTCAAGGCCCTTTCCGTCCAGGCCGGTTTCTTCGAGGACGCGTCCTCGGTCGGGGGCAAACGCCAGGGCGGAAAACGCCTCTCCGTTCTCCGCCCCCTCCGGGATGCCGTTGAGCCGGATCGCCCTGCCGCACAGGTAGAGGGCCAGGGCCAGGTCGCTGCCCGGCCTAATGATCCAGGCCCGGTCCGAGAAGGCCGTGGTGGGCGTCGTCCGGACTTCGACGGTTCCGATGAGGGCTCCCCGTTTCCGGGCCCCGGCAAGGAACGGCATGAAGTGGAGGTTCGTCACGGCGGGATTCCGGCCCCACAGAAGGACGCCCCGGCTTTCGAGCACGGATTCAGGGCGGGGCCGCCGCCCCGAAGGATCGGTCGCCGCAAGGCCCGAAAGCCCTTCCGCTCCGCACAGGGATCCCTTCGCGACCGTTCCGCCGCCGAGAAGGGCAGGAAACAGTTCCTGGGCCTCGTTTCCCTTCAGGATGTTCCCGGCGTAGCTGTAATACAGCAAGGATCGGTGCCCGTGTCGCGACAGGGCGCGCGAAATTCCCTCCACCGTGCGGCGGACGGCTTCGTCCCAGCCGATGGCCTTCCATCCGCTCCCGTCCCTCAGGAGCGGGGAAGTCAGCCGTGCGGGCCCCTGCAGGCGGGCCGGCCATTCCTGGCTGCGCTTGCAGAGGAATCCCCGGGTGTAGGGATGGTCTGCCCTGGGCCCGAAGGAAAGGATGCGTTTGCCGTCGGTCTGCGCCGTGATGCCGCAGGAATCGGGGCAGTCGTAGGGGCAGACGGTGTGACGAAGTTCCCGGCCCATGGGGTTGGGGGCCTTACTTCCCGGCCTTTTTCTTGAGCTGGTCCAGGGCGGCCAGAAGCGGCTGGACATTGCTGGCTTCAGCCGGCTTGTCCAGGATCAACCGGGGGTTGTACTTCGCGCCCCAGTAGGAGGTGTTGGCCTTTTCGTCCGTGCTCATGACCGCGCCTCCCAGGGAAAGGCCCGCGAACAGCCCCTTGCTCATGGAGTAGCTGTAGATGGAGGCCTTGAGGTTGACGTCCGTGGCCGCCCCTGCGCTTCGTCCCACCGGCCCGGCGGCGATGTCGATGTCGGCCCCGAGCTTGACCTTGTCGCCGTAGAAGCGCTCCATGCCCCGCTGGTTGGTGATCACCAGAAGCAGGGCGGTGGACTGGACGCCGATCTGCAGCCCGTAGGAGGCCCCGGCGATGTTCATGAAGCTCGGGCCGTACCAGCGCCCGGTGCCCGGGTCGTGGCGGAGGACGACTCCTTCCCCGTATGCCCCTCCCAGGCCGATAGCCGCCTTGACGTAACTGGGGATGATGACGACGCCCCTGGCTTTTCTGACGAGATCGGCCATGGTCTCGGCGTCGTTCTGCGCGGTCATTTCCCGGACGACCTTCGTCGCTGAAACCAGGCGGTCGTTCACCGTCTTGGCGGAGGCGACGGCCGAAGCCGTGAGCGAAACGGCCAGGGCGAGGCCCAGAACAGCCAAAATCCTGCACGGGTTCTTTTTCAAGGTTATCGCTCCCTTCCTTTTGCAGGTCTTGCAGCCCGCTTAAGGAGATTCTATCACGGCCGGGGAACCGGGGCTTGACAGGCGGCCCGGGGCTGGTTGTATACTGCAACAGTTGCAGGAGTGTTTTTGAGGAGGGGGATCTTCTTGGAATTTCAGCCTGTGGAACTTCGGGAGGCCCTTCGGCGGATTTTCCGGAAGCTGGGTTTCCTGGAAAGGGACGAGGCCCGCTGCTGCTCGATGAGCCTTAGCCGCTGCCAGGTCCTGGTCGAGATCGGCCGAAGCGGGGGAATTTCGCTGGTGGATCTTGCGGCCCGGATGGGGCTGGAGAAAAGCAGCGTCTGCCGCCTCGTGGACGGCCTGGTGGAGGATGGGCTCGCGGAACGGAAGGAATCCCCCCTGGACCGGAGGTACCTGGTGATCGGCCTGACCCCGGAGGGGAAGGCCAGGTTCCTGGACATCGAGGAGAGGATGGAAGCGTTCATCGCCCAGGTGTGGGAGAGGCTGCCGAAGGATCAAAGAGCGACCGTCCTGGAATCCCTCCGGGTCCTGGAGGATGCCCTGGGCTGCTGCGGCAGCGATTGCAGACGGGAGGAAAAAGAGTGATGGAAGAGATCCGGAAGATCGTCGAACAGAAGTACGCGGAAGCCATCCGGAAGGGGTCGTGCTGCTGCGGGAGTCCAAGCGGCTGCTGCTCGGCCCCCGGAGGGAAAGATGCCGTAACGTCGGGAATCTACGGGGAGGAAGTCCTGGAGAAACTGCCGGAGGAAATGCGGCAGCAGGCCTTTGGCTGCGGGTCGCCGACCTCGAGGGCGGGGATTCACCCGGGAGAGGTCGTCCTGGACCTCGGCAGCGGCGCCGGGATCGACACCTTCCTTGCCTCGGAAATGACGGGGCCGGCGGGCCGCGTCTATGGACTGGACATGACCGAGGCGATGCTGGAGACGGCCCGTAAAAACGCCGAACGGCTCAAGGCCGGGAACATCACGTTCCTGAAGGGGAGGATCGAGTCGATCCCCCTGCCGGACGAGAGCGTGGACGTGATCCTCTCCAACTGCGTCGTCAACCTTTCGCCCGACAAGCCCGCGGTTTTCAGGGAGGCCTTCCGGGTCCTGCGCCCGGGCGGCCGGCTCTCCATTTCCGACATGGTTTTTCTGGCCCCGGTGAGCGGCTCGGTGCGGAAAAGCCTGGATGCCTGGGCGGGATGCGTCGCGGGAGCGGCCTTTGTCGGGGATCTCGTCGATTTCCTTTCCGAAGCGGGTTTCGAAGAAGTGCGGATCGTCCCGGAAAGGGTTTTTCACTTCAGCCGGGAAGAACTCTCCCGGATGTTTCCCGACCTGCCGGCGGAAGCCGCGGGAGAGGTCAGCGGGGCACTGGCCTCGGCGGCGATCACGGCCCGCAGGCCCGCTCAGCCGTGGGTCGAGGGCACGGATTACAGCATCCGGACCGCACGACCGGAAGACCTTGGCCAGGTGGAAGAGCTGCTGTTGGAGTGCGGCCTCCCTGTCCAGGGGGTCCGTGAGCACCTGGAGTCTTTCCTGGTAGGGGAAAGGGAAGGGAAGATCATCGGCACGGCAGGCCTCGAAACCGCCGGGGATTCGGCTCTCCTGCGGTCGGTCGCCACGGCCGTGCCTGCGCGCAAGCGGCGCGTGGCGGAAACCCTCGTGAGGAGAGCCCTCGACCGGGCCGCGGAGTCTGGAGCCCGATCGGTGTTCCTGCTGACCGAAACCGCCTCAGGATGGTTTGCGCGGATGGGGTTCATTCCCGTTTCCAGGGACGACCTTCCGGGAGCGATCCGGACCAGCTCGGCCCTCGAGGGGATCTGCCCGGCTTCCAGCACGTGCATGAAGCTCGAACTCCGGTAAGGGGAAGGAGAGCCGGAAATGGAAGACCGGATCGGGCGGATCCTGGATTTTCTCGGCGAGACCGACGGACTGAAAAGGATCTACAGGGCGGGGTACCTGTCGGACGGAAGCCGGCATGAAAGCGACGCCGAGCACATGTGGCACCTGGGAATCTACGCTTTGGCCCTGCAGGGGGAAACGGGATTTTCGGGCGACATCGGCCGGGTGCTGACGCTGGTGCTCGTTCACGACATGGTGGAGCTGTACGCCGGGGACACCTACGCGTACGACACGGAAAGGGTCAAGGACCAGGCCGAAAGGGAGGAAGCCTCTGCCCAAAGGCTTTTTGGGAAATTGCCGGCAGAGATCGCGGATTTCTTCTACGGGGCCTGGAGGGAATTCGAGGACCAATCGACGCCGGAGGCCCGTTTTGCCCGGGCCCTGGATCACCTGCAGGGGTTCGCGCAGAACGTCCTCTCGGCCGGGAAGTCCTGGAGGGAAAACGGGATCACCCGGAAACGGACCTCCCTGAGGACAGGTTTCCCAAGCGAGTATTCTCCTGTCCTGGCCGAGATCGTCGGCCGGCTGTACGCCAGGGCCGACGAGAAAGGGCTATTCGCGCCTGAGGCTGCGCTTCCAGGTCCCGAGGGCGTAGTAGCCCAGGGCCAAAAAGAAGCTTAGGACGTAACCGGCCGCGATCCCGGCCCAGACCCCGTCCAGGCCCCAGCGGCCGCTCAGCCGCCAGACGAGGGGCACCCTGAGGACCCACAGGCTGATGAGGGAGAGGAACATCGAGGCCAGGGTGTCCCCGACCCCGTTGAAAAACCCGTTCAGGACGACCATCGACGTGATGAAGAGGTACGGGAGCCCGAGGATCCGGAGCAGGCGCTGGCCGATCTCGAGCGCACCGGTGTCGGAGGCCTGCAGGAAGGGGGAAAGCAGCCAGGACGGGACGGCGATGCACAGGATCCCCAGGGCGAGGCTGACGGCCCCGGAATAGGCCAGGGCGCAGGCTGCCGTCATGCGGGCCCTGTCCAGCCTCCCTGCGCCGATGTTCTGCCCGACCATGGCGGACACCGCCAGGTTCAGGCTGAGGGCGGGCAGGAAGAAGAGGTTGTCCACGTTGGCGGCGGCACCGTAGGCCGCGATGGCGTCGCTGCCGAAGGCGTTGATGAACCGCTGGATCACGGAAACCCCCAGGCTGATGAAGGTCTGCTGGAGGCTGCCCGGGAGCCCGAGGCGAAGGATGGCGCTGATCATGGGCCAATCCGGCAGGGTTCCCTGAATGACCAGCGCCGCCGGTCCTCCTTTCCGCTGCAGGGCCCGGAAACTCATGAGGAAGGCGGTTCCCTCCGCGATCACCATCCCGCCTGCCGCCCCGGCGATTCCCATCCGCGGGAAGGGGCCCCACCCCAGCATCAGGAACGGGTCGAGAACCGTGTTGATCCCGACCGAAAGGGCCAGGAACTTCAAGGGGGTGGTCGAGTCCCCGATGGCGCGGAAGATGAAACTCACGAGGTTGAACCCGAAGACGAAGACCGTCCCGACGCTTCCCACCAGCAGGTAGTCCCGGGCCATGCCGAAAAGCCCGGGAGGCGTGCCGAGCCAGCGCAGGACCGGGGCGGCCCCGGCGGCCAGCAGGAACGTGGTGCCGAGGGCCATCAGCCCCACGATGAGGAAACTGTTGGCGACCGCCTTCCGGAGGGTTGCCCAGTCCTTGGCGCCGTAAGCCTGGGCGACGAGGATGGTCGCCCCCATGGTCATCCCCCAGGCGAAGGCCACGAGGACGTAGGCGACCAGGATCCCGATCGAAACGGCCCCCAGGGCCTCCTTTCCCAGGAACTGCCCGGTCCAGAAGCGGTTCACGGCACCGTAGGCGACCTGCAGGAGGTTTCCCGCGAAGAGGGGAAGGGTGAAGCGGAGGAGAAGGCTCGATACGGGGCCCTCCGTCAGGTCCGTTCCGGGTGAGTTCCTCGATCGGTTTTCACTCATGGGTTTTCCCTTCTGCGGAAGATCCGCCCGTGAAATGCGGTTTCAAATGCCATGGGTTCTTGACCTTCCGGCCCGGCTCGCCCTAAACTTCTCGGGAACCCAACCCGCGAGGAGGCCACAACGATGATGGAGAAGTTCGAAAACGTGACGGTTTTGACCAAGGCCAACATCTACTTCGACGGAAAAGTGCAGAGCCGCACCGTCCTTTTCCCGGACGGTTCGAGAAAGACCCTCGGGGTCATCCTTCCCGGGGAGTATGAGTTCGGAACGGCCGACCGGGAGCTGATGGAGATGACCGCAGGGACGGCCGAGGTTCTGCTGCCGAACGAAGCGGAATGGAAGGCCTACGGGCCGGGAACGAGCTTCGGCATCCCCGCCAACAGCAAGTTCAGGTATCGCTGCGGGGAAACCACCGAGTACGTCTGCTCCTACTTCAAGGACTAACTTTATTCCCTCGGCCGAAAAAGAGGAAGGCCCCCGCCGGTTCATCCCGGAGGGGGCCTTTTCGTCTCCTAGGACTGTTCTGTCGGCGCTTCGACCCTCAGAACGATCGAGCGTTCCGCGGCGTCCACGGTAACCCGGGAGCCGTCCGGCACCGCCCCGCTGATGATCTCCCGGGCCAGCCGGGTTTCCACCTCCCGCTGCAGGAACCGCTTCAGCGGCCGGGCCCCGTAGACGGGGTCGTAGCCGGACCGGGCGACGAGTTCCAGGGCGGCCGGCGTGATTTCCAGCCGGATCCTCCGTTCCGCCAGGCGGGTTTTGAGCCGCTCCAGCAGCAGTTTCACGATGCTCTTGATCTCGTCGAGCCGTAGCGGCTTGAAAAGGACGATGTCGTCCACCCGGTTCAGGAACTCCGGCCGGAAATGGGTTCGAAGCTCTGCCATGACCGCATCGCGGGCGCTTTCCCGGATGGTCCCGTCGGGAGTGATGCCTTCCATCAGGTACGGGGCGCCGATGTTGCTCGTCATGATGATGACCGTGTTCTTGAAGCTGACGGTCCTGCCGTGGCTGTCGGTGACGCGCCCGTCATCCAGGATCTGCAGCAGGATGTTGAAGACATCGTGGTGAGCCTTCTCGATCTCGTCAAAGAGGATGACGCTGTAGGGCTTGCGCCGGACGGCCTCGGTGAGCTGACCCCCCTCCTCGTACCCGACATATCCCGGGGGAGCGCCGATGAGGCGGCTCACCGTGTGCTTTTCCATGTACTCGGACATGTCGATGCGGATCATGGCGTCCTCGCTGTCGAAGAGGGCTTCCGCAAGGGCCCGGGCCAGCTCGGTTTTCCCCACCCCGGTCGGGCCGAGGAAGATGAAGGATCCGGTCGGCCGGTTGGGGTCCTTGATGCCCGAGCGGGCGCGGAGCACGGCATCGGCCACGAGCGTGACCGCTTCGTCCTGGCCGACGACGCGCCGGTGAAGCACTTCGTCCAGGTGGAGGAGTTTCTGCCTCTCCCCTTCCACGAGCCGCGTGACGGGAATCCCTGTCCACCGGCTGACGATGGAAGCGATCTCCTCCTCGGTCACTTCTTCCCGCAGGAGCTTCTGGCCCCCCTGCTTGCGGGCCAGGATCTCCTCCTCGGCATGCAGGCGCCGCTGCAGTTCGGGAAGGGTGCCGTGCCGCAGCTCGGCGGCCCGGTTCAGGTCGTATTGCTGCTCGGCCTTCTCCGCCTCCTGGCGGGTTTTCTCGATCTGCTCCCGCAGCGCCTGGACTTTCTGGATCGCGACTTTTTCGGCCTCGTAGCGGGCTTTCAGGGTGTCGGTCTCGGTTCGCAGCTCCTGGATCTCCTTCTGCAGCTCCGCCAGCCGGTCCAGGCTGGCCCGGTCGGTTTCCTTCTTCAGGGCGGCCTCCTCGATCTCCAGCTGCCGCAGGCGCCGCAAAGCGGCGTCCAGCTCGGCGGGCATGGAGTCGATTTCGGTGCGGATCATCGCGCAGGCCTCGTCCACGAGGTCGATGGCCTTGTCGGGCAAAAACCGGTCGGTGATGTACCGGTTGGAGAGGACGGCCGCAGCCACCAGGGCGTTATCCTGGATCCGGACCCCGTGATGGACCTCGAAGCGCTCTTTCAGTCCCCGCAGGATGGAGATCGTGTCCTCGACGCTCGGCGGCTCCACCAGGACCGGCTGGAACCGCCGTTCCAGGGCGGCGTCCTTCTCCAGGTGCTTGCGGTATTCTTCCAGGGTGGTGGCACCGATGCAGTGCAATTCCCCCCGGGCCAGCATGGGCTTCAGCATGTTTCCCGCGTCGATGGCGCCTTCGGCCTTTCCGGCTCCGACGATGGTGTGAAGCTCGTCGATGAACAGGATCACCTGTCCCTGGCTTTCCCGGACCTCGTTCAGGACCGCCTTGAGACGCTCCTCGAACTCGCCCCTGAATTTCGCCCCGGCCAGGAGGGCCCCCATGTCCAGGGCGAAGATCGACCGGTTCTTCAGGTTTTCGGGGACATCCTGGCGCACGATGCGGGCCGCCAGGCCTTCCACGATGGCCGTTTTGCCGACGCCGGGCTCACCGATCAGGACGGGGTTGTTTTTCGTCTTGCGGCACAGGATGCGGATGACCCGGCGGATCTCCTCGTCCCGCCCGATGACCGGGTCAAGTTTGTTTTCGCGTGCCATGGCGACCAGGTCCCGGCCGTACTTCGAAAGGGCCTCGTAGGTTCCCTCCGGGGTCGCGCTGGTCACGCGGGTGTGCCCCCGGACGGCCGTGAGGGCTTCCAGGAAACGTTCAGTGGTGATGTTCGCCTGCCGAAGGATGCGGCCCGCAGGGCTCTGGGCCCCTTCCTCCAGGAGGGCAAGGAACAGGTGCTCCACCGAAACGTACTCGTCCTTCAGCCGCCGGGCTTTTGCTTCGGCCGCGGTCAGAATCTGCCCGAGCCGGACGGAGATGGCAATGCGGCCGGGCTCCAGCCCCGGTCCCGAAACGCGGGGGCGCCGGGCGATCTCCCGTTCCACGGCGGCGGTCAGGCTGTCCAGCGGGGCGTCGATCCGCTCCAGGAGGCGCGGGATGAGCCCTTCAGGCTGGCGGAGGAGGGCCAGCAGGAGGTGTTCCCCGTCCACTTCCGTCTGTCCGTAGCCGATGGCGATCGACTGGGCTTCATTCAGGGCTTCCTGCGATTTTTGCGTCAACCGGTTCAAATCCATTGAAATTCACCTGCCTTGGTGGATGAATGTCACGGTTTGCGGGGCTCGAAGCTCGAGGAGGCCGCCAGGGCCTTCCAGAGTTCCCGCTCTTTCTCCGTGAGGTTTTTCGGCGTGACGATCCGCACGGTCACAAGAAGGTCTCCGACCGAACCCCCGCGGGTCGGCAGCCCCTTGTCCTTCAGCCGGAGGGTCTGCCCGGAGGAAATCCCCGGAGGGACGCGGAGGGTCACGGTGCCGTCCAGCGTCTGGACCTGGACCTCGCATCCCAGCGCGGCTTCCCAGGGGGCCAGGTCCAGGGTTGTTTTCAGGTTGTGGCAATCCACGGTGAACCGCGGGTCCTTCTTCAGGCGAACCTTCAGGTAAAGATCTCCCGCGGGTCCCCCGTTTTGGCCCGGCGAACCCTGTCCGGCCAGGCGGATCCTCGTCCCCTCGGAAACTCCCCTCGGGATGATCACGTCGTACTCCCGGCGGCCGGAAGGCGTCTCGAGCGAGATGTGCCGCGTTGTTCCGCGGGCGGCTTCCTCCAGCGAGACCTCGATCTCCGCTTCCTGGTCCTCCCCCTTCCGGGGGCGCCGGACGGTCCTGCGATAGGACCGTTCTTCCGGGAAACCTCCCATCTCTCCGAAGATCGTGCGGAAGAAATCGCTGAAATCGAATCCCCCGGCACCTTCTCCGAAGGGCATTCCGGAAACCTCCCAGCCCGGGGGCGGGGTGAAGGGCTCTCCCTGCCGCCAGTTGGCCCCGAGCGTGTCGTACTTCTTCCGTTTTTCCGGGTCCTTCAGCACCTCGTAGGCCTCGTTCAGCTCCTTGTAGCGCTCTTCGGCCCCCGGCGACTTGTTCACGTCCGGGTGAAGCTCCCGTGCCTTTTTTCGGAAAGCCTTCCGGATTTCCTCCTCGGTTGCGGTTCTCGGAACGCCAAGGATGGCGTAGTAGTCCTTGTAGGTGACGGCCATTGGACTCCCCCCCTTGTGCGGTTTCGGTCCCCCGGAAGGGACGTGCCCCCGCCACAAGGGAGGGGGCACGTCGAAAGGGGTTTCCCGAACCCGCGTTTTTTCCTGCGGGCTTAGCTCTGCCTGAAATCGGCGTCGATCACGTCGTCGCCGGGCGCCTGGGAGGGGCCGCCGTGCGCGGCAGTCTCACCGGCCTGCTGCTGGGCGCTGGCGGCCTGGGCCAGCCCCTGGGCAACCTGCTGAAGGTCGCTCGTGAGGGCCTTGATCCGCTCCAGGGCGGCTGTTTCACTCTTCAGGAGCGACCGGGCATCCGACAGCACCTGGTCTGCCCTGGCCTTTTCGTGCACGGGAACCTTGTCGCCCAGTTCCGACAGAAGCTTCTCGACCTGGTAGGCCGCCGATTCGAGCTGGTTTTTCGCGTCGGCCTCCTCGCGGCGCCTCTTGTCCTCCGCCGCGTGTTCCTTCGCTTCCTGGACCATCCGTTCCACCTCGCTCTTGTCGAGGTTGGTGGACCCGGAGATCGTGATCTTCTGTTCTTTCCCGGTGTCCTTGTCCTTGGCGGACACGTTCAGGATCCCGTTGGCATCGATGTCGAAGGTGACCTCGATCTGCGGGATCCCGCGGGGAGCCGGACGGATGCCGTCCAGCTTGAAGGTCCCGAGCTTGCGGTTATCCCGGGCCATCTCGCGCTCGCCCTGGAGGACGACGATGTCGACCGCCGGCTGGTTGTCCGCTGCGGTGGAGAAGATCTCGCTCCGCCTGCAGGGAATCGTGGTGTTCCGCTCGATGATCTTCGTCATGACCCCGCCGAGCGTCTCGACGCCCAGGGAAAGCGGCGTCACGTCGAGAAGCAGGATGTCCTTGACCTCTCCCTTGATGATGGCGGCCTGGACGGCAGCTCCGACCGCCACGACCTCGTCCGGGTTCACCGACATGTTCGGGTTCTTGCCCCCGGTCATCCGCCGGACCAGGTCCTGGACGGCCGGGATGCGGGTGGATCCGCCCACGAGGATGACCTCGTCGATGTCGTTCTCGGTCAGCTTGGCGTCCGCCAGGGCCTGCCGCACGGGGTTCATGCACCGCTCCACGAGATGGGCCGTCAGCTGGTCGAATTTCGCCCGGGTCAGGGTCATGGTCAAATGCTTGGGTCCGCTGGCGTCAGCCGTGATGAAAGGCAGGTTGATCTCCGTCTGGGTCATGGAAGACAGCTCGCACTTGGCTTTCTCTGCCGCCTCGTAGAGGCGCTGGAGGGCCTGCCGGTCGTTGCGCAGTTCGATCCCGTGGCTCTTCTTGAACTCCTCGGCAATGTAGTCCACGACGCACTTGTCAAAGTCGTCCCCTCCCAGGTGCGTGTCGCCGGAGGTCGAGCGGACCTCGCAGATGCCCTCGCCCACGTCCAGGATGGAAACGTCGAAGGTTCCGCCGCCGAGGTCGAAAACCATGATGGTCTCGTTCTTCTTCTTGTCTGCCCCGTAGGCCAGTGCCGCCGCGGTGGGCTCGTTGATCACGCGCAGCACGTTCAGGCCGGCGATGCGCCCGGCGTCCTTGGTGGCCTGGCGCTGGGCGTCGTTGAAATAGGCCGGGACGGTGATGACGGCGTCCGTGACCTTTTCTCCGAGGTAGGCGCTGGCATCGTCCACCAGTTTGCGAAGGACCTGGGCGCTGATTTCCTCGGGAGCGTAGGTCTTGTTGTTCACTTCGAAGCGGACGGAATTGTTCGGCCCCGGGACCACCTTGTAGGGGACGATCTTGATCTCCGAGTCGACCTCGTTGTAATTCCGGCCGATAAAGCGCTTCGCGGAGAAGATGGTTCCCTCCGGGTTGATGACCGCCTGCCGCTTGGCGATCGCCCCCACCAGGCGGTTGCCGTCCTTGGTGAAGGCCACGACGGACGGGGTGGTGCGGCTGCCCTCGGCGTTGGCGATGACGACGGGAGTCCCGCCTTCCATGACCGCCACGACGGAGTTGGTGGTGCCCAAGTCGATGCCTACCGTTTTTGCCATTTTGAAAATCCTCCTTGAGTTGGCGAAAACCGCGGGGCCGGATCGTTTCCAGCTGCCCGCGGAGTTCGATGAAATCCGTTCTGGAACGGGATCATTATATTGGTCAGGATTCATCAGGACAAATCATTGAGGGTGGTCTGGAGTCGAAAGAAGGAGTTCTAAAGGCGAAAAAAACGTTAAAAAGGCTTTCAGCATTCATTTTTCGCCTTATTGCTTTTTCTTTCGCCTTTGGGTTTCGGACCAAATCGAAAGGAAGACGCCGGCCAGAATGAGGGCCCCGCCAGCCAGGACCTGGCCGTTCATCGGTTCCCGCCCCAGGGCGACCGAGAGGAAATACCCGAAGGGGCCCTCCAGGGAGAGCAGGATTCCCGCATGGGTGTCGTCGCAAAATTTCTGGGCGGAGTTCTGGGCCCAGAAGGCGAACAGCGTGAGGCCGAAGACGAGGTAGGCCAGCGCGCTCCACCCTGGCAGGGAGAGGGGCGTTCCCGGGAAGGGTTCGAAAAGGATCGCCGCGGCACCGACAGCCAGGGCCGCGAAGTCCACCTGGAAGACCGCCAGGGCCATGGGGTCCATGATCCGGCAGAGGTGCCCGATGACGAGAACGTCCAGCGCGATAAAGAGAGCCAGGAGGCAGGAAAGGACGTCTCCCAGCCCGAAGGACAGGCCTGGCGTGAAGGCCATCACCATCAGGCCCGCCGAGCAAAGCAGGGCCGCCGCCAGTCCCCCGGCGGCAGGGGGCTTCCGGTAAAGGAGGCTGTACAGGAGGGGGACCATGACCACGTTGGTCCCCACGATGAAGGCCTGCCGACCGGGCGTGGTGAAGAGGAGGCCGAAGATCTGCAGGAGGAAGAGCGCTGCGATGATGAACCCTGCTCCGGCGGCCGGCAACAGCAGGCCTCGATCGACGGCGGCAATCCGCCCTCGGAACAGGATGGACATGAAAAGCGCGGCGATCCCGAGGCGGATCGCGGAGAGCCACAAGGGCCCCAATTCCTGGAGGAGAAAATCGCTCACCGGGTAGCCGGCTCCCCACAGGAAGGCAACCAGGAGCATCGTCGCGTCCGCTAGAATGTTCTTGCGCATGCTGGTTATTCTACACTCTGTCTTCGAACGGAAGGGAAGGGTTATGGATGATCACGGGAAGGATCGAGGAAATGCGGCAGTACCGCGTCCCCGCGGAGGGGGTCGAAGAGGCCCTGGAATGGCTGGAGAAGGCCGGCATTGAAAAGCTGGAGCCGGGGCGATACCCGATCGACGGAACGGGGGCCTTTGCCATCGTGGCGGAGGGAACGACGGTCCCGGAGGAGGCGGAGGAATGGGAAGCTCACCGGCGCTACGCCGATCTGCAGGTGCTCCTCTCCGGCGAGGAAGTCATGGGATTTGCCCCGGTTTCCGAGATGATCCCCAGGGGGGAGTACGACGAAGAAACCGACTGCCAGATTCTTTCGGGAACCGGGAATTTCCTGCGTCTAAAGGCCGGCGGGTTCGCCTTCTTCTCCCCCCGCGACGCCCACAAGGCCATGCTCTCCCCGAAAGAAGGAGCCGTCCGGGTCCGGAAGGTGATCTTCAAGCTTCCGTGGAAGCAATGAAGAAAAGTCTTCAAAAGGGTGTGTCTCTGAAAGCCTTTCTGTGTTAAGGTAATATTGAAGCGTTCGCGGGTTTCCCATCTCGAGTCCGATGCCGGAGGTTGGGCCCATTGAAGTGCAAAACGCCCAGCATCGCCCTTCTCCTCGTTCTCGCTTCGATCGCGTTTTCCGGGTTCTTTTCCCCGCCCGGGGCGGGGGCTGCCCAGACGGTGCGTGTGGCTGTCTATGACAATCCGCCCGTGATCTTTCAGGATGCCTCGGGGCGTCTCCAGGGGCTTTTCGCCGACGTCCTCGCCGCGGTTGCGGAAAAGGAAGGCTGGACGGTCGAAGCGGTTCCCGGCACCTTTCTTGAGGGGCTGAAGCGGCTGGAAACCGGGGAGGTCGACCTGATGGCGGGTGTGGCCGTCACACCCGAGCGGGAAGCCCTGTTCTCCTTCAACCGGGAAACGGTTCTCTTCAATTACGGGATTTTCTATGAATCCAGGGGAAACCGTTTCAATTCCCTCCTGGACCTCGACGGGAAGCGGGTGGCAGTGGTCCGGGGGGACATCTATGCCAAAGCGTTCCGGAACCTGGCCGAGCGCTTCGGGATCCGCTTCGAGGCCGTGGAGGCGGACGGTTACCCGGACGTCTTCGGGGCACTGGAATCGGGGGTCGCCCAGGCGGGCCTGGTCAGCCGTTCCTACGGGCAGGCCAGCCAGGCCCGTTTCCAGGTGACGCGCACTCCCATCGTGATCGCCCCCGTCGAGCTCCGGTTCGCGGCCCCGAAGGGGCGAAGCGCCGTCCTCCTGCAGATCCTGGATTTTCACCTGGGGCAGATGAAAACCCGCGAGGATTCCCCCTGGCTTCGTTCGATGTCGAAATGGATCGAGGGCGAAGGAACCAGCGGCGGTCTTCCCGGCTGGGTTATCCCAGCGGCGTGGGGGGCCGGTTTTCTTCTCCTGGTCCTTTTTTCCGCGGCTTTCCTTTTCAAGAAACAGGCCCTTTTTCTTGCCCGCCAGCTCCTGAAAAGCCGGGAAGCTCTCCGGATTCAAAAGGATACCCTCGAAAACCTTTTCCAGAACTCCCCGGAAGCCATTGCCTTCCTGAACCGGGAGGGACGGGTGGTGAAAGTCAACCGTCCCTTCGTTGAACTGTTCGGCTTTGCCTGCGAAGAGTGCCGAGGGGAGCACCTGGACGATCTCCTCGTCCCGGAAGACCTGAAAGAAGAAGCCTTCCGCATCACCGACCGTGCAAGAAACGGCCTGCCAACCTCCTTCGAGACGGTTCGCAAGGCGAAGGACGGGACTCGCATCGACGTGCAGGCCCAGGGGGTTCCGGTCTTCAGCGAGGGGGGCAAGATCGGCGAGTACTTCCTCTACCGGGACATCCGGGACCGGAAGGCCGCCGAGCGAGCCCTGGCCAAGGAAAAGGCTTTCCTGGAGCAGCTTTTTGAAAACGCGCCCGAGGGGATCATCGTGACGGACCGAAACGGCCGGATCCAGAGGGTCAACCGGGGGTTCATCGAAATTTTCGGGTACGGGCGGGACGAACTGGTGGGGTTCGAGGTGGATAACCTCATCGTTCCCCGGGAATACAGGGCGGAGGCGGCGGATTTCACCCGGCGCGGCGACAGGGGAGAGAAATTCTCTTTCGAAGGGGTCAGGCAAAGGAAAGACGGGAGGCTCCTGGATGTCTCCTTCCTCGGGGTTCCGGTCTTTTCTGAAGAGGGACAGCTGGGGGTCTACGCGATCTACCGGGACATTTCGGCCCGCAAGGCGGCGGAGAGGGCTCTTTTGACGAACCGGGAAGACCTGAAGCGGAGCCTTCAGCAGATGGACCGGGCCTGGAAGCAGACGGTGGAGGTTCTTTCCTCCACGGCGGAAGCGCGGGACCCCTACACCGCGGGCCACCAGAGGAAGGTCGCCCAGCTTGCCGGGGAGATCGCCCGGGAAATGGGGCAGGGGGAGCGGTTCGTCGAGGGCGTGGTCCTGGCGTCCCTGGTCCACGACATCGGGAAGATCGTGGTTCCTTCGGAACTTCTGAGCAAGCCGGGCAGGCTGACCCCGCTGGAGTTCGACCTGATCCGCGTCCACCCCGGGGCAGGGGCCTCGATCCTCGGTTCGATCGACCTGCCGTGGCCGCTGGCGGAGATCGTCCTCCAGCACCACGAGCGCATGGACGGAAGCGGCTACCCGAAAGGGCTTGCGGGGGAGTCCATCCTGCGGGAAGCCCGGATCCTGGCGGTGGCGGACGTGGTGGAGGCCATGGCCTCCCATCGCCCCTACCGGCCCGCCCTCGGTGTCGGCAGGGCGCTGGAGGAGGTCGAGGCGGGGAGGGGAAGGCTCTTTGATGAGAACGTGGTGGACGCCTGCCTTTTCCTGTTCCGGGAAAAGGGGTTCACTTTCCGGGAAGCGCAGGATGCCCAAAGCCCCTGGGCCCTGGCCCTGTAGTCCGGTTTATGCAATTTGAGAAAAATAGAATTTGTTTGACAGCCCGGCCCTTTCATACGAAACTGGAAGGGCTTAATTTGGCATCCAATTCAGACCTTCGGGAGGACGGAAAGATGGACATCGAGCGATTCGCGGCGGTGGTTGACACCCATACGGGCGGTGAGCCGACACGCCTGGTCGTGGGCGGGGGCCCCCTCCTCAAGGGAACCACGATTACCGAGAAGTGGCTGGATTTCATGAAAAACCATGACGATTTCAGGGCCTTCGTCATGAACGAGCCCCACGGGCATTCCGACATGTTCGGTGCCCTTCTTGTCCCGGCATGCCACCCGGAAGCCCACTACGGGATCATTTTCATGGATGCCGCCACGAGCCTTTCCATGTGCGGCCACGGGTCCATCGGGCTGGGCCGGACCCTCGTCGACCTGGGGATGATCAGGAAAACGGAACCCTTCACCGAAGTCGTGCTCGACACCCCCGCGGGCCTGGTCCGCCTGAAGGTCGAGGTGAATAACGGAATCGTGGGGGATGTCATCCTGAGCAATGTCCCGGCTTTCGTCTACGCCAGGGATGTCGAGCTGACGGTTCCTTCCCTGGGAAGGCAGATCCACCTGGATATCGCCTACGGGGGAAATTTCTTTGCCATCGTCCCGGCCGGACAGCTGGACCTTTCGATCACGCCCGAGGAATGCGGGAGGATCGTTCCCCTGGGGCTGGAGATCCTGAGGGAGGTCAACAAGGCGGTGAAGGTGCAGCACCCCGAGGAAAAGGCCATCGATCACGTGGCCCTGGTGGAATTCAGCCTGGAGAGACCGGGGCAGGTCACGCGGAACACGGTCGTCTGGGGAGAGGGGAACCAGGACCGTTCCCCTTGCGGCACGGGAACCTGCGCCAAGATGGCGCTTCTGGCCGCCAAGGGCAATCTGGCCCCGGGCGAGAAGTTCCTTCACCAGAGCATCACGGACAGCCTTTTCGAAGGCTGGTACGAACCGGGTCCCCGGGTGGGCGGCTTTGAAACGGTCCTTCCGTACCTGAAAAGCCGCTCCTATGTCACGGGTTTCAATTTCCTCCTGAAACAGCCGGAAGACAAGGTCGGGGAAGGTTTCCTGCTGAAACGCTGAGCGGCCGGGAGGCAAGCGAAATGAACTGCCAGGGCGGCTGGCACCTGCCCCTGCCCAGAGGATGCCGAAAAAGACCCCCGTGTGAAAGGCCTGCCTGAACCAAAGCGGCTTGTCCCGAACCCGGGAGAGCGAGTTTGCTTTCCCCTGACGATGCCAAGGGAGGTCTTTCTGCATGTCCGTGAACAAGGTTGACGTTGCGATCATCGGCGGCGGGGTCCATGGCTGTTCCACCGCCTACCATCTCGCCAGGAAGGGGTTCAAGGTCGCCCTTTTCGAGCGGGATTTTATCTCCTCCGGGGCCAGCGGCCGCAGCGCCGCGGGAATCCGGCTGCAGTTCGGCACGGAAGTGAACTGCCTTTTGGCCCAGTACAACATCCAGGTTTTTAAGACCCTCGAGCAGGACCTCAACTACCCGCTTCCCCTCGAGTACGACCCGGCGGGTTACCTCTGGATCGCCTACACCGAAGGCCAGATGGCCCAGATGGAAAAGAACGTGGCCCTTCAGAACAGCCTGGGCAGCCCCAGCCGGATGCTCACCGCGGAGGGCATCCGCGAAGTGGCCCCCTACCTCAATACCGAGGGGATGCTGGGCGGCAGTTTCTGCCAGGAGGATGGGCATATCAACCCCCACACCCTCTGTTTCGCCTATGCCGACTCCGCGGCGAAGCTCGGCGCGGAAATCTACAAGAAGACTTCCGTCACGGGGCTCATCGTCAAGAACGGCCGCGCGGCAGGGGTTCACACCACCCGTGGAGACTGGGAGGCGGACGCCGTGGTCTGCTGTGCCGGGCCCTGGAGCGTTGAAGTCGGGAAGTGGGCAGGGTTTGACATCCCCATCACGCCGGAGAGGCACCAGGTTCTCATCACGGAACCCGTGGAACGGATCAAGCACCCCATGACCCTCTGCCAGGACGACGGCGCCTACGTGAAGCAGTGCCCGAACGGAACGTTCTACATGGGCTGGGACAACCCGAAGGACGAGCACGACGCCGAGTACATCGTCAACTGGCACTTCCTGCACGAAGTCACCCGGCGCATCATTCCCCGGATGCCGATCCTGAAGGACATCCGCGTGGTTCGCCAATGGTCGGGTCCCTACGACATCACGCCGGACCACCAGGCGATTGTCGGGAAAACGCCCATGGAAGGGCTCTTCATCGACTGCGGGTGGAGCGGTCACGGGCTCCAGTTCGGTCCTTCCATCGGCCGGATCATGGCCGAGCTGGTGAACAACGAGACTCCCTTTATCGACGTGTCGGTGTTCCGCTACAGCCGGTTCGAGGAAAACGATCTCTTCTTTGAGCCCTGCTGCATCTAGCACGATCCCGCGCTGATCCCGCCAGGGGGGCTTGAAGCTTCGAAGCTTCAAGCCCCCCTGGCTTTTTACGCTTCCTCTTCCTCTTCTTCCTCTTCGGCCTCCAGGTCCCGTTCCTCCTCGAGCGAAAGGTCGTCCACCCCCGCCAGGGATTCCACGTGGTGCCGAAGCTCATGCAAAAGCGTTTCGCGGAGTTC
>Ga0208695_1000717_pt1 | contig 33303 bp, 33 predicted proteins | sample AD_UKC111_MetaG_FD_184449 | JGI IMG/M metagenome (GOLD analysis project Ga0208695, IMG submission 184449) | Active sludge microbial communities of municipal wastewater-treating anaerobic digesters from Hong Kong - AD_UKC111_MetaG (SPAdes)... | ecosystem: Engineered > Bioreactor > Anaerobic >...
CCGTTTGGCACGCTTGATTCCGGCCTATTATTACCGCCAATTAAGCGAAGATCCAAACAAGCCATTGCTTAATCATGCCATTTCCGCGGAAATTGCCCCTGGCTCGGTCTTTAAGATGGCCACTGCAATTGGGATCTTGAATGAAGGGGTCGTCACACCTGAACAACAATTAGAGGACCCTGGCCGAATCACGATTACAGAAAAGTATTCGGAAAATGATACTGGCCGCAATCGGGATTACGTATGTTACACCTATAAAACGACAGGTGATGGACACGGAATGGTGGACTATCTGCGCGGTGTGGCGCTTTCCTGTGATGTTTATTTCTATAAGGTTGGCGGCGGTTACCAGGATGAGGTTAAAGAAGGCTTGAATATTTGGCGCATCGGTGAATACGCACGCGCGCTTGGATATGGCCAGAGGTTGGGCATCGAGCTTCCTGGTGAAGCAACCGGTTTGATTCCAGATCCGAACTGGAAGCGAATCACTCAGGGTGAAAACTGGTCCACCGGTGATACTTATATCTCGACGATCGGACAAGGGTATGTCCTCGCCACGCCGTTGCAGGTATTGGTTTCGATCGCTACCCTGGCGAACGATGGTAAATTAATGCGACCGACAATCATCGGCGATATTCTGGATTCGGAAGGCAATGTGATCAAGCCTTTTACGCCTGATATGCTCTGGGATATCACCAAGGATCCGATGATTAATATTTATGATGAGAATTTCCAGACGACCGGGGAGAAGAAGGTTGTTGAGCCTTGGACGATCGAGTTGGCACAGCAAGGCATGCGTAAGGTGGTTGTAGATGGAACAGCCAGCATCCAGTTTGATGGGTTTAACATTCCTTCGGCTGGGAAAACTGGCACAGCTGAATATTGTGACAATGTAGCGCAAGCTCAAGGGTTGTGTATACCGGGCTCGTGGCCTGCGCACGCATGGTATGCGGGCTACGCCCCTTATGACGATCCTGAAATTGCCGTGGTTGCTTTTGTTTACAATGGTGATGAAGGATCAAAAGTTGCCGCTCCAATTGTACGCAAGGTAATGGAAGCCTATTTCGAGTTAAAGTCTGGCGAGAATGCCGCGTCGGTGCCGTAAATAGAACTTTATTTCCGAATTCTTTGCTATAATTAGTTTTCTTTCACGAGGCTGCCAAAGCGTCGTGATCTCTATGGAGGATTACCCCAGGGCGGGTGTATGTATGGTGGTTGAAACCCAGATCGTTCAAATCAAGGGCATTAAAGACGGATTACTTGTGACAATTGGTGAAGGTGATTGGCCCGGCGTTCAGAGCGCACTTTTATCCAGTATAGTTGAGAAGGCCAGTTTTTTTCAGGGCGCTCGAGTAGCAATGGAAGTGGGCAACCGGGTGTTACACGCAGCTGAACTGGGCGCATTGCGCGACCGTCTGGCTGACCAGGGGGTTTCCTTGTGGGCAGTGATCAGCTCAAGCCCGGTAACAGAACAAACCGCCCAGGTGTTGGGCCTGGCAACGCGTCTTTCAACGCCACGGCCAGAGCGCACCATTCGGCCACTGGATACAACCCTGGCGGGCGAAAATGCAGTGTTTATTCGCCGCACGCTTCGGTCCGGCTTCAAAATTGCCTCGCATGGGCATGTTAGCATCATTGGAGATGTAAATCCAGGCGCCGAGGTAATTGCAGGTGGAAGCATTGTCGTGTGGGGACGAGTGCGTGGAACGGTTTTAGCTGGATCTGATGGTGATGAAACCGCGGTTGTCTGTGCCCTGGCATTAGAGCCGACTCAACTTCGCATAGCCAATCTTGTGGCGAACCTGCCGACAAAAAAAATATTAAATCAGCCTGTTTGCGCGAGCATACGCAACGGCACCATCATGATTGAACCATGGAAGCTAAAGGAGCGCTAAACAGATTATGTCAGCGACTGTTGTAACAGTAACATCGGGGAAGGGTGGGGTGGGAAAAACGACCACCACCGCAAATCTGGCCGTCGCGTTAGCCGCAGGAGGTCAGAAAGTGGTTTGTATTGACGGGGATATTGGTCTCCGTAATCTGGATGTTATTCTGGGTCTTGAAAATCGTATCGTTTATGATCTTGTGGATGTTGTTGAAGGACGTTGCCGACTTAAGCAGGCGATGATTCGCGACAAACGTTTGCAGGAGTTATATTTGATCCCGGCGGCGCAGACGAGGGATAAAAATGCTGTATCTCCCAGCGATATGGTTCGGTTGACGGACGATTTGCGTGAAGAATTTGATTGGATCTTGATTGATTCGCCTGCCGGCATTGAGCGCGGTTTTCGAAATTCTGTCGCTCCGGCAGATACCGTCCTGGTGGTAACAAATCCTGAGGTTTCTGCGGTGCGCGATGCAGACAGGATCATTGGTTTGATTGAATCTGAAGAGAAGGGACCAGCCAAGTTGATTCTCAACCGCTTGAATACTGAGTTGGTCAAACGAGGAGATATGCTGGCTCCCGACGATGTCCTTGAACTCCTGGCGGTCGAACTCATAGGGATTGTGCCGGAAGATGATCACGTCATCGTGAGTTCTAATCGCGGGCAGCCGGTAGCACTGGATCCCAAAACCCGGGCAGGAACGGCATTCTTGAATATTGCCCGGCGGTTAAAAGGTGAGGATGTGCCCTTCATGAACCTGGAGGAAAAGGAGGATATCTTCCAAAAGCTTTCACGGCTCATCCGACCAGGAGGAAATTGAGATGGCCGATTGGTTAGCCTGGCTGACAAGCAAGAAGACGCCCAATAGCGCCAGTACTGCCAAAGATCGTTTGAAATTGGTTTTAATTAACGATCGGACGGATCTGACGCCTGCGGAGCTTGAATCAATGAAAAACGAGCTATTGGCAGTGATTTCGCGGTATATTGAAATCGATTCAAATGCCGTTCGCATTGATATGACTCAGGAAGGGAGACAGCAGCGCTTGTTGGCGGATATTCCCATCCGCGCAGCGAGCCGAAAGAATCGGTAAGCTGGCTATGTTTAATAAGGAAGTCTGGCGGCATTTCGATTATTGGTTATTTGGCGCCGTGGTGGTCCTATCCATCTTTGGGATTGCCATGATCCGTTCTGCCATCGCGGGTAATATTGACCTTGCGACCATCGACCGCAGCCAGGCCATGTTTGTTGCACTCGGTTTGGTGATCATTCTGATCGTTGCTATGATTGATTACCGGTATTGGGCATCTTTGGCCAACCTGCTCTATATCTTCGGCATTGGCTTCCTGATCATCATTCTCCTTATCGGTAATATTGCTTTTGGTTCAACCCGTTGGATTGTGGTTGCCGGTATTAATATTCAGCCATCAGAACTGGTAAAAATTATCATGATCATTGTGCTGGCCGATTTTTTTGCCCGCAACAAGGATCGAATTCACGGCTTTGGAACTATCATTAAGAGTCTCCTGCTGACCGTAGGCATGGTGATCTGGATCCTCCTCCAGCCCAACTTGAGTACCTCGATTGTTATCTTCGTAATTTGGGCAGCCATGCTCTGGTTGAGCGGACTCCCTGTAAAATATGTAGCATTATTTGCTGTACTTGGAGTTGTGGCATTCGGATTATTATTTCCGTTTTTGGAAGAATATCAACAAATCCGAATTTATAATTTTCTTTTTCCAAACCCTGAAGCCAGTTATGGCGATAATTACAATGTTGAACAAGCACTCATCACGATTGGTTCTGGGGGGTGGTTTGGCATGGGGTATGGGCATGGAACCCAGGTTCAACTTCGTTTCCTCAAAGTACGCCATACCGACTTTATTTTTGCTTCAATGGCCGAGGAATTTGGGTTTGTTGGCACAGTATTGGTCATTTCGGTGCTTGTTTTTATTATCTTGCGATGTTTCCGGGTGGCACGGCGTGCGTCCGATCCGTTCGGTGCGCTGATAGCATACGGTTTTGGAGCTTTGTTATTTTTTCAAACATCGGTTAATATTGGTGTCAATCTGAATGTCATCCCGGTCACCGGCTTGACATTGCCATTTGTGAGTTACGGCGGCAGTTCGTTGATCTCTCTGGTGCTTGGAATCGGATTGGTTGAGAGCGTTGCCGCGCACAGTAAACTGCAGAAGTTCTAGGGAGCATTATGACTGGATTGATGACGAAACCCGCCCGTGTACGTTTTGCGCCTTCCCCGACTGGCCATTTGCACCTCGGTGGCGCACGAACTGCATTGTACGATTACCTGTTGGCCCGGCAAACGGGCGGACAGTTTGTGCTTAGGATCGAAGATACTGATCGTAAACGGCTGGTCGAAGGCGCGGAACAGGAAATCATGGACGGGCTGCGCTGGTTGGGGCTGGAATATGATGAGGGACCAGACGTTGGAGGACCTTATGGCCCTTACCGGCAGTCGGAACGAAAAGAAATTTACCAGCACTATGCCAAACAACTGGTTGAGTCTGGTCATGCTTATTACTGCTTTTGTTCACCCGAGCGATTGGAACGTGTCCGTCAGGAACAACAAAAAAACAAGGAATTCTTGCACTATGACGGCACCTGCCGAAACCTGGATCCGGATGAAGCCGCAAGGCGGGTCGCGGCTGGTGAAAAACATGTCATCCGTTTTAAGATGCCCAAAGAAGGCTCTACGACAGTCACCGACCTGTTGCGAGGCGATATCACAATTGAAAACCGCAACCTGGATGATTACATTATTGTCAAATCGGATGGATTAGCACTTTATCACCTGGCAGCTGCCGTGGATGACCACCTGATGCAAATAACACATGTCTTCCGGGGATCCGAATGGTTGCCAACCTTTCCGTTGCATGGACTGATCCATCGCTCGCTCGGATGGGAAGAGCCTGTGTGGGTGCATTTATCCGTCTTCCTGAAACCCAGCGGCAAAGGTAAGATGAGCAAGCGCGAACAGGCTGATTTGATGAAAGATGGATATTCCATCTTTATCAAGGATCTAAAGGCTCTGGGATACCTGCCAGAAGCCGTAAATAATTGGATTGCATTGATGGGCTGGAGCTATGACGACCATACAGAGTTCTTCAGATTGACTGATCTGGTTGAAAAGTTCAGCCTCGAAAAATTGAATCCATCGCCTGCGGCGATTAATTTCACCAAGTTTGACCACTTTAACGGCTTGCACATTCGTGCATTGCCCATTGATGACTTGGCTAATCGGATTAAACCCTTTTTCATTGCGCGTGGGTTGACCCCTGACGATGATACGCTACTCAAAATTGCACCGATTATTCAAGAGCACATAGGAACGTTAGATGAAGCGCCAGATTTTGCCGGTTTCTTCTTTGTAAAAGAAGTATCTCCAGTTGCCGAAGAGCTGGTTGCAAAGGGTTTGAGTGCGCAGCAATCTGCAGAAATTGCCAAAAAAGCGCTGGAGATTCTTGAATCGCTGCCAAACATGCGCGCTGAAACGGCCGAACCGCCCATGCGTCAATTGGTTGAAACCTCGGGGTATACGGCTGGTCAGATTTTTGGGATTATGCGGGTTGCCATCACAGGGCAGCGTGTCAGCCCACCGTTGTTTGAGAGCATGGAGATCGTTGGACGGGAAACCGTTCTTGCCAGGATGAAAACCGCCATTGCATTATTGGAGGCTTTGTCCAAAACCGCTAAATAAATTTGCGCTTAACCCTAGACGTAAAAATCGACCTGACGTATAATACGGGTCGCAAGATAATTGGGGGTTCGTCTAATGGCAGGACAGCACACTCTGGATGTGCTTGTAGAGGTTCGAATCCTTTACCCCCAGCCAATCACCAGTGATCAGGGACCTCCTAAGCCCGTAAGATTATCGGCCTAGGAGGTTTCTGGTTATTCGGAAATCGGACGTTGCATTTTGTTCCAATGCAGCACCCTGGCCGGGCAGGATTGCAGTAACCAAAGATCGGTTGTACAATCCATAAATTCTTGTAAACGAACTTATTTTACTTTCCTGAGAAGGTTTTGACATGGAAGAGAAATCACCGACCAGTCGTATCCCCAGTTTCATCCGCGAAGCGATTGCGGAAGATTTGAAGAATGGCCGTTTTACCTATGTCCGGACTCGTCTGCCACCTGAACCGAACGGCTATTTGCACATAGGACACTGCAAGGCATTCCTGATTGATTATTTTGCTGCCCAGGAATTTGGCGGAGAGTTGTACCTACGCTTTGACGACACCAATCCTGCCAAAGAGGAAACCGAATTTGTCGATGCGATCATGGAAGATGCGGCCTGGCTGGGCATCAAGTGGGTGAAGGTGACCTTTGCGTCGGATTATTTCGATCTGCTATATGAATGGGCTGTCCGCCTAGTGAAGATGGGGTTAGCTTATGTGGACGACCAGACGCAGGAAGAAATGAGCGCCAACCGAGGTACTTTGCCCAAGGGCACGAAGTGGAGCGAGACCGCCGCGGCGTTGAAACCAGGCGTGGATTCACCATATCGAAACCGGTCTGTCGAAGAAAACCTCGATTTGCTTGAGCGGATGAAGAACGGTGAATTTGAGGAAGGCAGCCGGGTTTTACGTGCCAAGATTGATATGCAGAGCCCGAATATTCTCTTGCGCGACCCGGTGATGTACCGCATCATGAATGTTCCGCACCACCGAACGGGCAACAAGTGGCACATTTACCCGATGTATGACTGGTCGCACGGTCAAAACGATTCGATGGAAGGCATCACGCATTCGCTTTGTTCGAACGAATATATCATTCACAGGCCGCTGTATGAGTGGTTTTTACAGAAATTAAACGCTTTTCCCAGCCGCCAAATTGAATTTTCCCGATTAAACCTGACTTACGCGATGATGAGCAAGCGTAAGCTCCGCAAGTTGGTGGAAACTGGCGTGGTGCGTGGTTGGGATGATCCGAGGTTGACCACCCTGCGCGGCCTACGCCGGCGCGGTGTGCCGCCCAGCGCGATCATTGATTTTGTCACCGGCCTGGGCGAGACGAAGAATGACAGTTGGGTTGAAATGGCGCAGTTTGAAGCCGTGATCCGCGATCATTTGAATAAGATAGCTCTGAGACGCATGGCTGTGCTCAATCCGCTCAAACTGATCATCGATAATTACCCGGATGACCTGGTGGAAGAAATGGAGGCGATTAACAATCCTGAAGATCCCTCAGCCGGCACACGCAAAGTGCCCTTTTCGAAGGTCTTGTACATCGATCAGGATGATTTCCGTGAGACGCCGCCGCCGAAGTATTTCCGCCTGTTCCCTGGCAACGAGGTTCGCCTGCGATATGCATACCTGGTGAAATGCACCAGTGTGGTCAAGGATTCTGCTGGAAACATTGTCGAAGTTCATTGTATGTATGATCCTGACACGCGTGGCGGGAACACGCCGGACGGTCGGAAGGTGAAATCAACGATCCATTGGGTATCAGCACAACATGCACTACCGGTTGAAGTGCGCTTGTATGATCAGTTGTTCACCACCGAGCGGCCGGATGATGGCGACCTGGATGCGATTATCAATCCAAATTCTCTGCAAGTGCTGGATTCATGTTTTGTTGAACCAGCCTTGAAAGATGCAATTCCTGGGAGCCATTTCCAATTTGAACGCACCGGTTATTTTACGGTTGATCCAGACTCGAAAGACGGCAAGTTAGTTTTTAACCGCACCGTTGGCCTTCGTGATACCTGGGGAAAGATTGAGCAAACAGGCAAGGGATAATCGCTGATTAGCGCGCCCTGGCCTTACTCTTTATCAACAGAAGCGGAACCTGAACCTTCAGGCTCCGCTTTTTGTATGGCATATTGCATAACTAGCTGATTTTCACAGCAGGTTTGTGACGGGATTTTGGATCAGTGACAAAAAAGTGCAGGATGACCGCGGCAGCTAATCCAAAAATCGCACTGATGAGAAAAGCGACCGGGTAACTCATGCTGTCGGCCAGCCAACCACCCAGGATGGGCGATAATATGGCTACAGGTGCGACAAGCGTATTGCCCAGACCGACAAACATGGGGCGTTGTTCTTCAGACCCAAATTCAAGCAAAATGGGGAAACCAATGGTCCAGAAGGCTGTGTTGGCAATGCCTTCAAGGATGATGACCGGGTAAAACCAAATGGTATTAGGTGCAAGCCATGCCAGAACACAACTCGCCAAAGCCGCAATTGCGCCCACCTCAATTACGCCCTTGCGGCTCCATTTATCTGCAATTCGACCAAGGATCAGGTTGGCTGCCATTTGTGTGATAAGCAAAACTGATGTCAGCACTCCGGCCTCGATCTCGCTCATGCCAAGCTTTCGTACAGCGTACACGATAAAGAAGGCAAAAGCCATCATGCCCAGGTAATAAAGCAGACGGCTTGCCAGAAACCAGATGAAAGGCTTGTTATTCACAAAGATTTCACGGATAGATTGCCATAGGGACGTCTGTTGATCTTGATTTTCACTTCGCGGCGTGGGTTGTTCGCGGGTTTGCCTGATAAAAAACCAGCTAATCATCATGAAAATAAAGGCTGCCAAAAAAGACAGCGCAAAGCCTTGGGTACCGTTGTTTCTATCCAGAATGATCCCGGCGGTAAACGCGCCAAAGCTGGAAAGCAGGTTGGCGGCGGCAGATTGCAGGCCAAAAAAAGTTGCGAGAAAATCCGGCCGGATAACCTTTCCGATCATGTTTTGCCATGGGTTGGCTGTTAGGCCAGAGCCAATTCCCTGCCAGGTTAATGCAAGGAATGTGAGAATTAATCCGGCGGTGGTACCCATCTGGGGCAGCTTCCAGGCAATAAGCGCAAGAATCAGGAAAGGGACTCTCTCATGAATTGTGTTGAGGATAACCAATGGTTTAAGTAAGGGTAAGCGGCCAATGGTTTTCGATGTAAACAATTGGGGAAGCAGCCAGCCCATGTTATGGATGGCGGGTACCAGGCCGACCAGAATGGCCGAGTCAGTCATGGTAGAGATGAACAACGGCAGTATCGTTGTAAAACTACCAAATCCTATCCCAAGACCAAAAAAACCGCCGTCAAGAATATTTACAAGGACATTGTGCTTGAGATCAGATTGCGATGAGTGTTTCATGTGATGAAAACTTCAATCAAAACTTCAACCCCGGTTTACCCGGGGTTGAGCTGAACCATTTGTTAAGTCAATGAGTCATTTTGTAACTTCAGGCATGGGAGGTTATTGATAAGTTGTTTCGTCCTCATCATCCATCCAGACATCATCTTCTTCATCTTCGTCTTCGAGTTCTTCCCATTCTTCCAATTCTTCTTCTTCTTCCTCATCCCAATCGCTTTCATCGACAGCTTCTGCTGTGGGAGAGTAGGTTTTGCAGCCCGCATCCGGGTCCAACTCGACCATTGCGGCACTGCAATAGCCTTCATCGAGGAAGGCGCAATCGATGTAGTGGCAACGAATTTTTGGCATCTTAATCCTCCTGCCTGTTATTTTTCATCTGTCTTAGTGGGTGTGATCCTTGCCAGGGTCAGCCCAAATAAGACCACCATGCATATCGCTGAGAGCACACAAAATGGGCAAATTGCGCGAATAACCGCGATTTCGAGATATGTCAAATATGCCGAAAAGAGTACACCGATAAGGGTTAAGCCAAAGTTGATCAGGACACCCTGCTCTCTCAAGAAGCCCTCTTTTGATTCAAGAAGCAAGAGGGTGATAATGGCAAGAAAACCAATTGCACCTAAAACAGCGACAGGAATCCCGCCAATCATGGAATACCGGCTGATGTTGACTGACCAACAATCTCCAATACCTTGAAGGCACATGCCTTTGTTGTTGGTGTATTTTAGGATGATAAGGTACACAGCATTGAGAAGGCCAATGCCTGCGATGACCAGGCTCCAAATCCTTAGTTTGTCTGCTTTCATTATTGACCGGTCAATTCTCTATTCGATAAAGGATACAATTTCACAGTAAATCCGGCAGGAAGCGATTTTACCCCAGAGGGCAAAATCAGTAAAGCATTTGAGCGGGTTAATGCAAATAAATTCGCCGATCCCTGGTGTCCCGATAACCGGACGAAAGGTTTTCCATTCTGATACTCAAGATTAGCCCGCAGGTAACTCTCGCGCCCGTCCGATTCGACCGGCTCAAGCAGGGTTGCTTGTATTTCCTGATTTCGAAATTCAACATCCCCACACATCTTCCTTATCGCCGGAACAACGAAGAGCAGACCACCAACAAAAGCTGATACAGGGTTGCCCGGTAATCCAATCACTGGTATGCCGCGGTAATTCCCAAAGGCCAGAGGTTTGCCGGGGCGCATATTTACTTTCCAGAAGATGAGTTCGCCACTTTGCATGATGACTTTACGAACATAGTCGTAAGCACCAACGCTCACGCCTGCGGAAGTAATCAGCAGGTCTATGTCAGTTGCCACCATTTCGTCCAATTTTTCCCGGATGCTGGCTTCATCATCCTGCACAAAACCAGCCGAAGTCACCACAGCACCGTGCTCCTCCAGCATGGTACTGAGGAGGTAAGTGTTCGCATCGTAAATCTTACCCGGGGTAAGTGGTTGAGAGGGATCCATTAGTTCATCCCCGCTGGAAAGGAGCGCAACTCTTGGCTGGCGATAAACTAAAACATTTGCATAGCCCTGAGATGCAAGCAAACCAATGTCCTGAGGGCGCAACAAATGGCCGATTGAAAAAAGCCTTGCTCCAGCGGAAACATCCTGCCCGCGCGGGCGGATTGAATCGCCGGGATGGACAGGGGCATGAATTCGTACTTGCTTTGGCAAAGGGCTGTCCGAACCGCGGTGGAAATGATCGGTGGCTTCAACCATCACAACGGCATCCGTGCCATTCGGGAGCGCAGCGCCAGTCATGATGCGGGCAGCCTGGCCTGCATGGATGGCGATATTGGATGAGCTGCCTGCCGGGATATCGCCCACAACCTCGAGATCAATCGCTTTTTCAAGGCTGGCGTTGATCGTATCAACTGCCCGCACAGCGAAACCATCTACGCTGGAATTGGTGAAAAAGGGCATGTCGTATTTAGCATCCAGCGTTTCGGCGAGGACGCGGCCTCTTGCTGATCGAATGGCTACGGTTTCAGCACTAAGAACGTGGATGCTATCGAGCAGGATGGATTGGGCTTCACGAACTGACAGAAGGGATGCCAATGCACTCTCCGGTCTAGCCAGGTTTCAGACGATGAGCTTCCATGACGTTCGGCAAGTTTTCGATGCGCGTCAAAGTTCGGCTGAGTTGTGTAATGTCGCCCACTTCGATGACCAGTTTAATGGTGGCCAGGTTATGGGCTAGTTTTATGGCGATATCGATCAGGTTGATGCCTTCATTTGCAAGGATCGCCGAGATGTCACCCATTAAGCCTTGACGGTCGTAGGCTTTAATCTCAATGGTTATGGGATAAGTCTTCTTGACTTCACCCCAGGAAACCTTGACCAACCGCTCGCGGTCGATGAGGCGCAGTATGTTTGGGCAATCGAGTCGATGGATGGTTGCTCCGCGGCCGCGGGTGACGTATCCAATGATTTCATCGCCAGGCGCGGGGTTGCAACAATGTGCGATTGTCGTCAGAATTCCCTTGAGACCCAGGACGTTTACACCATTACCGCCTGTGCGCGAATCGCTGATGGGGTGGGTCTCGGGGAGCAGGTCGAACTCTCGTTTTTCGCTGTCCAGCTCGCTGAGCCGGTTCATAATCCGCCCGAGAGAAATATCGCCGCAGCCCAGGGCAACGTGCAAATCTTCGGCGTTTTTGTAATCGAGCTGCCGGGCGAACTTATCGAGGTCGATATCGCTCATGCCAAGCCGGCGGAGTTCCCGTTCGAGTAACGCTTTCCCCTGGGAAAGGTTTTGCTCACGGTCTTGATCTTTGAACCATTGACGGATTTTGCTGCGGGCGCGCTGTGTTTTGACCAGACCCAGGTTAGAGTTCAACCAGTCGCGGCTCGGTCCGCCCTGCTTGGCGGTCAACACTTCTACCTGGTCGCCAGTTTTCAAGACATAGTCCAGGTTGACCAGCTTGCCATTGATCTTCGCACCGCGGCAGCGATGGCCAATTTCGGTGTGTACGTGATAAGCAAAATCGATTGGCGTTGAGCCGGCTGGCAAGTCGATGATATCACCACGCGGGGTAAATACATACACTCGATCCTGGAAGACATCGGTCTTCATGCCGTCCACGAATTCAGCAGCGTCCTCGACCTCCTGCCGCCATTCCATCAACCGGCGCAGCCAATTGATACGCTGTTCGTAAATCTCATCCTTGCCAGATTTTTTTTCTTTGTAGCGCCAGTGCGCTGCGATGCCGTATTCAGCGTTCTGGTGCATTTCTGGCGTCCGGATTTGTACCTCGAGCGGTTTGCCATCGTCATAAATGACTGCGGTGTGCAGCGATTGGTAAAAGTTATCCTTTGGCGCGGCGATATAGTCATCAAATTCATGCGGGATGGGCCGCCAATGCGTATGGATGACTCCCAGCGCCGCATAACAGGATGGGATATCAGGAACCATTAGCCGCACGCCGCGCAGGTCTAACACCATGTCAAAAGCTTTGCCGCGATCCATCATTTTATGGTAGATCGAATAGATGTGCTTCGGTCGTCCGGTGATCTCAGCTTTAATTTTGTGCTCTTCAAGGAGTTTTGCCAGCCGCGTTGTGATTTGCTCGATTTGTTTTTCACGGTCGACGCGCCGCTCGGCCAGGTTTTCTGCTATTTCCTTGTATTTCTCTGGATTGGTATAACGGAACCCTAAATCTTCGAGTTCCCATTTGACCTGCCAGATACCAAGGCGATTGGCCAATGGAGCAAAAATTTCCAGGGTCTCCCGGGCAATCCGGGCGCGTTTGTTCTCGGGCATGTAGCCCAGGGTGCGCATGTTGTGAAGCCGGTCAGCTAGTTTGATCAAAACAACGCGCACGTCTTCGCCCATGGCAAGGAATACCTTGCGCAGAGTTTCATTTGCCAGGTCGCGTTTTCGACTCCGCAATGCAGATGCTTCCATCGCTGCGGATTCAGCCGCAGCAGATTCTTTAGGACTGCCCACCGCTGCAACCTCGGCTTGAAGCACCTGCTCATGCTGATCGGCGCGCGACACCCGCGGCAGGTTAGTCAATTTTGTTACGCCGTCGACCAGTTTGGCCACTTCTTCGCCAAACTCGCGGCGGATATCCAAGAGTGTGACCTCGGTATCCTCGACTGTGTCGTGCAAAAGTCCGGCAGCAACAACCGCCGGGGGAACACGCATATCGACCAGTATTGAGGCGACCGCCACGCAATGGGTGATGTAGGGTTCGCCGGAGGCACGTTTTTGGGTGGCGTGCGCTTTTTCGGCAAAGTTATACGCGCGCTGAATGAGCTCCCGATCCACCAGAGAATACGAATCAGGCAGCGATTGCATTAATCCATCGATAAATGAAGTTTGCATCAGCACGCTTCCGAATGATCTTACTTTTGAATTTGATAGTATATCACTTTCCTGCGGCGATTACAGGATGCAGGTCGTCTTTTACACATGTTCGAATTGAGTACGATGCACTCAATTACTTCGCCTGGTGAAATGGTTGCTAAGAATATTCTGTAAAGTGTCCTCATCTATTGTTTCAAGGAGCATATCGGCCTGAGAGAGGTCAAGCTGCCTTGAAATGGCGTTGGGATAAGCAACGCAGAACAATCCGGCTGATTTGGCCGCGCGGATGCCATTGGGAGAATCCTCAAATGCCAGTACATCACTTGCTGTAAGTCCCATCTGTGCTAAGGCGAGCAGGTAAAGTTCGGGGTTGGGCTTAACCTGCTTGACATTCTCAGAGGTGCAAATAACCGGAAAGAAATCCAGTACCTTGGTGCGCTCCAATCCGGCTTGAACCCATGATCGGTTGGAACTCGATGCAATCGCCAGCCTCAGGTTTTCCTGGCGGGCCGCCTCCAGAAGCAGTGAAATTCCTGGGCGAAGCGGTTCCTTTGCCAGCGCGCGGTCTACCTGAGACCGTTGCTGCATGAACAGATCCTCGGCGTCAATTGGTTTGGCAGTTTTTGATCTCAGATCAGCGATGGGGTCAAAAGCATCGGCAGATGTGCCCAGGCATTGAACCCATTCCTGCAAATGCAATTGCGCGCCGTGCGCTGCGTAAATCTGCTGCCAGGAACGAAGCTGCGGCGTTTCGGTATCCACCAACAAACCGTCATAGTCAAAGATGATGCCTTTAATCTTCATCGTCTGGTATTTTACATCCCTTTTCTATTTTTACAAAAAGAGAGCGGATTGTCCATCCGCTCTCAATGCGAAAGTTGATTTCAGCCTATTGAAGCTTTTCCTGGCCTGCAAATTTGCGGTACGGCGAAACAATGGCAAGTGTTTCCGCATCTTCTGGCACCATCTGGTTGGTAACCATGCGGGTTAATAACTCGCCAATGCTTGGACCCATCATGAATCCCTGACCGCAAAGACCTACTGCCAGCAAAAAGCCTGGCACATCCTGAGCCCAACCGATCAACGGTGCGCCGTCTGGAGTCATCGGATAGAGACCGCGCCAGGTTCTGCGGACGCGGATGTTCTTTAAACGCGGCATGATTTCAATCATTCGACGTGAAACCATCGGAAGAAATTCACTGGTCTCACGCTCATCATAGCCCCATTTATTTGGGCTGGGCGTGATGCAGAAGATGATCTGTCCGGTGAGGTGTTGATAGAAGTAATAGTTGGCTGAACCCGGGGCGGGGCGTATATCCACGATCATCGGGTCAAGGAAGTGCGCAACGGGCTCAGTAATGGCTGCCTCGTGGCTGTCGGGGCGAACCGGCAAATCCAGGCCGACAAGCTTGCCAATTGGATTGGCCCACGCGCCGGCTGCATTAACCACTACATCCGCTCCGTACGTACCATGGTTGGTGCGGACGCCTGCTACCCGACCTCCGGTTAGAATAATTTCCTGTACGGGCTCATTGAACCGAAACTCGGCGCCGCGCTTGAGTGCCTGCCGGTAAAACGCGTGCGCTGCCAGGAGCGGAGAGGCGCTGCCATCGTCGGGGGAGAATGTGCCACCTAATAAATCCACGGGATTGAGATCTGGCGCAACCTCCAGCATCTGTTCCTTATTTAGCCAGTTGATATTGAGACCGTAGGTTTTTTGGGTTGCCAGTAAGTCCTTTAGGATTTTTTCCTCACGTTCCCTGTACGCCGGAAAGGCGTAACCGCCTTTGAACCATTCGATATCATCGCCGTAAATTTCTTTCCACGTAGAGAAGATTTCAATACTGCGAAGGCAAAGGCGAATTTTGGCCGGATCTGAATGTGTTGCGCGGATACCGCCGATGGCTTTTTTGTTGGATTCCTGACCAACGCTGGAACATTGGTCCAGGACGAGCACTTTAAGCCCGGCTTGAGCCATCGAAAAAGCGGTGGGTGTGCCCGTGGAGCCAGAGCCGATGATGATTACATCGTAATGGGGAATGGTGGTGGCTGTCATTGGCGTTGCTCCTGCTTTTCTTCGCCGGCGAATGTTCCTAGCGACACCTCGACGAAAACAGGGCGCTTGGTCCCTTCGGTGATTTCTTCGTTGGCGATGCCTTCTTCTTTGAAGAGGCGGTGAATGATTGCATTACATGTCTTGGAACCGCACGCACCCATACCAGCACGGGTGACAATTTTGATCTCGTTCATATCACGATAGCCGCGCCGGATCAGATCACGCAATTCACCTGCAGTAACGCGCTCGCAGCGGCAAACGATCATGTCGTCGGCAATGTGGTCGATGTATTGATCAAGGGGCTGGGTCACAGAAGGTTCTTGCACGCGAATACCAGCGATGCGGTTGGCAATTTCCTGCGGTGCTTGAACTTGCACAACGAGTGTGCGATCAATATTGGCGATGCTATGGACTGATAGGACCTCTAGATCGGCGAGCGGTGTGCCTTCTGTATCCAGCACCGTGACAATATCCGATTTGCGGATCTCCTCTCGCGTGAATTCGTAAGGAATAGAGACGATAGGCATGGCAGGGTTTCCGCGGGAGTCGACCAGCGTGATGGCCAGACCAGGGCAGCCAGCTACACAGCGCTCACACGCTTCGCAACAATAGCTGTTGCCTAGAAAGCTTGGAATTTGGCGGATGTCCTTGGTATCTACAAAAATTAAGCCGTGCGGGCAGAGCGAGGAACAGGGGTTACAAGGAATTTCCTGGGTGCAATGGATAATTGGCAGTACACCGGCTGTCACTTCTGGCAATTCTTCACTGATAGTGCGGCCGGGACGGGATTTAAGAATTTCACTGGTGCGATACCAGGTTCGCGGGATCTCTTCGGTGGCGATGCCGAGGGCTTGAGCTATTTCGCCCCCGCGAATTTTACCGGAGAAGATCGCTGCAGAGGCTTCGGCTATTTCTTCGGCGTCACCGGCAACAAATGCTTTCATGCCAAAATCCTTCGCCTTGAGGTAGAACTCGTTAACCGGGTCTAAGCCAACAGCAACCAGAATGCTGTCACATTCGAATGATTTTTCGGTGCCCGGTATGGGCTTGAAATTTGCATCCACTTTCGCAATTGTGACCGATTCAACCTTGTCCCGGCCGTTAGCGCTTAGAACTGTGTGGGAGGTGTAGATTGGCACACCCATGCGGGTCAGCTTATCTTTATGCACCTTATAGCCACCGCATTCGGGCATTGCTTCAGCCAGGCCAACCACTCCGATGCCAGCTTGCAGGGCATGATACCCCGCAATGAGGCCAACATTGCCGCCGCCGATGATGAACAGCTTTTCTGCTGGTTTCACCAGGTCGCGGTTGACAAGAGTCTGGAAAGCGCCGGCGCCAAAAACGCCTGGCAGGGTGTTGCCTTTGAAGGCAAGAAATTTCTCTCGTGCGCCGCTTGCCACCAGGAGTATTTGAGGCTTGATCAGTACATATTCTTCGCCATGCTTATGGATTCCCACCTTTTGATCACTGAAGACAGCCAGACACGTGCTCTGTGTCCAGATCTCGATGGACGGATACTGTCGTAAGTCCTCTTCCAGCCGCGTGGCGATGTCAATACCGCGGGTACCGGCATACACAGCATTGGTTGAACCAAAAAAACGATGGGTTTGAAGCACCAGTTTTCCGCCCAAACGATGTTTATCATCCACCAAAAGGGCGTGGATGCCCCGTTTTCCCAGCTCAATTCCAGCCGAAAGGCCCGATGGACCGCCGCCGATGATCAACACCGGTATTTCTATCTCCTTGACGGGGTTCATTACAGGGACATTGTTTACTTTCGGAAGGTTGGGCAGGCCTTCCATCGGATAAACCTGCATATTCTCCTCAACCAGCTCCATGCAAGCCTTCAATGGCTTGTCATTGGCAATGACCATGCATTGCGAACATTGGCCGTTCGCGCAAAACAGGCCCTGGGGTGAGTGGTCTCGGGGATGGTGGCCAAAGACGCGAATGCCGTGCGCAAATAGTGCAGAAGCTATGGTTTCGCCCTTTTGTGCGGTTAACCTTTGCCCTTGCCAGAAGAATACAATTTCATCCTTTTCGGGGATGGGTAAAATGGGGTGCTGCCTGATCCGGAACTCTGTCATTGTGTTCCCTTCGGGAATGGAATGTCACTTGCGGATGCAGTTGATTCAAGCTGATTAATTGAATTATTTGGCATTGTATCAAAACCGATCACAATTCTGACACTGCAATTTAGCCTAATCTGAGCCTCTGAGTGTCATAACTTTAAAAACCGTGCTAGAATTTCTACAGTATATTTGTTTGAATTATCGCCAGGAGGAAAGCCCGATGAAGCGGATTGCTGTGTTAACCAGTGGGGGCGATGCGCCAGGTATGAATGCCGCCATACGTGCAGTTGTGCGGACGGCTATTTCACGTGGATGGGAGGCATACGGAGTCAAACTCGGCTATGAAGGCCTGATCAACGGCAAAATTTTTCCAATGGGTGCGCGTGATGTTGGTGGCATCATCCAGCGCGGAGGCACCGTGCTGGGCAGCGCCCGCTCTCAGGAGTTTAAGACCGAGGAAGGTCAAATCAAGGCCATTCGTAACCTGAATGAACTTGGAATTGACGGCTTGGTGGTGATTGGTGGAAACGGTTCGCAAACTGGTTCATACGCTTTGCACCAACATGGTTTTCCGGTGGTTGGGATCGCCTCGACAATTGATAACGATCTATATGGATCTGAGATCACGATCGGCGTGGATACTGCCCTGAATATTTCGCTGGAGGCGATTGATCGGTTAAAAATCACTGCTTCGTCGCATCAGCGTGCATTCTTGATCGAGGTGATGGGACGCGGCTGCGGCTATTTGGCGCTCATGTCAGCGCTGGCCGGCGGTGCTGAAATGGCGGTGATTCCTGAAGTGAAAGTCACGCCGGATCAGATTGCTGAGAAGCTGCGTGTTTCGTACCAGAAGGGCAAGGCGCATGCCATCATCGTTGTGGCCGAAGGGGCTGAATATAACGCTGAAAAATTGGTTGCATATTTTAGCCAGCATCGAGAACGCCTAGGCTTTGACTTGCGCAGTACCACGCTGGGACATGTGCAGCGTGGCGGCAGCCCAAGCGCATTTGACCGCATCCTTGCGAGTCGACTCGGTGCCGGCGCAACCGAAGCGCTGGCCCGCGGCGAAACCGGTGTGCTCACGGGGTTGATTAAAAGTGAAATTGTGACGACGCCATTGGAAGTGGTGGTGCAAAACAAGAAAACGGTGGATCCAAAACTAATCGAACTGGCAGAGATCCTGGATTAAATAAACTTCCCCGCTGTTGGTCAGCGGGGAGGTTCGTTAACCGGTTTTTGGGTTTAACCGCCAGCGCAGGTAGGCTTCAATAAAGCCGTCCAGGTCGCCTTCCAGGACTGCCTGAGCATTTCCGACCTCATAGTCCGTACGGTGGTCTTTGACCATCTGGTATGGGTGCAGGACATATGAGCGAATCTGGCTGCCCCATTCAGTTTTTACGTATTCGCCGCGCAGGTTAGCCAGCTCTTTTTCGCGTTCTTGCTGAGCAAGGTCCTCCAGACGAGCCTGGAGAACACGCATGGCGCTTTCTCTGTTTTGCATCTGCGAGCGCTCATTTTGGCAGGAAACAACGATACCGGTGGGAATGTGCGTGATCCGCACCGCGGTAGAGTTTTTTTGCACGTTTTGGCCGCCAGCTCCTGCAGAGCGGTAAACATCAATACGAAGATCATCCGGGTTGATTTGTACGGTGGCGTTTTCCGCGGTAACCTCGGGGAGAACCTCCACTTGAGCAAAGGAGGTGTGACGTCGATGCGCAGAATCGAAGGGTGAGAGCCGCACCAGGCGGTGAACGCCTTTTTCTGCGCGTAAGAATCCGTAAGCCAGGCGGCCTTTTACCGCAATGGTTACGCTCTTAATACCTGCCTCTTCACCTTCCGTAAGATCCAGCACTTCCGCTTCAAAATTACGGCGTTCTATCCAGCGCAGGTACATGCGCTGTAGCATGGAGGCCCAATCGTTGGATTCGGTGCCGCCAGCGCCTGAACTGATGGTGAGCAGCGCGTCACCTTTATCATACGGCCCTGAGAGCAGCGTGCTTAATTCGCGCTGTTCGAGTTCTTTTTCAATAGGAGCCAACTCAGCTTCCAGATCCGGCCTCAGGCTCTCTTCTTCCATCTCTGCCAGTTCCAAAGCATCCGTGATGCGTTTTTCAAGTTTTTTCCAGCCTTCCAGCTCATCACGCAAGTCGGCGAGGTTCTTCATCACGCGTTGGGCATGCTCGCGATCGTTCCAGAGATCAGGATCTTCAGATTTTTTCTGCAGGTCGGCGATTTCCGCTTCTTTTCCAGGCAGGTCAAAGATGCACCATTAATTCATGGATGCGTCCCGCAGCGCTGCGAAGACGGTCGATCAGGTCTTGCATAATTCCTCCAGCTATTTGTTGAGTCCGAGAATGCCATCAACAAAGGCTTCCCGGTCAAAGGGTTGCAAATCTTCGGGGCGTTCACCCAAACCGGCAAAAAGGATGGGCAGCCCCAATTCTTTTTGAATCGCAAAAGCCATGCCGCCTTTTGCGGATGAATCGAGCTTTGCCAAAATGATTCCGCTCACCTGTGCGGTTTCTTTAAATGCACGCGCTTGCTGAAGGGCATTTTGGCCGGTTGTAGCGTCCAGAACCAGCCAGGTTGCATGCGGCGCGCCTGGCAGGGCTTTTCCAACCACACGGTGGACCTTTTTGAGTTCCTCCATCAGGTTGAAGCGCGTGTGCAGCCGGCCAGCGGTATCGACCAGCACAATGTCCATCTTTCGTGAAAGGGCAGCCTGGACTGCATCAAAAGCAACTGCGCCGGGGTCGCCTTCTGGCTGGCCGGCAATGACGGGTAAATTCAAACGTTCGCCCCACACTTGCAGCTGGTCGACCGCTGCTGCCCGGTATGTGTCTGCGGCAGCAAGCAGCACCTTTTTGCCTTGAAGTGCGAACTTGCGTCCCAATTTGGCGATGGTGGTTGTTTTTCCGGAACCATTGACACCAACGATCAAAACAATGGCCGGGGTATGTGCCTCCAGGTCCAGGGTGGGGGCAGGATCCAACCTTTGAATCAATTCGATCCGCAGGCTTTCCTGAAGTTCAGCGGTTTTGGTTAGACCTTCCTTCGCCACTTTGGATTGCAACGCAGAGAGAATTGATTCGGTTGTTTCTACGCCCAAATCTGCCTGGATCAGGATGGCTTCCAGCTCGTCCCATGTTTCAGCGGAAATTTCCGTGGCGCCGAAAAGCGTCGCCAGGCGGCCAAAAGCTACCTTGCGCGTGCGATTTAGTCCTTCAATCCATTTATTGAACATAAGCTCCCCGGCGAGTGATTATATCACAGGCTTGAGCGGCAGTCAGTTACCATGTTCGGTGGCTAATTGCCCGCAACCAGCCTGGATGTCGATGCCTCTACGCATGCGTACAGTGCAGGGAATCCCTGCGCCTTCCAGTTCAGCCTGAAATGCTTCGGCTCGTTGGCGGGTGCTGCCTGTGCCTTGAAATTTACTGGTGGGATTTAATGGAATCACATTGACGTGGCATAACAAGCCCTTTAGAAGGCCAGCCAGCGCGCGCGCCTGTTCCGGTGAGTCATTGACGCCTTGAATCAATGCCCATTCGAACGTAAGACGACGCCCGGTGGCTTCAACATAATCGCGGCAAGCCTGAATCAGTTCGGCTATTGGATACTTATTGTTGACTGGCATCATGCTTGAACGCAATGCATCATCCGCGGCATGCAAGCTGATCGCCAGATTGATCTGGCGCTTTTCTGCAGCGAATTTTCGGATCATGGGCACCAAGCCAACCGTGGAAATTGTGAAACGCCTGGCCCCCAGGTTGAACCCATCGGGGTGATTCAAACGGTCAATTGCAGCAAGCGTGTTTTCATAATTGTGGAAAGGCTCGCCCATGCCCATCACTACAACATTTGTAACGACTTTGCCCTCTGCTTTCAGCATTCGTGCGTAATAAAGCACCTGCTCCACGATCTCGCCGCTTGAGAGGTGGCGCTTAAAACCCATTTGACCGGTGGCGCAAAACGAACAGCCCATGGCACAGCCAGCCTGAGAGGAGATGCACAGCGTTTGCCGGTGTTCGTAACGCATCAGAACAGCTTCGATAGCGCGCTTGTCGGAAAGGTGAAACAGCGTCTTCACGGTTTGCTTATCGCTGGATTTAAGAACCGCCGTTGGATGTAAACTTGAAAATTCCAATGCTTCTGACATCCTGGCACGCAGTTTTGCGGACAGGGTGGTGAAATCCTCTGGCAACTGCCATAACTGGCAATAGATGCCCTGCCAGATTTGCCTGGCGCGGTAAGCAGGCTCACCCCAGGATTGAACCAGCCCGGTGAGCTCGTCCAGGTCCAAATCATAAACCAGTGGTTTGCCCGAATTTGGTGTGTTCATATTCATTACTATATCATAAGCGTTAACTGATCTAAGTTGGCAGCAACGAAGTCGGGTTTAGGTTCCCATTCAGCCAAATCCATTTGCGTGGCAACACCGCTGAGGACCAAACCAGTCTGGCACCCGGCTCTTTGACCGCCAAGGATGTCCGTTTCCAGGCGGTCGCCTACCGCCAGGACTTCCTGTGCCGCCATGTTAAGCCGTTCCATCGCCATGAGATACATATCTGGCGAGGGTTTGCCGGCCAGGTGCGGTTGGACATCAGTTGCGGTGACTAAAGCGGCCATAATTGAACCGGCACCAGGAATCAATCCTTGCGGGGTGGGAAATGTACGGTCTGGATTTGTGAAATAGAACGGCACACCGCTGCGGATGAGCAGGGTAGCCTGCTTTAGCTTTTCATATGTGATGTGTAAATCCAAACCGGCAACGATAGCGAGTGGATGATCATGACTCTTCGCTTGCCAAAAGCCCTGTTCACCTAAGGCCATGATGAGACCCTCCTCGCCGATAATGAAAACCGGTCCGCCTTCTGGAAAATTCTTTTTCAGTTTATGGGCGGTCGCGTTGGCTGAAGTGATAATGCTTCCTGGATCGATGACAACCCCAAATCTGGCCAGCTTTTGAACGTACTGGTCCGGCGTGCGGGTGGCATTGTTGGTTGCCAGGATCACTCGGATATTCCTGGATTGCAATCTAGTGAAGATTGCAGGCAAGTCGCCAATAGGCTCTTTGTCTTTCCAGAGCACACCGTCCATATCCAAAATTAGTGCACGTATTGGGGATTTTGGTTGCATATGACCTCAAATTTGCACGCAAGCCGGATAGCGTTGGGCCATCCGGCTTGCGATTATGGGATATCCGGTGTGATTACTTTTGCGGCGGTACCAAAACCTGATCGACCAGGCCATATTCCACAGCCTGTGCGGCGTCCAGGTAGAAATCGCGCTCGGTGTCACGTTGAATGACTTCCAGCGATTTACCGGTGGCATTCGACATGATCTCATTCAGTCGGGTTTTGAGGCGCAAGATTTCCCGAGCCTGAATTTCGATGTCTGAGGCCTGACCTTGCGCACCACCCAGAGGCTGATGCATATGGATGGTGGCATGCGGCAGCGCGTAGCGCTGGCCCTTTGTTCCGGCGGTCAGAAGGACGGTGCCGAAGGAGGCAGTCACGCCGACGGCCACAGTGCTGATCTTATTGGGGATCATCTGCATGGTGTCATAAATCGCCAATCCGGCATAAATCTGGCCGCCCGGTGAGTTAATGTACATCTGAATGGGGCGTTCCGGATCTTCTTTGCTCAGGTAGAGCAATTGTGCAACAGTTACATTGGCAACCTGGTCGTCGATGGCTGTTCCGAGGAATATGATGCGTTCCTTGAGCAGCAAAGAATAGATATCGTATGCGCGTTCACCCCGGCCAGAGGTCTCTACGACCATGGGGATGACCGATTCGATTTTTGGAATGGACATAAACCCTCCTAGGTGTTTATGGTGCGGACTTATTCAGCCGCGTCTTTTTCAGCCGCTTCGGCCTCACCGCCATCGGCTGTTTGTTCAGGCTGGGGCATTTTTTCAGCCGCTGGCTCAACTGTTGTTTCAGGTTCACCCGTTGCGATGGATTTCAACCGGCTGAGAATGCGCTGATTATATAAACGTGAAACAGCGTCCATCGCAATGGCATTCACAAGACGGTCATTCACTTTCTTGGGATCGAAACCGGGTTGGGCGGAGAGTTGCCGCAGCGAGCCGTTGACTGCCTCGTTGATATCTGCATCTGCCAGTTGGATTTTTTCCGCTTTGCCAAGTTCTTCCATTAGCAGGGATCGAACCAGTCGCTTTTTGGCTGCTGGGGTGACCTGCTCAGCCAAAAAAGCTTCTTTGGTTGTATTGATCAACTTCACGTAGGTATCCAGATCCAGGTTGTTCTTGCTCAAGTCTTCGTTGAGATGTTCAAGGATATGTTCCTTCTCTTCATCTAACACCTGGGGCGGATATTTGATGGTCGCGCCTGCAGCAATTGCATCAAACAATTCATCAAAATACTTCTGGTCGTATTCCTGGCGGCTGTTTTCGGTCAATTGCTTTGTGACAGCTTCCTTCAACTCGGCAAATGTTGAGAACTCACCCAGCGATTGCGCAAATTCATCATCCAATTCGGGCAGATGCAACGCTTTGATGCTTTGGACGACAATGCGGAGAATCACTTCGCGTCCGCGAAGTTTTTCATCGCGGTCATCCTCGCCAAATGTGTGGGTAATTTCTTTTTCACCGTTAGCAACCATGCCGATCAATTCGTTTGAAAAACCGACAAACGGCCAATCCTTGTCTGACAGGGTATCTTCACCGATGATGGTCTGCGCTGGCCCTTCCTTGATCACTTCGGGGTCTTCGCCCTCGGCGGGATTTGCCAGGCGGCCGCTCAGCATGTAATACACCAGGTCACCTTTTTCGGCGGCACGCTCCACCGGTTCGGCAGTTGCGTAACTGGTCTGCATGCGGCGCAGGTATTCGGAAACCTGTTCGTCGCTGACAGCGGGTGGTTCATATGGCTTCTGAATGGAATGATAATCGCCCAGCTCAACTTCAGGTGCAAGCGGAACAATGAAGCTCAACTTGAGGGGATCTGTGCTGATAATTTCATCCAGCGCGCCAGGGGCACCCGGTTTGACATCGGCCGCATCCAGGACTTTGGCGTATTGATCGTCAATCAATAATTCAACAGCCTGTTTTTCAATGGCGTCGTCGCCATACATGCGGCGAACGATATCATACGGTGCCTTACCGGGGCGGAAACCGGGAATTTTGGTTTCCTGAGATATCTTTCGAGCGGCGCGGCGCTTAAAGCCTTCCATGGTTTCAGCGTCGAACTCGGCGACAATTTTGACCTGATGGTCTTCGCGGGGTTGGGTTTCGATTTTCAATTTACCAGTCCTTCAATTCAATGTTATAAAGAGATGTATCACCTAATGAGGAAAGAGGGATTTGAACCCTCACGCCAGGTGGCGTGCAAAATAAACCATCACCGGCGGGAACCATCCGCTCCTCATGAAAAATCGAGCCTGGCTCGCTTCGTTTCGGCGTAGAATTATACCATACGTATCATATTCTATCCTCGCAACGTAAGAATTGCATCAGATTGCCCCTCACTGTCCAACGCGATTATTATCTGGAAACTTTTTCAAAAAACCATCGGATTCGGAAGAAAATTAAGCATTTTTCAGTTGTAATTTATATATTTATCTTGTACAATTTTTTTTGGAGCTCCTGTTTTCAATTCAACCCAATTTAGCCGATTTTGAGGAGAAAATTATGAAACTTAGTGCACCGAAGAACATCACTTTCTACATTGCAGTTGGCTTAGCCTTGATCGGTTTCATAGGTTTCTTTGTGGCTGCCATGAACGTCATTGCTCCCTGGCTTGTTCTGGCTGGCTTTGTTGTTTTGGCTGCCGGAAACCTGCTTGAGAACCTCTAACTCGAAATATTAAGAAAACCGAATTCATTTGAACCTGCCGTGATGCTCCTAAACGGCATAAGCGGCGGCCTTGCTTTTTAGCAATTTTTGTTTATGCCGCTGGCTGATATTGATATGCAAACCGCCTCCAATTTTTGGAGGCGGTTTGCTTTTCTGGTGGGGAATGAGGGACTTGAACCCTCACGCCTTTCGGCACATGATCCTAAGTTGCCTAATGCGGCATATTATACTTTACAAGCTTGCCAATCGTGCCAATTGTGCCTGAATCCGCCTGTTTCCTTGCCCTTTTTGCGGCATTCGTGCCATAATTTCCATACGTTCCAAAGTATCTGCAACGATCTGCAACTGGGGGCGGGCATGGAAGACGATAAAAGAAAAAAAATTGGCCAATGGTACGATGAATTTGAATCGCTTGCAGCACAAGGCAAAGTAATGCCAATTGGCGAAACGCACATGGAAAAGATACGGAGGGAATGGCAAGAAAAAATTGCCGCGGAACTCCGAGATTTTTCAGAAAAAGCCGATAAGAAGGATGTTGATTATGCGCCCGGCGTTGAATTGGTTGCGCTGGGAAAAGAATACCGCATTTTATTGAATGATATAAAAAGAATGACCCCTGCTAACCATTGGTTAGGCGATTTTCTAAAAGTGTTTTTCGATCACGACAACGAAGCCGCAGAACGGCTGATTGATAATTTCTATTCTGAGAATGCCTTAATTGCCAGAAAAAGACGAACTTTATACAGATATTGGATGAATAAGTTATTAACCGAATCTGGTTATTCTGGCTCCAAAGAGAGTTATAAAAAAATCTGGAAGCCTATAGCAATAGCAGCCGTCATCCTTGCCTTGTCATTGGATGAATACGAATCTGATAAAGCGCAAGTTTATTATTATCTTCTTGCAGAAGGGTTGCTAAATAGCGGTGAGGACGAATCATTATACTTAGCTCTTGATAAATTACTTGACCAAGCTATTCGAAGGGAAACAAGAAAAACCATTGAAAAAGACCTTACAAACGGCTCGACCTTAGATTCACGTGATGTATTGGCAATAAGCGGGAACGATAAAAAAGGAAAAAAGCATTATGGAGGGGACATAGATAGCAGCGATGATGAAAATGCCGAGGGCCCAAACATAGTTGATACCGAAACAATCCAAAACGCCCTGGATTGGATGCAATTCCAAATGGATAATAAAGACGGCAAGACAGTACGGGCTGATGTTGAGGATAATATTGAAACTGTGATTCGATTAAACATTGGCAATTTATTGGATGGTGTGTTTTATGAGGATAAGCTAATCCTGCTTACAGATCATGGGGAAATGGGTAAGTTGGCAAAACGATTGGCGAGGACCCCGAACGCTTTGTATCAACGTAAGAATGTCTTAATCCAACAATTGTTGGAGAAAACAAAGTCACCCCCTAAGATTCCCAAAAGTTAGACTGGTTAATAGTAGAGGGAAATGCAAAGAGAGCCGGGAACGGCTCTTTTTGATTACCCCAATACTGACAGTCAAGGGGCTGACAAATGAATAAGAGTTTTCGGGTATCGGTGAGGTTATCCGATAAGGAACGGGAAGCGCTGGGGGTTATCTCCAAGCGGGAAGCGTTGGACTTATCCGAAACCTTACGCCTTCTCATTCGGGAAGGTATCAATAAACGCGGCTTGTGGGCCGTTGGCCTTGTGACGTTGCAGAGTAAATACGAGGTGCAAGATGAATAATTCACCTGGTATTGAAAAGCTACTCAAGGCGGAAGACGTGGCAAAGGTGCTAAACGTTTCCAGAACGCAAGCATACCGGCTAATGAGGGAATCGCTTCCGGTGGTACGTTTCGGCGGTGCAACGGTGCGCGTCCGATTATCCGATCTTGAATCGTTTATCGCTTCCCACGTGCAAGGGGGTGAGGGATGAATACACAAGAGCTCGCATTGGACTTATTCCCCTGGAAGGTCTTCCCCGTCAATGGGAAGATACCCGCTACAAGAAACGGGTATCTAAACGCCACAGAAGACCCGGAAGAGGTAGGGCGCATGTTTGCGCGGCATAAGGGCGGCATCGGCATTGCTATGCGTGCATCCGGCTTGATTGCAATTGACATTGACATGAAAAACGGGCTGGATGGCGTTTCCTCTTTCAAGGGCTTATTGGCCGGGCATCCGCCGATCACTTACGGGCCGATTCAACGAACTCCCAGCGGCGGGTATCACGTCATTTTCAAATACCCGGAGGGCGTGAATATCCCGAATCGTGTAAACGTCTTTCAGGGTATTGACATTCGCACGGATGGCTATATCGTGACCGGGCCCGGCTATACCTGGCTAAAAGGGCATGATTATCGCGTGCCCGTGCCTAATATGCCGGATTGGTTGATTGACATGCTGGCGGAGCGCCAGAAGCCGAAAACAAGCACGCCCCAGGCAGGCCCCCAGCCGCCCGGCGACCTTGCCCTGTTCCTGATGCATCACTACCTTCGGGATGCGTTTCCGGGCAATCGCAATCACGCGGCCTATAAATTCGGGTTGCAGTTGTACTATGCCGACATTCCCCAGGCGGAAGCGGAAGACTGGGGCGCAAGGTTTGCGCGGGAATGCCCGGCGGGAAAGCATCCATTCACGGAAATCGAAGCGCGGGCGGCCGTCCGAAGCGCATACAAGGCAACGAACAAAAAACCGGCATGGGTGGACCATGAGCGAACAACCTAACGCAATCTATACCCCCACGACTGGCATTGACATCCTGGACGCGCAGCATCCCGACCCGGTGATTGTAGTCCCTGATTTATTCTCTTCCGGGCTGGGATTCTTAGGCGGGCGGCCAAAAGTGGGGAAATCCTGGCTTGCGTTGCAGCTCGCTTTTTCTGTCACTTCCGGCGGAAGATTCCTAAACCGTCCGATTGAACAAGGGAAGGTCCTATACCTTGCCCTGGAAGACAATCCCCGGCGGTTACAACAACGAATGCAGGCGCAGGGATGGACCTATGACGCGGCGCAATACTTGAGCGTGATAACCCTGGAAGATTTCCGAAAGAATATCGGATTCCTACACATGCGCGGCGCAACTGGAAAGCTATACAGCCTTATCGAACGCGGTGATTATCGCCTGGTAGTGGTGGACACGCTGGGGCGGGCGTTTTCAGGATTGCGCGACCTGGACAAAGCCGAAGTTATCACGCCCGCGTTATCCCCGCTGCAAGAGATGGCAATCACACGGGAATACCTGACCCTTTTCCTTGACCATCACGCAAAGCCGAAGGGGTTTAACTCGAATCCCGTTGACGATCTTATGAGCAGCACGGCCAAGAGCGCAGTTGCCGACACGCTGGCCGGATTGTACCGGGATGATAACGGCGCAAAAAAGCTAATGGTAACAGGCCGTGACGTGGAAGAGAAAACGCTTGTCATCCGCTGGGATAGGCTGACTTACTGTTACCAATTGGTGACGGATGAAACGCAGGCCATGGGCTTGACGGCAAACGAGGGCAAAGTATACCGCTGGCTGAAAGAACACGGCCCGGCGCGGCATGGGGAAATCTCGCGCGGTACGGGAATCGCGGGCGGCAACCTTTCCCCTATCTTGAGCGGGCTTGTCACGGCGGAGCTCATCACTTACGACAGCGAAGGAAAGAAGTTCTATGTGGAGTAGTAATAAGAATAATAACTCTCATAACAATCATAACAGTAATAACGGACATAACTTATCTGTTATGAATGTTATGCCAGTTATGACAGTATTCATAACAAGCAATTGCGTTAGTGACGAATGCCCACACGGGCAAAAATCACGGGCGGATGCTTACGATTAGACGGCTTGCACATGATTTGAACTCATAGGCAAGGAAAGGGAAGGAACGCATGGAAGAGAAGAGAAAACCCGGCGGTAAGCCTGGAGTGCAGAACGCCCTAAAATATGGCGGTGAAGGTGCGATTCGCCGTATATCTGAGGGTAAACCGTTGCTAGGAATCGCGGCGGAAGAGGAAAAGGCGGTGACGGCGGAGCTTGCCGATAAGGGTGTAAGCGATATTGTGAGGGCGGATGCAGTTAAGTTGCAGGCGGCGGCCAATCTTTACTGGAATGCCGTCATGGCTGCCGCCCAGGCCGGCGACATAACCGCCCTTGACCGGTACGTAGCGCGTTTCGGATGGTTGCAGGGCGTGACCTTGCGGGCCTGGATGCAGGTCCGCAATGACGAAAAGGATAAGGCGAAGGGCGGCGTTCCAATCGTAGACGTGCTGGCGGCTATGGATGCAGCACGGGAAGGGGGCGGGAATGGTTGACGCGGCGGCTTATGTATCACGATTGCGGGAAATAGGCCCGGCGGCATGGGCCGAAGGTCCGTTCGGGTGGATAGGTGAAGACGGCAAGCCTATCACGCTTACGCCCTGGCAGCGGGCCGCGTTGGATGCGTGGTGGAATAACCGGGCGGAAGTGTCAACGTTCGCATTATCGAACGTCAAGAAGACCGGGAAGACGCTGACAAACTCAATTCTGCTTTGCTGGCGTTGGCTTGCCCTTCCGGGCGTGCACTTTGCACTTGGTAACGACTTAGACCAGAGCGTGGCGAGGCAATTCGGCATGATTGCCGACATGACGCGGCGTAACGGGTATTTATCGCAGGTGGTGAAAGTGACCGGGCGGGAATTGCGTTTCGAATCAACCAATAGCACGCTGGCGGCGCTGGCAGTTGACGCGGCGGGCAACAGCGGCGCCAATCACCTGACGGCAAGCCACACGGAAGCATGGGCCGTGCTATACGAAAACGGTATACGCGCATTCGAAGAGCTTACGCCCCCGCCTGGACGCTTCTACGGGCTTCCGGCATTGCGAATCCTTGACAGTTACGCGGGCTTTGAGGGTGAATCGAATACCTGGCATGGGATTGTAGACCGTGGGCTAGAGGGCAAGCGGGTAAGCGAGGATTGGCCGATTTACAAGGCAGGCGGCTTGTTACTCTTTCACATGGAAGGGGAGGAAGCCCGGCGGCGCTGCTTTCGAGGAACGCCCCAGGAAGCGGCGCAATACTACGAGGACCAGAAGCGGGAACTACGCCCGAATGCTTTTCTACGGATGCACGGCAACGAACGGACGGCGGGCGAATCGGCATTCGTACCGGAAGGGGCATGGGAAGCCTGCTATTCTCCCAGCGTCAAGCCGGTGCAGGCTGGGGATAAAGCGAAATTGGTTGTAGGGGCGGATGCGAGCACGAGCGGCGATTATACCGCCCTGGTGGGGTGTGTATACGATCAACGGAGCGAGATAACGGACGTTCGGCTTGTGAGGGTATGGAAGCCCCGCGCGATTTTGGGCATACGCGGCGGGCGTGCAACGGTGGACATTGACGAAACGATTGGCGCGGCGGTGCTCGACCTTCACGCGGCGGGCCAATTGCGGGCGGTGGTATGTGACGTCTACCAGTTGCATACATGCGTTATCAAATGGGAAAAAGCCGGGATTAAGGTTATTGAACTGAACCAGAACGCGGGCCGCGTGGATAGTGACCAAGCCCTGTATAACGCAATCAACAGCCAATCAATCCGCCACTACAACGAACCTGAATTGACGCGGGCGGTAAGGAATGCAGTAGCACGCGAAACGCCCCGCGGCTTCCGCCTGGACAAGGAAAAGGCAAGCCGGAAGATTGACGCGGCGGTAGCGTTATCCATGGCTTACTGGGGGGCGCGGCTTTACTTTGGCCGGATTGATGACAGCGGCCCGGCATGGATACCCGACCCGTGGGACGTATTCGACAGCGAAGACCTTTCAGAGATGGATCCCGGTCAATTGGAAATTGTGCGGCGCTGGGAGCTCGAAGCCAAGAAGCCCTATATGGGGCATTGGCATATCAATGCGCGGCCCCATCCGGCGGGCGTGAACTGGCGGAATTGCAGGTATCACAGTCAAGGTTGCCTGGCTTGCGTGGAAGAGATGGAATCGGACGGAACGAACGAAGCAATTAGAAAGGCGGATGATCTTTGGATTAACGAACCCCATTTGACAGAAGAGCAATTAGCACAGCAGGAACGAGAAAAGCAAGCATGGCGGGCGGAAGAGAGCGCCCGCGCGGAAAAAATAACCCAGGCCTTCTGGGAATCAGTTAGACGAAAGGGACAACAATCATGAATAACCGTTTTTTTGGAACGACACAGCCGCAAACCTGGCGCGATTTGCTCAAGGAACTCAAGGCGGCCAAGGATGAACTATATAAGAATCAGGCCATCATGACCCCGTATGAACGTCAAACGATTGGCAATTCAATCAAAGCCCGCGCGGAAGCCGTGGCCCCGCGTTTGCAGGGCGGCGCAATCGCTGAATGGAAAGCCGCGATTGAGGTTTATCAGGATAAGGCGGCGGCGGTGGAAAAAGCCCGCATTGCAGAAATCAATCGCTGGGATAATGCCCGGCTGGGGGCGGAGATTGGCGCGGTAAAAGCCCTGGTAGAACTTGCGTTATCCGGCGGAAATGGCAATGCCCTTGCCGGCATGACCAAGGCGGCCCCCCGGCTTGAGCGGATTTACAACGAAGCGCAGGCGAGCGGCGACATTTACAAGCAGCGGGCGGCGGCGGAAGTCTTCCGTTCGCTTGACGGTGCAAGCCTGAAAACCGACACAACCGACCGCGCGGCGGTGAGCGGGCTGGTGCATAAGGCGGCAAAGGACTTGCCCGGCTTGCGCGTGACGGATGGAATCACGCAAGCCATTCACGAACGGGATGAAGCAGCGCAAGGCGTGTATAACTTGCGGAGCGAACTCAATGACGTTTCGCTTGTCATGGGGTATGGGGATGCAACCGGGCTTTTTGCTTCAGGTCCGATTGCATCGGCTTTCAGGGGCGTGAAATTCAACAACGATCATACCCTGACAATTTTCCCCGAAGATAGCGTGGAAGTGACCGGGATTCAATTCAAGGACCCGGAAGACGCGCAGCGGAGCTTTATTGTAGGCGGTGAGGTGGAAAATGAGTAAGCGAAAGAACCAAGGCAATAACGGCGGCGGCGTTTTCGGCGGCGTGGGCTGGCTTCCGCCCCAGCCGAACGTGACACATGGCAGCTTGACCGGGCCGGATGATAACAACCTTTATGATTATCGCAACCGCCCGATAGGGGAAGCGAATCCCTCCCCGAAAGGTGTACAGGGCGAAGCACGCGCGGCGGAGATTCGCGCCCTTCCCGGCGCTGACCTGAAAGCCTTTTGCACGCCCGCAGAGCTGGCCGGTGAAGTATCGCGGCGGTGGTACTTTGCACAGATGAACCCGAAAGAGCTTGAGTTTCAAGCGACTTTCGACCTGGACGCGGCGGCAGAACTCAAGCGGCGCAATGGGGAATTGCCCCGCTAGTCTATATCCGATTCGTTAGCCTAGGCGAAGGGGGCGGGAATTGGCCCGCCCCCATGGGTGAACAATTATTCTAATTTTCTAAGAAATTGGATGCTCAAAAAACCTTGACACAGAATCGCACACATGATTTAATGCAACTGGACGCCAAACCAAAAGCGAGTTTTGCTTTAAACGCGAAACTCAACACAATTGAATCAATTGCGGGCAGAGGCCCGCTGCAGATAAGCACTCGCTTGGATTGGCGTCCTAGTAGTTTCGCTTCTGCAGCGGGCTTTTGCGTTTTTTCCCAAAAGGAGGGAATCATGACTGACCAAGTGCAAGAACTGGCAAGCAAGGATAATGACTTCCGGCAGTTGATGGAAGCCTGGCCGCGTCTTTCGGAGCGTGCCCGCTGGGATATTTTCATAATGGCGTGGTGGCACGTTTTCAAGAAAGAAGTTAAACAGGTGTTTGAAAGCCTGGCCGACCTGGCCCGCGTGGTGGTGGAAACGCTGGGCCGCAAGTAATCAGGCATGACAAGCAGGGGATGTGTACTAATAGTACACATCCCCGGAAAGTAACTGACCAATTGGTCAGTAGGAAGGCGAGGGATAAAATGGCAATCCGATCAAGAAACGAAGGTTCAATATCGAAACGCGCAAACGGAAGCTACCTGGCGCAAGTGTCCATTGACGGCAAGCGGGTATCCAAAGTCTA
>Ga0208695_1000718_pt1 | contig 33295 bp, 26 predicted proteins | sample AD_UKC111_MetaG_FD_184449 | JGI IMG/M metagenome (GOLD analysis project Ga0208695, IMG submission 184449) | Active sludge microbial communities of municipal wastewater-treating anaerobic digesters from Hong Kong - AD_UKC111_MetaG (SPAdes)... | ecosystem: Engineered > Bioreactor > Anaerobic >...
AAATTGCTCTAAAGAACCTGCAAGTCTTTTTTCCCAGTTCTTAAAGCTCTTCATCGCCTCATCCCTTCTCTTATCATTTTATATGAAAATATTACTTTATAAAATAACATTTTTAAGTAAATTAAACTTAAAAAATCTAAATTATTAATAATCGTCTGGCTTAACTATTAATGCTAAATGTTCTTTGCTCTAATTAAAATAAAGAAAATTGAACTAAAAATTCATCGAGCAAAAAAATAACATAAAAAAAATTTTTTTAAATATTTTTCTTTTCAATTTACAATTATTTTTGTTTTATTAAGTTAATTCAAGCATAATAAAGAATTTCTTGAGAATAAAAATTACTTTTATCTTTTAATAGAGACAAAATAATTGGACAAATTCACTAAAAGGCGGAAAAATGTATATTGACTGTCATTGCCATCTTGATCTAATTAACATCTTTGGCATAAGTATAAATGATATTTTACAAAATTCAAGAAAATTAAAAATAAACTCTATTGTCCAGGTTTCAGCATCTATAAATGAGTTCAAGACTTTTTTCCCTGTTTTCTCAAAAAATTTTCTTTATAAAAACGAATTACCTTTTCTTTATTTTACTTTTGGTATATCTCCAAATGATTTGTCTTATGAAGCATTTGATTTTTCTGAACTTCTGGATTTATTTTTACATTTTGATTTTATAGAACATATGAACAATGGAAAGCTTGTTGCTATTGGGGAGATTGGACTTGATTATTTTCACAAATTTTTTACATCACAAGAACAGAAAAATGCTTTTGAAGTTCAACTTCAACTTGCAAAAAAGTATAATTTGCCTGTAATGCTGCATATAAGAGATGCTTTTGATGATGCCATCAAAATTCTTAAAAATGCTGATATTTCATCACCAATAATATTCCACTGCTATACTGGTGATCCAGAAATAACAACCACCATACTTGAAAACTTTGAAAACTGTGCTTTTTCATTTGCAGGAAATATTACATATAAAAAAATGGAAAATATTCAGAAATCGCTTTTAATAATTCCCATTGAAAAAATCCTCCTTGAAACGGATAGCCCATATCTTTCTCCTGGTAAATTAAGGGGGAAGGAAAATGTTCCTTATAATGTTATTCAAACATACGATTTTGTGGCAAATTTATTGGGTGTTAGTTTAGAATCTTTGTGTAATCAAATAAGAATAAACGCAAAGAATTTTATGAATATTTTTTAATCTTTTTAATCTTTCACATGAATTAAATAAAATAGCTTCAGGAGTAATTATTTTGACTTCTCTTCTTTCAAAAGAAAATACAGATAATCTTATATCAGCACCTATGGCAGGATTTACCAATAGCCCACTCAGAAAAATGTTTGCAGAAAATGGAGCATATAGAATATTTTCGGAGATGGTCCATGTGAGAGAAATATTAAATCTCAATCTATGGGAAATACCTATTTTTCTTGAAAATTACAATTATACAATCCAGCTTTTTGGTTCTATCGACGATGATTTCATTGAGGCAATTTCAAAAATATTGGATTTTGCTGATAACTTTGATATAAACTGTGGTTGTCCTGTTAAAAAGGTAATAAAGGCTAAAGGAGGTGCTTTCTGGCTTAAAGATATTGATAAACTCATAAAAAAAGTTGACCAGATTTCTAGAAAATTTAAAGGAAAGGTTAGCATAAAAATAAGAGTTGGATTTGATAAACCTGAACTTTTAGATCTTATTTCTAACCTGAATGATACAGAAGTCGAGTATATAACGATACATATGAGAACAGCAACAATGCTTTTCAAAGGTGAACCTTTGTACGAACTTTATGAACAGGTCTCTCATTTCCCTAAACCTATGATAGTTAATGGCAATATAACCAGTCCAATGATAGCAAAAAAGTTGTTTGAAAAGTATAAACCTTCTGGACTTATGATAGGTAGAGCGGCTATTGAAAACCCTGCAATCTTTAAAGAAATATCCTTCTACTTAAAAGAAGGCAGATTATGCACAGAAAATAAATTAAATAAAATTGACTTTTTAATATCTTATTTTGAAAATATGCTAGATTATGTTAATAGTTACCCTTTTTTTAACCTAATACCAGAACCCTTAAAAGAAAAAGCATTATCAAAGTATGACAATTCAAAAAATGAAGCAGATAGAAAAAAATTTTTAAAAAAAACTATAGTAGAAAGTCGTAAAATCGCCTTTAATATTATCAAGGGCTATCCTGAAGCATATTTGATAAAACAAAACATATTGAGCCTTGAAAATCTTGAAGATGTGAAAAATTTTATACAACAGACTAAAATCGAAAGTCACAAGTCTAAAGTCCGGAAGTAAACTTTATAGTTTATAGCTGCAAATCAGTAAATAAACTTAAAAGCACAAGGTCTTAGAAAAAATAAACAGAGATAAAAAGAAGATTCAAATAGAAAAAATTTCAGATAACGAACATTTCAAAAATGTTTTTGAACTGATCTTTATTGATTGGCTCTGAAATATATTCTTCGATTCCTAGAGAATATAATTTAGCCTTCATATGATGATCTGGTTGTTTATCAATTATTATAATTGGAACTTCTTTTGATTTTTCAAATGTTTTTAATCTACTTATAATGTCTACAGTTAAATCTTCATTAACATCGCCAATGTAAATGATATATATAGAAGGCGGAGGGAGTGCATCGCATTTCATCAAAAAATCTGGAACAGACATGATTTCAAGATCGTATATATTCATATCAACAAAATCCAGTGCATCTTTCCATCCTATAACATAGACTTTTCTATTATGTTTATTTAATGATAAAGATTTTTGCATTTTTTCTTTTACATTTTTAGGTATTGTGAAATAGAAAGTTGAACCTTTATTCTTTCCTTCACTCTCAGCCCAAACTTTACCCTGATGTATCCTTGCAATACTCTTTACTATTGAAAGCCCAAGCCCTTTACCACCTGCCATAAACTCAAAATCACCAGAAAAATAATGTGAAGAATCTTGAATGGTAAAAAATTTCTCAAATACCCTTTCAAGGTATTCCTTTTCTATGCCTATACCATTATCTCTAACATATATCTTATATTGATCGGTTTCTTCAATTATTCCAGCAGTTATTGTCCCGAGATCTGCAGTATACTTTATTGCATTGGCTATAATATTTCTTATAGCTTGCGAAAATAGTGTAACTTCCACAGATGTATAGGGATTTTGAACATACGACTCAAAGTTAGCGACAAGTTTTCTTTCAGCAAATTTGACCTGAAATTCATCAAATATTGATTTTAATAATTCAACAATATTTACCTCCGAAAGTAAGGTAATTGTCTGATTATCTTTCAAGTTTGCATAACTTGTTATATCTTCAATCATGGTTATCAATCTATTTATATTTACCTGTAGTATCTTTATAATCTCGAGAAGTTTTGGATTTAGTTCTCCAAATGCACCATCTCCTATAAGATCTATAAAACCCTTTATCACCACTACTGGAGTTCTTAATTCATGCGAAGAGATTGCTATAAAGTTTTCTTCCATTTTATTTAATAGTATAAGTTTCTGGTTCACCTCTTTTATTATATTTAATGTATTTTCCAGATCTTCATTTGATTTTTCAAGTTCTGAGTATTTAGCAAGAAGCTTATCGATAAGTTCTTTCGAATACTGTCTTAAGTATTTTACCTCAGAATCTTTGTCTATTTTTTCCATCTTCCCATATAAAAATTCTTTTATTTTATTTGGAAAATTTGTATCGATAGGTTTTGGAATATATCCATCACAACCAGATGCAATAGCTTTACCTCTAGCCCCCTCACCTATCTCTGCAGTTATTGCGATAATCTTGACATTATTGAGAGATGGTATGGATCTTATCTTTGTTGTAACATCAAAACCTGATAAATCCGGAAGATTAATATCCATTAAGATAAGATCGGGGAAGATTTTCTGGGCAATATCAATCCCTTCAAATCCAGTTTTAGCTTCATAAAACTCATAGCCATTTGCAAGAAGTATCTTTTTTACCAGTAGAAGATTATATTGATTATCTTCGATGTAAAGAATCTTAACCTTATTATCAATCTTACCACTCATAATAATAATCCTTTTTATTAAGATAAAAGTACAATGTTACTTTATTAATCTTGAATAAACAAACTCATATATTATATTCTGATCTATAACGGGGATTTTTGCGAACCTGCAGTGCATATAAAATTTATTATTGGGAGAGATTTCATACCTTATGATTTCTGCAACTGCCTTAACATTTTGTCTTCCTATAAACAGGTTTATTTTTATAAGCCTTTTTACCGGCAATTTTGTTCCAACTTCCATGGCAAATCCACCACCACCAATATCGAAAATGGTTCCATCATACTCTGGAGGAACTACTTTCATCTTCTTTTTTCCTTCTGAATCTAAAATTATTTCTATTAGCGAGTATGTGGCATAAAATTTACATTGTTTTCTTATATATTGCCTTTTCTGATATCTTAAAAGATTGTCGGAATGCCTTATAAAAAGGCCCTGTATAAGAGACTCATTTACTTCATCTTCAATAAAACTCTCAAATGAATAACCAGCATCATTTTCTCTCCAGAAATACACAGTAACTGGAAGTTTCCAGCTTCTGGGCTCTTTTGCAATAACTGGTTTTTTTATGACAAATCCTTTATCAAGAGTAGCTATAACTTCAGTAAAAAAATATCCCATATCTTTTATATATATCCTTACCTTTTTCCCCGTTTGTATATCACGTGAACTAACATTTTTCTTCGAATCTTTAAAATAACTATCAAGATTTGATAGAAGACCAAATATTACATTTTTCATCCTCTCAAGTTCTTCTTTCCCAATAACATTGTTCTGAGATCTCAAAGCAATAATAGTTTTTATAAGGTAAGTTTCAAAATTATTCTTTGATGAAAAAAGCAATACTGGTGATTTGATAGGCACAAACTTGATAGTTTCTAAAAGTACATTAACAGTGCTCTTTGGTATGCCTCTAATAAGAGCTGCTTCTTCAAACATAGTTTCATCTTTAGTTTTAGTTTTAAATAATTTTACACCTTTATTTCTAAGATAAATAATAACAACAATCGCAGCCACAATAACAATAATAAGTAAAAGTATTGTGGTCGAACTTGTAGATCTTGTATACATTGATTTTTTTATTGTTATTAATTCTTCCTGAAGCATTTTATTTCCTTTTAAAGTCTTTTTTTATTTGCATCTTTTGATTTTTTACTTTTTACATGATTATTTTTTCACATAGTAAAGATAAAAAATCTACATTAAATTAATATAAATTTTAAGATAATATTAGTCAAATAATTTAAGTTAATCTGGGCAAATTATCTTCTCACCCTTCGTGAGTTTGTTCCTATGCTATGCAAATATTGCTTTAATGTTAAAAAGTGGATGTTAGGCGGTAGCACCCTTCTATTAGAAGAGATAAGTTAAAATTTACCAAAACAATATGAATTAACTATTTACATAGATTGAAATATTTCCAGAGAGCTATATAAAAGGGCAAGAAGCAAAGGACCTAAAATCAAACCATTGAACCCAAAAGCCATAATACCACCAATGATTGCAAAAAATAGCAAAAGTGGATGTAAATTAATATTACCTGAGAGTATCAAAGGTCTTAAAAGATTATCAAATGTTGAAATAAATATCCCACACAATAAAAATATATATATTGCCTTTAGCCATGATTCAGTTAATCCAACTATTATAGCAACAGGAAGCCAGACTCCTGTTGCACCAATCATAGGAATAAATGATGCAAAGAAGATAAGAAAAGAAAAAAGTACAGGATTTGGTGTCTTAAATAAGGAAAAAATGATAAAAGATACAACAGCCTGATATAGGGCAACCAGCAGATATCCTTTAACAATGTTTTTCAAGATAACTGTAAGTTTACTGAAAAAAATGCTCAACACCGATGAATCTATTGGTATAGCCTTTTTAAAGTAATCCAGAAGAACATCTCCATCGGTAAGGTAAAAATAAAGGGTAATTATGGTAAAAAATAGATAGGTTATGAAATTAACAGTCTTACTAAGAGTTGAGGTAATAAAAGAGGTAAGATTTTTTATCTGACTTTCAAGAAGATTTATTATCTGTGTCTGGATATCTATCTTAACTTTTAAAGATGAAACTGAATATATCCAGTCAGATATTTTTATATTTAAGTTATCTAGAAATGTTGTTGAATTGGATTTTAAAAACTCCTGAAACCAGTTAAAAAAATCTTTTAACTCTATGACCAGTTGATAAACAAGATAAGACATTGGTATAAATATTATCAAAACAAAAACAATAGACAAAGTGCCAGCAATAAGATGCTTTAAAAATGTACTGACAAGAGTTTTTTTCCATCTGTTTATTATGAGTTGATAAACCGGATGGACAAATACTGCAAATACTGCTGCCCATAAAAATACTGTTAAAAACCTTTCAAAAATGAATATCACTAAAATAAGCAAAATTATAACAAGAACTATAAAAAAATAAGATTTTACCTTTTTACTATCCATTATTCTTATTTTCGGTTTTTATTAACTTTATTTATATATTAGTTTTTTTTCAAGCCAAGAACATTTGAAGATCAATATTTAAATGGTAACGATCTTGGAACTGTTTTTTTTAAAAAACTTAAAGCAAGATTTTTTTGCAAATTTTTTGCAAAAAAATGTTTTCACTTAATCAGTACTTTTCAGGTTCTTTATAGCTTTTCTTTGTATAAGTTATATAAACAAAGCTAAGAACTAGAAGGTCATTTGCCAGATGAACTTAAAAAATAAACAAATATAATCATACATTTTTATTGCTCTTTACATTTTTCGTTGTCCTGATAATTAATATAAAGGAACGAAGAACTAGAACTGTTAATTTACCAGATGAACCTAAAAAAATAAAAATGTGGATTATTAAAAAAAACCATATTAAGAAGATAAATGAAACTAAAAATATTTAAAAATTATCCCCTTTCAACCTTAAGCACCTTCAATATAGGTGGTAAAGCAAACTATTTTACTTTTGTTGAAGACCAGCAACAGATCTTCGAAGTTCTTGAACACAGCAAAAAGGCGGGTTTAAAACCATTTTTCTTTGGAAATGGTGCAAATATACTTTTCCCTGATAAGCCAGACAGAGATACTATCTTTATAAGTACAAGAAAGTTTATACAATGCGATATTAAAGAAAACGAAGTTTCTTTTTCTTCAGGTTTTCCGCTGAGCCTTATATCACTTTTTTATGCAGCTTTAAATATACCAGATGGCTGTTTTTTCTATCTTTTACCCGGGAGTGTGGGTGCTGCAGCTTATATGAATGTACGATATTTTGAGCATGATTTTTCAGAGGTCGTAAAATATGTTGAATACATTGATCTTGATGATTTCAAGATAAAGAAAATCTCAGGTAAAGATTGTCAATTTTCGTATAAAGATTCGATCTTTCAGAAAAAAAGCTGGTTGATATTAAATATTTTTTTAAATATCCGTAAAAATCCCATATCACAACTGGATCATTCTATCTTTACTGCAAATAAATATAATTTATTTATAAAATTTGCAACAGACAACCTGTTAACCTGCTCTAACCTCAGCGAGTTTTATCAATTTTATAATCTAAAAAATATTACAAAATTATTTGAATATTTCGATGATGCCTGCATTTCGGAACTTCATAAAATAGAACAGGACAGGGTATCTAAAAAGCACTTTTCATACCCAAACTGTGGATCTGTTTTTAAAAACAACCATAATTTTGGTACTCCAACTGGAGTTTTAGTTGATAGATTAAAACTAAAAGGTCTTGCACATAATGATGCGATGATAGCTCCATTTCATGGAAATATTATCATAAATACCGGAAAGGCAAGACAGGATGATGTGCTTTATCTTATAGATCTTATAAAAGATAAGATTTATTCTAACTTTGGTTTTGTTCCAGAGACCGAAATTGTTATCATAAAATAATCTCAGTGGGGCTTTAAGATGAACATGAAAAAAAGTTCACTGTTTATTGATATAGGAAACTCCCATATTAAAATTTCCATAGATAGTTATAATGATTCTGATAACAATAATAAAAGCCTTAAAGAAGATTTTCAGGATAGCTTTTCCTTTGATAGAGAAAAAGATTTTTTCGAAACATTAAAAAAAATAAGAAGGCATGAGGGCATGTTCGCTGACATAAATGTTATAGATCTATGTTATTGCAGCGTTAGGGGAAAAGAAACATACAGCATAATCAAAAATATTAAGAAAATATTTGGTCAAAATGTTAAATATTACAGGATTTCTTACTTTGATAACGAATTTTTTTCATTCAAATACGATCAACTCTCTTCATATGGAGAAGACCGGCTGGCTTTGCTGTTTTATGTAGCTTATTTTTTTGGCAAAGATGCAATAATTTCTATAGATTGTGGCACCGCAATGACCATAGACACATTGCTAAATGGAAATTACTCAGGAGGCTTTATTACCGCAGGTTTTAAACTTCAGTCCAGCATACTAAATAAGAATACAAGGCTACTTCCAGCAATAAGCATGGATGAAATAAAAAAGTATAAGATAGATAAATCTACTTCCAGTATTTTTGGGTTTTCAACATTACAATCTTTGAGTCTTGGCTTACAATATGCAATATTTGGTAGTGTTTTACTTGCAATAAATAACTTTTGTAAGTTAATAAAAGACAAAAATTCGAACAATAATAACTCTGTTAATTCCTGCGATATCGGATATAAACATTCAAATAACAGCAATGTAATTCAAATAGTCATCACTGGTGGAGATGGAATACTTTTGAAAGAATTTCTCGATAAATTTCTTATAGATTATATTTCAAATGATATAAAATTCAGTATTTCTTTTGATAAAAATGCTGTATTGAAAGGATTAAGAATTTTTAATTCCATTCGAAAATCATATAGTAACGCAAATTAAGTCTACCAAGGGTAAAATATGAAATCAAAATATTTTTTACTTTTTTGTCTTCTCTTTATAATATTTACTTCTTGCTCAACTGAAAAACAATGCGCTCAAACGATAAACAAATATATCTCATACTCAAAAGAAGGCCAATTTGACAGGATCTATAATAACCTCTTGACAGGTCCTGCTTTAGATTCATTTTCCTACTTTGTCGCTGACATGGCACAGGATAAAAGTTCAGAAAAGTTTAATGAAATCGTCAATACCTATAGAAAGATAAAAAAGATAAAGATAATCCAGATAGAACCATATGAAAACGATGAGGTAGCGATAAAGTTTCAGTTGATCAGAAAAGATGGTGTCGTAGAAGACACTCCATGGTGGCGATTTAAAAAAGAAGATGGCAAAATGAAGATAATGAAATTTTCAAAACACTGATAAAAGTGATGAAAAATTTTAAATTTTATGTTTTTTATTTTCTATTAATATTATTATCTCTATGCCTGGTAAGTTTTTCTATTTTAAATATTGACTCTCTCGATAGAATCGCAATAAGCGGTTATTTTATAAACCCTTACCAGTACACGGCTTTTTTAACAGAGGAAGAAAAAGTGAAAATATTTTCTTCCTCAAATATAATTTTAGATCCAGAATCATTGACCAATGAAACCATTGATTCATTTATCGAAAGCAACCAGCAGCTTATAGCCAATCTTATGTTCACCGGCATTTCTTTTATGCACAATAGGTCACAAAAGGCAAATGGTTTTGAAACAAAAACATATTTTGATAAAAATTTTATAAAATACAGACTTTCTCCCTATAAGCTATCAAATGTTTGTGGATTTTACATAGAAAAAACATCCCTGTTGACTATAACGGATGATATAAGAAATAGGGTAAAAAGAAGCACCTCAGTAAGTGGCTTTATATCTTCAGCCGATGCTTCCATCTCCTTTTTTGATAAAAAAAACAGTATATTGAATCTAACAGAGCAGGTCTTATATGAAGCTGCAGCAAATTGCATAATGACTGCAGTTTCTAAAAACTATGGAAACAACTATATTTTTGAGATAAAAGGCTATTTTCACCTCCTTGAACCACCTGTATATAACTTTTCAACATCAATAATACATGTAAAAATTAAGGGTTATATTGTTTTCTATGCGATGCAGAAATAATCTATACAATGCAGAAAAGAAAAAAATCATTTGAATAAATCATTGAAATCGAAAGTTATATCGAATCCAACAAGATATTTAAATGTTGAATTTGATGTTTCAAAAATTTTGTAATCCATTTTACCATAAAAAGAGATCATCAAAAGCCAAACTGGCATCTCAAGACTAATATAAGCAGTATTTAGAGAGTAATCAAGACCATCTACGATAATTTTTTTACTATAAAAATAACTCAAATAGATATATGCATACTTCATAAATCTGTACTTGAAGTTAAATCCGACCTTATAAAATGTATAGCTATTATTCGGGTTATTAGTGTAGGTGACATCCTTATAGGCAAAAATAAGATTAATAATTACATAAGGAAAAGTCTTGATCTTGATATAATTATAAAGGCTGAAACTCTCCTTATCGACAGTATCATTCTCATAATCGTATTGTGAATAAGAGAAATCAGCGATGTAAAATATGTTTGAAAAAATCTCCTCTGTTATTTTTGCATAAGCTTTTACTATATTATACTCTGTATATTCCTCATCGTCTTCTTCATAGTATCTGGTACCATACTCCCCACCCATAGTAAAAACTGGCCATGTAGGGAAAAAAACACCCTGAGCAGATATATTTATATTAAAAAAAGCCAATAAAGGCAAAAAAGTTAAAACAAACAATAAAACATATCTTAAAAGTTTCATCTTATTCCCCTGATCGTCAAATTTTCATTATTTTTTTGATATTTTTTACCATCAAAAAAGCAGATTCACCCGTTTCCTGGTAATAATCATCAATGACTTTGTATCTAAAGTATCCATTTTTTTCATAAAATGATATTGCACTTTTATTGCTCTCGCGAACTTCCAGATATATTAAAGAGAGATGATTCCTTTTGCTGTATTTTTCCATCTGTTTTAAAAGTATTGAGCCAATGCCCAGGTTCCTGAACTCAGGGTGAACAGCTATCTTCATTAAATGACAAATTTTTCTATCGTACTCTCTAAAATATTCTTTTCTATATATTGCATAACCAACTATTGTATTTACCATCTTTATACATCGAAAGATTGAAGAGTGGTAAAAGGCATTAAAATCAAAATAACTCCATGGATTTTGAAATACCATATTTTCTAACTGTGAAATATAAAAAAGTTCATGCATTTGTATCTTATGTACCTTAAGTTTGTTACTAAAAATATTTTCTTCAAAGTTGTCAGCATCTTTGAAATAATTTTGCTGGATCTCAATTTTCTTTCTTTGCATAGCAAATCTTCTTATATATATACTAAAACAAAAATTTAAATTTTCAAAAAAACTATAGTTTTTAATAGAAATTTTGTGGAAATGTACTATTTGTATAAATATGAGAAGAAAAGTATTATTTTTGATTTTGATATTTATTTCTTTTTTTATTTTTACTGGCTGTCCTATTGTTGGAGTGAGTTTTTCTTCATATTCTATGAGTACAGGAAACTCATGGACAAAGGTAGATTTTTCTGAAGTTGATAATTATTGTTTTGGCGAAATTGATCAAATCTTGCTTTCGTCTAATGGAAATACTGTTTTAATAAAAACAGATTTTTTTAACTCATCTTTCTATAATACTCTTATTAAATCAGAAAATGGTGGTCAAAATTGGCAGGTTTTATCATTAGATAATGAGTATTGTAAATATGCCAGTTCAGCAGATTGTTCAATAATCTATGCTCTTGCCAGTAATGATGTTCAGGAAAACTCACAGCTGGTTTATAAAATATAAAAGTATCACCTGATGGAAATATTATTCTTGTAGATAAATATTATTCTCTTAATAAAGGTGAATCCTGGTCTACAATTGAATCTACAGATGAAATTTTCAAAGAAGTTGAAATTACAAATGATAATTCTAAAATCTACGCAATTACTTACAGTGGAAAGCTAATCTGCTCACAGGATAATTTTCAGACTTTTACCACTTTGTACACTTTTACCAATACTAGATTAAAAGATCTTGAAATTTCTGGTGATGGCATTTGTATCTATATCACAGATTTTTCAGGGAATATTTATAAATCTGCTAATTACGGAACAACCTTTCAAACCTTATCCAATTTCAAAAATAAAGATTTTGTCGATATAAAATGCTGTGATATGGGTTCTAAAGTTTTTATCGGTCTATTATTAAATGGATTTCAAACATTATGTAAATCTGAAGATTATCTTGCAAATATATCAGCATGTCATCTAAAGTCAAAGCGAGAATTTTATTATTCTCTGGTTTCAGACGATTTAAATAAAATTTTATTGCTAAATTCTGGTTGCAACTCCCTTTTATCGGAAAATGGAGGAAAAAATTTTGTTGAATTGAATAATTCAGATTTTTTAAGTATAAGTGATGTGGAAGCCGATTCATATTTATCTACAATCCTTTTATTGAACAATAGAAGCATCTATATATCAAAAGATTCAGCTAGAAGCTGGCAAATTTTATCTCCAGGGGGAATAAATTTTTGGAAGGATATTGATATCTCCTCAGATGGTCAAACAATTGTTGCACTTAATGATAATGAAATCTATCTTTCTGTAGATGGTGGAGCAAACTTTGAAAATATAACTTTTACAAATGATATATTTAAACAATGTAAGATGTCTTATTCTGGAGATTATATCGTCATTATTTCTTCAAATTCTATCTATGTCTATAACATATGCAAAACAACATTTGTAAATACATTTATCCAGTTGTCAAATAAATATTATTTGCCTATTATAAAAATTTCAAAGAATTCAAAATCGATGGTTATTTTCTCAAATAGTTACTATTCAACTGCTGAATTTTACTTCTCAAATGATTATGGAAAAACATGGAAGTCTGATTGGACAAGAGAGGGGATCGGAATAACATGCCTTGATCTCTCAGCTGATGGTGATTTTTTTATATTTGTTGAAGAATATATATATGGGATGGCATCCTATGGTGGATATATTCATAGATACTTTAACAATCTTACAGAAAATGAAGCATTTTATGATTATCCAAAGATTATTCCTGGATCCTGTGCTATTTCAAACGATAATAATACATGTTTTATAATTGGAAATTCTTCTGTCTATTCATCAACAGATAAAGGAAAAACCTGGCAAGAAAAAGAACTAAGTTCTATTAATTTTTTTGTCAACCTGGAATATCCAGATTTGCTTTATTTTGGAATTTCAAATGATAATCAAAGATTGATTGTAATAAAAAAAGATTGTCTATTTATCAGTAATAAGTAAAAATAAGATTTTTCACAACTAAAAATATGTAAATATGTATAAAAATTAAATAAAAATTGGTTAGAATATGCAAAAAATATTTTTATTAATCTTTACATCAGTTTTATTCATACTTTTATTTTATTCCTGTTCTGAAATTCTTCCGCCCACAGCAGACTTTTTGGATTGGGACAGTCAATTTGGACAACAGTGGGATATTCATTCAATCCCGAGAAAGAATTTTGGCTGGTATTCTATCTCACAGGTTTTTATTTCATCCGATGAAAATAAAATATTTATTAGATCAGAGAAAGATATATTTTCTTCCGAGGATAATGGGAAAACGTGGACAAAAAAAAATAACTTCCCTGTTTCTTCATTCTGTGCATCCCAGAATTCCGCTATTTGTTATTTATTTGGAACTGACTATTATTATCAATACTATTTATATAAATCTTCAGATACATTATGCTCATCAAAAATACTATATAAGGCAAGTCAGAATTCCCAACTTTTAGATTGTAGTGCAGATGGATCAAAGGTTTTAATGGTTCCAGGTTATACTTCTTATTTTGATGATATATCCAGAAAATTCTCTCATGGAAATCTTTATATAAGTAATGATGATGAAAATTTTCGAGAGATCAGCGAATTGGGTTCCATGGACTTTTCTATGGTAAAAGTCTCGCCTGATGGGGAAAAGATGATTGCGGGTGTTTATGATGGACCTCTTTACTTTTCTTCGGATGCTGCGAATAACTGGGTGACAATAAATTCTGTTGAAAATTCAAAATGGACCTCAGCAGTTTTTTCGGCAGATAATTCTAAAATTTATGTTACTTCGTATGATGGATATGCTTATTTTTCAAATGATTCGGGAATAACCTGGTCAAAACTAAATTCTATCGGCATAAAAAAATGGAGTTGTGTGGATATATCTTCTGATGGAACCTATATCTATATTCTCGAATATGGTGGAAATGTCTATAAATCTTCTGATTCAGGAGCCAATTGGCAGCAAATGAATATTCTGGGGAAAAGAAAATTTTCATCCGTAAGGTGTTCATCAAATGGTAAAAAGGTTTTAATAGGAGTATATAATGAGCAAAACGCCTTATTATTCTCTCAAGATTATTTAAACTCAACTATTTATCTTGATTCTTTTGGCAACTTATACAACTCAAATTATGTTGCAGGTGTCGTTTCAGATGATTGCTCTACAATTATTCTGGCAAGTAATTATTCGGAGATAATAAAATCGATAAATTCTGGAGCTTCCTGGCAGGAGATCCAGGATAATCAGCTATCAACAATAACTCACATGGTTTCAAGTAATGACTGCTCCTTGTTAGCCTTAGTTTCTGATAACAATCTATACATTTCTCATGACAAGGCAGTAACCTGGCAGAAGGTAAGTACACTTTCTGTCAATTCTATAACAGATTTAGCTATTTCATCAGATGGTTCAACAATCGTTCTTATTGGAGATAACAATATCTATTTTTCCAGAAACATAGGTCCTCAGGGCCCATCAATAAATTGGACTGTTATTTCTAACTTAAATCAAAATCTTTCCAGGTGCTGGGTTTCATATTATGGTAACACTATTGTTATAGCAAGTGAACTATCATTTTTTGTTTCGACATCCAATTCACCAAATTTTCAGAATATTCCAATTCCAGAATCTAGAAGGTTTTACTGCAGCATATCGAAGAATGGTGAAAGAATTATACTTGGTTATTCATCGGAATATTGGTATTATTATGATATTGCATACTCCAAAGATAATGGTATTTCCTGGAATACAATTAAAGAAAAAACTTTTTATATGCTTGAACTGTCAAATGATGGTAAAATTGCTATTGGTAGAAATTATGAAGGTTATCTGTATACATTTATTCTTAATAACATACATGTAGATGAACTTACTGAGCTTACAGAGCATGGTTGGGTAATGGTTGAAGATGTAGTTTATTCAGATGATAACTCATTGATTTTTCTGATTGATAAACATTACCTTTATTTATCCACAAATTTAGGTAAATCCTATGCAAGAACATATTCTCCTGCAGCCGTATCAAGTGGTGAAAAAAGACAAATTTTTCTTTCAAAAGATAATTCAAAACTTTTGATATTATCTAATTTTGTAATAGCAGTAACGACAAAATAACTTTTTTAAAGCTTCTTATCTTTATTTTAGTATAAGTTCTTTCTTTAAGATTAAGTTGTCAGGTTCTTCCGGTTAAGGAGTACTTTTTTTATAAAAGAAATGTCGTTTAGTGTAGTATATACATTTTCGTTCACTGGCTAGGATAATTAGTCAAGCTCTTCGCTATATTGTGTGATTGATACTAATTTTTCTTTATTATTTTTTATTATTTTGTATGCCTAAACACATATCATAAAAAAAGTGAAGTTGATTTAAAGTAAAGTTAAAAAACTTCTATTCAAGTTTATCAAGAATTTATCCCATCTTTTGTTTGTATGTCTTATTCAAAGAAAAAAAGCGAAGAGCCTGTTTTTTTTTAATTTGCAGGTTTGCCTTTGCTAATAAATAAAATTGGTTATTTTTCATAAAATTATACCACTAACTTTAAATTGCATTTTAAAAACATCACAAAAAAAAGGAAGTAAAATAGATATGGCTAAATGTTTTAATGAATTAATGGCTCTTGAGTAAAATTTTTATTTATCTGGCATAGCTCTTGGAATCTCAAAATCAAGCATAGAAAGCAGACCGGACTTTTCACTCCAATAAACAGCCGGGATCATGTTGACTGTAGTAGCTATTGTTCCCTTGCCACCAGGTATCTCTGGTTTATTTGACATATGAATTTCAGGATCACCAAAAATGTTTATATAATCACCAGTTTCAACACCTTCAAGTTCAGGATGTATCTGTTGTGGATGGACAAGCTTTATCTTCATATTTCCCTTTTTGTCATAACCTATGCCAATATGCTTACAACCGGCAACCATCCCTGGTTGAACCTTTACAACAGGAGTTTCTCTATAAACTTTTGAAATAATAGGTTCTCTCGTTTGTTCTATCCTGTCTATCTCCCAGCCAAGAGCATCTGCAATCATTCGGATAGACTCCGGAAAACCAATATGACCGACTATGGTTCCTTTTTTTATCCCTTCATTGAACTGCTCAGGAGTCGTTCCAACTCCCTGTGTTTCCATAACTGTCTTACCAAAAGGAGAAAGGTCGTTAACTCTCATCGCTTCTATTCTATCTACCCTGATGCACGCACCTGTAAGCATAACGACAAGGCTATCGAGAACAAAGCCAGGATTTATACCAGTTCCAAGTATAACTGTTGAGTTTTCCTGTGCGATCTCATCCAATCTTTCGGCAAGTTCAGGTTGTTGTTGCCATGCATAAGCCATCTCTTCTGCTATAGTTATGCAATCTACACCCTGTTCGGAAATAAACTTTAGATCATCAAAAACTTCCTTAACAAAGGATTTTGTTGCATGCAAGACAATATCACATTTTTCGCTATTTATTATTTCTGAAGGTTCATTAATAACAGGTACTCCAACTTTTCCCAAACCTAAAAATTCTCCAATATCTCTATAACCTTCAGCATATGCTCGCTTCGATATAACGCCAACGAGTTCTATGCCTTTCTTTGCAAGTAGCATTTTGACCATACCACTACCCATGGCTCCACAACCCCATTGAACAACTTTGATAATTTCATTATCATCAATATCTTCATTATGGTTAAAAGGATTTGACATAATTTCCTCCAATTCTTTATATGTTTATTTTATATAATATTTTCTTGTTTGCAAGTATGATTTTTTGTAAATATTGTAAAATTCGAATATTTTCATCTTTCAGACAAAAATATATGAACTCTTGCATATTGCCAGATTACAAGTCTTCTACTGGAGCTTCAAGCTTTCAACTGCAGTATAAATATATTTATGATACCATGTAACGCAAACCACTGAAATAAAGCTTCAAATCTTCTGATGTAATATAAAAATCTTACTCTCGTAATTTTTAAATTTTTAACTATAGACTGCATCATATTTTTATTTTAAACAAAACAAAAACAATGGCAGGGTTTGAAGGTAAAAGATTTATACTGCATCATATTTTTATTTAAAACAAACCTAATACAGGGAAATATAAATCTGGAAGATAAAAGTTTAAATTTGTCAGATTAACCAATTTTTAATATATATTTATAAAAGAGAATATGAAATAAATAATTTCTAGTGGCTTTGAAAAACTAACAAAAACGCTCAGCATTTGCTAATTTATAAAAGAGAATATGAAATAAATAATTTCTAGTTCATCCGGCAAATTAGTATCTCTCTTTTTTCGCTTTTTTGTATGTATTAGCTGTATATAGAAATATGAAAAGGGAAATAAAAATTTAAGACAATTTATATTTTATTCTTGTTTTCGTAATTTATATATATTTTTTTAAATAAGCAGCCAATTGCCAGATGAACGAGGGTTGATATGTTAAGTTTTTAAACTTACAATTTAATGAAAAGTACTGATTAACCGGAAGTACAAAATTTTTTAATTTTTCTAATTTTCAAAATGGATTATTAACTTCATATTTTTCCCGAAAAATAAAAAAGAGTAAATTAATATGAATGATTGTCATGTGCATTCAAATTTTTCCTTTGACAGTGATGTCCCTATAAAATCTTATGTGGAAAGTGCAATCCAGTACGAATACGATGCAATCTTTTTTACAGAGCATTGTGAATTTATTGAGAATAACAAGTTTTTTGAGAATTATATTAAAGAAATAGAACAGTTAAAATATTCTCATACATTATTTATTGGAGCTGCTCTGGAAGTTGATCTTCCATATATTGAAAGAATAGATAAATCTATATTGAAAAAACTTGATTTTTCTCTCGGTTCATTTCATCAACTTGCCCAAAACCCTTTAGAATATTATATTAACCTTCTTGATAAACTGTCTGATAAAGACATTTTATCTTCTATAGATGCTCTTGCTCATATAGATTTTCCTCTCAGAAATGATGATATTGCAAGGACATTCATGAAACTTTATAATAGTGATTTTGAAATCATTTTATACAGGATTTTGAAAAAGCTTGTTGATTCAAACAAAGTTCTTGAAATTAACATATCAAATCTTGAAGGTAATGAAACAAGAGCTTCTATGATTTTCTATTGCAATATAATTCAAAAATATAGAGAAATAGGAGGGAAATATTTTTGCTATGGTTCTGATTCACATAGTCTTGCAGATTTTCGTCTATCTTATATTAATAGAAAAAAATATCTTGATAGCCTTAAACTTAACGAAAGTGATTTTGTAATATTTAAGAAACATAAAATCATAAAAAATTGAGTCTTGATAATTTTTTAATATTTATATAAGACTGTAATATTAAAGAACAGTAATATAATTTCAAATTTAAAAGCTGAATGAGGTTATGTCATATAAACTACAACATACGAGGAAAATAAATTATGGATGAAAACAGAAGAAATGATGAAGAGCATCATCTTTTTGAAGATTTCCCTAAAGCTGATTCAATGTTCGAAGAATACGATGATAAGAAAAGTCGTAAAAATTCTAATAAATCAGGCAAAAGAGAGAAAAATAATTCATCATTAAGAGTATTGAAGATAGTTTCAATAGTCTTTATACTTTTACTTACAACAGCAATAAGTGTTTATCTACTTGTTGCATATATACAAAACTCATCAATGTTTGAAAAATCAAAAGATTTAACAACAAGCATGGATAAAAATGGCGACGATATTGTTATTTCGGAAAAGATGGATCTGGTTGACGGCCAGAATACCCAGACAGAGTCAAATTTGGCAGAGGAAAAGACTTTACAAGCATATGAAAATAATCAACCTGTTGCTTCAGCCGAAAATAATCAAACTACAGATTCAAATCTAACTTCTCCAGATACTGATGCAGATAAAGAACAGGATAAAAGTTCAACAGCAAAAGTAACGACCACGACAGCAAATCAATCTTCTTCCAGCTCTTCAGAAACTCAATCTAAAGAAGATAAAATATCAAAGAAAAGTACTACAACAGAAAAAAATTCATCCACTTCAACCACCACTAAAAAAAGTGGTGCTAAAACTTATACTGTCCAGCTGGCTTCTTTCAAGGATTTTGATAAGGCAATTGCCTTAAAAAATAAGATGACATCTTACGGTTTTGATGCATATATAGTCATAGGTGATGTAAATGGAACATACTATTACAGGGTAAGAATTGGCAAATTTAGTCTAAAGGATGAAGCTATTAATTTGATAAATAAGATAATAAAAATAGATCCAACATTAAAACCGATCATAATTGAAAGTTAAATTAACTTTCCCGGACTTTTGACCGTATTATAAAGGATACTCAATGTCAGTTAATTATGCAGAATTAAAAGTAATTTATGAAGAACTCAAAGAAAATATTATAAATAGTGTATGTAATAAAGTGACTCAATTTGATAATGATACTGTACTCATTGAGTTTCGAAAAAATTCAAAAAATTTACCAATTCTTATTAATATTAACTCAAGATTCAACTTCATTGGATTGTCATACTACTACCAGCCAGCTCCTAAAAATCCATACTCTTTTACATCTACAGCAAGAAAGTATCTCTTGAATGAAAAAGTTATCGATATTAAACAAATAGAGAATGATAGAATTTTGTATATCATTTTTTCTGATTTTCAGCTTATAATTGAGCTTCTGGGTAAGAATGGTAATATATTTATAGTAGACAATGAATCTACAATAGTTGGAATTCTAAAAGCAAGATCCTCAGAAAAAAGAAAAGAAAAGATTGGGGAAAAATACAACCCACCTTTTGGCCAGACTCAAAGAGTTTTTGAGGTAAGGGAAGAAATTTTACGATTAAATAAGGGAAGCTTTATTGATAATATAACATTTTATTATATGAAGAAAATTGCATTTTCTAAAATTGATGAATCGATAAACAGTTTATCCAGCGAGCTTAATAAAATAGATCAAAGTATAAATAAGTTCAGCCTTGAACTTGAAGTAGAAGACAGGAATGATTACAAGAAGATAGCTGATACAATAATAGCAAATATAAATACAGTTGAAGACTTCTTGAGAGATATAAAAAGCAAGAAAAGAGAAAAAGCTGGTACTATAACACTTAAAGATGAAAACGCTTTGATACTTAATATAGAACTTGATCCTGATAAATCAGCCGGCGAAAATGCTGGATATTACTACGAATTAAGCAAGAAAAAGATAAAGAAAATCGAACAAATAAGATTTTTACTGGCAAAACAAACTGAAAGACGAGAGGAAACAATTAAAAAACTTTCAGAGTTCGAAAAAATTCGTTCCAATATTGAAAATAATCTTTTAGATCCTTATGAATACCTTTGTTCCATAAGAAAAAAAGATGAAAAAGATAAGGATAAATATCAAATAAAATCGAAAAACACCAGAACAAACTCCACTGTGAATAAGGCAATCAAGGAAAAAACCAAGGGGGGATCAAACTTCAATATAATTCAACTTCCCAGCGGGACAACCGTGGTAGCTGGCAAATCCGGAACTGGAAATCTAGAAATTTTGCGCAAATTCGGCAAAGGCGGTTTCTGGTGGTTTCATACAAGGGATTTTCAGGGACCTTTTGTTATACTTCTCGATGAAAATCTTACAAATATTGATAGAGATTATGCTGCAACCCTTGCTGTATACTTCTCCAGGGCTCGCAACAGTGGCAAAGCTTCTGTTATATACACTAGATGCAAGCATGTTAGACCCATACCGGGAGAAAAAGGGAAGGTAATATACTCAAATGAAAAAGAAATCCAGGTCAATATTGATGAACAATCGATAAAGCAAATCTTTTCACAGGAATAAAACATTGCAGTCATCAAAAACCTGGAAATAGAGTTGCTTTAAATAATCGAATTTTCTGAATATTTATAGAATAGATTCATGAAAATTATGCTAAAAAGAGGGTACCATCCTGATACCCTCACATATTAAAAGTAAACAAAGATATGAAAATGAACTATTGTTTAAAGATTTCTTTTATAGAGCCTAAAGACGCAAGGATTGAACTTGATTCAAAAGGCATAAAAACGGTTTTGTTGTCTTTTCCAGTTGAAAGTTCCTTGAATGCCTCTATGTATTTCAAAGCTATAAGGTAAGTGCCAGGGTCTGTTTTGGTTGAGGAGATGGCTGCTGCGATTGTCTTTATAGCAACAGCTTCAGCCTCAGCGATCTTAACCTTTGCCTGAGCTTCACCTTCTGCCTGTAAGATCTTTGCCTGTTTGTCTCCATCAGCTTTATTTATTGCGGATTGCTTAATACCCTCAGATTGCAATATGGCTGCCTGCTTTTCACCTTCTGCTGAAAGGATTATCGCTCTTCTGTCTCTTTCAGCTCTCATCTGCTTTTCCATAGCATCTTTAATATCTTTAGGTGGGTTAATATCCTGTATTTCAACTCTGTTTATCTTGATACCCCACTTATCTGTGGCTTCATCGAGTATTATACGGAGTCTGTTGTTTATCTTGTCTCTTGAACTTAAAGTTTCATCAAGATCCATCTCTCCTATAACGTTTCTAAGTGTAGTTTTAGTAAGTTTTTCAATAGCATCAGGATAGTTAGCTATCTCGTAAGTAGCTTTAAATGGGTCCATTATCTGATAGTATATTATGGCATCAATCTCGATGACTACATTGTCTCTTGTAATAACATTTTGTCTGGGAAAATCATAGACAGTTTCTCGAAGATCAAGTTTATCCATAACCTTTGTATACTGGTAAACTCTTCCATCTACCATCTTTTTTGTAAAAATAACATCGATAGTTCTTGGTCGATCTATTATAGGGATTATGACATTAAAGCCAGATTTAAGAGTTTTATGGTATCTTCCAAGTCTTTCGATAATCATTGCAGAAGCCTGAGGGATGACTCTTATCCCTTTTGCAAAAAGTATAATAATAAAAAGTAAAATAATGGCTATTAGAATCGCTAAAATTGTAGACATTTTTTCCTCCTATTCCTTTACTTTAAAATAATTAAGCCTTTTTAACTATGACCTTATTACCTTCTATCCTCACTATTTCAACATCATCGCCAACTTCTAAGGTTTCTCCACTTTCCGAAATAGCCATAAACTCATCTCCATAAATCTTCATATAACCAGGATTTTCCTTATCAACTTTGCTTATAATTTTTCCTTTTTTCCCGATAAGTCCGTCAGCATTGGTGTTTTGATTATCTGATCTTTTATACAGATGCTTCAAAGCGAGAGGCCGAATGGTTATAAAAATAATTATGGAAATTATTAAAAAAATAACTATCTGCCAGATTAACAACATTCTCGGGATAAATATTAAAAATACGGAAACCAAAATGGCTGCTATACCAAGGCAGGCTATAAAAAAACCTGGAGTAAAAATTTCAATAATTAAAAATATAATACCTATAAGAAGCCAAACAAGCCATATTTCCATTAAAATTACCTCCATAGTAAGTATATATAAAGCTCATTTTTTGAAAGAACCAGAGATATAACACCTTCAAAAAATGTTACTAAACAAATCTTAAAACAAATCAAATATAAATATACTGCAAAAAATATTTAATACAATAAAAAATAAAAATACAATCAATAAATCTATTATATATAACCTGATATTTTTTTGTTATAAAAGTAGTGTGATTTTATCTATTTATTTTAATATCAATCGAGTCTTCCCGGTTGATTATCGCAAGTATTTTCCCTGTTATAAGTCAATCATTCGTAGAATAGGTCAATAACAGGAATTTCTTCAAAAATACTTTTTACAATCTTAATCATCAGCTTACTGCTCAAGATAGAAGGTTTATCTGGCACAAATGATGAAACAGTTATGCCAGAAAGTTTTGATTGAGCAATATAATAAATTGCACAATTTCTGTGTTCTAAAAAATTCAGTGATCTTAAAGTTAGAAAATTTTTCGTAAAATCATCAAGTATTATTGATATATCTACAAATATGGAGGAAAGCTTCTCAACTATCATATCTGTCAATGCTCCAGGAAAATATATCCAGTTATTTCCTTCAATATTTGAAAGCAAAGAGTTTTCATCTTCCAGAGGGTTGCTAATATTTAGATAATAATAATTTTCTTTATCTCCCAGGACTATTCTATTTTTATCAAGAAGGTCGATATGACCCAGGGGCAGGCTAAGATTGAAAGGTTTCAATCCAAGGTCATATTTCCTTTTTATAAGTTTTACCTGATTTTCAAACTCTACTATTGATCTAAAAGAGGATGAAGCAATACAAAGTATAAAGCCATCAGTAAAAAAAGGAGAAGCACTGGATATCCTATCAACAGCACCATCAAGAAAAGTATAATCAACCTGCTTTTCAAACCTTTTAAAAAGCTTTTTCATCGATTTTAGATCTCTCGGGCCAATCAATTCAATTTTAATATCACTTAGTGATTGAATGATATATATATTTCCAAGTATTGTTTCTATTCGAGTATCTTCGCAAATTTTAAAAAGAGAAGAAGAAAAAGTTAAAAGATCTTTTGTAGTAGCAGCGAAAAAGTTAGATGGAAGGTAAACAGAAGGTTTAGAAGTTTTATAAACTCTATCAATATTTTCACCGTCCCAGCCTATCGATGTCACTCCCGCTATCTCTCCTCTTTCCTTTGTTGATTGTAACAGATGATTTAATACGGTAGTTTTACCAGCATTTTTAGCTGTTCCAACTATGGCATAGCTTCCATTTTTCTTTATATTAAAAAGGTCTATAAGATCTTTCTCCATATTCACTTTCTTCCAGAGTTTTAGTAAAATAGTCCACAGTTAAAAGGATTGCAGTTGAAAGCATAAAGTACGGAAACAAACTTTATACTATTATTGTCAAAATTCTAAAGTCTAAAATCTACGAATAGCTTTGAGAACACTAAAATTAGTAATTTTGAAGTAATTTTCTATAATTCAAAGGCATTTAGAATATTTCTTATTAGCATAATATTTGTTACGACGCCAACTCCACCAGGTACCGGAGTGTATTTAAAATTATTATAAAGTTCTTGATTTAAATTTTGAGGACAAAAGTCCCCGATCATTTTTCCATTTTCAAAGTTGATAGAGGCATCTATAAGAGTCCCATCTCTTTTTAGTTCTTTATTGTCAAAAAAATGTGCCCTGCCAACGCCACTTATTACAATATCAGCCTCTTTAATATGTTTTTCAATCTCTTTTGTTTTTGTATGGCATATAGTAACTGTTGCATTCCTTTTCAATAACAAAAAAATTAATGGCTTCCCTATAATCAAGCTTCTATTGATGATAACTGTATTTGCGCTTTCAATAGGTATTTTATAAAACTCAAGAATGCTAATGATGCTCATTGCAGTAGGAGGGACTATGGTTTCATCACCAATCATTATCTTGCCAAGAGATGCTGATGTTATACCTTCTATATCCTTTGATGGATCTATTGAGTCAATTATAAGCCGTTGATCTATATTTTTGCCAAGAGGCATCTGAAGAAATATCCCGGTAACAGACAGATCTTCATTGAACCGTATAATCTTTTTCAGCAAGTATTCATTATCGTATACCTCGGGTAAAGACTCAATTTCATAAGGAATATTAAAAGATTCAAGTATCTTTTTCTTTGATTTTGCATAACTGGCTGCTGATTTATCGTAAGGATTTTCTATAATAATAATCTTTTTGTCAAATTTTCTATCTTTAGCTCTTATTATAAACTGGTTCTCAAAGAATCTCTTAACTTCATCTCCTGAAAGCTCTACCATAAAGCCTCCTGTGTTTTTTCTCACCTAATAAAAGAGAATAGATTGCTTTCCCTCTTCAGGCAAAGCAAAGAGATTATTTTCTTAATGTAAATAAAAGATATTATTTCAAAAAAGCAAATTAAAAGATTTTGATAAAAAAATCTACAGTAAAGTCTTACAAGATCTATTAAAAAGTTCTGAACACTATTTCTTCGGAAAACTGAGATTTTTGATGATATGCAGCCTTATCAGCAGCCTTGATAGCCACAAAATATTCTGTTTCAGGTTTTAATGTCAATATTATATAGTTTTCTGTTGTGAAAACAGGAGATTTCCCTTCAAGTGCATCATTATTAATATAAAATCCACTTTTATATCCATAGTAAACATAGTAACCATATAGATCCGTTTCAAGGTTTTTTCTCCAGCTTATTTTTACCTGAGAATTTTCCATTAATTCATACTTGAGTTCCTTTGGCGGTGCAGGTGGTAAATTTGGAATATAGGTTATAATTATATCATTTAGCTGGGGACTGAATGAACCATCATAAGATGGGAAAAACTTTATTTTCCACTGGATATAACGCCCCTGTATTATCGAATCTCTTGAATACTTTTTCCACGGGATCACCATATCTGATATATTAAAGAAATCTTCCGATATCCTGTAATATACTGAAAGTATGGTTTGTTTTTCAAGTATAGAAGATAACTCGATATTTATTATATCTGAAGAATAATATTCAAGGTCTATGAGTTTTGATACCATCTCCCCACCATATTTTGAATACAATGAAAGATCAAATTCGTCTTCAACTTTTTTCTCAATGACAAACTCATCAATATTACCAATATAATTAGCACCTACTATCAAATATGTTCGAAGTTCGTATGGTATTTTTGCATTTAATAAAGTTCCATTTTCCTTCGACGAATCGGTCAACCATGTAATTGAAGTCTTTCTATTATTTTTATAACATATTAACTCACCGTTATTATGATTATAGGTAATAGCTATATGCTGCCACCTGGCAATGTCAAGTTCTATCCCTGTATTAATTTCAAATGAAATTGGGCTATCCTGAAGATAGAAAAGATTGTCAAACTTTAATACAATCTTATTTGCAAGCAAGAATACTTTAAAACCAGTGAATTCTATCTGATCTGTCACCTTATTGTATGAAGGGCCATAGTATGAAAAGATTTCATTACCTTCATAACTTGATTGCGGATAAAGCCAGCAAGAAATCGTAAAGGATTTAATGGATTTACCAGGAGTAAAAATGCTATTATCATCAGGAAGAAGTTTTATCCTGTGATGAGACAGCGAAAAATTAGCCGAAGCTTCTCCATAGACTTTATTTTCAATATTGGGTAGATAGGAACTTTCTATTACCTTATAGTTCCCTATTATTGAAAATCCTGTTTTTTTAACCTCATTAAAATGAATGATCAGATCTGTAAAATCATCAATATTTTTTTCATTTTCTTTGATTTTATAAGCGACTTTATTTTGCCAGGTAATCTGCTTCAAGTTTGTTATAGAATAGATATTTACCCAATTTAACTCTGATCCTTCTTTCAAAAATCTTGTATATATTGAATCTGATGAACAAAGACAAATAAATAAAATTATAACAAGGAAAAATTTAACAAATTTTACAAAATCCTTACTTCGAAAACTTTTAATATGTCTATCAATATTTTGATTTTTATTTTTTTGATTTCTTTTTTTCAACATATAGATAAATCTATTCCTGTTATTTGACACAGGAATTCCCCTTATTATTTTTCGGAATTATTCACTATTTATTAACTTAATAATTATTGGAGTATTAAGTATAAAATATAAATCTATCATAGAGAAAAAATATTGCTTTGCGTTTATAAATCCTTAATTTTCGATTATTGACAGTTTTCGTTTTAGGGGCATTATAATTATGAGGTAACTTTATGAAGGTGCAATATTTTAAAAATGGTAACTTTTATTCAATGACTGAAAGGGAAGATTCATTCAAATATCTTATAGCCATTGATGGCAAGATCGTATTTACTTCAGATGAACCCATACCTATTGGAAGATTCCAGAAGAAGGCTGATACAAAAGTATATGATCTTGAAGGCAAAACGATTATACCATCTTTTTGTGATTCTCATGTTCACTTCCTCTATGGAGCCTTACATATCGATGATATCCATCTTGAAGATTGTAGATCCTTCAAATCTGTGCTGGATAGGATTGAAGCGTTCTACAATACATTGAGAGAGAAGAAGAAAGAAGATTGGATAATTGGAGGAGGGTGGGATAAAAACAACTGGACCGATAAAAACACTGACCCCTCATATAAGGATCTGGAAAATTTTACAGCTATACCTATTGTCCTTTTTTCAAAAGATTTTCACACAGTCTGGTTAAATTTAGTTGCCATGAGACTTCTTGGCACTATGGAACCAGATTCAAAGATCTTATATTCACTTGGGATAACACGGGAGCAATATATTGCAGATACCGATAGATTTGAAGATGGAAAACAATGCGGCATTTTTAGAGAAAATGCGATGAAGTATATAAGCACAATTTTATCTTCAAAGAGATCTTTTTCTGAAGTCGATATGATAGATAATATAAAAAGAACTTCCAGAATATTTAACTCTTCTGGTATCACCGCTATAACTGACTGTTCAAGTGCATATTGTGAATCTCCATTTAGATTTCTACAGAAAATTTCTGGTGATAATTTTACTTTAAGATGTATGATTTCTATTCAAGAAGATGCATTGGACCAGTTTATCAATCTTGGTCTTTTCTCAGGATTGGGCTCAGATATGCTCAAGATTGGTGGACTCAAAATATTGTATGATGGTTCACTTGGAAGTCAAAGTGCACTTATGTTTCTTCCATATAAAGGAACATCAAATCCTGGTAAAGCCAACTACGAAGCACAGCATCTTTCGCATCTTATTGATAATGCTATAACTCATAATATAGGTTTAACAGTTCATGCGATTGGAGACAGAGCTAATTTTGATGTAGCTACTATTTTTGAATATTCAAGAAATCGTGATCCTAGAATCCCACTTAGACTTGAGCATGCTCAAACTTTAACTGATGAAACCATAAATAAACTTAAATATCTAAGAGTTCATACAGTTATGCAACCTGTCCATATAGATCAGGATATTGCGACTGCAAATAGATTTTTACCGGATCGAATAAATCTCATGTACAGATTTCGAACTCTTATCGATTCAGGCATGCATATCGCATTTTCGACTGATTATCCTGTAGCTCCACTTAACCCTTTCTATGGTATATATAGCGCAGTAACTCATAGTGGCTTTAACCTTCAAAAGGGAGTCCCGCTTAATAAAAGAGAGTCTATATCACTTTATGAAGCTTTGAAAAGCTATACTTATTATTCTCATCTATACTCTTCATTTCCAGATTCCGGGTTGCTTTCCGAAGGATACAATGCAGATATGGTAGTTCTTGATAAAAACCCATTTTACGTTAAAAACCCGGATGACCTATTGACTATAAAACCAATCGGCCTCTTTTTTAAGGGTGAAAAGATCATGATTTAACCCCAAAATATAGATCTATAAGGACCAAAATATGCATATTGTTCTTTATGAAGACTATTATTACAACCTCTTTTTCCCTCTTATAGGATTTCATCCAATTTTTGATCTTTATGCAGGATTTTCCAGAATTTATGAAAAGATATTTCAACTTTCAAAAATACTAAAACATATTGAAGGAATATCTTTTATAGCTAGAAAAAACCAGTTAAATTATTTTTTATTAAAAAATAAATTTGAAAATTCTGTTTACGATTTTAGTGAAGATGTACTCTTTATAAATAGCAGACTTGTCGATATTGAAAAGTTACTTACGCTTCAGAAGAATGAAGCACTGGTTGATGCAAGCAATGAAATCCTCGCTATAAGAGCAGATAAGCAGATTATATCTAAAATTACACCAAAGGCTCTTTTTGATCATATGAATGATAAACTCATACTCAGCCTTTGCAGCAACGTTAATCAGGCAGATTCAATAAAGTACCTCTTTCAAATTATTTCCAAGCAGGATAAATTTTTTGACATAGACCTTTTTTTATTTAAAAATAAGCTTCATTCAGAGTTTAAAAAAATAAATCACAATTTATATATACATCCAGATGCAAAGATCAATAAATATGCTTCAATAGATCCCGGGAATGGCATTATTGTTATAGATAAAGATGCGCAAATAAACCCATTTACTGAGATAAGAGGCAGCTCTTACATAGGTAAAAATAGCATCCTAGATAGAGCATATGTTCATGATTTTACCACTATTGGTTCTAACTGCAAAATATCTGGAGAGATTGAAAATACCATCATAAGTGATTATACAAATAAACATCATACTGGTTTTTTTGGGCACAGTTATCTTGGCGAATGGGTTAATATTGGAGCTATGACAACCACTTCCGATCTGAAAAATAATTACTCAACCATTCGTTTTAATTATCGTAGCTCTACTGTTGATTCAAATGAGATCAAGATGGGTTCTCTCTTTGGAGATCATGTTAAACTTGCTATCGGATTAATGATAAACTGTGGAACTATCATCGGAGAATGCAGTGTACTTTTTTCAAACCCTAAGTCTAAGACAATTCCTCCAGCAACCTGGGACGAAACAAAGCAATATGATTATCACCATCTTATTGATAATATTAAAAAAGTCATGAAAAGAAGAAATATTGAACCTGATAAAAGTTATCTAGATCTTATAGATGAGTTATATGATTGAATTAATGGCTCTTATATAAAAAGATAGAATTTATTTAATTTTTTTCTTTATTTTTATGCTATTAAACCATTCTTAGTATGCTTCCATGCTATTGCATGTATATTACGCAGTTTTATGTTGAAAAAAACCTCATTGCAAGAGCACCATTAATAAATAAAATCGTTTTTCAGATATCCGTAAAATCAATCAATGATATCAAATCTTTTCTACTTTTACCTGTTTTTTCCTTTCTTTTGTAAGGTTTTTAAAAAATCTTTTCAAATATTTTCGCGTATATTGAGGCAAAACATACTTTTTATCTGGTATAAAAACTGGAAGAAACTCAGTTTTCACGGATATATCAAGAGGCGGATATCCAGCGATATCTCCATCAATCTGAACTCTAGCTTTTTTTTTACTGGATATTAATAATCTAGAAGATTGATAAAAAGCGATATCTTTCAAATTTCCCTGGGTTTTAGTCAGTACCCCCATAAATAATCTGAATGTATCGATTATTGATCCTCTTTTGAAAAGTGTAACATTCAAAAGTCCATCATCGATCCTGGTATTTTCATCTATGGTAAATTTACCACCATAAAATCTTGAGTTTGAAACTATAGCAACATAACCTGAATCGACTATAGATTTATCCAGCAACTTTACACTTACCCTTGTAGGTCTATATAAAAATATAGATTTGATTGCCGAGGTTATATAAGCAAGTCTACCAATAATTTTTTTTGCATTAAGATTAACATGATGAACAGCATCAGCATCTATTCCAATTGAAGTCATCAATAGAAAAGGCTCACCATTTGTAATACCTATATCTATCTTTTTTATATTTCCTGTAGCAATTGTATGAGCTGCAGCAATAGGATCAAAAGGGATACCAAGGTCCATTGCAAGAACATTTACAGTCCCAACAGGTATTATGCCTATTGGTTTTGGGTCATCCATCATCCCGGCGACAACTTCTTTTATCGTTCCGTCACCACCAAGAATTGTAAAAAAATCACAGAGTCCATGGTACTTTTTAGCAATTTCAGTAGCAGAATACCTTGCCGTAGTATAAACGATATCATAGGTGATATTATGTTCATCAAAAACAGCTAAAACAAGGGGTAAGTAGAGATTTATGAAAAGCTGTTTTCCCGCTTTTGGATTTATAACAACACAACAGTGCACAGTATTATCCTTTATTTATCAACGTTATAATCATGATCTTTGAAGGATATAGAACTAAAATTTATCTTATTAAATCATTCACTATAAAAAATAATCAATATTTATATGTATTTTTCGATAACCAGGTTTATTAATCTCCATTTGAGTTCGAATTATCAGTCGAGTCGGTTGAATCACTTCCCCCAGAATCATCTGTATTACCTGTATCACCCTGGAAAATAGTATCAAATATCGAGAATGGATTATCAGTGGTAGTGGTCTGTTGAACATTGGAAAAAGGATTAATCGTATTTTCTTCAGTTTCTGCAGGGGTAAAAGTTGCAATAGGGTTCTCTGGCATAACAAGAGAAAAGATATGTTTTCCATCTGATACCATTTTAGGTTGTGTACCAGCTATAAATACTTCCATAAGAGTTCTTTGTGATCCTGGACCAGCCAGATATCCAGTAAAAGCATCAATATTTGCCCATACAAGATTGTCTGGTTTTGAAAATGGAGGAATTGCAACTTTTAAAACTTTATGGACAAAATTCATAAATTTACCCCAGATTGGAGCAGCAATAACACCACCAGTAAAACCTCTACCAAGTGAAGATGTTCTATCAAACCCTATCCATATAACTGTTGCCATATTTGAAGTATAACCATTAAACCATGCATCCTTCCAGTTAGATGTGGTACCAGTTTTGCCGGCAAATTCAAAAGGAAAATTGTATGATGCAAGAGAAACGGCAGTTCCACCTGGCTTTGCCACTCCCTGAAGTATAGAATTAACAAGATAAGCAGCTTGAGGAGAAACAACTTTTAAAGCATCGGGATTGGTGCTTTTATACTTATCAAAAACCTCTTTTTCATAGTTTCTTAAGACTTTGCCATCTCTATCCTCAATCCTTGTAACCACTAAAGGAAAAACATCAACTCCTCCATGCGCTAATACAGCATAGGCTTTAGCAGCCTGCAAAGGAGTCACAGATATAGTACCAAGAGCAGTTGAAAGATAAGGTGGAACGGCAGATTCATTGATAGAATAGAACTTAGATATATATTTTCTGGCTTTTGGAATAGTTAAAGCCTCCATAACCTTTACCATAGGAATATTTATCGATTTTCTCAAAGCCTCTCTAACTCTAACATAACCACTATATTCACCGGAATAATTTTTTGGTTCCCATATATCATCCTCAGAAAACTTGTATATGATTGGAGCATCAAGAATAACAGTAGCTGGCGTGCAAACCCTCTCCTCAAACGCTCCTGCATAAATAAAGGGTTTTATACCTGAGCCTGGCTGAAACCTGCCTTGAATCGCTCTATTAAGCTGATTTTGCTTTGTAAAACCAGTGCCTCCAATCATAACAAGAACATATCCTGTTTGAGGATCAATAGTTACAAAGGAACCTTGAAGCACATTTCTTTCAAGATACACTTTATAAGCATTTACCCACTCTTCACTTTGATAACCAATAAAACTATCTTTACCAGTAGTAGAAAGCAAACTTAAAATTGGTAAAGAATCTTCAAAAATGATTCTTTTGAATTTTGTAGTATTTTTATTTAGAGAAAAAGAAGGGCTGGCATTTGTCATATGAACAAAAAGGTCAGCGGTATCATATGCATCTTTAATAATATAGTTTTGTAGAGGTTTATTTTGAGCTTTAAAAGAGGAATTCAAGCCAGATAGAGTTTCTTTGAGATATTTGTCAGCAACCTGGTACATCTTAAGATCACATGCAGTATAGACATTGTACCCTTTTTTGTATATCTGTTCATCGGTAAATCCATCACCTTTAAGTTTTCTAATAACGGCATCAACATAATAAGGAGCTTTATTCACAACAAGACTTTGAGCTGTGAAATCTGTTGGGAATGTTCTTTGGGAGTAAGATTCCCAGAATTGATTGAAACTCCTTTCAGCTTCTTCTTTTGTAATATAGCCATTCTCTATCAAACGGTCAAAAACCATCTTCTGTCTTCTCTTCGAGTTTTCAGGATAAAGAACAGGAGAGTTATACTTTGGTGCTTGAGGCAATGTCGCTAAAATAGCTGCTTCTGCAAGACCTAAGTCTTTTACTTCCTTATTAAAATATAGCTTTGAAGCTGCTTTTATACCATATGCTCCATGACCAAAATAGATTTCATTGAGATAAAGCTCAAGTATTTCCTGCTTTGAGTAATGTTTTTCAAGCTGAACAG
>Ga0208695_1000723_pt1 | contig 33209 bp, 22 predicted proteins | sample AD_UKC111_MetaG_FD_184449 | JGI IMG/M metagenome (GOLD analysis project Ga0208695, IMG submission 184449) | Active sludge microbial communities of municipal wastewater-treating anaerobic digesters from Hong Kong - AD_UKC111_MetaG (SPAdes)... | ecosystem: Engineered > Bioreactor > Anaerobic >...
ATGCTTCCGCCCCGTCAGTCACAGTTTTTCAACCGGCTGACAAAGTTATGGTTATGCCGTTTCAACCCTTAAAGGGCTGTCTGTTCCTCAAGCCTAACGCTCACTCTGAGCCCTGCGCCCTTGGCTCTGTGCCTTTTTCGCACTTCCACAGAGGTAAAAGATCCGCCGGGAGTAATTTTCCCAGATAGACATCCGCCTCGTTGGGCGCGAGTACGATATAACTAACCTTCCTCCCTACCATCTCCTCCGCCTGCATAACCTTACGTGCAAGATACTGGCGATCGACATCCGCACCAACCAGAATAAGCTCAATAACAGGACTGTCTTTCCCTCTTGCAAAATCACCAGTCAGGTAAACACAACTCAGATTGCCAAGCCTATGTATAACTTTCTCAATGACCCTGTCAATTCCGGTCTCCTTTAAAACAATGTTATGTATATCCTTAAACAGGGGATGATCAGTATTTGCATGGTAAATCTTCTTGTTGCCATCAGGGTATGAATTAAGCAACCCTGCGCCTTCAAACCTGTTCAGTTCAATGCGTATTGCATTTGTTGATTCCCCGAATTCCGATTCAAGTCCCCTGAGATGTGCGCGCGTGCTGCCATTGAGGAAAAATTTCTTCAGCAGTTTGATCCTGGTCTGCGATGTGACAAGGCTGTCGAGCATGAAAGGTCAGGTTAATGAGTAACAAAGTTACTCGATAATTGTAATTATGCAAGCTTTTTTGTGCTTATTTTGCGGCACCCGGCGAAATTGGAATGCGGCCGGCGACAAAGTTTCTGCGAAGTGAGGGATCTCCCTGTAACGACAGGCAATTTGTCATATACACACACATAACTTCACCCTTTGCATTGGCAGATTCTAAAATGCTGATCCCGATAAGGAATGCGGCAGGAGGGAAAAACTGCCACCGCATGCCGGTCACATAATATCCCTTCCCCTCCCCCGTTTTCCTACTGATTTTTACTTAATCAGAAAATTAATGCGAAAAAAATATTTATTCATTTTGATAGTTACTCTTTGTTCATTGTTAACTGTACCTTCTTCATGTTCAGACAAATACTATACTAACCACCAGGGAAAGGTTACAAAGGGCTATAACAAACCTCCCAAGAAATTGAAAAAGCCTGGTTCGAGGTATATGGAACAGACGAGAAGATGAAACGCTGCAAGTTGCAGGATGCGGGTCTGCCTGAGGATCGCCTTATCTGACATCCCTGTTCAAATAGTTCAGGCCTAGGCAACATCATTGATGTAAGGAGAAACCTCGGTGCAAGCCTGAATGCCGGTTGACAGACCTCAAGATCACTGTAACTGGTCATAATTCTGATTTTTATAAACGGGACATATCAAGTTACAGAATACTAATTTTTCACGCCGCCTCAAAATATCCAAAATATTCTGAAAACCCGCTGCAACCAACAATGTCTAATCTGCACCAACCTGTAACCATGCAACCTGCAATTTATTATACTAAGATTTATCTTAAATTTACATGAAAAATGCAGCATCAACGTTACCATGCTAACTCCTGAAGAAAAACTCCTTCTTACCGTTTGCCGCCTTGAATTCAGCGAGGAAAAGAAAAAGGAACTCAGGATATTTGCAGAACAGGTCAAGGATTGGGACAAATTTGTAAGGATCTCAAATGAGCATGGGATCATTGCCCTCGCTGCGTTTAACCTGAAAAAGACACAACTTGACCACCTTGTCCCTGAAAAGCAGATGAGGATGCTGAACGACAGCCTGATGCAGAGCATGATAAGGAATTCCTGGCTTTTAGAGAGATGGAAGGAGGTGAACAGGATACTGACTGAAGCCGGCATAAAACATGTCCTTCTCAAAGGGATGGCTCTGGAACATACTGTATATGGCTCAAAGGGCCTGCGGCAGATGACGGATAATGACATCCTGGTGAAAAGAGAAGACGCGGTGAACGCCTGGAACCTGTTACAGAGGAATGGATTTGTGCCGGTTAATTTCAAATCGGCCCTGCACAGGAAAATAATCACTGACATTGGAAAGCACCTCCCTTCCCTTGTAAAAGACGGATATGCCGTTGAAATCCATACAAAACTGTTTGATGAATCAGAAAAGAACTCAGTTCTTGAAAATGCCATTGATAATGCAACTGAAACAGATATAGATGGCGTCAGGGCCTACATTCTGAATGACAAGCTGCATATTGATTACCTGGCGGAGCATAATCAATACCATATTTCCGGATCAGGTCCGGAATTGAGATTGTTTCTTGATATTTCGCTTGTAAAACGAGATAATTATGATACCATCAGTGAATCAATCCTTGCGGATCCGTTGGGTTACATAATTCCTGATTACCGGCGGAGAATTTACAGGAAACAGTTCCATGACTTACCATTTAATTCAAGACTTCGATTTCTTGCAGGAGACATCTTTCCTTCCATCCGTTGGATGAAACAAAGGCATGAATGCGGATGGGTACGGGTGTTTCTGTACTATCCGAGAAGAATGGGAAAACTATTCTGGCTTATTTGCAGGTAATGCACCGGCGGAGAAAGATATATTACAATTGGATTTGGGCAAATTGTTGCGATATTAAGGCATGGGAAAAGGGAATGAAAAAGATTCCTGAAAGCCGGCAGATATAATATAAATTGTTGAAAAGCGTTTCCATTAAGTTGATAAATCAGGATCAAATTATTTAATCCGGGAGGTATATTTGGATGATGTCAGGGTTGGTGAAAGAGATTAAAATGTTTCCCCCCGGTTTGTCGAAAATCATGTCTTTGAATTTGTATGATATAGTAATAACCAAATTTCTAAAAGCTGTGAAAACTACTGTTGTCAAACTCAGAAATCTTTTTTTCCTGGCTTTCATAGCCGGGCTTTTTGCATGTGAAGGCCCTGAAGGGCCAATAGGCCCTGTCGGACCCAAAGGCGATACTGGCCCTGTAGGCCCTGCCGGCCAGACCGGTCCTGCTGGTCAGGATGGACAGAATGGCAATGCCAATGTAACTGTCATCAGTCTGCTTAGCAACGATATTACCTGGCTCGAGGGCGAATACCTCGGACGTCCGGCAAATATGTTCTCCCTTACCAGCGAAGCTGTTAATGATGACATCATTAATCACGGGTTGGTTCTTGGCTATTGCTATATGAACGAAGGATGGTACTTCCTGCCCATAACATGGGAAGATGTTGACGGGGCCACAAGGATGTATATACTTCACAGTTACTCCCCGAACACTATTACGCTTTATGCCTACCAGACTTCAGGCGTTCTTGATCCTGATATAGTGACCGAATACAGATTTATGCTTATTACAGACAATACTGTTACTGGCTCTAAGGGTGCTTCTGCGGAAGATAATATCCTGATGAAGTTCGAAAAGGCAGGTGTGGATGTGACAAGCTATGACCAGGTTTGCGACTATTTTGGGCTTAAACACTGAAACCGGGATACGAAAAAGAAGGCATTGGATGAATAAGTATCTGAATCCGTCAGCTCAACCCGATGCCGCTTTAAAAATAAAAATCATCGATTTTGGGTTTTCAAAAACCTTAAGTCTGTTCCCGGAATGAATTAACCTTATGACTGATCTGAGATAAGTCAGGATTATCCAACGTGCAGAAAATGCCTGATGATTTTTATTTCTCTTTCAGGCTGGTTTGTACGGGCTGAAGGCCGGACTATAAAAATCATTGAAATTTATCCTCTGGCGGCCAGCAATTTTAAGGAAGCCGCTCCTCATGATCGCGGCAGCAAAATATCCGGGCTTCCGGGTGACGGTAACCCTATTATCCTGACCGCTGAAGAATTGAGCCAAACAAATTCGACCAGACAGACATCTGCGTGCTCACAAAGCCAGGATAACTGGTTTTTGATAAAGCAAACATTATCAGGGAAAACAAAGCAGATTATTTCCCGGAATTTAAAAGCCGGGAGGCAGGCCTCAATCCGGGATGCAGCACAATATTTCATTACGAGGTTTTTCTTCTGTAGCCCGAAGGAGAAGCAAAAGGCTTAAAGATGCAGGGATTTAAAGATTTTAAGGTTACAGTCGTAAATGATCATTCAGAGTCAGGATGAAACTCAGGTCAGTTTTAATATTAATAATTTCAGGCATAACTTCAGGAAGTTACGCACAGCAGCATGAAACCATTTACCAGGGGACAATCGTATATGAGGGCTATTATGATGACCGTTCCTGGGGTCCTTTACCACTCGGTTTCAATTTCAAATTCTATGGACATCCTTATAACCGCTTTTATGTTTCGACAAACGGACTTATAACATTCGGGTCGGGAACAAACGATTACTCTGAGGATCCAATCCCGTCACCTGCAGTCCCTAACAATTTCATTGCTGCATTCTGGGATGACGTGGTAATTACTCCGTCAGGAAAGATTCTTTATACAACCATTGGCGCATCACCCAACAGAAAATGCATTATCCAATGGACTAACATGGGATTTTACTCAAGTACTGTTCTGATGGGCACTTTCACAGTAATTATTTATGAAGCCACAGAAGAGATTAGAATTCAGTACAGGAGTATAATTGACCACACATCTGCCCGTTCGCACGGCAGCTCTGCATCAATAGGAATAGAAAATTCAACCGGGACATCAGGTATAAGTTTTTCATATCATAATCCTGATGCTATTTCGTCAGAACAGGCGGTTCTTTTCACCCCCTCGGGTAATGGGTACACTATGGATACATCGGCCATATATGAAGGTGTTTACCTGACAAAGGATTTTACACTTCCGGAACCGGGGATCCCGAAACTTATCAGTCCGGCCAACAACTCGGTCACCAACACTTCACAGACTTTTGAATGGGCAGGTTCGAGCAATGCGGGTTATTACACTCTTAAAATCTCACAGAATTCAGATATAAGCGCTTCCTTTGACCATAATACCGGTACCAATACAAGTTACGACATTTCAGACCTTGTACTTAACTCCACTTATTACTGGGCTGTATTTGCAACAAACTCAACAGGAACCACCTGGTCAGAAATTTATAAATTCACCACAAGTAAAAATCCGCCGCTTACGGCCGTACCATTAACCATATGGCTTGACCAGAATGAGGAAAGGACCGTCAGGCTTCAGTCGAATGGTGGCAATGGAAGTTCGCGACATGCCACAATAACCTCTCTTCCTTCCCATGGCTCGCTTTACCAATATAATGAAGGAGTAAGGGGAGAAAGGATAACATCGGTTCCATGCCTGGTGACTAACGACGATATGAACCTGATTTACCTTGCTGATACACAGCCAGGAAACGGGGTTGGTAACTTCAGTTTCATTGTAACTGATGACACTGGCAATTCACCGGAGGGTACAATAACTGTAAATGTCAATCCACCGGGAATACCTAATTTTCTTCTTGCGGCGAAAAGCGGAAATATTGAGATTCAGTTTGACAAACCTATGATGGACCCTGCCGGCAATGAGGATCAGTTCAGGGTGACAGCGAACGGAGACCAGGTTCAGATATCTGGTGTATCGCTGAAACCAGGAGATCCCTATACAATATTGGTCACACTTCAGACTCCCCTTCAGGGAGGAGAAATGGTTTATATTTCATATACACAGGGCGATGTTGCAGCTGAAACAGGAGGATTGCTTCCAGGCTTCACCGATCAGCTTGTCAGCTTTATTATACAGACTATTTCGTTCCCGTCACTGCCTGTTGTAACCTGTGACGATCCTCCGATAACACTTTCAGCCACTTCCTCAAGCGGTCTCCCGTTGGTTTTTGCAAGTTCAAACACCTCTGTGGCACTGGTTACAGGCAATGAACTCTCATTCAATTCTCCAGGCACAGCCGGAATTATGGCTCTTCAGTCAGGAAACGGGACATATGCTCCGGCAAGGTATATACAGACCATCAACGTGAACAAGGCTGATCAGACAATTACATTCAATGATCCACCGCCAAAAACTTTTGGTGATCCTGATTTCAGTCTTTCTGCTTTTTCGACATCATTATTGCCGGTAAGCTTTACATCCTCCGACACATCAGCCGCAACGATTTCAGGAAATGCAGTCCATATTACCGGGGCGGGAGTTACCATTCTTACTGCTTCACAGTCAGGGAATAACCGGTATCACCCTGCAGTTAAGGCCACCCGGAGGCTGAGGGTGGAAAAAGCCACTCTTACTGTCACCGCTGCCGATAAATCGAAAATCTTTCTCTCCCCTAATCCTGAACTTGCGATAATATGCACAGGTTTTGTAAACGGCGATGACATTTCTGCGCTTGATAAACAACCTGTTGCAACCACTGAGGCTACTTTATATTCATCGGCCGGCGAATATGAAATAATTGTGTCAGGGGGAGAGGACCACCGCTACAATTTCATTTATGTTAACGGTGTTTTACAGATTCTTAAGGCCTGCCAGAAGGTAGAATTTATATCATATCCCGAAAGACTGATGGTAAATGAGATTTTCCCTCTCGAAGCGACCGCCTCTTCAGGGCTTCCGGTCTGTTTTGAAAGCAGGAATCCTGATATAGCGGAAATAAACGGATATCTTGTAAAGGGCTCGGGCAGAGGTAACGCGGTGTTAAGAGCATATCAGCCCGGAAACGAAAACTATGAGCCTGACGAATCGGAAATCTCAGTGGAGGTCTTTTCAACGCACAGGGGAATCCTTAATCTTTTTACACCAAATGGCGACGGGTTCAATGACTTCTGGGAAATTCCCGATCCTGAATCATTCGGGCACTGTGAAGTAAGGATTTTCAACAGATGGGGCAAGCTGGTTTTTGCTGCAAAAGATTATAAAGGTGACTGGGACGGAAGATCTGATGGTTCTGATATTCCGGCGGGAGCATATTATTACATAATCAATTCGGAAAAGAAGGGAACAATAACAGGAACATTAAATCTGATAAGGTGATCGGCGGTTAAATGGAGCACGGGCCCGCAACATTGTTTGTCTTAATATTAGCTGCACTTCAATCTGCGGGCAGGAGTAAGGTGCCAGCATACAGGTTTCAACGGTTCCCGACAAAAAGCTTTTTTGACTCTTTCACATTTCCCGATGAAAAAACTGCTATATAAATGCCGCTTTTTAACGGGGTCTCAAGTTCATAACTTCCCTGTGAGTAATATTCGTTTGAAACCAGGATCTGGCCGGCAAGATTAAGAATCGTCAACTTTCCCTTAATTCCCTGCATATGATTTATCCTGAGCTTCAGGCAACCATTTGCATCATAGATATTAAAAAGCTCGTCAGCAGAATCCGTAATAATATCACCAATTCCAGTCTGCAGATTCCTGAAATCGAGATAGAACCTGTTTTCATACTGTCCGGCGGGAAGGTAAACTTCGAGTGTGTTTTCCTTTTTAATATCAAGAACTGAGCCTGTTACCAGATCAGTGAGAAAAACATCCATTCCTGAGAGATCCCCCTGAAGGCTTCTTACCGAAAAAACGACGTCCCCGTCAAAACATGTTTGCAGTCCCAGAGGGATCCGGTAAAGTGAATCAGTCATAAAAGGCAGAGAGCTTATCGACAGCTTCTTGTCGTCGGGCCCTATAAGATAAAAATTCACCATCATATAGTCGGTGTTCATGAGTTTCAATGCATCAAGCTGACCATCAAAATTCACAGTGGCCTTTTCATCAAAATAAACCACAAGAGGATCGGCGGAAAAGCTGTCGTCTTTATAAGCTGCCGAAAGACGGATAAGGGGTTTTACGGTTTCCCCCGAAATGTCTCCTTTCCCTGATTTGATAAGCGGATGTGTAAGATCCGTGATTCTTGCTTCATTTGTGAGAGTCAAATTCGCGGTAACAGGATAAGATCCGTCACTTACATGCACAAAAAATCCCTGCATGGTTGGTATTATGTTGGTTGCAGATCCGTTACTTGATATTCCGTTAAGATATGTCACATAAGAACCGCCGTATTCATCGGTCGTACTTGCTTCAAAATAATAAACTGCATTATCAATATTTTCACGGATCCATCCCGTTGGCGAATCCCAGTCGATCGGTGATGGATAGGGATTACCAACAAGGTTGAATCCTTCAGTGTACAAGTTATTGTGGTTATACAGTGTTGTTGAAATGGTCCCGTTGTTTACAACTCCGCTGATATCAAATGTTATGGGAGAGTCGGTCGATCCAAAGTTTATTGCATAACCCTCAAGCGGATTCAGGATGCCGGCCGGATCTATGTATGTAATCCAACCTGAAGTGGTGCGGCTTTCATCATATTTATAGAAAGCAGGGTATGGATCATCCAGTTTCATATTATCGCTAAACTCACTTACGTGAGCATCCTGGAAAGGGGAACCGAAATATTTATATCCGAATCCGGAAGTCAGATACCTCTGCATTGTTAATGTTCCCTCAACCTGACCCATGCCTCTGCCATCAATCATTGCAGTTTGCTCTTCACTCGAGAGCAGGGTAAGGTTTCCATTTGCGATTAAGGTACCATCGCACAGCAGGATGCTTCTGAGAGACTGGCCCGGGGTTAAAAGGGTTGTCGTGCTCCCTGAACGTATTGTGAGATTATTAAAATTGCAAGGGGTGGATCCTTTCACGGACTGAACAGTTCCCGTAAAAAAAATAGTGCCGTTGTTGTCAGTACAGGTCCCGTCATTAACAAGATCCCCTGAAAGTGAAACAATTCCGCCCGTTACGTGGAAGGTGCTACCACTCTTTATCACAATGTTCTGACTATGAGTATTATAAATTATCAGAATAAAGAATACGAGCGTCAGTGTTCCGGCTTTAAATTCAGCTGCTTTAAGTTTCATCAGGAATCCAATTTAAAGTGAATACAGAGGTTTTCTGATTAAAAATTCATTGTGCAGTTAAATAGATATGGATATCCTGAAAATTAAGAACATCATTGTTCGATGAGGAAGAACAGTACAATTCGAAATAGTCGTTTCTGGCGACATCTTCTATGTAAATTACTGTTGAGAACTGGAACGGCTGGTTTGCGGTTGTAACACGCAGGGCCGTCTCTCCATATCTTATGGCAGTATTACCATTTCTGACTATTCCTATGGTAATAACCCTGTTATTATTGGAAACTGTAACATCGCCGGCAACAATAATCATAATATCTCTTTGTTTCCGCGGAAGGTATCTGATCCTGTTATTGCTGATCGCCAAACTGGTTGTTATTGCCGAAGTATTTACCCAGTTGGCTTTATACCACGCGTTTGCTATAGTGCATGTCGTGGTAAGACTGTTGTTGATGACATTTATCTTGCAATGTGGTTTCTGATCCTCGACGCCGGCATTATTCTCGATAAATGCATTTGCATCGCGGCCGTCTGAACGCGAAAAATCAAATCCCGAAATGTCTTCACCAATAAAATTCCAGGAGTTACCATCGATAATAAGGTTAGAAAAGGAAAATGATGAAGGATTGTACAGTATGGCAATATCGTCAGGAGAGCCGTTAGCAAAATACCCTGAATTGATGGTCACAGTGGTTGCTGAACCAGCATATAGGTTGATCCCGACTTTGTTATTTGAAAAGTCGGTTTCTGAAATCTTAATAGTGGTGCCGGGGACCGGGCTGTTCAGTATAACACCACTTCCTGATGAATTACTTATATCACTTTCGAACAGCCAGAGTTCCGCATCGGACAATACAGACACTGTATTATAGAAACCATCAAAATTGCAGTCTTTTATTTCGTTGTATGTTGTGTTCCCTGAAAGATGGACAGCATCCTCTCCCGGTGATGACCCATAACCAGGGAGCGTGCCAGCATCAAAGTTTAACTTTTTGAAGTAACATTCAGTATCACAGGTGAACAACGTCTTCCCCGCCATGCCTGCTGCCGGCCCAATGGTCGAGGTGCCGTATGAAGATCCTTCAATTGTAACGGGATATGGCAGGTTAATAACAATGGCTTCCGACAAAGTATTCAATTCATCACCAAGGATTATGACCGTAGGGGCCGTCATATGCTCTGACAGGAACTCGAGAGCTTCCTTAATTGACTTAAAGCTTCCCCTTTCCGAAACCATAATTGAATTTTTAGGGACAGGTGCTTTATTCTTTGTAATCCAGTTACCGTTCCAGGCAATGTAAGTCTGTGAATTCCACCGGGTCAGAAACGAGTCTGCAGATCCGTCAATGCTGGCACCTGAGTTTCCTGCAACATTTACCAGGTCAACGTGCGATCCGACATTTTTCACAGTAATCGAAAGTCCATTATCCGAAGACGTCACAGATGGCAGCGTTAGAGTAATATCCCCGGAAGCGAGCACAAACCTTTCATTTTTAAGAAGTGTTGAGGATTCAGACTTTACAACCAGTGTTTCCGGGATCAGGAAATTTATCCATTTAGCTCCGTTCCAATAATAGAATCCGTCGGGTACGGCACCTCCCGAACTGTAAACCATCATCCCGGCAGGTACAGGTGCAGTCAGTGGAGATGCCTGTTCGACAGAATTAATGGCAACACGCGGCGGAAGAAGCCCCCTTGTGGAGCTCTCAAGTTCAAGAATTGAATTCAGATCTGGCACCGGGTCTGAACCGTCAGTGATCTTTACCTGGCAGAAGATTTGGGAAAAATACCCGGCAAATAATGCAATTAAAAGCATCATCCCAACTCTGGTTGGTCTCATGATAATTCTCAATTAGGTTATTTTATTGACTTTCAATAATCTGACACTCCGGATTATGAATCCTCACCTGATTCATTAATAAATTCAGAGTACCCCATCAGCTTATTTCAAGGTTTAATTGCCATTCTTATGAAATTGTTACTTTTTAGTTGTTCCCCCCTTCCGTGGTAACCCGTTACAAATCGCCTCATGGAAAATTTCTGTATTTACCCTTTATGACAATCCATTAAGTCGATGGAGTTTTTCTTGTGCAGGTGCCGCACCGACCTTGACGGAATGGCTGTTTTTTCATAAATTCCCTTCACATAACCTGTTTTCATGAAGTTTAAGCAACCCGGCAAAATTTGATAACATGAAAAGCATACACCCGCATATTTATCCTCAGTATTTCTGCAAAGAAAAAATCATGGAAAGACATTACTGTTTCCCTGATTTTCAGTAGGACGCTAATACATTTTTGACCACTTAAAAGCTTTCATTAAATGAGAATTTTCCATCCTGTTTTCTGTAAAGCCAATTTTTTAAATGGTCCTGGCCGAATCGCCATTTATATACATATAACACTGTATATCTGGCATTTAAAAATTTTAAGAATTTTTAACTTAATTCGGCCTGATGCCTATTATTATAGGCATTACAAATCTGTAACATCCGGGTCAGAATAATCCGGGACCGGATGAACAATGAAACAGCGAGGAAATATCGCACAGGGGGCCCGGTCACCGGAAATGGTCCGGATCGAAATTCAAACAGTGATGATTAAATCATCCGGAAACGGACCGGTCTCCCTATCAGATGTGTTGACGAATTGGTATGGCGATGAAAAATTCAGTAAACCCCTTTTTCAGCGGTCTTATCAGAAATAACAATTTTCTTGTAATCAGGATGGCTGCGTATCTTTTCAATAAGTTTTGCCTGTGACTCACATTTCTTTTTTCTTACATAGTTGTAACTGTATCCCAGTTTCATGCCAATTTCATAAAGCGAAACATTCTCCCAGTAAAGTAACAGTATTCTTTTGCCGACAGGATCAAGCGTGCTGAAAGCCTCCTGGAACATACTGTTGAACAAATCATTGTCTATCGATTCTGAAATATCCTCATGCTCATAATCGATCATTGCATGGGTAACATAATTAGCGGCCGATTCTTTTTTCTTCAGGACCGTTTTCCATAAGTTCTCACATATGGAATAAAACAATGTCTTAAACTTACAGGAAAGCGAAAACTTACTGTCGTCAAGTTTTTCAATCATTACAATGAGCCCTTCCTGAAAGACATTCTTTGCATCTTCAGTCGTCCCTCCCATTCGTATTACCATGAACCGGATCATCGGAAAATACTTGACCCATAAATAATTGACGACATAATCCTTCCGATCATGCAGACATCCGATGATCTCCTTATCACTATATTCTCTCACAACTGCAACTTTTATAAGTGACAAAATCCCGCTTCAAACGTAACTATATTTCTTTTTGACTGAAAAAAAGATATTCACAATTTTGTAACCTTATTAATTTTAATGTCGTAAGCCTCTGACAGACTGACTCTTTTTCGGTAATGCAATTAATTCATGATTGTTATTGATTCGTTTATTCAAGAAAAAAACGGACTTGAAATCTGGAATTCAGTCAATTTCATTTAAAATAAATTTCGCAGCCGGCATTTTATCAATCTGGAACAATAGTTCTATATTTGTAATATCAAGCAATAGTATACTGAAGAACAGATTCATTTTTTGATTGTAAAACTGACCGACAGGGAACATATGCTCTTAACCGGCCCGGATAAAAAGCCAGGGGTTAAATGCCTGAGGGGAGATCTTTATTAATTGAAAAAAAGACAAAATCACATGAAAAGAATAATTCTGAATGCAAGTCCTGTAATTATAACAATGATTATAATTTTTGGCCTTTCCGTATCTTTGCCGGCCCAGGTTGCCACCCTGAAAAACTGGACCCTTCTATATCACGGAAATTCTTCAGCACAGCAGACCGTTACCTACAGCGTCCCGGCCGGAACCGGTACAAGCAGGCTGCTTATAGTTGCAATTGCCTCGGAAAGGACCGGAGCCGGAGCTCTTTCAGTTTCCCTTTCATATGGCGGACAGCCTTTAACTTTGGCACAAGGCGATATAGGGATCTCCTCTATTCAGCATACGGCCTTATATTATTTAAACGAAGAAGGGCTTGATGCAGCCGGGACCAATACAACTTTCGCAATAACTGTAAGCGGCGGCACTATCCGCAATACTGATGTCTGGGCAGCAACTTTCGACTATATAAATCAATCAGCACCATTTACAGATTCCAGGAATTACAACAGTGCCGAAACAAATGTTACCAGCTTTGCTTTTAACCCGGCCCTGACTTTAAATGCATTTGAACAAGCCATTGAGGTGATAGCAACCCATTCTATCAAGGGCCAGCCAGCAACAATAACTTATGCACCGGAATGGACCATGGTGCTTGATCAGACTTACACATATGAAATCGGGTTCAATGCATTCAGTATCAGGAACAGCGTTGCCAACAGGGCAATCCCAACAACAAGCACCACAGATGTTTCGGCAACATCTCTCGACAAGGCTGCTTTATCGTCGATGACCGGGCTGGGAATGAATTACCTGCCGCCGCCACCACCCACGGTCCAGGCTTCAAATGTTGTTTTCACAAGTATTACATCGACTTCATTTACAATGAAATGGACAAACGGGAATGGCACCAACAGGCTTGTGATCGTAAAAGAAGCAGGTCAGGTTGATGCTGTGCCTGCTGATGGTACAACATATTCGGCTGGTAACGCATGGACCAGCGGGCAGGAAATTACTACAGGTAATTTTATAGTATATAACGGATCTGCAGACAGTGTAAGTGTTGTTAACCTCGAGGCCGGAACCACCTACCATGTCGCGGTTTATGAATTCAGCGGTCCTCCCGGACTGGAAAACTATCTCACTGAAACAGAGCCAGCAAGAGGGAATGTTACCACACTTGCCGAAACGACATTGAACGGAGACTACAGGTCAAAAGTCTCAGGTAACTGGGGATCGCCTGCAAGCTGGGAGGTTTACCAGAATGGAGCATGGGTTAATTCAGTCACTGCCCCGTCATCTTCTGACGGAACCATAACAATAAGAGCGGGACATACGATATCTGTAGCAGAAAATGTTACAGCTGATCAGGTCATAATTGACGCCTCAGGACAGGTACGCGTAAACAGCGGTATTACATTCACAATTGCCGATAACCCGGGGACGGCTTCTGATCCGGTTGACTGCATTGTAAACGGAACCATCTATGTTGCAGGTACCCTTATCCCGACGGGAGAATTTTCATTCAATGCAGGATCTTTGTACCACCATGCCGCCGATGGAGGTATTATTCCTGCAGGAACCTGGGATCCCGCTTCTGAATGCCGTATTACCGGGATCATAAATACAGCACCCACTCGACTGGCACAAAGCTTTGGACATTTTACATGGAACTGTCCTTCACAAAGTACATCTCTCGCCGTAAGTATAAATGATAATATAACTGTAAAGGGCAATTTCAATCTTACCTCAACAGGTGGCGGAAAGCTTGCACTGACAAGCAATACTTCACAGGTTTCGATGACTGTTGAGGGGAATTACAACCAGACTGGAGGCATTTTTGTAATAAACAATGCCCCATCCAGTACAAGCACCAACAATGTTTATGTTAAGGGTGATTTCAGGTTTACAGCCGGCACTTTCACAGAGTTATCCACCACCGTCCCTACAGGTCGAGGCGCCGTGATTTTTAACGGAAACGGTACACCTCAGCTCTTAACCACAGGTGGCATATTCAGAAATACAATCGACTTTATTGTTGAAACTGGTGCATATCTTCAACTGGGAACAGGATCAACTCCCGCAATCATAACAGGCAGCAACGGTAACTTCACTCTCTCGGCAGGAGCGACCCTCGGAATCACTTCACCATACGGGATTACAATAGCAAATACAAATAATCCACTCGGAGGTAATATCCGTGTGATCGGTACCCGGACATATGATACTGCCGCCAATTATATTTACAACGGCTCAGCAACTCAGACTACAGGTGACGGTCTTCCTTCCACTGTCAACAAACTTGTTTTTAACAATACAGGAGGAAGTGTCAAATTTCAGAAGGCACACACCATGACCACAAGCTTTTCAGTAACAGCCGGGTCACATGCAAACCTTGGAACATTCACTCATAACACCAGTTTTCTTTCACTTGGAGGAGTTTCCATGACAAGCGGATCCTATGGAGGCACAACTTCAAGCGCTGCTTTTATAATCCCTGAGTATTTCGATGCCGCGACCGGGATCGTAAATAACAATGCAACTCCCGGGACGTGGCTTGGAAATACCACCGAATGGAACCTTGCTTCAAACTGGGTGGGAGGGGTACCCGGATCATCAACAAATGCAAAGATCACCTCGGAAGTACCCAATCAACCGGTAATTTCCGCGCCAGTCACGGCTGTCTGCAATATCCTCACAATAAACCCGGGCGCATCATTAACAATCAGCGGGACCGCACAGTTCAATTCGGCTGAGAATGCCGGGACCATCAGAATAAATCCCGGTGGAAGAGCCACAATAACCAATGTCACCAATAACGGGATCATAAATCTCTTTTCAGATCCGTCCGGCATGTTCTCATTTATGCCCGGCACCTTTTCGGGTACCGGAACCGTAAACACAAGACTATACCTTACGGGCGGAACGGCCGGCGAAGGAAATTACAGATGGCATTATCTTGCCGTACCTTCGCAGCAGAATAAATCGGTACTTACAAATATCAACCCGAACGACCTGATGTGGTACTCTGAGCCGGCAGCGGTGACAGATATGTGGGAAGGCTGGCAATGGCACGACGGATACGATGGAACAACTCCCATTACCAATCTTCTGACAACCGAGGGATACAGTTTCTACAATGATGCGGATACCTATGTTACATTTACGGGCAATACCCTTTTAACATCCCTGCCACAGAAGAACCTCAGCTTTACTCACTTTGGATGGAATTTCATAGGCAATTCCCTCACATGCGGTATAAACTGGGATGCAGTGGTCCTCAACGGTGATATGGATCCTTCTGTAAACTTCCTGAAAGATTACCAGGAGTATTATTATATCCAGGGAGGCCCGGGCATCCCTGAGGGAACAACCGGAAGCATTCCTCCGCTTCAGGGCTTTTTTGTACAGGCAAATGCCCCGGGAGCTTCAATTGACTTTTCTGCCGCCAAAGAACATAATGGCACCACATATTATAAAGGATCAAAGGAAAAAGCAGAAGGAAAAAGCATTTATCCCCTTATAAGAATCAACCTCGACAATGAAACGCTGACTGATCAGACTGTCATCTGGTTCAACGAAAATGCCACTGCCGGCAAAGACATTAAATATGATGCTGAAAAATGGATACCCGATGATCCGAGGCTTCAGATCTATTCGAGCATGCAGGGACACAAATATGCAATTAACGGGATACAGTTCCCCGATGAATCAGTTGAAATCCCGCTTGTTATCAAGACCACTGAAAACGGTAAATACACGATCAGAATGGCCGGAATGGAGAATGTGGAAGGATATACATTCTACCTTAAAGACCTTGAGCTGAAAACAAGGATCGGTCTTAAGAACAATGCCAAATACTCTTTCAATGCATCAAAGGGGGTCACTGACGGCCGGTTTGTAATTGCGATCAGCAATTCATCGACTCAGAAAACTAACGAATTAATCCCGGGTAAACCTTTCAATGTCTATTCCTCATCCGGAATCCTGAATATTGAACTTCAGAGTGATGCATGGGAAGGCAAAACCGGGGCAGTCAAAGTTATTGATCTGACGGGCAGAACATTAACTGATTTACGAAATTTGGAATTCAGAAGGTCATCATTGATACAACTGCCAATGGGAGACAAAAAAGGTTTGTTCATTGTTGAAATTACTTCGTCTTCACTTAAACATTCCGCCAGGGTTATTGTTAAGTGATTAACAATAAAGAATTGCCTGAGATTTATGGAATTTTACAGGAAGATAAAGCTGGCAAATGGGTCTTAAATAAAAATTTGCTAATTTTAACAATTAAACTACTTTTGTATTGAAATATCTGAATTATTTCATTGAAATTGAAGTTCATAAAGAGGGGATGCCATCAAAGAGACAATATATTAAACCTGAGGTTGTTAAAATAGTATTGGACCGGTCGGTATCCCTGATGATGAAGTCTCATCCAAAGCCCCCGCCACCGAGAGGAAGAGGTAAGGGTATTGACAGCAAAGGTTACGACGAGCCTGCATTTAAAAGTCCATTCGGGGATAAGCCGTTTAGCTAGACGGCGTGCAAAAAGCGACCTTTCGGACATTCAATTTTAAACCTTCTGCAGGAAATCCTATCTTTGCAGAAACCCTGAAATCAAAAAATGAAGTCTTATAAAGGAAGAATCGGGCTTGCCGTTATATTGCTTGGTTTTCTCCTGCCAGATATACAAGCCCAGGAAGTTCCACACCCTGTAGCAAATACCGGTATCTACGAATTCCTTGATGAACTTGCTTCTCTGCAACTTATCGACCTCAACACTGCTGTTAAACCTTATTCAAGATTGTACATTGCAAACAGGCTGCATGAAGCAGGAAGAAATAGAGACAGACTGAATATAAGGCAACAGAGGGAACTCGATTTTTACCTGATGGACTTTGGGAAAGAGATCGGCACAGGGGGAGAAGCGGAGAAGGAGACAAGCGGGAAAACCGGGAAAGGAACATGGTTTGGAGGTAAAAAGCCATCTGACGGCTCTCAACGTCAATTAAGGAGGGATCTTTTTTACTACCGCGATTCTCTTTTCTCGATAACAGTCAATCCGATAATCGGAGGTGAGGTTTTTATCAATTCAGACGGAAAAGCAACATATGCCAGGAACTTTGGTGAGGCAAGGGCTTATGTTCAGCACTGGGGTTTTTATGCATCCCTGCGTGATAACCATGAAAAGCCTTTTCTGGGGAGACCTGAATTCCTTACAAAGAGGGAAGGAGGGCATATCAAGGGATCGACCGACTGGAGCGAGATGCAGGGTGGCATCACCTGGTCGTGGAAATGGGGGTATGCAGGTTTTGTAAAGGATCGCCAGCAATGGGGAAATAACTATAATGGCGCCAACATTTTCGGGGGCAATAATCCCACATTCGTCCAGTTACGGCTAAACCTCAGACCTGCCAGGTGGTTCGAATTCAACTATTTCCACGGATGGCTGAATTCAATGATTGTCGACAGTTCAAGATCCTACTGGGTGAACAACAGCTATGGACCTGATTACAGGGAGGTATATCACAAGAAATTCATCGCGGCCAATATGTTCACAATCACCCCGGTACAAAACCTGAAAATTTCCGCGGGCAATAGTATCATTTACACGGATAAGCATTTCAACCCTGTTTATTTAATGCCCCTGTTTTTCTATAAATCAGTCGATCACACTTATACGTCAGGGATCGACAACATGAACTCGCAGACCTTCATTGATTTAAGCTCATGGAATATAAAGCACCTGCATCTTTATGCGACTCTTTTTATCGATGAACTTTCCGTCGCCCGGTTCACAAAAAAGGATGAATGGAATTTCTTCAGCTGGAAAGCCGGTTTCAGGCTGAGCAACTTCCCTGTAAGCAATCTTTCATTCACAACTGAATTCACTTACTCATATCCTCTCACCTATCAGCACTTTGTACCCACTCTGACTTTTGAAACACAGAATTTCAACCTTGGCCATTATTTAAGGGATAACTCAAGGGAATGGCATTTTGCACTTGATTATAAACCAATCAGAACTCTTAACCTCGGCATATTCTTTACAGATGCCGTCCGCGGTCCTGATTACACCGAGCTTGGAACACCAAGGCTTGGCAATCCTCCCCTTGCCTCAATTGAGTGGCGGAATACTCTTTTCGGATTCAGATCCTCGTGCCAGATAATTAACGACCTGTATGTATGGCTGAACTTCACAGCCGGAAAAATAACAGGGGACAAAAGATGGAGCCCTGAATATTTTTATGGAAATAAAAACACCCTCAACGCAGGCATAACTTATGGATTTTAATTAAAACTTTCTTTTGGCATTGAACTCCAATTCGGTTAAATTGTCTTAATTTGGATATTAGTACAGTCAGAGTCCGATGAGAGTCAGGAAATTCAGGCTTATCACGTTAATTGGTGATATTGTTATACTTGCAATATCATTTCTGATTGCTACTTCATTTAAGCCTTCAGGGGTCAAAGGATATCTGCCCACACACTATATTTTTTTTGCAGGTCTTTCCCTGATCTGGATCATTGTCTCCCTTATGAACGGAAAGATGCACAGGGGACGGATAGTCAATTATACGACTCTTTTTACGAGAGTGCTGACCAGCAATATTGTTGCCCTGGCAATAATTGCGCTGTTTATGTATAGCATAAGGGAATATTCATATTCAAGGACCGTCGTTCTCGGAACCTCAGTTATTGCAACTCTGCTTGAACTTATGTTCGGTATTCCCTATATAGCTTATAAAAAAGCAACAATCCAGGAATATCAGAATTATGCAGAATACACAGCTACCAGAAAGAAGAGCGAAAAGGAACTCGTTGACAAAATTAACGGGAACGGCAACGGCAACGGCCATGTGATTGAAGAAGAGATCAATCCAAGGGTGATAAAGGCCATTGAAGGTGAGGCCGGCAGCGAAATGGCTCATGCAATAATGCAGATTGCCGGAACCAGGCTGAACAAGAAGACGGCTGTTGTATCAACAACAACGATATTCAATATTACAAACCTTCCTGAAGAAAAATATGATTATATCATCAACCTGCACAGGTTCAATGACATAATTAAACTGAACTATTTCCTTGATGAGGTTAATTTCAAACTCCCCTATAAAGGGTATTTCCTCGGATGTGTTGAGACCAAGGACCAGAGAAAAAGGCGCTTACTGAAGAAATATCCACCGGTACTGAATTATGTCTATTATGTTTTTGATTTCATTATAAAGCGAGTCCTGCCCAAGATCAAATTCACAAAAAAGCTTTACTACCTTCTGACACACGATTCGAACAAGGTTCTGTCGCGGGCCGAAGCCCTGGGAAGACTGGCACGTGCAGGATTCATGATTTCGCAGGAATCATTTGCCGGGAACTACCTCTGCATTGAGGCAATCAAGATCGGCGACCCGATACAGATGAACGGCATTAACTACGGACCCATTATAGCCCTGCCAAGAGTAGGAAAACACGGGGAAATGATTAAAGTTTACAAGCTCCGGACCATGCACCCGTATTCTGAATATATACAGGACTATATTTACAACCAGTATGACCTTCAGGACGGAGGCAAGTTTAATGATGATTTCAGGATAACTTCCTGGGGCTCCGTTTGCCGGAAGATCTGGCTCGATGAACTTCCAATGCTCATAAATCTGCTCAAGGGAAATATGAAGCTTGTCGGGGTCAGGCCTCTGAGCAGACAGTATTTTGAACTTTATGACCCTGACCTTCAGGAACGCCGGATAAAATACAAACCCGGACTGATACCTCCGTTTTACGCAGACCTCCCTTCAGATCTCGTTGAAATCCAGGAATCTGAAAAAAGATACCTCGATGCTTTTGACAGGAACAGTTTTTTGACCGACTTCAGGTATTTCTGGAAATCGGTATGGAACATTATGTTCAGAAATGCCAGAAGCAGGTAGGGAAAAACCGGTACGCGGCGTGATGTGATGTGCCCGGCTGGCCTCTACCGGAGGGAATTATAATCAAGGTACCAGTCACAGAACTTCCGAAGACCGGTTTTTAGATCAGTTTTCGGAGTAAATCCACAATAAGAATTTATAAGTGAGATATCGGCAAATGTTGCTTTAACATCTCCCGGCTGCATTGGAAGATGCTCGACAACAGCCTTACGTCCGAGGCAGTCTTCCAGTTCAGAGATAAGATCACTGACAGTAACCGGGCTATGATTTCCGATGTTCATAAGAGGCGGAGGCGAAGTTGCCTTTTGTTGCTCGAGTATGGCTTTTATTCCGCCTACAATATCATCTATATAAGTGAAATCACGAAGAAGTTTACCCTCAGCAAAAACCGGCAGAGGCTTGTTGCCCAGAATTGCCTTTGTAAATTTGTATATTGCCATGTCAGGTCTTCCCCATGGCCCGTATACAGTGAAAAATCTTAAACCGGTCGAAGGAATCCGGTACAGATTCCTGTAAGCCGAGGCCATAAGCTCATTACTTTTTTTTGTCGCGGCATAAAGGCTCACAGGATTATCAACATTATCATTCTCACTGAAAGGCACCTTTTCGTTATTACCATATACACTTGAACTGCTTGCATAAACCAGGAATTTAACAGGGTAGTTGCGGCATGCTTCAAGAATATTGAAGGTTCCCACTACATTGCTGCAGATATAAGCGCCAGGGTGGTCTATGCTATACCGGACACCTGCCTGTGCTGCAAGATGTATGACAAAATCAAACATCTCTTCCCTGAAAAGCCTGTTTATCTGGTCCTTATCCTCGATGTTCTTGCGGAAAAACCTGTATCCCTCATATTTTGTACTCTGTGCAAATCCCGACCAACTGACATCGTCACGATTTATTCCAGCCTGGGCAAGGCGCGCAAATTTCAGGTTTATATCATAGTAATCGTTGATATTATCAAGCCCCACAACCTCGTTACCCTGCTCAAGTATAAGGTTTGCAAGGTGGAATCCTATAAATCCGGCTGTTCCGGTGATCAGGTACTTTGACATTGCAGTATTTTTATTATAAAGATAAGATTTAAAATGAAAATATGAAGACTCCGGCTGCCGGGTGCCGGATACCGGAAAAATCAGGACGCGGGGTAAATAAATATATTATTTTTACAGTTAAGAAACCTGATAACCAATGAAGATAATTTCCGTCGTCGGGGCTCGTCCTAATTTCATGAAGATTGCTCCTTTCATTAAGGCTGTCAATAATCATAACACCCGGCATTCAATAATTCACAAACTGGTTCATACGGGTCAGCATTATGATGATTCGATGTCGAAAGCATTTTTCGAGGAGCTTGAAATACCCGAGGCTGATGTTAACCTTAAGATAGGCTCAGGCACACATGCCGAGCAGGTTGGCCAGACAATGATCGCCTTCGAAAAGGTTTTGAAAGCTGAAAGACCTGACTGGGTTGTTGTTGTCGGTGATGTCAATGCCACCCTTGCCTGTTCCGTCACTGCCAAAAAGGAATGGATCAAAGTCTGCCATATAGAAGCAGGCCTGCGGTCACACGATCTTACAATGCCGGAAGAGATAAATCGTCTTGTCACCGACAGGATTTCTGATCTTCTGCTTGCGCCCGACACTCTTTCAGTGGAAAACCTCAGATCAGAGGGAGTGCCTGACTCAAAGATCAGATTTGTGGGCAACATTATGATCGACACTCTCGAAACAAACCGGAAAAAAGCCGAAAAAATAAATATCGGGGACATTATTGAAAGAAATTACAAAGGCCCGCGACAAACGATACAAGGCTCGCGGAAAACGGCAGTGCCTGATACCAGACCTGAAAAGGGCGATTTTTCAGTCGTCACACTTCATCGCCCGTCGAATGTGGATTCAAGGGAGGTACTCGGGCCCATTGTGAATTTCTTAACAGATGAAGTTGCCGAGGATCTTCTATTGTTGTGGCCAATACACCCGAGGACCAAAAAGATGCTTTCTGAATTCGGACTTTCAGAAAAGGTTGCTCTGCATAAAAATATAATTCTTCTTGAACCCCTTGGCTATCTTGATATGCTCAGGCTTAACATGGGCGCCAGGCTTATTCTTACCGACAGCGGAGGACTCCAGGAAGAATGCACCGTTCTCGGAACACCTTGCCTGACTTTGCGGCGGAATACTGAACGGCCCGTGACACTCAGGGACCATGGGGGAGCCAGCGTTCTTGTAGGGAATAATATAGATGTGATCAGGGAAGAATACCATAAGGCTCTTTCAGGAAGAAGAAACCCGGTACGGCCCGAACTCTGGGACGGGAACACCGCCGAAAGATGCCTGAAGGCAATTCTTGAATATGGCAGGTAATCAGTCCAGAAGAAAAATTCTTTCCATCACTTCCCATTTTTCAGGAGTGTCGGACCGTAATCCTGCCTGTTGAAACTGCGAAACAAAACTCTCCCATTCATTCTGACGGGGTTTGGATGCAAGTTCCTTCATCGCGCTGTCGTGATCAAAATCCGGGACAGTTTCCATAATCATGAATGCATAATTATCGTGGATATAGATCTCCATATCCAGTATTCCCACCTCTCTCATGCCCTGCCTTATCTCGGGCCAGACCATCCCGGGGGCATGGATCTGTTTGTATTTTTCAATAAGCCCGGGGTCATCCTGAAGTTTCAGGAATTTGCAGTAGCGTTTAAACGCGGTGTGGTTCTGGGTTTTTAAATAGTCTTTCATCATGAGTCACCTGATATTTGATATAAAGATAACAATATCTGAAGCAGATCAATTAAAGAAACTGCCAATACAAAATCCTGAAATCGCCGAGGTCGCAAACAACTCATTATCTTTTTATTGCCCCCTGCACACTTTGCACGGCCTTTGCTGACTCTGCGGAAGGCAGAACCATTAATGCACTCCCGGCAAAGGAAAAAGCCCTGCTATTATTATATAATTCACTTCGCAGCAAAAGATAAATCGGGATAATATATTTCGATTATTTTTGTTTTAGTACTAAACCTTTTCATAAGATAATGAGCAATAAAAAGAAAGTATTCGTTTCCGGTTGTTTCGACATGCTGCATTCAGGGCATATTGCTTTTCTTCAGGAAGCTTCTCAATACGGCGAACTTTATATAGGTCTGGGTTCAGACAAGACCATAAGGGAACTAAAGGGAAGAGAAACAATTAACTCCGAGGATGAAAGGATCTACATTTTAAGCTCACTGTCGTGCGTCCATAAAGCCACAGTCAACAAAGGAAGCGGGCTCCTCGATTTTGCAGAGGACATGAAGGAGCTTGGTCCCGACATTTTCATCGTCAACGAAGATGGCCATTCGCCTGAAAAGGAGAAACTCTGTAAAGAGCTTGGCATTGAATATAAGGTCCTTAAAAGGATCCCCCATGCAAATCTTCCGGCACGGTCCACAACATCTTTGCGTGCCGTTAAGCCCATGCCTTACAGGATCGACCTTGCGGGGACATGGATCGATCAGCCATATGTGTCAAAATATTACCCGGGTGCGGCAATAACGGCATCACTGGAACCAACCATTGAATTCAATGAACGTTCGGGGATGGCAACGTCGACCCGCAAAAAGGCAATTGAGCTCTGGAACGATCATCTCCCTCTTGAAAAACCGGAAAAACTTGCAAAGACACTGTTCAGATATGATAATGATCCCGGAACAAAGGAGGTCAGCGGATCCCAGGATTCGATAGGCATTACAATGCCAGGGATCAACAAGTTCTTCTATGATAAAGGGAAGTACTGGCCCTCTAAGTTTGAGACTATTTCGGACCTGAAAACAATAAAATGGCTCGAAGACAGGTTGTATATGCTGACACTATGGCCCAGGCCTGATGGTTATAACGTTCTTAGCAATACTTATATAAATTCTGAAAATGTAAAAAAGCTTGCTGATGCTGCCGAACTTGCATGGGAAGGGTTGGTTAACATGGATTTTGAAAAATTCACTGACGGATTTTTAAATTCTTTCCATTCCCAGGTCAGGATGTTCCCAAAGATGATGAATCGTGATATACAAAAGATTATAGACCAGTATCATGACAAGGCCAGGGCCTGGAAGCTTTCAGGAGCAGGAGGAGGAGGATATCTGATCATGATAAGCGAAAAAGAGATCCCCAATGCTTTCAGGATCAAGATCAGGGTGAAGGATTTCTGGATCTGATTGAGGCATCTCTTGCATCCCGGGATTCACAAGGCTGATGGTGAGACGCCTCCGGCAGGTGGCCCGGAGTGCCGTCCAAGATGAGGGAATACCGGTGATACACACCACGGGAAGAAGTTACGGATATACATCGATAAGAAGAAGATCAGGAACGAAGGCTTAGCCCCCTTTCAGGGGAATGCGGGGCAAAACAAAACAACGGGTGCCCGGGGGTGAAAAATGAAGGATGGAGGGGCTGAAAGAAAGCTTGCACTGAGAAAACAATTTAAAACTTGATATTTATAAATCGACCATAGTTAACATAACTGATTAAAATGTCAAAAACTGCATTAATTACAGGGGTAACAGGACAGGATGGAGCTTACCTGGCTGAGTACCTTCTTAAAAAGGATTACATAGTGCATGGAATTAAAAGACGCAGCTCACTTTTCAATACCGAAAGGATTGACCACCTGTATCAGGATCCTCATGTCGATAAAAGGGATTTTATCCTGCATTACGGTGATCTTACTGATTCCATGAATGTTACGAAAGTAATACAGGAATGCCAGCCTGATGAGATCTATAACCTTGCTGCAATGAGCCATGTCAAGGTAAGTTTTGACACGCCTGAATACACTGCCAATGCCGATGGCCTGGGAACGTTAAGGATACTGGAAGCCGTCAGGCTCCTGGGTCTGACAAAGAAAACACGAATTTACCAGGCATCAACAAGCGAACTTTACGGACTTGTTCAGGAAGTGCCCCAAACCGAGAAAACTCCATTTTATCCAAGGAGTCCATATGGCGTAGCCAAACTCTATGCTTACTGGATAACTATAAACTACCGCGAAGCTTATGGAATGCATGCAAGCAACGGCATACTTTTCAACCATGAATCGCCAATCAGGGGTGAAACTTTCGTTACAAGGAAGATCTCCAGAGCAATGGCCAGAATTGCCCTCGGCATGCAGGAATGCCTGTTCATGGGCAACCTTTCATCACGCCGCGACTGGGGCCATGCAAAGGATTACATTAAAGCCATGCATCTGATACTGCAACAGGATAAACCCGATGATTATGTCATTGCAACAGGGGTTACAACCTCAATCCGGGAGTTTATACTGAAGACCTTTGCAGCAGCCGGAATGGAGATTGCATTCTCGGGCGAAAAGGAAGAAGAAGTCGGAAAAATCGTCGCTTTTGATGAAAAACTGTTCGCTGAAAAAGTGGGTGCGGAATATTTTGATCATATCAGATCAAGGATCACAAACAACCCCGTTGTCGTCAGGGTGGACAGAAACTACTACAGGCCCACAGAAGTCGACTTACTGATAGGCGATTCAACAAAAGCAAGGACCAGGCTGGGATGGGCACCTGAATTTGATCTCAACGGACTAATTGAAGATATGATATCCTCCGATATTCATCTTATGAAGAAAGAGGCCCATATCAAGAACGGCGGTTTCAGAACCTTGAATTATTTCGAATAATTATACATATTGCTCCGGGGTGAATAAGAAACATAAAACCCGCATGTAAAATATATTTCATCATAATTTATTTTACTGATGGCTTTCCCTTTTGAGTAACTTTGTGTCGTACTTTATGATCCTTCGTGGTTCAATAATTTAATTTTTGCCACTAAGGTGTAAAAGGTTATCACAAAGGCCCTCAAAGGAACAAAAGACACCTTTAAGGAGTGAGGTAAAACATCGATTATGGAAACAAACTCCAGAATTTATGTTGCAGGACATACCGGACTGGTAGGTTCCGCATTAACACTGACACTAAGGGAGAAAGGATATGACAACCTGATCCTGAAGACCATGGAAGAACTTGATCTCACTGACCAGAAAGCAGTGGATAACTTCTTCAGGGAGAATGAGCCCGAATATGTGCTTCTGGCCGCCGCAAAGGTCGGGGGAATTGTTGCAAACAATACCCTTAGGGCTGACTTCATTTATGTCAACCTGATGATCCAGAACAATGTTATCGCATCATCCTGGAAATATGGGGTCAAAAAGCTTCTGTTCCTGGGATCTACCTGCATATACCCGAAGAATGCGCCCCAGCCGCTGAAGGAAGATTATCTTCTTACTTCACGGCTCGAATATACAAACGAGCCCTATGCAATAGCCAAAATTGCGGGCCTTAAGATGTGTGAATCGTTTAACATTCAGTATAAAACAAACTTCATTGCCGTGATGCCGACAAATCTATACGGTCATGGTGATAATTATAATCTTGAGGCATCGCATGTTCTTCCTGCAACACTCAGGAAATTCCATCTCGGGAAATGCCTCGAGGAAGGTGATATGCAGGCTGTCAGAAAAGACCTTGACAGGTACCCCGTGGAAAAGATAACAGGCAGTTCTGACGAAAAAGCCATCATTGATATTCTCTGTAAATACGGAGTGAGGCTCATTGGCGGGACAAGTTCAGGCAGGCAAAAAGTTGCAGTTTCAATATGGGGTACAGGCGCCCCTCTCAGGGAGTTCATGAATTCGAAGGATATGGCGGAAGCATGTGTTTTCATAATGGAAAATGTCGATGCCGGAGATATAACAGAGATACACACAAAAGGCAGATCCGATAAGGAATATCATGCACCGCATTTTCTCAATATAGGAACAGGAGAAGAAATTTCAATTAAAGATCTTGCAGATAAAGTAAGAAAGCTCACAGGCTTCACGGGAGACGTTGTTTTCGATACCTCAAAACCCGACGGTACAATGAGAAAGGCAACTGACACCTCTGCCTTAAAGGGCCTTGGATATAAACACAGGATCAGCCTCGACAAAGGGTTGGAAGAAACCTACAAACAATATCTGAAATACGTCAGGTAACCGGAAGGTCTTTCCGGCCATCATAACGGGAGACTATCAGACAATTACAACCTCCTCAGGAATGTCATCGGAATGTTCACCACTAGATTCTGGTCAAGCTTGTCGATTCGGACAACAACCCTGCTGTGGGTTCCGGTTTTAATAAGTTCGCCTGTCAGTCCGGCAAGGGCGCCTCTGACTACCTCAACATTATCGCCTTTCTCGAATTTTTCTGAAGTGACCTCTATTTCAGTATCACTGTTAATCAGAAGCTTCAGATTATCGATCTGGTTCTGTGGTATGGACGCAGGCTGTCCTTCAAAAGTTACAAACCTTACAACGCCAGGTACCTGGTAAACTTTGGGAAAATCTTTGGGAATTACCTTAACAAATACATAGGATGAAAGCAAAGGGACTTCTATAAGCTTTTTCCTGTCGCTCCAGATTCTGTATGTCTTTTGAAGGGGCAGAAATACTTCAACGCCTTCTTCCAAAAGCCTGTCACGAACCTGTTTTTCAGCTCTTGGATTTGTATACACTGCAAACCACTTAGGGTCGCTTAGTTTCTTCAGGTGCCCCGCATTGGAAATATTCCCGTTCTTGTTAACCTCCATATTGCAAACATGAATTCAGGCGGTTGCAAAGATAGTTTTTTTATTAATTAAAAAACTCTACCTTTGCGGGATAAACAAAACACTTATCGCTATGGCTGAGAAGACGAGATATTCGGATGAGGAGCTTGAGGAATTCAGGCAGATCATCCTGGCGAAACTTGATAAAGCCAAAAGAGATTATGAAATACTTAAATCAAGTATTACTCACGAAGAAAGTAATGACACTATGGATACCTCGCCGACCTTCAAAGTGCTGGAAGAGGGCGCAACTACTCTTTCAAAAGAAGAGGCCGGCAGGCTTGCTCAAAGGCAGCTGAAATTCATACAGCATCTGCAGGCTGCACTTGTAAGAATTGAGAACAAGACTTACGGAATATGCCGCGAAACCGGCAAACTTATCTCAAAGGAAAGACTGAGGGCCGTACCCCATGCTACGCTTTGCATCGATGCAAAGATGAAACAGAAATAAGACACTAGACGCAGGAAAGAATATAAATCAGGGCCGCTTCGGAAAAGGAGCGGCTTTTTTTATTAATGACACAGGAGGCGGGACGAAAGACACAGGCCGAACGCTGGCTCTGCCTCCTTCATCCCGAGTCTTGAGGTTTTTACTTGTTCTTATTTACTGCAATCCTCACCTGCATCTCATTTATCTCTATTTCCCTGGAACCATGATCAGGGAAGACAGTGACAACATCCACTTTTGTTGCAAGTGTCTGGGAAGCTATATATGAGGCATGCCTTTTAACCGCTTCACGGATCATATCATTATCCTCGATGAGAACAGTGATTTTGTCGGTTACATCAAATCCGCTTTCCTTCCTTATATTCTGGATACGGTTTACAAATTCCCTGGCAATGCCTTCATAACGGAGTTCATCCGTAACAGTAACATCGAGGGCAACAGTCAGCTTGCCATCATTTGCAACCTGCCAGCCCGGAATATCTTCGGAAATTATTTCCACATCGTTTGTTGTAAGAATTATTTCATTGCCGTCAATCATGATAAGTTTGCTCCCTTTCGCTTCAAAATCGGCAATATCCTTACTTGTCATTTCAGCCACAATCCTGCTGATATCCTTCATCATCTTGCCGTAACGCGGGCCAAGGGTTTTGAAGTCGGGCTTTATCTTCTTGACAAGGACCGATGAGGTATCATCAATGTATTCGACATCCTTTACGTTGACCTCGGCAAGAATAAGGTCCTTTACGGCTTCAAACTTCTTCCTGAACGACTTTTCGGTGACGGGCACCATTATCCTGGCAAGCGGCTGGCGAACCTTTATACTAACCTTTCTGCGAAGGCCAAGTATCATTGAGGATATTTTCTGTGCTATTTCCATCCTTTCCTCAAGCTCCTTGTCGATAAGCGATTCATCATACTGAGGGAACAGAACAAGATGCACTGAATCCTCCTTATGTCTCCCGGTAATGCCATTAAGATCTGTAAAAAGCCTTTCCATATAGAACGGTGCAACAGGAGCTGCCAGCCTGCTGACGGTTTCGAGACAGGTGTAAAGGGTTTGGTAAGCAGCCAGTTTATCCCTGTCATATTCACCACCCCAGTAACGTTTCCTGTTGAGCCTGACATACCAGTTGCTAAGGTTTTCGGTAACAAAATCCTGGATGGCCCTTCCTGCCCGCGTCAGGTCATAGTCGTTGTAGCATTTCCCCACTTCCTTTATAAGGGAATTGAGCAGGGAAATTATCCATCTGTCAATTTCCGGGCGTTCACTCACCGGGATCTCTTCCTCCGCATATCTGAAATTATCGATATTGGCATAAAGGGCAAAGAAAGAATATGTGTTATAAAGAGTCCCGAAGAATTTCCTTTTTACTTCATCAACACCTGCAATATCGAATTTAATATTATCCCATGGCTGTGAATTGGTGATGAGATACCAGCGGAGAGGATCGGACCCGTGTTCTTCAATAGTTGAAAAAGGATCGACAGCATTGCCAAGGCGCTTCGACATCTTGTTGCCATTCTTGTCGAGGATAAGTCCGTTGGATATTATATTCTTAAACGCCACCGAATCGGAGATCATTGTGGCAATGGCATGAAGAGTGAAGAACCATCCTCTTGTCTGGTCAACTCCCTCGGCAATGAAATCAGCCGGGAACATGTCGTTGAAGTTCTCCCTGTTCTCGAAGGGATAATGGGCCTGTGCATACGGCATTGCGCCCGAGTCGAACCAAACGTCGATAAGATCGGGTTCACGGTACATCTTCTTTCCTGACGGACTGACAAGTATCATTGAATCGACAAATGGCCTGTGAAGATCAAATTTTCCGTAGTTCGCGGCAGAATTGTCGTTTTCAACATAATCTTTAAGAGGATTGTCTTTCATGAATCCAGCCTCGACAGCTTTGTCAATCTCAGCTTTTAATTCTGCCACAGAACCTATACACTTTTGCTCCTTCCTGTCTTCAGTCATCCAGATAGGCAAAGGAGTGCCCCAGAACCTTGAGCGTGAAAGGTTCCAGTCTACAAGGTTCTCAAGCCATTTCCCGAACCTGCCGGTTCCTGTCGACTGAGGTTTCCAGTTAATCGTATTATTCAGTTCAATAAGTCTTTGGCGGAATGTAGTTGTACGTATAAACCACGCATCAAGGGGATAATAAAGGATTGGCTTGTCGGTGCGCCAGCAATGAGGATAGCTGTGAACCTGTTTCTCGATCCTGAAGACCTTGCCCTGCTGCTTGAGCATGACAGCAATATCAACATCGAGTGTATCGGCTTCCGGAGAAAGGTTCTCATCATATTCATTTTTGACCGGCCTGCCTTCAAAACCAAGATAAGAGGCTGTATTCACCCTTTCACGTACAAACTGAATGTCGAGATCCTTTATGGGCACCATAAACCCTCTTTTATCAACCATTGGTCCGGTGGTCCCGTCTTTTCTCTTTAAAAGCATTCCCGGAATTCCGAATTCTTTTCCTACCCTGTAGTCGTCGGCGCCGAATGTCGGGGCTATATGGACAATGCCAGTACCATCCTCCGTTGTGACAAAGTCGCCCGTGACAACCCTGAAAGCACCATCATCAGGCAAGACCCAGTCGATCAGTTGTTCATAACTGATACCTTCCATCAGGCTCCCCTTGAACTCATCAAGCACTTTAAAAGGTATCTTCTTATCACCCGGCTTATATTCCGAAAAACCGAGTGAAGCATTTGCTTCCGGGAACATTGAATTCAGAAGATCTTTTGCTACAACGACTGTAATAGGATCGCCTGAATAAGGATTGAAACTGCGGACTTTCACATAATTTATTTCCTTGCCCACTGCCAGGGCAGTATTTGAAGGAAGAGTCCACGGAGTTGTTGTCCATGCCATTATATGTACATCGGCTGTATCTGTATTCTTATAAAGAAATTCCGATCTGCCATTTCTGATGACCCTGAAAAGTGCAACGCAGGTAGTATCCTTTACGTCGCGGTAACAACCCGGCAGGTTAAGTTCGTGCGAGCTAAGGCCGGTGCCGGCAGCTGGTGAAAAAGGCTGTATCGTATAGCCCTTGTAGAGAAATCCTTTTGAGTGCAGCTGTTTAAGCAGCCACCAGAGAGTTTCAATATATCTGTTGTCGTATGTGATATAAGGATTGTCCATGTTGACCCAGTAGCCCATCTTGCGGGTAAGCTCCTCCCACATGTCGGTGTATTTCATCACATCGATCCTGCAGGCTTTGTTATAGTCCTCGATAGAAATTTTTTCGCCTATGTCTTCTTTTGTTATGCCGAGTGCCTTTTCGACTCCGAGTTCAACAGGTAATCCATGGGTATCCCATCCCGCCTTTCGCTTTACCTCATAACCGCACTGGGCTTTATAGCGGCAGACTGCATCCTTGATTGTACGGGCCATTACGTGATGTATTCCGGGCATGCCGTTTGCGGAAGGCGGGCCTTCATAGAAGACAAATTCGCCTTTGCCATTCACTTCACGGACACTTCTGTGGAAAGTGTCGTTCTCATCCCACAACTTCAGAATGTCTTTGTTTACCTGAGCGAGATCAAGATTTTTATATTCAGGAAACCGTTTTCCCATTGTATCAATCAGTTAATGTTTCAGAAAGTTTTTTGAAAAAATCGCACAAAGATATGAAAAAAGGCGTGATGGCACAATGTTTTGTTTCAAAACGTCCGGTATATGGGAGCCCCGGATCCTGAAAAGGCATCATGTCTAACTCTGCTCATCGGAGCATGATACCATAACGGGAACCGGGACTTCAGCACCATTGATTTCAACAGATTTTATTTACTTTGTCAAACAACAATTAAAAATGAAAATCACTGTCCTTTCAGTAATCCTGCCGGCAATACTCTGCCCCTCACTCAGCGGACAGCCCGATACCTCATCAAAATACACATCCCTTGACCCCTATTATTTTCATCTCGAATACCTGAAAAGAGACCCCTCGATCATCATCGATGTTCGCGAACCTTTTGAATTCAAGGGTAAACGCCTGAGGGAAGCAATCAACATCCCTTCGTCAAAGGAAATGAAAGCTCTTACCGATACCCTGGACAGAAATTATTCCCTTTTCATTTATTGTACAACCGGATACAGAAGCAAACGTGCCGCAGAAAAACTGTACGATAGCGGGTTCCGTAATCTTTTCAACCTTGAGGGAGGACTGTCAGCGTGGAAGAAAGAGGATATGCCATTAGTAAAGGGAAGGGTGAAGAAGAAGAGAGTGCATTAAGAATTGGATGAACATTGCCGGGTTGCCGGAGGCCGGGTGAAGTAAGCCATGCCGTGTGCGGATGTGATTTGTGCACCGTGAGGCGTAAGGCTCTGTGTGTAAGACCCGAGAGAAAAAGCCGGATGAGGGGAAACCCTTTATCTCCTCTCTTCGGAACGAAGGCCGGGCCATTGACGGAAACAGGGGCTTTGCCGGCATGAACATGAATAAACATTATTTAAGGGATTTCAATATCTTTACAGCAGATTAAACAACTTAACACAATGTTTTCAGGAATAGTCGAAGAAGCTGCCCCTGTCGTAAGGCTTGAGAAGGAAAAGGACAACCTCCATATAACAATGAAATGCTCATTTACTGATGAGCTGAAGATCGACCAGAGCATTTCACATAACGGGGTCTGCCTGACCGTGGTCAGGAAAGAAAAGGATACCTATACAGTCACAGCAATAAAGGAGACTCTTGAGAAATCGAATCTCGGGCTTCTGAAGGAAGGCGATAAGGTAAACCTTGAGAGAAGCGCAAGGC
>Ga0208695_1000724_pt1 | contig 33177 bp, 41 predicted proteins | sample AD_UKC111_MetaG_FD_184449 | JGI IMG/M metagenome (GOLD analysis project Ga0208695, IMG submission 184449) | Active sludge microbial communities of municipal wastewater-treating anaerobic digesters from Hong Kong - AD_UKC111_MetaG (SPAdes)... | ecosystem: Engineered > Bioreactor > Anaerobic >...
TTTTCAAAGACTTTAATTATTTCTTTATTCATTTACCAGAACTCCCCAAGCCATTTGATTTTCTTGATATATTATTGTTTAATATTCTTACACCATCAAAAAACACAAGTTTTGGTATTTGAAATATAATAAGTTGAGCTATTCTGTCATATTTGTTTATTACATATTCTTTATTACCAAGATTATATAATTTTATATTTATATTACCAGTATAATCCTGGTCTATTACACCAGCATTTGATACCTCTATAGAGTTATTTATAGATAAACCACTTCTTCCTTTGACTTGTGCATAATATAAGAAATCATTGTTATTATCTATTATGTTAAATTTTAAAGATAAACCTGTATCTATTACACAAAATGAAAATGGATTTATTATTATATTAACAGGCGAACATATATCAAAGCCAGCATCAGTTTCAAATGATTTATATATTTCAGTATCAAAAGATGAAAATATATCGATAGAAACATATTTATTTGTTAATACTATGTTTTTCATTTTAATATATATTAATTCCTTTTTCTATTTTTTTTATTTCATTCTTATCTTGAACGATTATATTACCAAATAATTTTATATATTTTTTGTAATTTTTATCATTTATATTTACTCTAAAATATTTATTACCAATAGGTTTTAATGTTTTTGCTTCGGTTAAACAATCACAAAATTTTAAAAATTCTTTTATGAAACTATTATTTTTTTTATTTCTTATATAAATAAACATTTTATCCCCCATTATATTATATATAATTGCCACCAAGATAATTGTTTATCTTATTTATATAATCTTTTGAAATAACGCAAGCACGATTAAAATTTTTATATACAAATGTTTCTCCGCATAGATAACACATCAACGCTATTCTAACAGATTTGTATTTATTTATAAGATAAGATAATTGCATAACACCTATTTTTATATTAATATAAGGATTGAATAATTCATTTTTAGTATAACCATAATCAATACCAAGAATAGGCATTATTTGCATCAAACCTATTGCACCACATTTAGACACAGCGTTTTTTGCTCCTCCACTTTCTGCTTTCATAACTGCAAGAATTAAATAGAAATCTATTTTATATAAATCAGCCATTTTTTTAGTATATATTATTAAATCATTATCGATAATAGATAATAATTTAAGTTTTTTTATATTTGCTTTTGCTTTTTCATATTCTATTAATTTATTTTCAAAATATTCATCTTCATTTTCATATAAATTAGGTGCATAGCATTCTGTTGAAATGAATAAAATCAATAAAATTATTATAATAAAATCAAAAATATTTTTCATATAAAATCTCCTGTTAATATTAAAAATAAATGACAGATATAATTATACCTGCCATTTATTTTATATTTTATAAACTTATTTTATAAACTTTTAAATTTCAAGATATCTATTAACTTTGCTTCAAGTCCTGGTATATTGAAATCTTTTTTTTCATACTCTATAATATTCTTAGCGAGATTATTAGCAAATGATTGATTAAACGTAACTAATTCAACAGGTGCAATTCCATCTATTATGGCTTGCAATAACATCTTCATATCTATTAATTCGACAGACCATTTTTTTGCTGTTATAATTCCATCGGCTTTGTTTTTATCAATCATTTTTTTATCTACTTCTTGAATAACATTTTTTAAACTATTGTCAATTTTTTTATTTATATCTTCTTTAGATATGTCAAAGAATTCTTCTATTTGAATTTCTTCTTTTGCTTGCTCTTCTATTTGTCTTCGTGTTTTTTCTAACTCAATTCTTTTTTTTTCATTCTTATAATCAATTATTTTTTGTTTAAGAGATTCGGATATCTTTTGAGGTATAAATATTAATTTATCTCTTGACTCTTTTATTAAAGCAAGCGTTCTTTTTGCAGATTCTATCTGCTCTTTATATAGCTCATCATCTATGGTCTTCATTAGTTTTTTTGCTACTTGGACTATTCTTGTTGCTTCAGTTTCATCTTCATCATTTTTAATTTCAAAATTAATATAAGATGATAAACCTTCTATTTCTTCTTTTATTATTTCTGTTTTTTTCTCAATATCATTCATTTTATTCTCCTATTAATATTCAAATTACCACCATAATTTTGGTTTTAAATCAGATGAATTTACCAATCTTCTTGAAAGAATATTTTCTACAATGCTTATAGCTTGATTATAAGTATAATAATTTTTCTTTCTTCTTTTAGCATTATCTTGAATGTTAAAATTTTCATTATAAAAAAACATATCTGCTGTATTTTTTACTATTGTCGGATTCAAATCCCAGATACAAGCTATATCGCAAGTTGTATATTTTCTTCTTTCTAAAAGGTAATATATTGAGTCATCAATATTGTTTTCATTATAAATATCAGGATAATTTTGTTTAATAAACTCTTTAGCTATTTCTTTAGCTTTATCTATATCAATATTTAATTGTCTATAATATATAATATCTTTAAAATTTGTTTTAACAAATTCTTTTAGTGTTAAATATTCTGTATCTAAAAATCTTGCTATATATTCCAATCTCATTTTGCATCCTCCTATTTACCTTTAACAAGGTCAATTATGTCTTCTTCGGTTATATTATTTAAACCGACTTCAATAATTTTTTGAATTATTCTGTATTTGCTAACAGCATCATATTTTGATGATAATTCGTCAACTCTCTTTGCAAGGTCTTTTGTTATATAGAAAGTGTAACTTTTGAAGTTTTCATCGATAATTCTTTTTTCTTTCATTTTTTTCTCCTTTTAATTATAATCATTATTTTTATTGTTATAAAATCCAGTAAGGTCTTCGTATCCGTAATCTTCATCTTTTGCACTGTTGCTATTGTCATTATCATTTGTATTACCATACGAAGAAAACATAGTGCTATTGCTTGCTATATCATATCCTATTTGCTTAAGATATGCAGCAAACTCTCTTAGCAATTTTTCTGTTTCATCGCCTGAAGGAAAAATTATAAAGTCAGGGTAATTCTTTGAAGAATTAGCTGATTTACCTGCAGCAAAAGCGACAAATTTTAGTTTCACTTTTCTGTCTATAACATCAATAGTCATAGACAAATATTTTGTGTTTACAACTCTTCCATTTGAAAGATTCTTTTGTTTTTCTCTTAACCATATTGCTCCTATCCCTTTTTTATCAAATGACATAAAAACCTCCTTAGTCATTTAAAATTTTAACTTGAAGGATTATATATCCTTCATCATTTTCACACTGCATATTTATTTTTCTTGACTCAATTTCTATAATTTGTGAATCATCTACCCATATAAATGCATTTAAAGCATCCATAAGTGGCTTCATTAGATTATCTGCAAGGTCTGGTTTAGTTGTTTTATATTCAATATCTTTTATTTTTTTATTAAATATAAAACAAACATTTATTTTTACTTTATTAGTAGTTGGTATGTTACATTTTAATTTATGATTTTCTAAACATTTTTTTGTATAAAAGACTATTGAATCCTTATAGTCTTTTATTTTTTTTGGTTGATAAGCATACATTTTACCATTATTATTCATAGCAAATCTTGTTGATTGCCAGGAAGTTGGTTTTATAGGTATGTTTATATTAATTATATCAGCATACATTTGTTCTGTATTCAAAAATTCTTCTATTTTTTTGTCCATTTTTACCTCTTTATTTTTTTAAATAAACATTGTAAAAATATTTTGTTATTGCAATACCAAGCATAATCCCAGCCATTGCAGATATAGCAAAAGCAAGAATAATTTTGTTTTCTATATAAGCCATATATGATAATGCAATAGAAAGTATCATTACAGCTATATAAATAAAATTAGATATTATCTTTATTATTTTTTTATGCTTCATTATTTTCTCCTGCTAATGCTTGATAAGCATCAAGAAAATTTTCAAAATCTTTTATTTCTTGAATACTAATAGATAAATTCATAATCTTTTTTGTATAATATTTTGCTTTATCAAATCCTTCTCTACTTTTTATCAATTTTATTTTGTCATTATAAAATGAATATTCCTTTAAATTACTAACAATTTCAATTAATTCATTTACTGTTTTGTTTGATGAATTTTTAAATTTTTTTATATCATATTTTTTTTGTTTCAATATCTCTTCGACTTCATCAGGTATTTTGCTTTGCAAATTAGCTTTTGCTTGATTTAGAGTTTCAATTATTTTATCTTTTTCAGGTTTTTCATCTTGAGTTGAAGATATTATTTTATTTTTATCAATATCGATAACTGTAACTTCTTCTGATTTTATTTTATCAAAAACAGCATTATTCGCTTCATTTTCAGCGATTTCATTATCAATTTTAATATCTTTATATATGCTTGTTATATCGATATCTTCTTTTTTGTTTTCTATTACTATTCCGTATTGATTATTTTTATCAATATTATCATTATCATTCATTTCAATTTCATCTTTGCCAGCATAAAGCTCTTCTGGAGTATATACACGAGATAATATTTCAGGCATAGCCATTTTGCCAGCTTTAGATGTTGCTCTTGCTCTAAGCATATCTTGTGGATAATTTTTCCAATTATTTTTTACCAACAATCCAGCACGATTAGCGTCCTCGAGAGTAAATATAGCTTCGACTTCTACAGGAACGCTTTTTCTTTTTATATATACTCTGTATCCCCAAGACATAGTATTTCTTGTTCCTACGAATCCTTCTTCGTATTTTTCAATGTCACCTGATGACAATATTAATGATTTTATCAAATCAGCTGACATTGTAGGGAGACCATCAATAACAGTTATATTTCTTATGGCTGTAAATGGAGATAATCCGAATTCTTCACCATAAGATAATATTGCAAAAATTTTGTATATACAATTCTCCCCCATAAGTTGCTTTGGGATTAATCCTGATTTAGCTAAAAGATTTGCCAGTTTTAACTTATCATCATAAGTTTTTGGCATTAAATCTCTGTTTCTTTGAATTAAATCTGTCATAATATCCTCCTTTTAATTAAATAACAGACTTTTTTAAGGCTCTTAACGTCCAGAGCCTTTCTTTTTCTTTGTCACATAAATTTTGTATTCTTGACTTTAATGATTTTGCTTCATCATATATGCTTTTTATATCACTTGTTTTTAAATCTAATACAGTTAATCTATTAGATTTGTTTATCGAATTGTCTTTAAGTATCTCATCATAAGTTTTTAATTGTTCTTCTTTATATCTTCTCTCTACAAATAATACTAATTTGTCTATGTCTGGTATTAATTCGAGAGATTCTTCATAAAGAAGTTGTTGCCTTAACATTAATTCATCTATTGATGAAATTATTTCTTGTGCGTCTAATTCTTTTCCAAATATTGCTTTATCCCTCATCTCAAGATTAAATATTCTTTCTTCTATGTTTTTTTTAAATTCTAAATATTCCATTTGTTACTCCTCTTCAAAATATCTTGAATTTAAAAAATCTATTATTTTATTATATTTTTCATATATATCATTATTATAATAATTACAAAATTTGTTTATGCTGCAATAGCATAAACACCTTAACGGATATTTATTTCTATTATCTTCCCATTTATCCTCGCAAATTGGTAGTTCTTCATCAGGAGTTTCTTTAAATTTCATTAATTCTTCAATTTTATTGATAATAATATCAATAATGTTACTATTGTCAATAATATCAACCTCTCTGATTTCTACAGGTGACAAAGGATATGGCTTTGATGATTCAAAATTATTGATAAGTGCTGATTTTGACCAGTCTCTGTATATGTAACACAGATATAACTTGTCTACGCTGTAGCCGTTTTTTTCCATTAAAAATTTATATGTGTTAAGTTGTAAGATATATTCATCCTTGATAGGATATTTAAAAGAATAAACTGAAGTATCCTTAAAATCATAAATGCAATTATTATAATATAAATCTATCTTCCCAGATATACTTATATCATTTTTCAAATTAATAGATAATCTGTCAATCTTTTGTCCTTCATCGTGAATATCAATATATTGATGGACAGCATTCCCGATTAATAAGAAAGTATTTTCCTCAGGAATGTTTTCAATTTCTTGAGAATGTCTCATTTTAAGGATTTTTATTCTTATCGGTTCATTCAGCGATGAGGCTGATAACGTCGATTTGCCATCATAGTTATTATAAGTCAAAGCCTTCAATAAAGGCTCAGGTATTCTGTTATCTGTCTTTTTCATTTTTATCCCCCGATTAAAGTAATCTAAAAAAAATATACAATAAAAAAAAATATTGTCAAGTATTTTTTAAACATTTTTTAAAATTAATTTTTGTAAAATCTTTTGAATCGTTGATTTTTGTTTGATAAAAACAAATTGATTAAAATAATGTATCTATTGCATTAATTTCAATTGGTTTGCTATTATTATTTATGCTATAATTTTTATTGTTATTAGTATCAATTATATCAAATAAATCTATACTCTCAATTTTATAATTCAAACTCTTATCAATTATTTCTTGTTTTTCTAATATCTTTTTAGCAAGATAACAATCTATGCTTCCATCAATGACATAATGATATACATTTACTGAAGACTTTTGTCCTATTCTGTGAGCTCTATCTTCAGCTTGAGATATATTTGCTGGTGTCCAATCCAATTCAGCAAAAATTACATTACTGCTTGCGTGTAGTGTTATTCCAACTCCACCAGCTTTTATATTCAATATTATTACTTTTACATTGCTGTTTAAATCTTGAAATTGTTTTACATATAAATCTCTATCTTCTATTTTTGTATCTCCTGTGATTACTACAGGATTATATTTTTTAAGATTATTATATAGTGCTTCAATCACAATATGATGGTATGCAAAGACAATTACCTTTTCTTCATTTTCTATTAATGTATCGACAGCGTCAACGATATAAGGTATTTTTAATATTGCTGTTCGTTGTCTTAGCTCTGATATATGTCTTATAGAAGCTACGACGAATGATTTTATATTTTCTATTTCTCTTTTATATTCTTCTTCACTCAATTGTTCTGACACTTTTTTCTGATGTAAAGATAAAGACATTTCATCTCTTATTTTTTTAGTTTCATAAAACTTTTTCATTTCATTATTTACAGCATCAATTTCTTCTTTAGTTGAAGGTTCTATAGTTATTAATTGTCTTCTTTTTTCTGGTAATTCAGCAAGGACATCTCTTTTAAGACGTCTTATCATACAGCTATCTCTAAGTTTAGCATTTAATTCTGACAAATTGATTGCTCCTTTGTCATCATAAGCTCCATTCTTTGAAAATCCTCTACAATATCTATAAATAAAATAATTTCTGTCCTGGACAATTGGAGATTCTAATATTTGAAGAATAGATAACAATTCAATAGGTCTGTTCATTATAGGTGTTCCTGTAAGTAATAGTTTTCTGTATGCTTTTATTTTATTGCAATAAATTGTTCTCATAGCTTTTTCATTCTTCAAATAATGTGCTTCGTCAAATATTGCTATATCGAAATCCCATTTCATAAAGAATATTTCAAGCTTTTTAATTATATCATAATTAACAATTATAATGTCTCCTCGTTCTTTTTGATATCTTGGTATAAAAGAATTTGCTGATAAAATAAATACAATTCTTTTATGGACTAACCATTTCTGCAATTCTTTTAACCAATTTAATTTTAATGAATTAGGACATACTATAATTGCAGATAATTTTTTATTCTGCTCTTTTGTAAGATAATTTATAAATCCTATTGCTTGGATAGTTTTACCAAGTCCCATCTCATCTGCGATTAAAGTATTCTTTCTTTCTAAAGCATATTCTATACCAGCAAGTTGAAAAGGAAGATAACTTAATCCTTCAGGTGCCGGAACATCTATATTTTTTGAAGGTGTTTTAGCAAGAGATTTATCTATAAGGTCTTCATATCCTTCATATTTTATGTTTAATTCATTAGATAAAAGGTATGCAGCAGCTTCACTTTCAGTATACCATTTTTTAATTTCTTTGTTCCATTTAAATCCAGCTTTCTTCGGATAATCTTTTTCCTGAAAGCTACACTCACAGAAAAACATTTTGTTCTGATAATATAATTTCACAGAGCCTCCTTATCCAGAATAAAAAAACAAATTCTGAGACCATTTTTAGAATAGATTATAACATTTTATTTAAATTATATATGTATGTCATAAAATACTCTAAAAAAGGTCTCTTTTTTAATTTTTTATATATAATTGTAACTTTTAAATTCATTTTTTTAACCAAGCTAAAATCATACATAAAAAAGAGTAGTTTATAGTCTTGCTCAGGACTATTTATTTATAATAAATCATTTATTAATTCTTTTGCTTCCTCCTTTGATACACCAAACAATAATTCTTCTATTATATAGTTTATTTTCTCTTTTATAATTCCAGGTTTTGAAGTAATAACAATCATCGAACCAAGAGTATCATCATAATCTCTTGGTTGATTTATTATTACTGAAAAATCTTTTGTTATGTTTACATTATTTATTTTTATTTGAATAAAGTAAACATTTTTAACAAAAAACTTTTCTATTTTCACATCAATATTTTCATCTTCTTTATACAAAGAAGATATTTTATTTCTAATCCTGATAAGATTATTGTTCATTTGAACCTCCTGACAAATATTCTTCTACAGCCTCTTCAGCTGTATTAAATATACCGTATAGCACAGATAAAAGTATACCAGAATAATCAAAAACAAAAGCTTTTGACTCTTCAACTTCTACGATATATTTTTTTCCAAATTTTTCAATCTCTTGTAGTTTAAACTTCATTTGTTACCTCCATTTTGATTTTCAAGGATTCTATCTCTTTTGACAGGATAATCATACCTTTTAAAAAATCTATAAATATATGCTTCTACTGGGTCGTCCCAGCCTTGTTCATACCATTCAAGAGCCGTTGCTGCTACCTCCTTGTCTGTTCTTATTATATCGCTTACCCTTTTATCTCTTCGTGTCCAGCCTGAGTTGAACCATTTCTTTGCTTCTACAGGGTCATCCCAACCTGCCATATAATAACAGCAAGCATCTTTAGGATATTCCTTCCATCCTGAATTAAACCATTCTAATGCTGCTATTATACTTGTCCTTGACCAACCAGCATTGTAAAATAAATAAGAATATCTCGCATCATTCCATCCTAAAATATACCAAGCACGAGCAATAGCAGGACTATCCCATCCTGCTTTAACCCATTTTTTTGCAAGTTTTTTGTCCCAGCCAAGCTCAAGCCATTCTTTCAATTCTTTAATTTTCATATTATCCTCCTTATTTTATACTAATATATAACAGCAAGTCTAAGCTGAGTTATTCAATGATTAAAAATTATAATGAATAACTCAGCTTATTATAATTATATTACTTCAATAAATCATCTAATATTTTTTCTCTTGTCTCTTCTTTGAATTTTATAGATTTTGTCAGCTTAGGAATCCAATCTATGATAGATTTTATATTCTCCCAAAATTGTCTCCCTCTTAAATCTTCTATTCTTGTGCCCCAGATAGGGAACTCTGGGTATTTTGGATTTACAATGTAAAATCCAATATCTTCTGAATTGCCACTTTTATTAATCTGCTGGTATCTAAAATACAGCCGATTAAATATAACAAACTTTGCATTCTCTTCATCAGCACCCCATAAATCATGTGCAACTGGTAGAAGCAATTCTTGAAGAGATTGAACGAATTTAAGTGCAATATCCCTTCTTTTTCTTTCTCCGTCCATCATTTTCTGGACTTTTTCTTCAAGTTCTTGAAAATTTTTCATACTATCCTCCATTTTTAATTTTTAGCATTTCTGAAATGAAAGCCCGATTTAACAGAAATATTTTTTATAGCTTGTCATCTTCAGCGTGCAAGTTGCTATCTTACACGGACAAGCAGGATTACAAGTCCTGCTTGTTTCGACTTCATTCATTTTTTGATAATTTATTATTAAAATCTGCTAAAATATAATCTCCATTATCAATTTTCTTTCTTATATCTTTTATAGATTGCTCATTTAGAGCAATACACAAATGCTTCATAGTAGTTTTTGAATAATCATAATAAAAATAATCTAAATATGTTCTACCTTCATTATCTTTTAGACACCAACCGAGATTTATATAAACTATAACTTTATCATAGCTTATAAAGAAAACTCCATTTTCACAAACTATTTTGTAAAAATTTGGAGCTATTGTCTCCATTCTCTCAAAGTTGCCTGATTTCTTTGGTATAATTCCGTTTGTAGCTTTGTCAAAATCTCTTTTCATATTCTTTCTCCTTTCTTTTTTTTGCTTGTTTAGTTAAGCTCCAAACAAGCAAAAGAGCTTTTTACTATAAATTTTACTATAAAAGAGAAGGCAATATTTTCCTGTTTCATAAAATCCTCCTATTTAATGCATATAAATTTTTTATGCTTAAAAACAGAAACCTTTTTTACTGAGCCATCAGGCTGTGCAACGTCTTGGCTTACTCGTTCTGAATAAGCATAAAAAATATTGACATCCAGATAATTATAATTCATCGAAGCAGCACCTAGAACAAACTGAAATGAAGGATTTCCAGCTGGCTGGTATAGATTATAATTGTTTTCTTTACAGAAATTGAGTAACTCTATTGCCAGCTCATTTAATGAGTCCAAATTATCTGGACTGTTTTCCAGCCTCTCTTGCAAAGCTGGATTGATGTCTTTTAAGAAAACTAAACCGCAAGCTTCAGAGATTTGCTCAGATGTTGGGCTGTGCGGAGAAGCCCATAAATTTTTCTTGTTATTCATAGTTATCCTCCTGTTAATTCTATCAATAGAATAAATTACTTTTTTCATTTGTCAAGTTTTTTATTGTTAAATATTGTTAAATATTGTTAAATGATAAAAATGATTGAAAAATAAAATAAAACCGCCGATTTAAGTGCTCTGGATAAAGTTCGATATAAAGAGTTTGCAATATTCTTAATGCTTTACGCTCTTAATACACTATAAAGCATTGATAAATAAAGAGTTACAAACTCTTTAAAAAATTATATTCTTAATATATTAGTAAAATATATATAGAATAGTGTATTAAGTATGAATAATATTGATAAATAAAGAATGATAAAATAGATAAAAAAAAGATAAAGATTAAAATAATAAATGAAATTGATTAGATTAAATTGATAATGATTGAATTGATTAGATAGAAATAGAATGATAATGATTAGATTAAATTGATTAGAAAATGAATTGATTAAAATGAAATTGAATTGATTAAATTCAAATGAATTAGCAAAAAAAAAGGGAAGCAATGAATGCTCCCCTTTTAAATTCATTTAGTGTTTACTTTTTATGAAAGTAAACACCGAAGGAATAGTTGCTTCCTTCTAATTTTTCGTTGATAGAGACTCTCAAAGCCTCGATATTCTCGAGGTCTTCTTGAGTAAGAAGTTTTTTTTCAAGAAGGTTTTTAGCGTGGGCACTTTCTTTTGTGCCTTTAAGTTTTTTTAAATCATCAATGTTAATTCCTTTTGATTGCAAAAATTCTTGTTGTTTCTTATTCATAAAAGCTCCTGTTTTTTACTGCTTTTTATTCTTTCAGTAAGTGAAAAGCACATTTCAAACACTTGCTGAAGTTGCCTACAAAATGTTTTTATAGCATATATACTGCAGGTTATATATGCTATAAGAAATTCTTATTTTTTTTTAAAGAAAAAATAAGAAAAAAACTTATTTATTTTTAACTTAGAGAGTATTTAAATAACTCTCTAAGCTTTTTATTTCTTGAACTAATTTTAAATGATACAAGTTGTAAAAACTTGTATCATAAAAAAATTTATTATTTTCTAAGAAAGATAGACAGCTTTTTAAGTTATCTATCTTATTTAAAAAATATTCTTTATTTTTATTCATATTACCTCCCTTTATTATTTATATAAATTAAAAATTAAAATACATAAATAATAAAGGATAAAAAGCTGTAAAGCTTAGATACTTTACAGCTTTTTATTTCTTGAACTAATATAAAACTTTTCTTAAATTATTTATTTCTACTTCATTAATTTTTATATTTTTCAAGTAATCACAAACTTTTTTGTTTGTGATTTTGATAAATAAAAATTCTTTACAACTGAGCCATTCAGGCTCAGTTAATTCTATGAGAAATTCTTTTTTACTTTTTACGACCTTTCCCTTTATGAACCATTGGTTTTGGTTCAAGTCAGAGTAATTATGAAAATAGTACCCCCAGACACTATTTTCATCAACAATTTCTAAAAAGATTGATTTCCCTTCAACTAATTCAACCCATTTCATTTTGTCCTCCTATATTGTTACTTAATACATAGCATATTATTTTATGTTTGTCAAGTATTTTTTTTATTTTTTTTATAATTTTTTTTTATTTTTTTTTATGCATATATATATAGTATTATTAATATATTATAAGTATAATATTATAAGTATAATATAAGTATATATAAGTATAATATAAGTATTATATAAGTTATATAAGTAATATAAGTAATATAAGAGTAATATAAGTAATATATAAGTATTATAAGAGATATAAGATATATAAATAATATATAGATAATATGAGTATAATATAAGTATATTATTATTATATAAGTATTATAAGAGATATAAGTAATAATATAAGTATATATAAGTATAATATAAGTATTATAATATAAGTATGTAAAGAAATATATAGTTTATATACTCTATATACTCTATATACTCTTATATACTCTTATATTACCTTATAATATCTTTATAATACCAATATAATACTTATATTTATTATAATATAATATAATAATTAATTATTATTTTAAATGTTATAATATATTATACTTATAAGACTTATAATATATAATATAATATAATTATTAAATAATTACTTAATAGTTATACAAAAGTATACATATTAATTAATTAATTAATAATAATAATATAATATAACATATAAGTTAATACTTAATAGTTATAATATTTTATACATACAAGTTATAATAAAGTATAACATACAATATTTAAGTGTAATGTTATAATATAATATAACATCTAACATACAAGTTAACTGTTATAAAAAAGTATACATCTTAATAAAACAAATCAAATGTTATAATAAATCATACATTTTTAAAACTGTAAAAAGTTGTAAAAAGATGTGTAAACTGGTCAAAAGTTGTGAAGTAAAATATCACTGCGGCTATTCTCTCGCTAACTTTTAATAAAAAAGCAATTTATATAATAATACTTATAAGACTTATAATAATAAAAAAAAATAATATAATAATATTATATAATTATAATACTCAAGTAATAATAAATTAATATATTAATAATATAATATTAATATAATATTAATATAATAATATTATAATAATAATATAATATATAATTAATATAATATAATACCAGAGTAATAATATTATAATAATATTACTTCCCGTCTATAGGAGATAATATATAATATATAATATATAATATTAATTATAATATATTACTGGTAGGTAAAAAAAAAGACAATAAGGGATTATTGGCTTTGCAAAAAGCCTTTGAATTTTAAACGATAGTGGGATTTTTATACTGATTCCGAAACAGTCTTCCCGTCTATGAAAACAATTTAACAAAATTAAAAAGTTTGTCAAGTAAAAAATGCAATATTTTAAAAATATTTTATCTTAACAATTTTTAACAATAAAAAATAAGATTTAACTTGACAAATGACAAATAAAGGTTATTATTGTATTAGCAATTTATATGAACGTATAGGAGGAAAAGAATGGTAAAAGAATTACAAGAATTTTTTAAAGCTGATTGGAAAGACCCTGAAGAAGCTAAGGATTAAAACCAGAAGATATTAAAAAAAAATTAAAGGACGAACTATGATATATTTAAACAAACAAAAAAACGAAAAGAATAAATTCAAAAAAGCTAAATGGTCTTTCGGAGGAAATCAAGAAAATAAAATCATATATAAATTATCAGGTTATGAAAATAATAAAATAAATGATGATATGATTTTATATTATATCGAAGACACAGCAAAACAAACCATAGACTTTTTTTTAGTGATACAAAATAATTTTCACAAATACATATATGATGCTAATGTGATAGATTTATATTTATCTATCAAGCCAACTCCTTGTTACGTAGCAGGAGCTTTAATATATGATGAAAAAGAAATGTTTTATAATTTTATCATTTATGGAGAAGTGGAAGACGCTATTGTCTTTTGCGAATGTTATAAAAATGTTATGAAACATAAAGTAATTAGTATTAGTAATTATAACAAAAGTAAATATGTAAATTTTTATTTAGACAATATTAAATACAAAAAGGAGTAGATTATGGTAAATTCTTTTAATATTGACGGTGTAGATATAAAATATGAAGATATGACTGCCAAGCAAATATTGTATGTGTTAAAAAAAATTGAAAAAATAAGAGCTAAAGGGATAGAGGTAGTAGATGAAAAAACAGGTTATATAAAAAAAATAATGTATACAGAAGTCGATGAGTATTTTAACGTTCCTTATTTGAAAAAAGAATTAGAATTTTTAAAGAATAAAATTTAATTATCAGTAATAGGAGGACAAAATGAAAGATAATGAAGTCAGATTCTATGTCTCAAGAAGCAAGAATGGATATCCTTGCCTACACGAATCGGGTGGTGGATATACAAATACTGGTGAAGCTGTAATTATTGCAGATAAAGATGGCAAACGAAAGAATGCTATTTATATTTACAGGTCAGGCCATCTTGCTTGTAGAGACCACGCTGTAATACCAATTATAGCTGGTGATTATGTAATTAGAGCTGACAGAAGTCATAGAAAAATCAGCATAATGATTTATCAAATTGAAAAAATTTTTTATGACGAATGTATTTGCAAAGTAATTATGTCTATTTATGATGAAGATTATCAAAATCTGTTTGATGATGGTTGCGTAGCTTTATATTTTTCAAATATAGAAAAATTATGGTTGGCAATAAAAGCAGCAATCAACAAAACATTAATCTATCATTGCAGGCAACCTGTGTATATAAATAATTACGAAGGAGATTTAAAATGAAAAAACTAAAAAATAAAGATGATTCTATAAAAATAAAGGAGAAAAAAATGAGAATGAATGAAAGATATATCTTTTTTATCAAAACAGAAAATATTAAAGTGATAAAAGCAATAAAAAAAGAATTGAAAAAATTTAAAGAAATTAATATATTGTCTTATAATTCAATACCAGTTTTTGCTGGCAATATATTTATAATTGATAAATTGATATTATGGGATTCATACGAAGAATATTTTGAAACATTATCAAAAAAATATAAAGAGCCAATAGGTGTATTTAAGCTAAAAATAAAATTCGATGAAGATAATTCAATTTCAGCAAATGAATTTAATGTGTTTTGTAATGGAGAAAAAAAAACCTTGACAATTATATAAATATTAATATTTTCTAATTGGTTTTTATCCTCCTATCGTTGCTATATATCGCCCCGTCTATAACCGTGCAGTTTAAAATACTGCACGGTTTTTTTTATTTATATTGCTTTTATTTTTTTTAATGCTATTTTTTAGTCAGGTAAAAAAAACGATATATAAAATGTAAAAATACTATCTTTTTATTAAAAAAGAGATAGTTTTTAGAGCAAAAAAAGACTTTTATGTGATTTTATATATCTAATAAAAAAAAACTCATTATAAACGATTTTTGATAGGTTTTTTTGTTTTATATTGATAATAAAGGAATAAATATATGAGTAAAAGCAAAAAAATATCTACCGAACATAAAGAAGCAATAAAAAAAATGTATGAAGCAGGGATATCAGCTACAATGATTGTTTCTGCTATGAAAAAAAAATATAACGTAGATGTGTCTGCTAATTCTATAAGACAATGGTCATCTGTAAATAAATGGAAAAGAGGTTCTGGAGCTGAATTAAATGAAACTATAGATACTTTACCAGTGTCTTTTAAAAACGAAGTATCTAAAATTGATAAAGTTTTAAAAGAAGAAAATGATGATTCTTCAAAAGAAATCCTTGACAAAATGAGTAATTTGTTTAATTACGCTTATAAAGAACTTGAGTATAGATTGTCAAATGAAGATATAGCTAAATCATTGGAGGTTGATGATTTAATAAAAGTAATAAAAACGGCTACAGAAGCACTCGTCGAATTAAAAAAGATAAATAAAAGAACAGGTAATGTATATTTGCAATTTAATTTTGATATAGATTTTGAAAATAAAGAAGAAAAACAAATAGAAAATATAATAAATGATAGCAAAAAAGAAGTAATAGAAATCGAAGAAATATTCGAAGATAAAGGTATAGATGCTTTTGATAGATTAGATAAAGCAAGAAATATAAATACAATAAGGAAAATATGACTCAAAATATTGTAAAAATAGATTATATCCCAACACCAACAGCATTAAGGTTTCATAGAAGTAAAAATAGGATAAGATGTTTATCTGGCGGATATGGTTCTGGAAAATCAACTGCTGGCTTTATTGAAGTTCTAAAATTATGTAGTATAAAAGACAATAAAGGGATGTTTTTAAGAAAGACATATCTCGAATTGCAAATGCTTGTTAATGAATTTGAGACATTGATAATTGATAAATATAATCTTAGAGATTATTATAAATATTTTGAAAAAAAACAAAAGATTGAATTATTTGATAGTATAATTTATTTAAGGTCTTGCGATGACCCAAGAAAACTTAAACAATTAAATCTCGGTTGGTGTCTAATAGATGAAGCAATCGAAATAGAAAAATCATATTATGATGAAATTTTGAATGGTAGATTAAGATTGCATAATGACACTAAGTTAATTCTATTAACAAATCCAGATACTCCTGACCATTGGATATATCAAGAATATATGAGTGGTAATATCGAATTATTTGAAATGTCGACATTTGAAAATGCAGAACATTTGCCAGCAGATTTCATAGAAAATGCTAAGAAAAAAGAATATCAAGATAAAGATTACTATGAAAGAAATTTTCTTGGTAAATGGGTAACTGCAAAAGGTCAGGTATTATGGGGTATAAAACCATATGATGAACATTATGTCTTTAATCCAAAAAGGTCAAATCAGGTAATAATCGGAATTGATTGGGGGTATAGCCCCGATTATACAGCTGTTGTCTTTATAGATGTGTTTCTAAGTAATAAATCAAATACCGAACAGATATATACTGGTGATATCATAGATAAATATATAATATTCGATTATATATATACTCAATGTAAAATTACAGCAGAAATAAGAACAATGATTTCAGAAAAATTAAATAAATATGGATTGTTTAAAAGTGATGTCATTATTTATGCTGATAACGCAGAACCAGACAGAATAAATGAAATGGTAATGGATTCTTTTAAATTCGGAAAGACAATTAAAAGAATTGAAAATTTTGAAGGCGTAAAAATGGAGATTACTAATGATGCATATGAGTTTATTAATACTCACAATGTATATTATCTGCCACATTTGATAGAAATAAAAAAAAGTCTTCATCTTTTTAGATATAAGAAAAAAGATGATGGCTCTTTATCAGATATTGTAGATAGAAGATATAAACACATACCAGACGCAATAAGATATGCTGTATATTCATATTACAAAGAACAAACAAACACAATAAAAAATTCTATGCAATTAGAAACGTATATTGCTTTAAATAGATTTGATGAAGAATATCTCGACAATGAAGAGCAAACACATAGACTTCATCTAAGAATTTCAAATAGGAGATAAGTTTATGAGTATAAAAGACAAATTATTAAACACAATGTTTAAAAAACAAATTGACTCTATAACAGAAAAAATAAAAAGTGAAATAGAGTTGAAATCATATGCTGTGTCTCAATCATCCAATACGTCTATTGAAGAAGCATTAAAACGGGCATTTGCAGATGATGCAGAACCAGATTTAATAATTAATTATATGATATTCGCTTGTTTATCATATACAACTCAAGAAACAGGTAAAATAAAGCTAAAGGTTTATAAAAATGGTAAAGAAGATATAAATAATAATTTTTATATTAAATTGCAATATTTAAATCCTTTATATTCTTGTCAAGGTGAATTTATAGAACATATAGTCTTAAATTTAATATATTATGGAGTCGCATATATATTAAATTTAAAAAATTATTTTTATATCGTCAAGAAAACAGACCTCGAAGATATAGTTGTAGATAATGATACAGGATTGCCAATAAGTTATAAATATAAGGGTAAAAGCTATACAGACAAAGATATAATTATAATAAAAAATATAAATAATCCTGAAGATATAAAAGAACCATACTCTATTTTTGATAGTATAGAAAGAATTGCTCCTTTAACAAATTCAGGTGTTAAGTTTCTAAAAAATTTCTTTGAAGAAGGTGGTTTTATTCCTGGATTTTTCAAATCTTCTTCTAACGTTGATGGAACAGCAGTATTCAATCAAACAGTTGATAGATTACAAGAAGAACAATTATTTAAAAGAGTAATGAATAGAATTAAGAGTGGTAAAGCTGCAATTCTACCACCGAATTATGAGTTCGTTCCAGCAGGGACATCGCCGAAGGATTCTATAACATTAGAGATTATAAAGCATATTGAAGATATAATAGCAATAGCGTTTAAAATACCGAAATCAATAATAGGTAAATTAAGTTCTGGGGGTTCATATTCGCTTACAAACGCAGAAAGAAAAATATTTTATGATTGCGTTATAGATGTATATATAACAAAAATCGAAGGTGCATTTAATCAATATGTAAAAAGATTTATTGATAAAAATATTGAAATTAAGAGAGATGCTTCAGGACTTGAATATTTAAAATTATATATGCTTGATTACGCAACTCAAATAGCTCAAGTAGTAGGTTCTGGAATATTTACAAAAAATGAAGCAAGAGAAAGATTTTTTCAGTTACCAGTAATAGAAGGTGGTGATTCATTATCAAATAATAATAACAATAATAATCAGCAATATGACAAACCAGCAGGAGATAGAGGTAATCCTGTTCAAGAAGGTGATGAGAAAAAAAATAAAACAATAGATGCTGAAAGCGATATAGAGTTAATAACAAAAATAATGCAAGAAAAAATATTAAAAATATTAGACCCATTGATAAGAGATTTAGTCATCGATTTAAAAGATGTTTTTAATATTATAGCAAGCTCTATTGAGATTTCAGACGATAATAAAGATAAAAAACCTTCGGATTATGAAGATGATTCATCATTATTATTATTATTATTAAATTCTGCTTTGTTACAAGAAGGAATGGAAAAATTTGAAAAAATATTAAAGAAATATTATCAAACTGCTATAAAAAGAGCTGAAAGAATTATATCAGAAGTATATGTAGAAGATAGAGACGAAAATCCTGCAAAAGATTATGAAGAATGGATTAATGAACAAGTAAAAAAAAGTAGTAAATATTTTTATGAAAATGATATTATAGCTATTATATTAAATATTATTATAAATAACCGAAATAACACATTTGAAAATATAGCAAATGAAATAAGAAATAATTTAATTGAAAACGCACAAGCTAAAGCAAGAATATGGTCTACAACAGAAATAATGAAAACACTTAATGAACATTTATGGAATAAATTTTCATTAATGAGTAAAAAAAAGAAGAAAACTGTAAAAGCTTGGAGGTCAATGAGAGATGAAAAAGTAAGATATTCGCATCAAATAGTTGATAATAACGAATGGATACCATTTGAACAAAAATTTACTTTAACTACAATAAATGGAAGAACATATTCAGCTGATAGACCATATGACCCAGAATTGCCACCAGAATTAGTAATAAATTGTAGATGTTTCTTAATAGTTCAATTTGTTAATAATTAAATTTCTTGACTTTTAAAAAAATAATGAAATATTTAATCGAGGTAAAAAAAATGAAAAAAATATCTTATATCGATAACGCAGTATCTTTTAAAGATATTGCAAAAGATAATGAAGATGAATCTATAATAATAAAAGGTTACCCCACGACTCCTGATATAGACAGGACTAATGACATAATCGAATCATTAGCATTCAGCGACTCTATAGATACATACACAAAAGCTTCTGGCTCGATATTTTTTAATCACGATTGGAATGAACCTGTAGGTAAAATATTGTCATATATACCACCTGATGAAAATAATAGTTTTTTAATTACGGCTAAAATATATCCTGACATAAACGAAAAAGTGTATAAAATGGTAAAATATGGAGTCGTAAAAAGTTTTTCAGTAGGTTTTTTTATAAAAGATTATACTGAACAAAAGATGAATGGAAAAAATATAACAATTATCAAAGATGCTGATTTAATTGATATTTCAATAGCAACAGTCCCAGCAAACCCAAATGCAAATTTTGAAATGGTTAAGTCATTAATAAAATCAGTAGGTATTAAAAATTTTGAAAAATTAATTAATGACGAAAATAATTTAAATATTGAAAAAGATGTTTCTAAAGATTCTTCAAGTAATGAAGATGAAGAGTTCATTAGTGTAAAGAAATGCGATATGGACAGATTGCTTAAATCTGTTGATGAAATGGTATCGTATTTTATTAGGCTTATGGATAAATTATCTTCGGAACAAAAAGAAGAATTTTGTAAAATGATGTCAAATATTAAAAATTTAAAAAAATAAGGAGATTTTATGGAATTTAAAAATATTACGGAAGCTATTGACCAAATAGCTGTATTACAAAAAAAAGCGACAGAATTTAACACTTCAGAAGACTTAAAAAAAGATATGAGTGAATCTCTAAAAGCTCTTGAATCTTTTATATTGACTCAAAAAAATAATGAACCAATTATAGAAGATAAAAAAAGCGGGGTTACTTTATCAACTAATGAATTTATAGATTTTATGATTTTAAAATCTATAGATGAAAGAGATTCTGCACTGCGAAATAGACAAAAGTATTCAGAAAAAGATTTAATGTCTTTGGTCATAAAAGATAAAGCTAAATTTAAAACTCTTTCAGACACTACAACTATGGCAGAATGGATACCTGTAGAATTTCAAAATCAAGTTATTGATTTAATAATAGAAAAAACAGCAGTAATAGCTGATTTTATTCAAAATATTTTCAGATGGTCTACTGGCTCAAGCACAAGACGATACCCATATGTTGACTGGTATGCAAGTTTTTATGGTGTGGAAGGCACAACTATAACAGAAAGTAATACAAGTGATTTATACTTTGATATATCTGCTAAACCTTTTAAAGGATTATACAAATGGACAGATGAAGTAGATATGTTTACAGTTGTAGAAATGCTTCCTATTCTTAGAAATGCTTTATATTTTGGATTGTCTATTTCAATAGAAGATTCAATTATAAATGGAGATTCGTCTTTATCATCTCCAAGTGTAAGACGATATTGGGATGGACTTAGAAGGCTTGCTATAGATGCATATAATTCAGCTGATTTATCTACGTTTAACTATACTAATTTCAGGTCATTAAGACAAAAATTAGCAAAATATGGAATTAGACCACAAGAATTACTTATTGTAGCTGAAGAAAGCAAAGCTTATTATAAAATGCTAAATGATAGTAATTTTTTAACTATCGACAAGGTAGGAGCTAAAGCTACAATATTAACAGGTCAACTTGGTATATACGATGGGATACCTGTAAGAACTTCAAGCGTATTACCATTAACTGATTCAACTGGTGAAATATCTAAAACACCTGCTAATAATACATACGGCTCAATTCTTGTTGTTAATAAAAGACCTTTTGCTGTAGGATTTTATGGCTCGCCAATTGTTGAATGGGATAAAGATATTACTATCGGAGTAACTTATCTTGTAATGAGACAATATTTTGGCTTTAGTGCTATTTATTCGACTAAAGGTGTAGCTCTTGGTTATAAAATGTAATTTATGAAATTTGTATTTTAATTAATTTACGGGAAGGGTATATGTTAAATTATAATGATATAATAAACGTATCAAAACAATATTTAGAAATTGCTGATACAATGACAACAGAAATTTCAATTATAGAAAATTTTATAAAGTATATAGTATATCCTTCCCTTTGCAATTTTGTAGGAAGAAATTTTCATATTGTTATAAATGACGGATATTGTTCTGGAATAAACACAATATCTTCGGTTGAAATAACAAATAATGCATCTGCTATTAATGATTATTATAATAATTATTATTTTGAAATAATATCTGGATTTAATGCTGGTGAAAAAAAGAAAATAATAGATTATGATGCTACTACAAACATAATAACACTTGAAAGTAATTTGTCTGGAATTCCTGATGCATCATCACGATATGCTATATTATTATTTAATGATGAAAGTTTTATAAATGAACAGAATGTGTTTGTAGATAATGAATTAGTCTTCCCCCCTTTGCAAAAAACACCGATAAATCAAATTCTTTCGCCAGAATTTTTATTAATATCTAATACTGTAATTAAGTTAGATACAGACGCTTATAAGCTAAATAAAATATATAATATAAGACATATATATGGTTTTTTTGATTATTTAAGAGATGTAGAAACAATAATTGTAATGATTTTACAAGATTTCTGGAAAAGAAAAGGTAAACACGGTTTGCAAGGTATTACTTCAAGAACAATAAATTTAGAAGATACATTGGTTGAACAAAATTATTTAAAAGAGATTTTTACAAGTTCTTATCGAGTCCAATTAGCTAAATATATTGTCCCATACGAAAAAAGAAGCTGGAATTAAATAATATGGCAAAAACAATAGATGTAAGAAGTTTTGACACTGCCTACGGCAAGATAGAGCTTACTCTTGATTATGACCCTGCATTTATTTTTATTTTAAAAAAGTATGAGAAAGGGAATGAAATTGTAAAAGATGCTGTTGAAGCTTCCGCAAGTTATTTAAGCATTGTCAGAGAAAACATAATAAATTATTATTTAAAAGCAAAATACCCGAGAGCTATTACAGGTAAGAATGAACTTGTAAATAGAACAGGAACAATGGCTAAATCTTTATATGTAAGAAAAAACATAGCAGAAGATAATTCCGATAAAAATTATACAGCATTAATGGTAAGGTCATCAGCTACAAACAGAAGAACAGGAGTAAGTTATCCGATAGTGCTTGAAACAGGATGGAGAGGAAGAACAAAAATGAAAAGCGAAGATTATAACACAAACCAGTTCATTCCACCATTTTATTATGCATTAAATTCATTTGAAAGAGATATTGACAGATTTGGAAAATATTTATTACGAAATATTAATGCAACTACAAAGAAAATGTTTAATGATTATATGAAAGGTAATATACAAAAGGGAAGTTAAAATGCCTTCAACTCAAATAGGGACTATTTTAAGTGATTTCTTAGCTTTATATAGTGGAGTTTTTACAACTGGTAGTTATATTAATATATCAGAATTAACACCTGATATAAATTATTATGCTTCTATTGTTTTTGCTGAAGCTAATGTAAGCAGAGTTGTTACAAATAATACTAAATTTACATATAATTTTGATTTAATCGTTTATATAAATAATGTAACTGCTAATGATTTAAATAACAGAATAGAATTTGTAATGGATAATATTTTAACAATAGCCAATTATGATGAAAATCCGAATTTCAGAGCCTTTTGTGGTAATTATCAATTAATAAATGCTGGGATACCTGTTGCTATAAGGACAGGACAGGGCTTATTGCTTGATAAAAACCAAGAAATGGTTGTTGCAAGTTTTGGATTTTATAAAAATTAAAAAAAAGGAGATTTTATGAAGAAAGTTAAATATAATGGCAATCTTATAAGATATAGCGTATCTTATAATGGGATTGACCATATTTTTAGTGAAGTAAATAATTATACTCTTGAATTTAACGATGAATTTGCTTTAAATCTTACAAAAGACACAAATTTATTTTCAATCGTTGATGAAAAATCTAATGAAAAAAATGGAGATAAATATGGGATGCCACAGCAAAAAAAACAAACCGAAAATAACGAAACACAGACCAAAACCGAAACAAAAACCGAAAAAATAAATTCGGTTAAAAAGTTAAAGGAGTAGAGTATGAGATTTTCAGGAAGTTTAACTTATTGCAAAATTGCTATAGAAGATTTTGTCGGTGTTTTATCAAGATTTATTAAAAAAACATTTGATAGAGCAGATATAGCACAAGGTGGGACAAATACGACTATAATTCTTGATGCTTATGCTTCATCTAATGATGATTTTTATAATAAATGTTATGTAACGATAACAGCAGGAACAGGAATTGGACAAACAAGAATAATAACAGATTATGTCGGTTCTACAAAAACTGCTACAATAGATACAAAATGGGATACGATACCAGATAACACATCAGAGTTCAGAATATATAGTGGCAATTTTACACCATATAACAGTAATTCTATATCAGAAAAAGTTGCAACTATAGAGTCCGATATGAATATCGGAAGATTTTTTAAAGATAATATATATAGAGGTTCAAAAAATGTAGAAGGTTCTATATCTGGTATAGAAATAGATTATGATAATATAAATATCTTTTTAAAAGCATTACTTGGTAGAGAAAGCACACCTTCAGTAATAGGGACATCTAACGTATATTCACGAGAATTTACACCTGAAGAGACAACCACAATTCAATTACCATCTCTAAGCATAGAATTGTATAAAAAAACAATATATTGGTATAGTGGAATTTTTGTTAAATCACTAAAATTGTCTGGAGAAGTTGACCAGTTAATTAAAGCTGATTTTGAATTTGTAGGTATGGAAGAAACAGAAAGCACAAATCCTACAAATGATAAACAAAATCCTATATATATAAATGCTGATAAATTCAAATATTATGAAGGTTCGTTATCTTTTAAAGGTTCTTCGACTGCCTGGAATAATGCTTATCCGAATAATAACCATTTTATCACTATGCCAATAGATAGCTTCGATTTAACATACGATAATGGAGTTGAAGTAAAGAAAACATTTAAGGGTATGGAAGAAGTAATCCAGAATGGTTCAATAGATACTGGTTCAACTGCACAAAATATAGTATTACAAGGCACAGTATCTTCAGAATGGCATATTTACAATGGTTTATATATGTATTTTACTTCTGGAGCAAATTTAGGAGTTATGAAAAAAATAACTGCTTATAACCCATTGACAAAAACAGTAACACTTGAATCTGCACTTTCATCCGCACCAGCACAGAATGATACATACGATATGATTAATCTGCATAACAATAGGTATCCTTATTCTATTGATAGACAAGTTGGAGATATAAAAATATCTCTTAAAAATGACCTTGATAATCTTATGGCAAATATAAGGTCAGAATATAAAAATGATTATGATTGCTCAATAAAAATTACATTTCAAACAAGTTCTGCAATAGGAACAGATGGAACTACTCCTGTATATGGTTATCTTGATATAGATATACCAAGATGCAAAATAGATGAATATACTGATGATATTAGCGGAACAGATTTTATACCAGCTGATATTTCTTTAATTGGATTAGCACCAACAAATGGAGACCCAGCAATTAAGTTTACTGTATATTCAAAAAGAGCTATTTCTTATTAAAAAAGACTGGGAGCAAATCCCAGTTTTTTTTCTTATTGACTTTTTTCATTTTCATTATATAAAAAGACAAGGAGAGAAAAATATATGAAAAATGTTAGATTTATAAGAAATGATACTAAAAGAATAACATTAGAAAATTTTATTGAAGATGGAGAAAATTTCTATATTGTTTTGGGTAAACCTGCAAAATTAGAACAAGCTATGAGTTTTTCTTCTATTGGTAGTCTTGAATATAATTCATTAACAAATGGTGTAATTCCGAAGGATATAGCACCAGATAAATTTGCAACGATGACTTATGCAAATATAGCTTGTCATATAATTGAAACTAATCTTACAGATAATACAAAGTTATCTTATGAAGAAAGATGTAGTTTAGTTGAAGAATTAGATAAGCAATGTCCTGATTTAATAGAATATATTGAGTCTATAATTGAAAAAGATATAGATAAGGTAAATAATAATAAAAACACTATCAAAATAAAGAAATGATTAAAATAGAAGATGCTGTAAAAATATGTGATAATTATAGAAGATTTTATAATATAGCGGTTGATTGTAAAACTTTTATTGATAGTAAAGACGAAGAAGAAAGGATAATAATATTTAGACAGCCGAGATATATAGATTATATACATTCAGGCACTGTAGATACAAATATGTTTTTTTCTAAAAGAATTTTATGCGATAAAATAATGTTATTTATAAAATATAGCAATTTTATCAAAAATTCTAATGATTTAATCATTGTAGATAAAAATAGCCCAGATTTATTTGAGTTAATTATATTAATGACAAATATTATTTCTAAAACTATTACTGACCAAGAATTAAAAGTAATAGAAGAAATAATAAAAGCTTTAAAAAAGGGATATAATCTAAATTCAGTAACATTTGAAACAGAAGAAGAAAAGGGATTATTTAATTGGTGTATTCCGTTTATTTATATGTTTTGGATAACTCAAGATGAAAATGGATTAATAAAAATAAATACAAATGAAGCTATGGAATTGCTTATACACGAAAACAGATTATTAACAATAGTTCAACAAGAATCTATAAAATATAAGCAAGAAATTATCAATGCAGAATTATCAAAAACGAAAAAGGTAAGAAAGTAATGGCATCAGAAGCTAATAAAGGTGTATATAATTTTCTAATTAATATGTCTATTAATTTTAAGAGCACAAGCAAGACGTCGGCTGTAATAGGCAATACTTTAAAAAAGGTAAAAAAAGATTTTGATAATTTAGCAGCATCAGCATCTGCGAATAGCAATACTGTTACTGCAAAAATAAAGCAAGTAGCTGGTGCTACAACAGAGGCAGCCAAAAGAGCAAGTTATTTTGATACAGTCTGGGGTAAAGCTTTTGGTATAATGATGAAGGTTTATACAATAAGATTTTTTGGCAAAGCTATTATAGATTTAGGAACAGCTATATATACTGCTGCTACTAATACAGAAAAATTTAATCAAAGATTATTAGGAATGTATGGCAATTCGACTCAAGGAGTTAAAGCACTTAAAGATATAGATAAATATGTAAATAAATATGGTATCTCTCTTGATAGAGCTGCAGAAATAATGAAGAAAACTTCAAGAAATGCAAAAGATATGGGAGTCGATATAACTGAAGCATTAATACAAATGAATCAAAGCAACACGTATGGAGAAGATACAGTTAATTCTATAATAACAGCATTTGAAAGAATGCGAAATACAGGTAAAGTATCTATCGATGATATGAATGCTATGGCTGAAAATGGATTATATGTATGGGAGGAGTTAAAAGACAAATTGCATTTAAGCGATGAGCAATTAAGAAATATTGAAAAATCTTCAATAGATGTAAATGATGTAATGAAAGTATTATCAGAATATATAGTAAAAGCAGGAGGAGAGTCTGTAAATACAATTAGTGCAGCTAATGTAGCAATGGGTAATTTAAAAAATAATTTTAATCAATTTTTAAAATTATTATTTACGAACGTTGGTGCTAATAATATATTCGTCCAGGTAATAAATTGGTGTAATACAATTATAGAACGAATGATGGAAGTTTTAAGAATAAAAAATTTTGAAAAAAATCAAGTATTTGACGAAAAAAAAATTGAAAAAATAAAAAGTAAAGAACCTAAAGACGTAACATTTGAAGAGCAATTATATCTTGAGAGTTACTTGGATAATATCCAAGCAGTTATGGATAGATACGCCTATCAAGCTATTGAACTTAATGATAAAATTCAGGGATTAATTACAGTAATTGGTTTTAATAAATATAATTTAGAAAAATTAGATGAAGAATATGCTAAAATACCAGATTGGAATTATACTGCTAAAATAAAAAATAGAGATGATAAAAAAAATTTAGAAATACAAATAGACGCACAAAATAAACAATTGGAAGAAGCAAAAGCAGCACTTGCTAAAGTTAAAGCAACAATAGCTGAATTGTCAGCAAAAAAAAAGTCAGCAAACGATATTATTACAGCTATACAAAACAGTTTAGCTCCAGGTCTTGTTTCAAGTGGTAAAGGCACAAATGATAATGATGTAAAATTACCTCCAAAAGCTGACGATTATGCAGAAAGATTATTAAAAGAATTATTATATAATATAGAAAATCAATTAATTAATAGTATAGATGGAATTGTAGCGTCTATGGAAAAATATATTCCGCAAGATGAAATAGCTAAATTATTTTCTATAGGTATAGTGGACGCTACGAACAAAGATGATGTAGTAAGTGCATTTGATAGCATTAGCGAACGAATAATAAAAATTATGAATCAAAATATAGCTCTTATGGAAGAATATGGAGTTTCAAGTGAAGAGATTTTAAAATATCAATTAGAAACACAAGAAAAGATTATTGAAATAGAAAAACAAAAACACGAATATATAATGCAATGGCTAAATAATGAATTACAGAAAGCCGTAGAATTAGCAAATAAACAAAACGAAGCTAATAAAAATAATAAATTTTACCAAACATTATTAGCCATGAATGAATTTTTTGAGAGTGTTAAAAAAGAAATAATAATAATAGATGGTGCTACTGGTGAATCAGTAAAAGAAATAGTAGATACTGGTATCCCAAAGGTAAAAAGTTCAATATCAGAAACATTAAATTATTTTAAAAATTTATTATCAAATGTTTTTGCCGATGCTTCTCTTGGCAATATGGTTCCTCAATTTTCTCATTTTTTTAGTGAAGTATTTGCTGAGATAGGTGGTGGTCTTGGTGGTTTTGTATCTAATTTAATTGGTAATTTTTCAAATTTAATGCTTGGTTCTTTATTTTCAGCATTATCTCAAATACCAGGAATTATGGCATTATTAGACCCACTTTCATATATGTTGCAGGTAGTAGCGAGCTATATATTACCAACTTTAAATGATTTATTATCCCCATTGATTGGTTTTATAACTACTCTTGCAATAATGATAGCAAACGCTATAATACCAGCTTTAAATGCGATAATGCCGTTTATGCAAGCAATTGCAGGGGTATTAGCTTCAGTATTGACTTTAATCGAGCCTATTCTTTATGCAGTTGGATTATTACTTAATGTAGTGATTAAAACATTTCTTATGCCTTTTACAATTGTATTACAAATATTAATCCCAATTATAAATGCTTTTATTCCTGTTTTTAAATTATTGGCTAAAGTTATATGGTTCGTTGGATTCGTTGTAAATGGTATTGCTGTAGGAATAGTTTCTGCTATAAATGTTTTAATTCTTACTATAAATACATTTTTAAAATGGATTGGTGCAAAACAAATAGCTTTATTAGCTATTCCGACATATACATCCTATGAAGATTTCAATGAGCAATTAGAAGGTGGTGGTGTATCAGTAGGTGAAATGGTTGGGAGTGCTTCTAATCCTACAAATTCTGTTTCTACATCAGGTTCTGGTTCAAATAATTATACGACATCTTCTCAACGACCACTTAATTTAAATATCTATGTAGAAAATTGGTTTGGTGATATGACTGCTACAAGAAAACTTGCTTTAATCGTAAAAAACGAATTTGAAATACTTGGGGTATTATAATGAAATCAAATGTTGATTTACAAAATAAGGCTTTAGCTAAATATCAATTTAATTATATTGTTAATTTCTATACACCAACTCTTGGATGGTTTGATTTTAGCAAATTTTGTTATGGAGTATCGTTAACATATACTGAATTAAAAAATGATTTTACACCATCAACAGCAACAGCAAAAGTATCTTTTTACACACCAGAATCTTCACTAATAGTTGAAATAATAAACGCAATTAATACAAAAGAATTAAAATGTAGAATATTTCTAAATAGCAATCCAGCAGAATGTATGTTTGAAGGATATATAGATTATCCTACATTTAGTCAAAATTTTAATAAGTTTAATAATAATTCTTGTGAAATAGAATTTTTTGATTATACATATATTTTAAAATCTAAAAAGATAGGAAGAGTCGATGTAATTTCTGGAACAGCTGTATCTGGGACAAACAATACAATTACTCTTGAAAATACTGCATCTTCTGATTCTGATTATTATAATTATATGATGATTGAAATAACTAATGGGAATGGTATTTCACAAGAAAGAGTTATTATTGATTATAATGGAATAACTAAAATTGCTACAGTTGATAGAGACTGGGACACTATACCAGATGATACTTCTGTATATGTAATAAAGAAAAGATTGAAACTTGTTGGGATGAAAAAATGTTTCAACGCAGACCCGAAGAATAGTATAGTTCATATTATAATGGAAGTCGCTGGATTTAATAGTTCATATATAAATGTAGCAGATATAAATAATACAGTGCCTTTTGTAATGTTTACTGAAGAAATATCTTGCTTTGACGCATTAAAAAATTTATTTCAATCAGAAATTATGATTTTTAGTTTTTGCACAGGTTATTTACAAGCTAAATCTATAGATACAACTGTATTATCTACAGTATTTACTTTAGATAATACGTTAATGCCTCCAAATATTATTTATGGTATTTCAGAAAAAATAGAAAGTTATAATAATAGTTATAAATCTATAAGAGCTACTTTTGATAATATTGTAATAGACAATACTGTAAGAACTCTTTTTGTATTACAAGAAAAAGATAGTGGATATGAAAATTCACAAATTGGAAGAGATTATAATTGTTATAAATATATAGATGGTGGCAAAAGTTTTCCTGATAATGGAGAACAGATAGCAGCTACATTAAAATTTAATGATGATTGCGATGTAATATATGCTGATGATATTTCTATAAACATAGAAACATACGAAACAATAAATGGACGAACATCAAAATTAACAGTATCAGATTTTGAAATAAATGGTGGGGAAGTTAAATTTGTAATTTATAATAATACAGGACAAGGTGATTATTTACTTACTTTTGAAATTAAAGGTAAACCTGTATATATAAAATCAAGTGATATTATCGTTGAAGGTGACACTACAGAAGGTGATAGTATAAAAATAGAAAATAACTGGTTTTTTACAGATATTGACCAGTTTAAAAGATTAGTAAATTTTTATAATTATATATTATGTAATATAGCTAAAAATAGATATACTCTTGAATGTAATATGCTTCCACATCTTGAAATAGGAGATTTTATAAGTGTAAAACTTAAATCAGGATATTCATTTTCAGGATTAATTACATCTATAGAACATCCTTTAAAAATAGATGAAAAACAAAAATCAACTCTTACAGTAATCCCTGTTGCCGAATGGTCTTATAATCCTTCAGGACAAAAAACAATAAAGCATACTGAATATTCGCCATTTACTGCTCCTGTAGCTATAACAAGTAGCTTATCAAGTCAAATATTAGAACAAACATTAACAGAATTATCTCAAGAACAAGGAACAAATCTTGGTAATTATGTTAATACACCAGATAAAGTTGTTATAAATTCAATTGTAGTTAATAATTGGAGTATTACATTATCTTGGAATAGACAAAATAATTTATCAAATTTTGATTATTATCAAATACAAAGGTCTTGTGATACGATTGATTGGTTTGATTACGATGGCAATTTAAATGAATATACAATAGAATATCAAGAGGCATCTACATTCTTTGGAAGTTTTACAACAGATGACCCACCTCTTGGTATTGGGTATTATTTTAGAATAAGGCAAAAAACAAAAGATGGACAGATGTCGCAATGGTCAGATATAGCATTAGCAACTACAGTTCCTCTTGGTAAAGATAGTCAGAATACTAACGGTTTAATTTATATTGATGCAAATAATTTCTGGGATTTTATACATAAAAAGTTTAGAATAGGAGTAGCAAATAGATATATATATTTTGATGGTAGTAATATTTATTTTAAGTCTGTTGACCTTGAGTTAACTACAGCTGATTTAATAACATATAATTCAACTAAAGATAAACGAATGAGACATACAGGTTTAATGCTTGTTACAGAAGGCGGTGTTAATTATGCTGATACGCTTGGGAAAGTATATTACGATGAAAATGATAACAAAGCTAAAGCTGAATTAGATGAATATAAATTAGGTTCAACTAAATTTGCTGAAAAAAATGCAAACAGTGAAACTAAGATAACAACGAATGAATTAATAGCAACTAAAAGCCTTGTGTTTGGTGTTGAGGATGAAGGTGATAACTGGATTAAACATCATACTCCTATTTTATATGATAGAAAATTAACTAACACTGATTGTTTCCTTATTAATATTGCTACCAAAATACCTGCAAGCACAAATACATTTATAGATATAACGTTAAAACAATATAGCTTAGCAAATGGTTTTGACCAAGTTTCTAATTTAGAAGCTCGATGGACTGGATATGTTTATAATACAATAAAGAAATTTTTAAGGGCGCGTTGTTATTTAAAACTTGGGACTGCTAATCTTTCTAATCCTATTTATGCTGGTTTTTGGGTTGATGGTAATGGCTATGTTAATTTATACCTTAGTTGCTCTTCTAAAATATTTAATTCTTATCACTCTTATAGTGAGGTTAGATTTAACAATTATTATTTTGCTAAAAAAGAATATGCTGATAATTGGACACTTACTTATGCTGATACTATAACTGGCTATAACCAAGATTGGGGAGTGCAACCTATAGTCATAGAAGGGGATACGTGGCAATATTGGAGTGGTCCCCAGTTACTTACAAGTGAAAGTTTTACAAGCGCAACAAATATAAAAAGATATTTTACATTATTAAAACCTTGTACAGTTTATGCTCAAATAAATGATAATGGGACTAATTTAAGTTCTATGTATATAACTATGATTGGTGGTGGTTCGGTAATAACTGATAAAAGAAGTGGTCATTTATATACTTATGCAAATTATTTATGCCCTGGAAGGTATTATATTAATATTAGTTATTCATCTTCAAGTAATTTTACTTTATATTTATATATGGCAAATGCCAACAATTACAATTATCAAGGCACTTTTACACCGTCGCATTTTCTATACAATTGGTCAAGTAGTGCTTAAGGAGGTTATATGGCATTACAAAAAGATAAGTATTACAGGATAGCTGGTTTG
>Ga0208695_1000729_pt1 | contig 32837 bp, 30 predicted proteins | sample AD_UKC111_MetaG_FD_184449 | JGI IMG/M metagenome (GOLD analysis project Ga0208695, IMG submission 184449) | Active sludge microbial communities of municipal wastewater-treating anaerobic digesters from Hong Kong - AD_UKC111_MetaG (SPAdes)... | ecosystem: Engineered > Bioreactor > Anaerobic >...
TATTGGAGTGTGAACTTATGACGCTGTTTTCACCTTGGGCATTGTGGTTTTTATCCTTTATGCCCCTTGTAGTGCTTATGTATATATTGAAGCAGAAATTCGAAGAGAGGCAGATTTCGAGCATCTACCTTTGGCAGCAGGTATTGAAGGATATAGAAGTCAATACCCCTTGGCAGAAGCTTAAGAAGAACCTGCTCCTCTTTTTGCAGCTTTTATCGATTCTTTTTTTGGTTTTTGCACTTTCCGATCCCTATCTGTATACCGGAGGCGGTATGCATTCCAACCTGGTAATTGTAATAGACAATACCGGAAGCATGAATGCAAGGTATGAGGATGGTACAAGACTGGCTAAAGCAAAGCAGCTGGCGGAAGAGATGATAAGCCGTTCAGGGACAAAGGCCAATATAACCCTTTTGACGGTGGGCAGGAGTCCCAGGGTTGAAATTGGGAAAACAACAGATAAGGGAGAGGCAATAAGCAAGCTGAGAGGTATAAATCCCGGCAATTACTCGGGAAACATCAATGACAGTGTGAGCCTTGTAAGGGCTATGATCAAACAGTATGAGGGCGGTGACAGCTATAAGGCTGTATTCTATACCGACAGTCCGGTGAATACTGAGGATTTGAATGCAGAGGTGGTGTCTCTTGCATCGGAGCTTCAGAATGTGAGCCTGGATTATATTTCTTATTCCGATGATAACGGAAGGCTGACAGTCCTGGTGCGTGCATCCAACAGGTCAAATACTTCCCTCGAAAGGGAAATATCACTTTATGGAAATGACAAGGTGCTGGATATAAAGAATGTTGAAATACCTGCAGGTGAGACAATGTCGGTATATTTCGAGGGAATATCCGCCAATGCTCCATATATATGGGCGGAGCTTACCGAGAAGGACGATTTGGCGGAAGACAACCAGGTGTACGGCATCCTGGATTCCGCAAAACCCAAAAAGGCTTTATTGGTATCAGCGGGAAATGTTTTTTTGGAAAAGGCTTTGTCCAATATAGAAGGACTTGAGCTTTACAAGACAAATCCTGATGAGGATTTATACGAGGGCTATGACCTTTATATTTTTGATTCGGCTGAAATATCTCAGCTGCCGGAATCAGGCAGTGTTATGCTTATAAATCCTTCTTCGGGCAATGGAATTGTTGAGGCCGGAGCGGAGCTTGAAGGCGGGATTGCTGATATTGCAGCCCACCCTTTAACAAAATATATGGAGGATGCAAGCTTTACTGTTTCAAAGTTCAAGAAAATGGAAGTGCCTTTCTGGGCTGATGTGCTGATAACCTTGGATGAAAATGCGGCTGTCATTTCAGGGGAGTACCGGGGCAGAAAAACGGCTGTAATAGGCTTCGACCTGCACGACAGTGACTTTGCTTTGACCACGGAGTATCCTATTTTTATGTATAATCTGGCTGCATACCTTGTTGGGATTGATTTAAAAGGAAAAACCTCATATGTGTGTGGTGATGTAATAGATTTGAATCCGAATCCTGAGGCTGCGGAAGCTGTTGTAAAAACCCCGGAGGGTATAGGATATAAGCTGGAATTGACGTATCCCATGCTGCCTTTCGATAATACCGGACAGTACGGTGTATATGAACTGACACAAAGGATAGGTGAGACTGAAGTGGTTTCAAGCTTTGCCGTCAACTTTCCGGCAGAAACCGAGTCGGCAAGCGGCAAACCTGCTGCATCAATTGCTCAGGAAGCTTCTGAAGCAGGTAATGCACCCGGAGGCACAAGACTTCAGGAGTTGCTCCTGGGCTTGCTGCTGATGACAGCAGCTATAGAATGGGTGGTGTATATACGTGGTTATTGATTTTGAAAGACCGCAGCTGCTTTTTTTAATTCCGTCAGCCATATTTTTTGTACTTTACACTGCCCGCAGGCTGGGCAAGATGTACAAACTCAGAAGAAGGCTCATACTGTTCCTGAGAAACAGTGTGTTTGTGCTACTGATACTTGCCCTGACGGGAGTCAATATCAAGTGGATTGTGGATACAACCACCACAATATTCGTGGTGGATGCCTCGGACAGCATGAGGGAATACAGGACAACCGCAGAGGAGTTTGTCAGGAAAGCAATCCAAATGAAGGGTTCCAAGGACCAGTCCGGTGTTGTGGCTTTTGGGGATAACTCTCTCATTGAGAGCTTTGTATCCATAGATTCGGGTTTTAATACAATTGAAACTGAGCCAAGAGGAATATACACAAATATAGAAAATGCCCTGACAACATCGGTGTCACTGCTGCCTCAGGACAGCAAAAAAAGAATAGTACTGATAACCGACGGAGAGGAAAATGAAGGGAACAGCGCAAATCTGGCTTCCAGCCTGATGGGGCAGGATATTGATTTAAAGGTATACAGGATAAACCGTGAAATCGGTAAAGAGGCTGCGGTGGAGAGTGTTACTGTTCCTAAAAGCCTGAGAGTCGGAGAAGAATTTAACATTATAGTGACTGTGGAAAGCACTGTTCAGACTGAGGCAAAGCTTACACTTATCAGCGGAAAGGAAAAGGCTGCCGAAGAGAGGGTAGCGCTGCAGAAGGGAAGCAATAGGTTTGTATTCCGGGATACGGCAGAAACAGGAGGCTTCAAGAGCTATAAGGCGCTTCTGGAGCCGGATACCGACACGGAAAACAGGAATAATGAAGCCTCAACCTTTACAAATGTTCTTGAAAGACCCAGAATCTTGGTTGTTGAGGACATGGCCGGAGAGGCGGATGAGGTGGTCAGGATGCTTGAAGCTACCGGCATGAACTACGTAAGAGTTAATGCTGCCAGTGTACCGGGAACCTTGGAGGGCTTATCTGCCTACAAGTCTGTAATAACCTGCAATGTATCCGCGGAAAACCTAAGCGATGGCTTTCTGAATTCTTTGGATTCCTATGTCAAAGATATGGGAGGAGGCTTTATTGCCGCCGGCGGGGAAAATTCCTTTGCTTTGGGAGGTTATTACAAAACACCCCTGGAAAAGGTGCTTCCGGTACATATGGAGCTAAAGGGCAAGAAGGAAATACCGGATATGTCCATTGTTCTTGTAATAGACAAATCCGGAAGCATGACAGAAGGCCGGGGCGGAATAATGAAGCTTGATCTTGCCAAGGAAGCTGCGGCAAGAACCCTGGAGTCCTTAAGGCCCAAGGATCAGATAGGGGTGCTGGCCTTTGACGATACCAACTACTGGGTGGTTCCCACCCGCAAGGCGGATGATGCGGAAAAAATAAGGGATGACATAGGTACCATAAGACCGGGAGGGGGAACAAGCATAATCCCTGCCTTGCAAGAGGGCTATGATTCAATAAAGAAAACCAATACAAAAATAAAGCATATAATACTTCTCACAGACGGTCAGGCTGAGAGGACCGGATACGTGGAACTTGTTGAGAAGCTTGCCGGGGACAATATTACGGTATCAACCGTAGCGGTAGGACAGGGTTCTGATGTCCAGCTCCTTCAGGATATAGCAAAGGGAGCCAACGGACGCTTCTATTATACTGATGAGTTTGCAAACATTCCGAGGATATTCGCCAAAGAGACCTTTATGGCTGCGAGGGCGTATCTTAATAACAGGGAATTTGTGCCTTCGATAACCAATGCTCATCCGGTGCTGGCAGGAGCAGCTGAGGAAGGGCTTCCGGCCCTTCTGGGCTATGTGGCAGCCAGTCCCAAGAGTGCCTCCCGGGTGGTGCTGGCAAGCGACCAGGAGGATCCGATACTTACAGTATGGCAGTATGGCCTGGGTAAGACCGCTGCATGGAACTCCGATATAAACGGAAAATGGAGCAGGAATTATGTAGGCTGGGAGAATAACATAAAGCTGTGGCAGAATCTTATCAACTGGACTATTGAAAAATACCGGGAGGACGATATAACTGTAGAGACTGAAGTGCAGGGAGGAAAAGGCATTATAACTCTTAACAACAAGGCGGATAAAGGTGAGTTTGAGACTAAAGCCTCAATAGTATCTCCTTCTATGGAGAGCAGTGAGATCACGCTCTATCCTGTAGCACCGGGACAGTACAGGGGAGACTTTGAAATAACCGAGACAGGAGCATATATTATTAAGGCGCTTCAGCAGAAGGACGGGGAGACGATAAATGCCGCCAGTACCGGAATATCAGTGCAATATTCTCCGGAGTACAGGATACAGCCAGAGAGGGGCTATTTGGACAGACTGATAAAGGAAACCGGAGGAACCGTTATAAGCTCACCTGAGGATGTTTACAAAGGTGAAATAAAAGATATATTCGGGACGGTTGATTTAACCCCCACGCTTCTTATACTTGCGCTTATATTGTATATGCTTGATATTGCCTTAAGAAGGCTGAACCTGCCCCTGGCAGCGATGGAAGAAAAGCTTTCGGCTGCAAGAGCAAGGCTGGTGCCGAAGGTTCAAAGGACCGTAAAGGTAAAAGAGCAGCATAACACTTTAGGGGAAGCAGCAAAAACTGTTGAAAGTAAAGTCCAGACGCAGCCTAAGGCTGCAGAAAAGCCGGAGGTAAAGGCGAAAGAAGCAAAACAGGAAAAATCGGGGGCTGAAAACCTGGACACCTCGTTGTTATTGAAAAAGAAAAAAAGCAGAGAACAATAATACGATGGAAAAAGAACGGAGAGAAAAAATGAACAGATTTATAATTGAACAGCCTTTCTGGGATATCTTCCCTGAATGTGAGATTGGTGTACTGTTGATTAATGATATTGACAACACCGAGGAGGGATGCGAAAAGTTCCGGCCTGACATTATTGAATTCCTTGAACAATCAAACAAGGAAGCGAGGAAGTATTTAATAGAACCTGTACTGAGCCAAAACAGGGTAATATCCGTATGGAGAGATGCATTTTCAAAATTCAAAACAAAAAAAGGGGCAAGGTCCTCCATTGAAGCCCTGCTTAAACGCATTGAAAAAGGAAATGAAGTGGGAGTGATTAATCCGCTGGTAGACATTTATAATGGAATTTCGCTCCGATTTGCTTTACCGTGCGGAATGGAGGATGTTGATACATTCAAAGGGGATTTGAGACTGACAGTCACAAATGGCGGCGATCCGTTTCTTGCTTTGGGAGATGAAGAAACAGACTACACCCTCCCGGGGGAGATCTGTTATTTAGATGATGAAGGAGCGGTATGCCGCTGCTGGAATTGGAGGGACGGACAGAGAACGATGCTTACCGAAGATACAAAAAATGCAATCGCTGTTATTGAGTCGGTAGACCCCTTAAGGCACAAAGACCTTGAAGCGGCATTGGATGCTCTGTCGGCATGGATCGAAAAAGTCAGGATCGGTAAAGTAAATACAAAAGTGATTATGGACAAAAACAACAGCACATTAACTATAAGATGATTATTTCATTTCAATTAAATACTTCCAATACTTTTTAGGCATGTGATTTGACTGGAGCTTTGGATTTATCCTGCTCTTTATTGTTATTCCGTTAAAATACTGCTTCCAGAGCTCCTGATAGAATAATTCATTTTCATGCAATACAATGTCTTTGTTCATTTCAATGTCACTCATGAACCATTTGGCCTTGTCGTAAAAAACTCCATAGCTTCTTTTCACATCATGTATGACAAATATCTGATCGGACATCCTGTCGGAAAAATGTTTACCCAGGAGGCATATTGTATTATACTGAGGCTCAATGGGAGCATAATAAATATTGTTTTGAAGCAGACGGAACCTTATAATTCCTGCCAGCAGATGCTTTTCCCGTGCAACCTTTGTTACCAGTCTGTTAATATTGTTTACCCTGTCATCAGCAAGGTAAGAATCTACAATTCTTCCGACTTTGAAGCCAAAACGCAGGTATTCTAAAATAAATATTCCGGCATTCTCATCTTCCGATAAATAAGCATACATAATACCAGCCATTGCATGCCTTGATATTTTTTGAAGTATGGCATCATGGACTTTCTTTGATTTCTCTTCGTCCGTCCGGATGTAAACCTTGCTAATCAAAAAGTTGTCTGAGAAATTGTCCTGAGGTACTATTTGTTCCGGAAAATCTTTATTGTAGTATGCATCATATATGGCTGTCAAAAGCCCGTCAAAGCTGCCGTCGTAAATATAATACAGCATCATAATTCACCATCCGTTATACCCGGGAAAAGTGAAAATATTGAGAGCTGTTCAATATTTTCGCGGTTCTTAATATTATCCTCCAGCAGCAATCTGTTTTTTATGGATACAGCATTGGTTGGTATGCTTTTTTGGGGGAAATACCTGCCTTTGCAGGTAATGAAGTATTTTGCCCGTTTTAGAACTATTCCGAGTTTTTTTAGGTCATCAAAGTCAAGCATGGATACCCTTCTCCCCTGAACTATCCGTTGAGCTGATTTGACTCCTATACCGGGTACTCTTAACAATGTATAATAATCCGCTTTGTTGATTTCTACGGGAAATTTGTCAAGGTTTCTGATAGCCCAGCCGCTCTTTGGATCCAATAGCTCATCAAAGTTCGGGTTTTCTTCATTTAATAACTCATCGGAGTTAAAACCATAAAACCGGAGGAGCCAGTCTGCCTGATACAGCCGGTGTTCCCTCAATAGGGGCGGACCGCTGATTGCCGGAAGATTAGGGTGATTTGATACCGGTACATAGGCGGAATAGTATACCCTTTTAAGCCTGTAGCTGTTATAAAGAGACTCGGACAGCTTCAAAATTTTTAAATCATTATCCTTTGTGGCACCAACGATTAATTGGGTGGATTGGCCTCCCGGGACAAATTGGAGAGTGCTTTTAAACTTAAGCTTTTCTTCCTGATATTGAATTATTCCCGACTTTATGAGCCCCATAGGCTTGATTATTGATTCTTTGGTCTTTTGGGGCGCCAGCAGCTTGAGGCTTTCGCCGGAAGGAAGCTCAATGTTAACACTCATCCTGTCCACATATTTTCCTGTTTCCTCTATCAGCATATTGCTTGCTCCCGGAATGGCCTTTACATGAATGTATCCGTTGAAATTGACCTCCTCCCGGAGCCTTTTGACAGATTTCAAGAGCAGCTCCATGGTATGGTCGGGGCTTACACATACGGCGGAGCTTAGGAAAAGGCCTTCAATATAATTCCTCCTATAAAAATTAATTGTAAGGTTAACCAGTTCATCGATGGTAAAGGCAGCTCTGGGAACATCGTTGGAAGAGCGGTTGACACAATATTTGCAATCGTATATGCAGTAGTTTGTAAGCAGTATTTTCAACAGTGAAATACACCTGCCGTCCGGGGTCCAGCTGTGACAGATGCCTGACGGTGCAGCATTCCCTATACCGCCTTTCTTGTTCTTTCTGCTGCTTCCGCTGGAGGAGCAGGACACATCGTATTTCGCGGAATCAGATAATATTTTAATTTTTTCATTAAGATCCATAAAAGCACTCCTATAGATATTTATAATATTATTTTACCAAACTTTGCCGGAAAAAGCAAACATATGTTCGTATATATTATCTGATTATTGTTAAATTTTATTTGAATTTGCGTTATAATGGAAAGAAGAAAATTACATATGAGAAGAATAATGCGTCGCATATGAGAAACGCCCCCATGTCCTCTTTGACTCAGACTGTTGAAATAGCAAATTTCGGAAAATATATGCAACAAATGGAACCTTTCAATCGTCGAATAACTATAAAGCTGTTTTATTGGGGGGAAGCAGGGTGGATCATGATACGGGAAAAATTTTAAACCTGTTAACAGGTAAAATTTCGTCAATTGATGGAGTACAATCAATTGGCATAAGCGGCGGTAAAACTCCACCTCCTAAAGCAGGTGAGGGTGATATAGATATTTTTATATATTGTGATAAAATACCCGGACCTAAGACCAGACAGAAAATATTAGATCAATTTTCTGACCTGCTTGAGGAAGTGAAAATCAACGTACTTGAAGGAGGACATTGGGGAATTGGAGACCTTGCAATTATTAATGGCGTTGAGGCTTGGCTGATGTATTTTGCAATAGATGAGACCCTAAATGATTTGGATTCTATTCTTAACGGAGATTATCCGGACAAATTGGACAATTACTGTTATCCAATCGGCCGCTGTGCCATGTTGAAAAATATCGATATTCTTTATGATAGGAATAATTTTTTGTGTTCATTGAAAAAGAGATTGTCAAAATATCCTGACAGGCTGGCTGCAAAGCTGGCAGAGTACCATATGGAAGCACTGGAAGATACAGAGGATCTGGAACGCGCTGTTATGAGAAAAGACATACTCTTTTATCACTTTGCAATAGATATGGCAATTGATCATTTTCTTCAAGCCTTGTTCGCAATAAACAGGACTTACTTTCCCAGCAGAAAAAGAACACTTGGTTTTATTGAAGATTTTGATAAGAAGCCCAAAGGATGCTGTGAAAGGTTGCTGGAGGTTGTAAAGCTGGGCAGCTGCCCTGAAGATATCGGACAGTCTTATGAATTATGGTGTAAGCTGGTTGATGAATTAAGGGAACAGTAAGTTCCTATGCCTGGAGGAAAAAAATTCTGAGGAAATTGAGGAGTGGATTATGATGATTGCGAAGAGACCTAATGGGCTGCTTAATATAATGCTTGCAATGTTTCTCATTATGGCCTTTGTATCCGGATGTGCCTTTACCGGGAAAAGTAATGAGGAAATAACGCCTTTGACTGATGATGAGCTTTCATACTTTAATGGAAATGAATTTTTCAACGGGGAATATATGAATATCCGCAACCAGTTTTTGAGTTCCATATACGAAAGTCCCGAAAAAGTTGATATGTTTCAATTATTCTATTGCGGCAGTGGCATAGAAGAATTTCCCACAGAAGTGGAAAGAGCGGCTGTTGTTGCATATAACGGCTGGAATATGGAGCCTGACTGTGCCTGTACGAAAGTCAGCCGCTCTAACATGGATGCGGTACTTGGCAAATATATTGGACTGACTCTTTCAGATACAGAGAAAATAGGGCTGGAGAATTTATCTTATCTTGAGGAATATGATGCCTATTACTATTACCACGGTGACACCAATTATCGGGCAAAGATTACTTTTTCCGGAGGAGAACGGGAGGGAGACATTATCCGTCTTTTCTACGATGACGTTTTTCTTTCCGACGGGAAAAAGGTACTGACACTGCAGGAGAAAGACGGCAGCTATCTCTTTGTTTCCAATGTATACAGTGAAGCACCAAAGGAAGACAACAGCAAGGCAGACACTGAGGACATCTATGACGAAAGAATATTCGCTATCTCTATCCCCGAGACCGGCACCCTATCTTTGAATGCATATCCTGTGGATTTTCCTTTCGGCTTTGAACTGACCGAGAATAGCCGCAAGAGCTTCAAGGCTGAGAGCTTCGGTAATGTCACGATAGCGGAAAGCGATGATCTGCAGGTAACGTATCTTAACCCTGATGAAGGTGTATATACTGTAATTACTATTCGTACTGCCAAGGAAGGCTGTTCCTCCGCGGGCGTCACCATCGGCGACACAGAGGAAACCCTTTTGGAACATTGGCCCGAAAAACCGCTCAAAAAGATGGACAGCATCTCCTACGACGACGAGGCATGGTTCGGCAAATGTGACCTTGCCTATGCCTATACCCCTGAAGAAGGTACCAAAAGCGTGGTTTTTCTCATTAAAGGCGGATTGGTTTCCGGTATCGAAATCATAAACGGTTTGGATGGAGCTATGTATTGAAATTTGGAAAACCACTAGAAGGAAAGTATAATAAAATAATGTGCATCAATATATATGAAACATACAAAACCTTTCACTCGTCGAATAAGTATAAAACTGTTTATAGGCGGTGATTAAATGAAAAGGATTTTCACTTTTATATTGGTCTTGCTTCTTGCTGTATCATTATTAGGCTGCAGTTCTGATAACAGTAAAGATGAAGCAGGGATAACAGGATATGTTATGAACAAAGAAAATGACAGAATTCTTGTGGTCAGCTCCGAGGCACAGGACTTCAGTGCTAATGGCGGAGTTAATGAGTTTTATAATGCCATATGGTTCTCCAAAGCTCCCAAAGATATTAAAATCGGAGAAAAAGTGATGGTTTGGTTTGATATTGTTGCAGAATCATATCCCGGTCAATCAGAACCTAAGGAAATCGCGATTGTTCCGAGTCAATTGCCTGAAGGTGCTGACTTAACAGAAGCCGATGCTTTGAATAAAGCTTTAGCATCCGAAGCTATAGAAAATCAGGTCTTGGCAGTCAAATCCATAGAGTATAATAGTCAGGAGGACAGCTGGAATATTAAGCTGAAAGAAGCTTTGAGCGACAAAGTATATGATATTAAAGTAGAAGACAAGTAACTAAGAAGATATTATCAATAAAGGGTATCACCTTCGGAGAAAAGGGTATATGCTTTAGATTTAAAAACTGCAAGAAGGTTATTATAGATTTGGATGAACCATAGTAAAAGTATATAATGATATTTTGCGGGGTGGATACAATGTTTTGGAATGCTCCGATTTGGTTAAATGAAATGTTTGTTTCTATTGATTTACGCTATTAAAGACAAAGATACTTTAATTTTATCAGGAAGTATTCTGGCAGCATGTATTGGTTTAATTCTGTTTTATCTGCCTCAGCAAGTTGGGGATTCGTTTTGAAAAATACAATGGGATAATGCTTTAGGATCTAATCCATATAACAGAAGAATCAATAAGGAGAATTAAGAAATGTTCAAGAAAATTGGAATAATGTTTCTAATACCTATTCTTTTATTATTTGTGGGATGTTCGAGTAATAATACTTTAGATACGATGGGTATAAGGATTAACAGCATTACGTCAAGCATCGGAGCGGTGGGGGGAAATACAAATGACTTTGAAACACAAAGCTATAAATACACTATGACCTTAACAAACAATGATACATCAGATATTAAAATTGTTTCTGTTGAGCCGGTGCTCTCGCAAGAATTCCAAGAAAGGGTTTCAGATAGAGATACAGTTATACAAGTAAATAAGACTGTCACCCAAGGCAGCAGTTTAGATGTATCCGGCGAAATCATTTTTGATGCAAAAGGGCTGACTAAAGAGAAAATAATCAGCATGGAGCCGTTTGTTAAAGAAGTAAGAATTATTGAAGAAAGAGTAATTAATAAGGCATTTTAGACTAGTTATAATATTTTGCCGCATTCTTCTTCTTTGACGACATTTTGTTTAGAGGAGAGGTTAATTATAGAGTTTCTCACGGCATTGCTTCAAATATCAAATGCCTAGAAGGAGGCCATCATAAATGTATGGAAAAGACAAACTGCTCCTGATAATGATTTTATCAATAGTGATGTTGATAACTGCCGCTCCTGCGTGTTATGGGAATTCTGCAGAGCCGCCGTCAATACTGATTATAGTCCCTGACGCGCCGGATGACCTGGAGATAAGCATTGGCCCGGATAATGCAAATATTAAAGCAAGCATGAGGGATAAAATTATTGAAAGGTATTATGTTTTTTACTCGGCGGATTTAAGGATAGCAAAGGATTACAATATCAATATCAGTACGGAAGACGACAATTTTGAAATATTACTGGAAGAACCTCTGAAAACATATAACAATATCTATACATTGGATTTGGAGAATCAAACACTTACACCCGGAAAATCATTGTCAAGATCAATTTCTTTGGTATCACTGCGAATAGCTTTGACTCTTCTGATAGAAGCTGCTATATTCTGGTTGTTTTGTTTCAGGAATAAAAGATCCTGGGTTGTATTTTTTGCAGTTAATTTGATTACCCAGGGAGCATTAAACATATGGCTGAATGGCTCTGGTCCTTTGGCAAGCTATCTGGTCTTTTCACTGATATTTGCGGAATTCTTTGTATTCATTGCTGAAATTATTTTATTTTTGAAATTGATAAAAGAGCATAGCCGCAGGAGAACTCTGCTATGTGTTATTACAGCAAATTTCCTGAGCTTATTTGCAGGAGGGTACATAATTACAGTTCTGCCAATGTAACGGGGGGAGGAGGAATGCAGTAACCATGAGAATCGAGCATGTTGCAATATGGACTAAAAATATTGAAAGATTAAAGATGTTTTATACAGACTATTTTGGTGGGATTGCCGGAGAAAAATATATAAATCCCAGGAAGTCTTTTGAATCATATTTTATTAAATTTGATTCGGGTGCAAGACTTGAACTTATGCAGATGCCGAAAATTCCGCTGAATTTAAATGATACAGTCAATCAATATATTGGGCTAACACATATTGCTGTTTCAGTAGGAAGTATTGAGAAGGTTAACAGTCTTACTGATGAATTAATGAAAGCAGGCTATACGGTAGTCAGTGAGCCACGTTATACAGGGGACGGCTATTATGAAAGCTGCATATTGGACCCGGATGGAAACAGGCTGGAGTTAACGGTATAAATCCGATATTGAATAATATTTATATATTATGAAGAATTTTGAGTGTGGGGTAAGGTTACGTGTTTCTACTTCCATCGATTGTCTATGCAAATTCATCCTGGCATTGGGTGACTTCAAGCCCTATGAAGGTTTTACCCTTTGCAGTTGTTATTACAATGCTTATTGAAACAGCTTCGGTAATAAAATTCGGCAAGGTGTCAAATTCCAGGAAGGCATTCGGTATTGTATGCCTGGCAAATATTATGTCCTTTATTGCACCATACTTGGAGAGGGCATATCGATTTATGCCTACCAGCGGTTACTTTTCAATATCTGCTGCTTTCAATAAAGGTCCGCACTATATGATATTGACAGGGTACTTAATGTTGACCATTGCTGTAGAGCTGCCAATAGTGTATTTTCTGCTCAGGAAAGATTCTGTGAGCAGAAAGAATCTGCTTATTTCAATTCTATTGTCCAATATCGTTACGACGCTATTAGTTGCAGTATGTGAGAGGTTTATATGTGTTGGACAATGGTAGAAAACTTCTGCTTGCATAGAAATATATAAGAGAGGAAAAGACAATGCCGGATAATGGAGAAGGTTTTTTTAAAAGAGTTTATGAAATAGTTGGCCGGATACCGGAGGGTAAGGTTGCTGCATATGGAGGAATAGCCAGGATGCTGGGATGTCCCGGAGGCGCCAGGACGGTGGGGTGGGCTATGAGAAGCGCTCCTGAAGACATGAAACTGCCCTGCCACAGGGTGGTTAAGGCAACGGGGGAGCTATCCCCAAGCCATGTGTTCGGAGACCCCGAAATACAAAGGGCAATGCTTGAAGCTGAGGGCATTACCTTCAGGGCAGACGGAACTATCGATATGAAGCGGCATTTATGGCAAGGATAATGATGCATTCCGGTTATTTGACTAAAGAGGGTGTGTGACTTGGTGAAGAAGACCATATTTCAATGCCCAAATTGCTTTAAAGCGTTAAAGCAAGGGGAACGACAGTATTTTTGCCCCAGCGGGCACAGTTTTGATATTGCAAAAAAAGGGTATGTGAACCTGCTGCTTCCCAGCCACACCGGAGCAGGCACTCCGGGAGACAGTAAAGAGATGCTTCAAAGCCGCAGGGAGTTTCTTGATAAGGGATATTACGAGAAATTTTCTGATATGCTGAATGACACTGTTTTATCCTCTCTGCCAATTAGTAAAGATTCAGAAGAAACCATCAGTATTCTGGATGCCGGATGCGGGGAAGGATATTATGTCTGCAGGCTGAAAAACAGGCTGACAGATTTCTGTGATAGTATAATAACTGATATTTACGGCATTGATGTTTCAAAGGCTGCAATACATTATGCCTCCGGCAGGGATAAAGGCATCAGATTTGCAGTTGCAAGCAATTATCATATTCCTGTTTTGCAAGGTACGGTAGATTGCATTCTGTGCAGCTTTGCACCCAGAGATGAAGACGAGTTCAAACGTATACTCAAACCAAACGGAAAGCTTATTGTTGCTTCTCCCGGGGCGCGGCATTTATACAGTATCAGGGAAGCGCTGTATGAATGTCCGGAGGAAATCGGGCAGAAGGGAACTATGGAAGCAGGTTTCACCCTTTTGGAAAAGAGAAAGGTAAACTACGAGATTTTACTAAAAAGTAAGCAGGATATCCTGAACCTTTTCACAATGACACCTTACAGCCGACACGCAGAAACAGAACCTCTGGAGAAGCTGAGTGAATTTGCCACGGAAGTAGATATCAACATATTTGTTTATCAGAAGAAATGCAAAGGCATTAAGGAGCAGTTTGGAGGCAGGGAATAAAATATAATTTGAGTCGGAGGTTAATATGGCAAAGATAACAAGAGAAAGAAAAGTCACGTATTATATAGGAATCGGGATGATGGGTATAGGCTTTATACTCTTTATTTCAGTATTCTTTTCAGCTGCAAGTCTTATGAATGATCCCTTTGGTGGTAGTAGAAATCCTTCATTTTCAAATGCAGTGATAGGAATGATACTTATGATTGCAGGTTCTGTTGTTATGAACATCGGTGCCAAGGGGGCAGCAGGTTCAGGGCTGCTGCTTGATCCTGACAAGGCAAGAGAAGACCTTAAGCCGTTTAATGAGGCAAAGGGCGGAATGATAAATGATGTTATCAGCAATATAGATGCTTTTGATCAGATAACCAACTCCAAGGAAGCAAAGGAAGTAATAAAAATAAAGTGCAGAAACTGCAGAAGCCTTAACGATGAAGATGCAAGATTCTGCAAGGCCTGCGGGAAGGAGCTTTAGGTGAGAAAAATTTTCAGTTTTCCATTGGTTTTACTTCTAACTGTAGCATTATTAGGCTGCAGTTCCGGTAATAGTAATGATGAAGCAGGGATAACGGGATATGTTATGAACAAAGAAATGGCGGAAGAAAAAACAGCAGACAAGGTAACTCAAAATGAAATGTTTATAAGGGTTGATGACCGGGATATCAGCTATATGCTTACTTCAAGAGCCTTTACATCAAAGGAGGATTTTAAGAATGCTTACCTGAAAATCGACAGGGAAGAGTTGATATATGTCCCCAGAGGCTCTAAAATAACCTTGGAATTAAAGGATCAAAATAAAATAGCAAGCATTAAGGCATACTGGATCAACAGCGAAGGAGCCCCAAATTATAATGACTCTTTCGGAGTACCGTTAAGTATGGATGTTAAAGCAGAAGAGATTGGGGACTCAAAATATGAATTTACTGTAGAGAGGCTGCTTCAAACAAGCCTTAGCTCATATTACGAAGAAAATGAAAAAATTACAGCCGGTTATGTGGTTGAATTGCAAAAAAATGATGAGATCCGGTACTGTTTTTTTATGATTAAAATGGATAAGAACTGATGGATCGCCCCAAACATAGGAAACAGTAAGGAGAATCCTTTCCTCGATCAGTACAATATTGGCACAGAAAGAGATAAGTATATTTGCAGTTTCAACCGCAACTGTAATATTCACGGAATGGATAAAGGAAAATAGGTAAGGCGTAGTCTTTACATATTTCGAAAGCAGAGGTTTACAGAATGTGTGGGAAATGAGAATTTAATTAATAAGATAGAAGGAGTATGGTTATGTATACTGAAATAAACAGGCAGCTGGAAGAAGCACAGCAGGGAGTCCGCCGACTGCATAAAATTGATTCAATGCTCAAAAACCTTCAAGGGGAGCAGCTGTCCCTTGAACGAAAGGTATCTGAGCTAAAGGATATTTTGGATAAAGAAGATTTTGATGTGAAGAAGCTGGAGGGGAATAGCCTTGCCGGCATTTTTTACTCAATTCTCGGCAGACTTGAAGAGCATGTTGAGAAGGAGCAAAGAGAAGCCCTTGCGGCAAAACTTAAATACGACCAGGCAGCTCGTGATTTGGAGGATGTGAAGCATGAAATTTCAAAGCTTTACACCGAGCGGGCAAATTTTGTGGACTGTGAGCGCAAATATGAAAGCCTGTATGCTATGAAGAGAGACATGTTGATAAAATCAGATCCGGAGAAAGCTCAAAATTTATTGAATCTTACTGAGCAATTGAATAATTCGAAAAACACATTGAAAGAGATAAAAGAGGCCATTTCTGCCGGCAGAAATGTAATAAGCAGCCTGGAGAACGCAATGAGCAGCCTTGACAGTGCAGGGGGCTGGGGAGTGTGGGATATGCTTGGGGGCGGACTGATTTCCGACCTTGCAAAGCATTCTCATATAGATAATGCCAAATATGAAGCGGAACAAGCTCAGAAACTGCTGCGCCGGTTCAGGTCAGAGCTTGCCGATATAAGAATCAGCGATAATATTCATATTGAAACAGGGGGCTTTGCCAAATTTGCGGATTTTTTCTTTGACGGATTGATTGCAGATTGGTTTATGCAGTCTAAGATTCAGAATTCCCACGAGAGCGTATCTCGGGTCAGAAGTCAGGTGCAAAGCGTATTGAATAAGCTCAGTAGTTTGGAAAGTCAGGAATCTTCAAGAATCAGGAAGGTTGAAGCGGAAATAAAAGAGTTAATAGCTAAGGCATGAATAAAAGGAGTTGTTTGATATGAGAATACGATTATTGACTATAATAGTGATTCTAGCTTTCCTGTCGGTCGGATGCAATCAGACCGCAACAAATATTGAAGACTCAATTATTAACCTCGCATGGGAAATTATCAACAGGGATATTGAAAATTTGGAATCAAATCCGGCAGTCAGAATAATTGACAGCAAACTAAGCCGGCTGGAATTGCTGGAAACCTTCGATGCATTGGCGGAAAATCCAATTCAGGTATATGCCTTGGAATATCGTCTGCTGCCGGAGGATTTGAGCAAGGTAGTTATGGCGGGAGGTATGAGCTATGATGAAGAAGAATGGCTTACAGAAACATCCAGTATGGGCAGCCCGCTGCTGGTTATAACCCATAGAGGCGATGAGGCAGAGCTTATAGGTATTATCTGGACAGGGGAAGTAACCGGAAAAGGCGGAATGGAGAAAGAGATACAAGATTTGCTGGAACGTAATGCTTTGCAGGAAAAAACATCGACGATTGAAAAAGCAATAGTACAATATTATGAGAATACTAGTGAACCAATAATAATTTATGAGCAAATACCCTTTGAGGACGGCACCCTTGTTCTTGCTGAAAAGCTGATGGATGGAGAGCATTATCCCGACCTGCATTTCGTTGACGGCAGCAACAAGGTTACATACCTCACCCGGGGCAGCTACTGTTGGACTCTCAACTATACGCAATTCAAAGGCCATTACATATATTTCGGGCTTGCGGGAGTAGAAACACGTCAATATACAGATAATCCAATTCCTGTTGAAAGGGTGGAGGCTTTATTCTCTGATAAAACAGTCAGTGTGATGCCAGGAGGAAGCATTATCGCACATATCAATCTAATAGACAGGGATAGCCGATTCTTTAAGAACCCCCAGGGGTATATAATGCCTGTCAAAGACAGGGGTGTACCTGAAGATTTTATATTTGCATTCCGAAACGGGGAAAGAAAGTCCATATCAAATATGCATATTGAGCGCAGTATTGATCATATGCCTGACTATCTTAAGTCGAAGAAGGCAGAAATCTATAATTCCTACGCTTTTACATTTACGTCAATGCTGACCCCGGAAGAATGGCAGAAAGGCTATAGGTCAGGCGAGATATGCCTTGAGGGTAAAACCGATCACAGGGGTAACCGCAATGCTCTTCACCTGAGACCGGCAGGGCATATGAGTCTTTTTGACTCATTCATTATACCTCAGGATATAAAGCCCTTATACCTTTCTGATAACTACCCAAGAACAACCGGTTTTTCAACCGGTGAGACAGTCGCAGTGAAGTATCCGGAAGATAGAAAGCTGCTGGACTGCCGCATTCTTAGGTTAACGAGGGAGAAGGTTGAAAAGGAAATCGGACAGGACAGTTTTGAAACAATTGAAGCAAATGAAAAAGGGCAGCTGACACTGCCAAGGGAGACGGGGCACTACCTGTTCCTGCTTCGGACTTTGGAGGATAATGAAATACAAACCTATACGGGTATGTTGATAATCGGATAATCCTTACGGATATGATATTACCCGGATTCAATTGCAGGATGATATGATAAGGGGTAACAGCTGCATAGTAAGCTTAGCCCCCTTTTATTTTGCATGCAGAGCACAAACATTATCCTTTTATATGTTATAATTAAGATACATCATTCCATTTAAGGGGAAATATGTTAATGAAGATGCTTAGAAATCTGTTACGATTTTTATATGGACATGCTATCTTGATACTGACTCTGATGGTAATAGCTGCAAGTGCAGTGCTATTCTGGCTGCAGAAGGAGGATATAAAGACCTATATTTCCAAGCCGGAATATCATTTCTACTTTATAGCGCAGAATTCTGTCGATCCCTTTTGGAATGAAGTAATGCAAGGTGTTCAGGATTCAGCGGAAGATAATAATGTTGTAGTCGAATACAACGCACCTCGTTTCAATAATCCTGAAGAGGAACTGCAATTTATGGATATTGCGATTATATCAAAGGTTGACGGAATAATTACCCATGTAGGAGGCACAGGCTTTACCGATATGATTGATAAAGCTTACGATAATGGAATTCCTGTCATAACTGTAGAAAATGATGACAGTGAAAGCAAAAGATATGCCTTTGCAGGCACAAACAGCTTTGAATTGGGGAGGGAGGCAGCCAGATTATTAATCGAAGCCACTAATGCCGATGCGAAGGTTGCAGTAATCTTAAACGGTGATTTGGAGCAGGAAGCTATAGAGTATAATTTGAAAATGAACGGTTTTATCAGCACACTGAAAGAATATCCCAATATGAAAATAATAAGAACCTATACCTCAAAGATGGGCATATTGAGCGCAGAAGAGATAACTCAGACAATCATTGACAGCGATGAGGGAATCAATGCAATTTTTACCACCGGTTCAGCCGATACCTTGGGCTCAGCCCAGCTGATTGTTGACAGAAGCAAAGTAGGCAAAATAGTTTTGGTGGGATATGGCAATTCAGAGGAAATACTGAGGTACATAGATAAAGAAATAATCTACGGAACTGTTGCCAGTGATCCGTACAAAATGGGATATGAAAGCGTCAGGGCACTTGTTGATGTAAAGAATGGCAAAAGTGTCCCCAGCTTTATTGATGCACAGGTTAAGGTTATCACAAAGAGAAATCTAAGCAGCTACAAAAAGACATACAAACTGAATTGAAAGGGCTGCGGAGAATTGGAATAGACGGTGAGAATATGAACCATGGACTATTAACCTTTATTGGTATAAGAAAAAAATTGATAATGTATTTTCTGCTGACTATATTGCTTTTGGGTGTTATAAGCATTTTTTCCTATTACAATGCAAGAGTGGTTTTGAGGAATACAAACAGCATTATTACCGATTATTCCTACCTGAACAGCCTTAACAACAATGTAAATTCGCTTATGACTGAGCTGGAAAAGTATCTGACGACAGCATCCTCAGAAAGCCTGCTTAACTACTATACTCATTACAATACTTTGCAAGAAACCACAAGAAAGATACCCAGAAATGCAGAGTATAATAATGAACTGCTGCTCTTGAAGGATATCGGAAATATGATCGATGAGCTGCTTATAGAGACGGACAATGCCATACAGGCAAAGCGCGGAAGGATCAGCAGCAAATATATTTCACATTTTCAAAGATCCAATCGTATAAGTGATTATATCAAGCTTTATAATAATAAGGTTCTGGACAGTAAATTAAAATCAGGAACGGAGAAATATGAAAATATCAATAAGACCATGAATTTTATAAGTTATTTTAACTTACTGATAATTATTGCCGCGCTGCTGGCAAACATTTATATTGCGATTGTGTCAACCTATCGGTTGACCAAGCCTATTTCAGAGCTGTCCTATTCCGCAGAGAAAATTGCTGAGGGGGATTTTGACATCGAGCTGAGGCAGACTCATACCGGGGATGAAACGGATATATTGGCGGGAGCCTTTATAAAAATGGTAAACAGTATCAAAGCATACATCAATGAATTAAAAAGCCAGGCAGAGGTGGAGAAGCGCCTTAAGGAGCAGGAAATGCAAAACTTGAAGATGATGAGCCATCTTAAGGAGGCGGAATTGAAATTTCTTCAATCCCAGATTAATCCTCATTTTCTTTTCAATACTTTAAATGCAGCTGCTCAATTGGCTGTAATAGAAGGCGCGGAAAAGTCCTCTGAATTCATTGTAAGCATATCCAACTTATTCAGGTACAATTTAAAGAACATAGATGAGCTGACAACCCTGGAGGATGAAATTCAATATGTGAAATACTATATGCAAATTCTTAAGACAAGGTTTGGCAACAGAATAGACTTTTATACCGATATTGATGAAACGACCTTTGGCATTATGATACCCAGGATAGTAATCCAGCCAATTGTTGAGAATGCTTTTATTCATGGCCTCCAAAACCTTGAGAGGCATGGAGAAATTCATTTAAATGTAAGACGGGAGGGGGACTGCATATTGGTCGAGGTTATTGATAACGGAATTGGAATGGATTCTGCCTGCATTGAAGCAATACTTCGATTTGAACAGGATGGCAATAAGCACAGGAATCGTCTTACGGGTATTGGAATGAGTAATGTGCTTTACAGGCTGCAATTGTTTTTTAACATAGATGATCCAAGGAAGCTGTTATCCATCGAGAGTGAAATAGACCACGGCACAAAGGTTACCTTGAAGCTTCCGATAATGAAAGGTGCAAGAAGGGAGGGTGAGGATACATATGACAAAGCTTCTGATAGCTGATGATGAATACCTTGTTCTGGACTCCTTAAAAATGATTATCCTGAAGAATATGAAGGACATAGAAATTGTAGGAACAGCTTCAACGGGAAGGGAAGCCATTGAAAAGGCTATTGAGCTGAAGCCGGATATTATATTTATGGATATCCACATGCCCGGCATTGACGGCATTGAGGCAATCAGACAGATAAAAGCCGTTAACAGCAGTATTCTGTTTGTAATTATTACGGCTTATGAATTCTTTGATTATGCCAAGGATGCAATTAACCTCGGGGTATCGGAATATATTCTGAAGCCTATAGAAAAGAGCAAAGTGATTGATACATTGAACAACTTGTGCAATACCATCAAACAAAACCGGAGGCTTTTGCTGAAAGAAGCGGAATTAAAGGAAAGGATCAACAGGATTATACCCTTAATTGAAAGTCAGTTTGTTTCCTACCAGCTGTTTACTTCAGGAACAATAAGCGATATTGAATTCTATGAGGAAATTTTCAATATGAATCTAAGGCAGGGTTATGCATTAACGGTTCTTTTGAAAAATTTTGAGGGCAAGCTAAAAGAAGACAACTTGAAATTAAGCTTGGAAAAACAGAATTTTTATGAAAAATTTTCTCTTGAGTTAAAGCGGATATGCCCTTGTCTTATAGGAAATCCTTTATTGGATAGAATCACGGCATTTATACCTGCGGAAAAGGGGACTGACTCTTATGAAATCAGAAACGAATCCATGAAAATTGCCAATCGGATTATTGACAGAATCAAACCAGGCACAGGCATCGAATACATAATAGGTATAGGAAGAAGCTATGAGACTGGAAGCTTTAACAAGTCATGCAATGAGGCTTATATGGCTGCCTCTGTCTCAAATGGTCAGGCTGTTATGCATTACGAGGACATTACACCATCCAACAATATACCTGATACCTATCCCGTACAAAAGGAGGCAATATTTGCAAACAGGATGCTTACGGGGAACCTGCAAGGTGCCAGGGAAGTTTTTGAAGAAATATATCTTTGGTTAATCAGCAACTATTATGAGGACATGGATAAAATAAAGTCCAAGCTTATTGATTTGCTGTTTGTCATAGAGAAAGCCCTGCCATATAAGGCAAGCTCCTTCAGCAAATCAAAGCAATCTTATATTTTCAGCATATTAAAAACCAACAGCAAGGAAGTACTGAAAAGACAGTTTGTGAATATCATCTCCCAGCTGTCAGACGAGATACAGGAGCAAATAAGAAGCGAAAGGGATGGAATAATCCCGAAGGTGCTGGAATACCTTAATAATAATTACTACAAGGAAATAAACCTTGCCGATGCGGCAAGATATGTAAACCTCAGTTATCATTATTTCAGCAAAATATTCAAGGATGAAGCGGGCAAGAACTTTTCCGACTATCTCACCGAGCTGAGAATAGAAAAATCCATGGGATTCCTGAAGGATCATAGAATCAGCATAAAGGAAGTGTGCTTCAAGATAGGGTATAACGACCCTAATTACTACTGCAAAATATTCAAGAAGGTCACGGGAATGACACCCACAGAATATAGGGCAGTAATAAATATAAGAGGTGATGATATTGGCTAAGGAAAACAAAGTAAAAAACTCAATCATTGCGGTGCTTTTTACTATATTCCTTATGCTTATACTCTCAATTGCCAATATATTGAACAAAACGGACAGAGGCTTTTTTCAAAGCAGCAGTGCAAATATTGAAGAAAGGGAAAAGATAAAAATCGGCTTTTCTCTTGGAACTTTAAAGGAAGAGAGGTGGATAAAGGATAGGGACATTTTGATTGCAAAAGCACGGGAACTGGGAGCGGATATCATTGTACAAAATGCAAACAATGATGATCAGGACCAGATGAAGCAGGTTAGATATTTGCTTGAGCAAAACATAGATGTATTGATAATTGTCCCCAACGACCTGTATAAAGCTGCCCACGCAGTGGAACTGGCCAAAAGGCAAGGGATACCGGTTATATCCTATGACAGGCTGGTAATGAACTCAAATGTGGATTTGTATGTCACTTTTGATAATGTCAAGGTTGGAGAATTGATGGCAAAGAGGATTACAGACAGCATGAAAGGGGAAAATCTGCTGATAGTAAACGGCGCCAAAACCGACAACAATACAAAGATGATCAAGCAGGGTTATGACAAGGTATTGGGGCCGTTGGTAGCGGAGGGAAAAATCAAGATTATTGCAGAGGAATGGGCTGCAGATTGGCTGAAGGAATACGCATTCAAGGTTGTAGACGATATGCTGCAGAAAGGGACAAGAATAGATGCCGTAATTTCGGGAAATGACAGCCTTGCAGAGGGGGTAATAGAAGCGCTTTCTGAGCATAGGCTGGCAGGAAAGGTAGCCGTTACAGGACAGGATGCAGATTTGGCAGCATGTCAGAGGATAGTTGAAGGCATGCAGCTGATGACCGTATATAAGCCAATAGAAAAGCTGGCCGAGGCAGCGGTAGAAATGGCAGTCAGACTTGTAAAGAAGGAGCCGCTGAATGTACATGACTATATAAATGATGGTACCTATGAAGTAAAATATTATGTCCTCACCCCAATAGCAGTTGATAAAGAAAATATAGATGAGACAATAATCAGAGATGGATTTCACCTTGAGGATGAGGTTTACAGGTATTAAATATGCCGCCTGCAGGATTTAGCTTGCAGGCGGTATTATTTTACAGCAAAATATTACTGTCATATTAAGGTGTTTTTAAATTGCACCAAATAGTAATGAAATCCGGCAAATGCCTACAGAGACATGATGTATAATTCGTGAAATAATTGAACCGGAAGCTGTAAAATGCAGCTTTCAAAAGCTTGATATTAAAATATTATTAAGGGGGACGAAAAAATGAAAAGACTTATTGCAGTATTAATGGCATTTGCAATGTTATTTGCATTGACGGCATGCGGCTCGGCTCCTGCATCCGGTGAGACCGGGGGAGATTCCAAAACGGTAGATGTCGGTATAGTGCTTCCGACAAAAGATGAACCAAGATGGATTCAAGATGAAACAAGGTTTAGTGAAGCTCTGGGAAGTACTGATTATTCAGTGGAAATTCTGTTTAGCCAGGGTTCTTCGGCAAAGGAAAAAGAGAATGTTGATGCTTTGATTGCAAAAGGAATAAAAGTTCTTATAATTTGTCCTCATGATGGCGATGCTGCAGCATCTGCAGTAGAAGCGGCCAGAAAAGAAGGCATCAAGGTTATATCTTATGACAGGCTGATAACCGGAACAGATGCGGTTGATTATTATGTTACCTTTGACAGCATAGCTGTCGGAGAGGCTCAGGCAAAATACCTGGTCGATCAGGCATCAGGCAGCGGTAATCCATTATACCTGTATGCAGGCGCAGCTTCAGATAATAATGCTTTCTTATTCTTTGAAGGGGCATGGAATGTATTGCAGCCCAAAATAACTGACGGAACATTTGTAATAAAGAACTCAAGCGAAGCAGTCGCCCTGCAGGGGAAAGCCAAGCTCACCAGGGACGAAATGGGTAAGATAATTGGTCAGGTAACCACAAACTGGGATTTCAATGATGCCAAGAACAAAGCTGAAGCTCACCTGACAGCAGCACAGGCAGCTGATAAGGGCAATGTGTTCATATTAGCGCCAAATGATGGTACTGCCCGTGCAATAGCTGATGCATTTGCCGCTGACCCGGCAGTAACCAGCTATAAGGTAACAGGCCAGGATGCTGAAAAAGCTTCTGTTCAATACATTATTGACGGTAAACAGTCAATGACTGTTTTCAAAGACGTTCGTACCCTTGTTAAAGACTCAATAGCAATGGCAGTTACATTATTGGAAGGAAAAGAGCCGCAAACGACAGGCTCATACAATAACGGAAAAATAGACGTAAAAGCGAAGCAAACCGAAGTTATCGTTGTCAAAGCTGATAATGTCAAATCAGCATTGATTGACTCAGGATACTATCCTGCCTCAGATTTTACCAACCTGAAGTAATTATTTGCATAAATAAAAATAGCTGAATAGTGATAGCTCTGTCTATCACTATTCAGCTATATATTGACATACCTATTGTAACCCTGTTATTGATTTATCGAGGAGAGCATATGGCTATGAAGGAATATATTTTGAAAATGAATAATATCACGAAGGTCTTTCCTGGAGTAAAGGCTCTGGACAATGTAAATTTTCAGGTGGAAAAAGGTGAAATCCACTGCCTGGTAGGAGAAAACGGAGCGGGGAAATCAACCTTAATGAAGGTTCTAAGCGGAGTTTACCCCTTTGGAGAATACTCCGGAGATATTATACTAAACGGCAGTGTCAGAAAATTTGCAGGAATCAGCGACAGTGAAAAGGCCGGGATTGCCATTATATATCAAGAATTGGCTTTGGTACCCGAAATGACCGTATACGAGAACATATATTTAGGCCATGAAATAAAAAAAGGAAGATTGATTGACTGGAATGAAACCATTATGCAGGCAGGAGAGGTCTTAAAGAAGGTCAGGCTGAACAATCTGAATCCTGCAACCAAGGTTAAGGACCTGGGGGTTGGCAAGAGGCAGCTGGTTGAGATAGCAAAAGCCTTGAGCAAGAATGTAAAGCTGCTGATATTGGATGAACCTACTGCCGCACTAAACGAGGATGACAGCGAAAACCTGCTGGGGCTTTTAAGAGAGCTTAAGGAGCACGGAGTAACTTCAATAATGATATCCCATAAAATCAAGGAAGTTATTGAAATAGCTGATACTGTTACGGTGCTTCGGGACGGGCGGACCGTAGCTTCAATGTCAGCCCGGGATGGAGGGATTCTTGAAGGGAATATAATAAAGCATATGGTAGGCCGTGAAATTGAAAATATCTATCCCAAAAGAAAAGTGCAGAAGTATGAGGAGAAGACTCTGGAAGTCAGAAACTGGAAGGCCTATGATCCAAAGACAGGGAGAGAAATCCTTAAGAATGTGAGCTTTTTTGTGAGAAAGGGTGAAATTGTCGGTATAGCCGGCCTCATGGGAGCAGGACGTACCGAGCTTGCCCACAGCATTTTTGGAAATCCGGACGAGTATAGAATCAGCGGTGAATTGTATGTTATGGGGCAAAAGAAACACTTAAGAGGCCCCCATGACGCAATAAAAGCCGGTGTTGCATATGTTACCGAAGACAGAAAGGGCAACGGCCTGATACTGATAAGCGATATTAAGACAAACATTACCATTGCCAATCTGAAAGCCCTGGCAAAGCAGGGTATTGTAAATGAGAATGAGGAAGTAAAAACCGCCAATCATTACAAGGATTCATTAGATATAAAAGCTCCCAGTATAGAGCAAAAATTAGAGAACCTGAGCGGCGGCAACCAGCAGAAGGTTTCTCTCGGGAAGTGGCTGTACGTTAAGCCTAAGATACTGATTTTGGATGAGCCTACAAGAGGAATTGATGTAGGCGCAAAGTATGAGATATATACCTTAATGAACCGATTGGTAGAAGACGGTATGAGTATAATAATGATTTCATCTGAATTGCCGGAGATTCTGGGTATGAGTGACAGGATATATGTTGTATCTGACGGGAGAATCACAGGTGAATTGCCCGCAAAAGGAGCGACTCAAGAAAAAATAATGGAAATGGCAACTAACTAGGAGGCTTGGTTATGGGAATTGTTAATGAAGCGAGAGATTTAATAAAGAAGAATATACGCGAATATGGGATGTATATAGCTCTGGTTGTCATCATGCTGACTTTTTCAATGGCAACAGACGGTCTTTTCATGTCTTCAAGGAATATCAGCAACCTGATTAATCAGACCGGGTATATTGCGGTTCTGGCTGTAGGCATGACCCTTGTAATAGTAATCAGGCATATAGATTTATCCGTTGGATATATTGCCGGTTTTCTGGGAGCTATTGCCGCAATATTATTGACAAAATATGCAATGCCTGTCTGGATCACTATTGTAGTTGTATTGGTTTTAGGTGCATTAATTGGAATCATAATTGGCTTTTTGGTTACTAAAATGAGTATACCTTCCTTTGTTGTGACTTTGGCAGGTATGCAGGTATTCAGGGGGGCTTTGCTCAGGGTTACCTCATCTACAGGAACGATAATAGTTCCAAATGCAGGTTTTAATGCTATCGGAAACGGGTATATCCCGAAATTATTCAGTATAAACGGTGTTCACGGGTTAACGCTTGTTTTGGGTGCGGCAGCGATTGTACTTTATATTTGGGCGGAATTCAATAATCGCAATAACAAACTGAAATATGGCTTTGAAGTTTTATCCAATGTGATGTTTACCGTCAAACTGTTGTTTGCTTCCCTGGTAATTGGATACATAACATGGATACTTGCAGGTTATAACGGGTTTTCCTGGACAGTAGTCGTAGTCATAATAGTAGTGCTGGTATATAATTTTATTACTGACAAAACGGTATTGGGCAGACATATATATGCAATAGGGGGAAATCCCGATGCCGCAAAACTAAGCGGTATAAATGTAAATAGAGTATCTATGATTGTATTCAGTTCTATGAGTATGCTGGCAGCTTTGTCAGGGATACTATATACTGCCCGCCTTCAATCTGCAACGACTACAGCAGGGCTCGCCTTTGAGCTGGATGCAATAGCAGCTGCATATGTGGGGGGAGCATCGGCAGCCGGTGGTGTAGGTAAGGTTACAGGCTCAATTATTGGTGCCTTTGTTATGGCATCCCTGACCAACGGCATGAATCTGATGGGTGTTGATATTTCCTATCAGTACATAATCAGAGGTGCGGTATTGGTAGCGGCAGTAATCTTTGACGTAAAAACCAGAAATAAAAAAGCTTAAGATAATTGTATAGAGCAGTAAAATAAGGCAGGCAGTGCCTGCCGCATTTTATTTTTTGCAATTTTCATAATTGTAGGAAGGCATATATGCTGATAGAATATAAACATATAAATAGAATGTTTTGGAGTGATAAGCGTGGTCAAACCAGAATTCCTTCACGTAATTGAAGGAGAAATGATTGAAGAGATAAGAAAGCTCTTCTTGGAATATGCACAATCATTGGATATTGACCTTGATTTTCAGGATTTCGAAACAGAGCTTAAGACACTGCCGGGGAAGTATCAGCCTCCTGACGGGGCTCTGATATTGGCGTTGGTTGAGGGCAAGGAGGCAGGGTGTATTGCACTTCGGAAGATTTCCAAGGATATTTGCGAAATGAAAAGGTTGTACGTACGTGATGAATACCGCGGATTAGGCCTCGGTAAAATGCTTGTCGGCATGATTATTGATGAAGCCGTGAAAAAGAATTATCAATATATGAGGCTTGACACCCTTCCGACCATGAAGAGTGCACAGAGTTTATATTTATCTTTTGGCTTCTATGATATTGAGCCGTATGTGTATAATCCCATCCAAGGCACACGTTTTATGGAATTAAAGCTAAGGTAAGATTGATTGGTGAAATAGAGGAAGATTTATATTTACGGCTCATGTAAAATATGTTTATCGGTTTTGATAGAAAGGAGAAAATCCATGAAAGAATACTTCTTAATATCCGATAACGAGAAATGGCAAGCCGTTGTAAACTGTGATAAGAGCTATGACGGCCTGCTTTTCTACGGAGTAAAGACAACAGGGATTTTCTGCCGCCCGTCTTGCAGGGCAAAGACCCCTGTACGCGGGAATGTGGTTTTTTTTGATAATGCAGTAAATGCAATCGGTGAAGGGTTTCGCCCATGTAAAAAATGCCGGCCTGATGAAGCAGTTTTTGAACCGAACTTGGAACTGGTGAATAAAGCCAAGGATATAATCGAAGCGAATTATGACAAGCCAATAGATATAAGCCGTATTTCAAAACAGCTTGGAGTCAGCACAAATCACTTGATAAGACTTTTTAAGCAGAATAGCGGACTTACTCCTACACATTATATTACTAAATTGAGAATAAGCAAATCAGCCGAACTGCTTGAACAGGAAGATAAAAATATTATCGAGATTGCTTACATGACAGGCTTTAACAGCCTATCCAACTTTTATAAGCACTTTAAAGAGCAGATTGGACAAACCCCGAATGAATACAGAAAAAGCAGAGGTGGTTTATAGTGTATACATATTTTTATGATTATTTGATCGGGAGAATCGGAATAACCGAAAAGGATGGTAAAATAACTAATGTTTATATTACCAACAAAGAATTGCCTCAGGATATGCAGTTATGTGAAACAACATTGCTGAAAGAAGCAGCAAGGCAGCTCAAGAGTTATTTTGCGGGAGAGCTGAAGGAATTTTCCTTGCCTCTTGAACCCTCCGGAACAGACTTTATGAAGCAGGTTTGGACCGCCCTATGCGGAATACCCTATGGCAAGACTGCCACATACGGTGAGATAGCTGAAAAGGTAGGCAGGCCGAAGGCTGCAAGGGCAGTGGGGCTTGCCAATAATCGCAATCCTATTCCTATATTTATTCCATGCCATAGGGTAATAGGTGCAGATGGTTCACTTACAGGTTATGCGGGAGGATTAGACATGAAAAAGAAATTATTGGATTTGGAGAAAGATAAATAATGCATGTATTTGAATATGGGCAAAAGGAAATAGATTATTTGAAAAGAAAGGATAAGAAGCTTGGAGTGGCAATTGACAGGATAGGCATGATAAAACGTGAGGTTACTCCAGATCCTTTTACTGCATTGGTATCAAGTATTGTCAGCCAACAGATTTCCAGCAAGGCGGCGGATACTGTATGGAACAGACTGGAGGGGCTGCTTGGAACAATTACTCCTGAGAGTATTTCAAAAGCAGAAATTTTGGAAATACAAGCCTGCGGTATGTCCGCGAGGAAGGCAGGCTACATTAAAGGTGCCGCGGAGGATGCTTTGTCGGGGCAAGTGGACTTCACTGCCCTTCATACACTATCTGACGAGGAAATAATAATAAAGCTTTCCTCGCTGCACGGAGTAGGCGTCTGGACGGCCGAGATGCTGCTTATATTTTCTCTCTGCCGTCCTGATGTGGTAAGCTTCAAGGATCTGGCGATTTGCAGGGGGATGATGAATCTATACGGCATTAAGGAATTATCCAGGGAGAAGTTTGAAAGATACAGAAAGCGGTATTCCCCCTACGGATCGGTAGCATCCTTATATTTGTGGGCACTTTCCGTAGAATAGGATTTTGTTATATAAGTGCAAAACTTTTATATGAAACATAATAAAAGTTCAGGCACTAATTGAAATATATCCTAGGAGGGGTTATGCTGTGAATTCCATGGGTAATAAAGTAATTAGCATAATCAAAGGCAAAATTCCGGAACCCCCTGAAGCAATTAGCTGCTCGGATTTGACTATATTTAAACCAAGATTTTTTGTAGAGGGTAAAAACCAATTTGATTTCTACCATTTTGTCATGCCTAAAGTTTATGTTCCCGGTTTTTTTACAGATAATAAGGAGAATAATATGCCAAAAGATACTATATTGGCAACCAATCCGGGACAAAAGCTAATGGTCTCGCCAATAAATGCGATATACAATGCTTCCGATGATATAAAATTTTTTTGCTTATTTATTGAGCCAAATAAGATTCGGGAATTATCCAAGGCGGAGTATAATAGGAGTGATTTTTCATTTTTGAACAATGTAACCCATTTGAGCGGCAACCTTATGTCACTTATTTCAAAACTGGAATTTGAATATAAGAATTGTCAGACAGGTCACAAATTCATGTTGGATTGTCTTTCTATGGAGATTACAATTAGCCTTATGAGAGAGCTGAGGAGCAATATGGCATTTATGCCCGAGCTTCGCAAATACTCCGCAAAAAAGGAGATAAACAAGGCAATCGACTTTCTCTGGGAAAGTGCAGATATGGAGTTTTCTCTGGATAAGCTATGTAAGACAGTAAATCTGAGTCCCTATTACTTTGAAAGGCTGTTTAAAGACCATACGGGCAAAACACCCTATGAATATTATATGGATATAAAAATCTGCAGGGCTTTGGAATACCTGAAAACAAAATCCTATTCAATTACGGAAGTATGCTTTATTCTGGGATTTTCCAGCCACAGTCACTTTACCTCAGTTTTCAGAAAAAGGGTCGGAAGAACTCCTTCGGAATTTATCAAATCCATTGAATGATACATATCTGCATGGCAATCATTTTACAATAAAATGGCAATAATGTGATATCAAAACCGAAGTATAATACTATATAATCTCCTTATGAATTTGATAAGGAGTGATTTTGCATGTCAAAAAAATTAAGGATTCTTATGCTGCTTACAATAGTACTCTCCTTTGCATTAGGTACTGTTGCCAATGCCAACGGAGGACTAACCAAGCTGACAGATGTATACTTGAATAATGATATCAGCGTAGTAATAAACGGAACTGTTTTTAATGCCAAGGATCCCCAGGACGGCTCCACATATGTCCCAATGACATATAAAGGGCGCACCTATCTCCCCTTAAGGGCGGTTGCAGAGGCTGTAGGGCTTCCTGTAGATTATGATGCGAACACCAAAACTGCATACTTGGGCACAAAGCCCAATACTGCCAGCGGTCCCGTACAGGAGGTATATATCAATGCCACACCGGAATATGCAGGGTCAGCAGAGCGTTATGTGACAAAAAAGATAGATGCCTCCAAGCTGACCACCTTAACAGGTAAAACCTTCGAGTTTGGTTATTGCGGTGACACAGGCCGCTTTATGAAACCCACATTTTTATGCGATTTCAAATACAAGAGATTAATATTTACCCTTTACAGTGCCTGGGATCAAAAAGAGCTGGCGGCAGGTTATAGCTCGGATACTCCGCTTACAATAGAAATAACTGATGAACACGGAACAGTAATCGAAAATATTAAAGATTTGAAACACGGAACAGAATTGGAGTTTGATATTGACTGTATTGATTATAAAACTCTCGGAGTTTATTGTACCGGCGGTGCAACCATAATCGGAGAGCCTAAGTTTGTAAAGTAAGGCAAATACCAACATGAAAGGGGGTGTCGCAACACCCCCCTCTTCATTCCAACGGCTATACTCCTATTTCATCAAGTATCATAGGCCCCAGCTTGAAAACATCACCTGCGCCCATTGTAAATATCAAGTCACCGGGTTTTGCTTCGTGAGCTATAAGATTGGCTATACCCCTGAAATCTTTTCTGTAAACAGCATTTGCACTATACTTGTTTATACTGTCCACCAGTTCAGAGGGATTAACCAGTCCCGTATCCTTTTCCCTTGCCGCATAAATATCTGTTATTATTACATTGTCTGCATCATAGAAGGCTTCAGAAAACTCCTTGAACAGAGTTCTGGTCCTGGTATAGGTATGGGGTTGGAATACACACCATATCTTCTGATGGGGGAATTGCTTTGCAGCCCGCAATGTGGCTTTGATTTCAGTAGGATGATGCGCATAATCATCAACTATTGTTATATTATTTCGGACGCCCTTTATGTCAAAACGCCTGTAAGTACCTTTAAACTCTTTAAGGCTTTTCTTTACAGTATCCATGGGTATACCTGCATTATAGGCTACTGCTATAGCTGCAAGGGCATTCAGCACATTATGCTCCCCCGGAATATTAAGAGAGAAGGTGCCAAGCTTTTTATCCCTATGCATTACTTCAAAAGAAGGGTGTCCCAGTTTGTCATACTTTATTTTTCTGGCATAAAAATCAGCCTTATTCTTTATACCATAGGTCAGTACCTTACACTCAACATCTTTAGAGACATTCAGTGTGTTCTCATTATCGCTGCAGACAACAAGGGCCCCATTCGCCGGTACCAGCTTTGCAAACTTCTTGAAAGCAGATATGATATGCGCCAAATCTTTATAATAGTCCAAGTGATCCCTTTCTATGTTTAATATAACAGCCACAAAGGGATAGAATTTCAAGAAGCTTTCACAGTATTCGCATGCTTCTGTTACGAAGTATTCGCTTTTGCCTACCCTAACGTTTCCATCAATTGCTTCAATTTCACCGCCGACAAGTACTGTAGGGTCCATGCCTGCATTCTTAATAATAATTGAAATCATTGAAGTGGTTGTTGTTTTTCCATGACAGCCCGCAATTGCAATACCGTAATTGTAGTTTTTCATTATCATGCCAAGGAATGTAGCCCTATCAATAACAGGAATTCCAAGTTCCTTTGCCCTGATTATTTCACAATTGTCCTGCTTTACTGCTGCGGT
>Ga0208695_1000733_pt1 | contig 32771 bp, 19 predicted proteins | sample AD_UKC111_MetaG_FD_184449 | JGI IMG/M metagenome (GOLD analysis project Ga0208695, IMG submission 184449) | Active sludge microbial communities of municipal wastewater-treating anaerobic digesters from Hong Kong - AD_UKC111_MetaG (SPAdes)... | ecosystem: Engineered > Bioreactor > Anaerobic >...
TCCGTCAGCGTATCTTGAATCTGTTGGTAAACAGCATCGATCTCCAGTTGGGTGGCGGTGTCGCTGGCGCCCAGGCTTTTCACCGCTTTCCACAGCGGCAGCAGTTCGGCCGCCTGTTCCGCCGTCACCGCCAGGTCCGTGCCTTCCAGCTTGAGGATGCCCGGCGCCAGTTTATCGGTCAGCGAGAGCGCCGTGCCGTTCCCGGTCGCGGCCTGCGTCGCATCGGTCGCCGCCGCCGTCCCGCCGGAACAGCCCGTAAGCACAAGCACCAACACCAGCAGCAAAATGACAATCGGTGAAATCTTTCCCATAAATATCCATCCTTTATTCCAGAATTTACATTCAAACAAAGATGATTCACCACGGAGACACGGAGAACACGGAGAGAAGAGATCTTGAATTAAAGGAAAAATGCTTTGTCAACGAAAGATTCCGCCCGCAAGAATACAGAAATCCAAATAATTTCCTGTCCGAGTGTGGCGCGAGAAAATCTCTCATCTTTATTTATTTGCCTCTTCTCCGTGAACTCCGTGTCTCCGTGGTGAATCCTCCGTGGTGAATCTTCATTCGTGTCTTAACGCCTCGATCGGATCGAGCTGCGCTGCCTTGCGCGCCGGGAAAAACCCGAAGAACACGCCAATCAGCGCGGCCGAGGTGAACGAAAGCAGCAGCGAGTAGGGCGCGATAACCGTGCGCATACCGCTCAGCGCACCGAACAGCCAACCGCCGCCCACCCCCGCCAGCACCCCGATCAGACCGCCAATCAGGCTGAGCATGAGCGCCTCGGCCAGGAACTGCACCTGAATGTCACCCGGCGTGGCGCCCACCGCCTGGCGCAAGCCGATCTCGCGGGTGCGCTCGGTGACGCTCACCAGCATGATGTTCATGATGCCAATGCCGCCCACGATCAGCGAAACGCCCGCCACCCACCCGAGCAGCGTGCGGAAGGATGCTGTGGTCGATTCTTGCGTCTCGATGATATCCTCCTGCGTGGTGATACTGATGGTAGAAGTCTCCGCCGTCAAATCGTGGCGTTTGTTCAACAGCAGCGTGATCTGCTCGATGACCTTGTCCATGTCCGCATCCGGATCGACCGAAACGATGATCTGGCGCACATTGTCACCCATGAAGCGCGCAAACATGTTCGGCATGAACTTTTTGAACACCAGCGAAATGGGCGTGTAAACCAGTTCGTCGTAATCGGTTCCCGCCGAAAGGCCCTTGGGCGCCAGCACGCCGATGACGGTCAGTTTGGTGGTGTTGACCGTGACCGTCTGTCCGATGGGATCCTCCGAGCCGAAGAGTTCCTTCGCCACATTCGCACCCAGCACCACCACCTTCGAGGTGCGTTCCTGCTCGTTGGCGGTGAAGAAGCGCCCCGTGGCCACGCTCACGTCGCGCACGGTGGGATAATCGGGCGTGGTGCCCACCAGGGTGATCTCTTCCAGACTGGTCGAGCCGAATTTGACCGTCACGCTGGTCTGCTGGTCGACTGTAACACCGGCCACGCCGTTGATCTGCGCCTTGATGGCGTCCATATCGTCATAGACCAGCCCGGTGGAAGCGGATTGCGCGCCCATGCCCGGCCCGCCGCGGCTGAAGCCGGAGGAGATGAACACCAGGTTGGAGCCCAGCCCGTTGATCTGCTCGGCGATGGTCGCCTCGGTGCCGGCGCTGATCGCCACCATCACGATCACCGCTGCCACGCCGATGATCACGCCCAGCATGGTCAGCACCGAACGCAGCTTGTTGGAGAGGAGGCTCTTCCAGGCCACTTTGATCAGTTCTTTGACGTTCATTGCGGCTCTCCCGGAGTGGCAACCTGCGGCTGGCTCATCATCTGCTGCCACTCGCTGCGTTTGGCACGCTCGCCGTTCTTGCGGTCCGAAGCCAGCCTGCCGTCGCGGATCATGATGACGCGCTCGGTGTGGTGGGCGATATCCGGCTCATGCGTCACCATCACAATCGTGCGGCCGCGCTCATGCAGCGCGTGCAGCAGGTCCATGATATCCTCGCTGGACTTGGTATCCAGGTTGCCGGTGGGCTCATCTGCCAGCAGCAGGATGGGATCGTTGATCAGCGCGCGCGCGATGGCCACGCGCTGCTGCTGCCCGCCAGAAAGCTGGCTGGGCAGGTGATGGATGCGGTCTTTCAGTCCCACGGTTTCCAGCGCCGCGCGGGCCACCTCGCGCTGTTCTCTGGGCGTGCGCCGCCCTCCGCGCTGGTACATCATCGGCAGCATCACGTTGTCCAGCGCCGAAAGGCGCGGCAGCAGGTTGTAGGACTGGAAGACAAAGCCCAATTCGCGGCTGCGGATGCCGGCCATTTCAGCGCGGTTGTATTCGCTCACATCCTCGCCGGCCAGGATGTACTGACCGTCGCTGGGGCGGTCCATGCAGGCCAGGATATTGAGCAGCGTGCTTTTGCCCGAGCCGCTCGGCCCCATAATGGCCACAAATTCGCCCGGCAAGATGCGCAGATCGATGCCCGCCAGTGCGGTCACCTGGCTGTCGCCGCTGCCGTACACCTTCTTCAGCCCGACCGTTTCAATGATCGGAACGACTTCAGCCGGCGCGGTCATTTTGTCTCCACCAGGCCGGTCGAAACCGTCTCGCCGCCCTCCAGCCCGCTGAGCACCTGAGCGTAATAATCGTCCCGGATGCCGACGGTCACCACGCGCATCTTGAGTCCGCCCAGGGCATCCACCACGAACACGCTGTAGGTACCGTCGCCCAGGTCGCGCAGCGCGTCCAGCGGCACCAGCACGGCATTCTTGGCCTCGGCAGCAATGATTTCCACCGAAGCGTTCAGTCCCTCGATCAACCGATCCGCGCTCTGCGTATCGCTCAATTCAAGCTGGATCACACCGGTCAACACCTGGTAGCCGCCAGTCGAGATCAGCGAAGGCGTCACCTCAATCACCTGGCCGGTGAAAATATCGTCCGGCAGTGCGTCAAAGACCACGTTCACGCGGTTGCCCACCACTGCCTTGTCCATATCGCTCTCATCAATCGAGAAGTTCACTTTCGGGTGTGAAAGATCGATGAGCGAGATGAAAACGCCGGCGTTGGCCGTCTTCCCGGCCTCACCCGCCACCGAAAGCACCGTACCGTCGAAAGGCGCGATCAGCCTGGCATTGGACAAGTCTTCCTCAGCCCGGTTATAGGCTGCCTGGGCTTCGGCCAGCGTATTTTGGGCCTTTGCCAGCTCAATTGGATCAATGCCGTTGTTCGCCTCCAGGACGGCCAGATTGGCCTGCGCCTTTTTAAGCGCCACCTCGGCCGAAGTCAACGCCGCCTGCGAGTCGACAATCTCCGATTCGTTATATCCCTGGCAATAGACATAATTCGCCAGCGCTTTGGCGGCTTCATCTTTGGCCGGCACAATGCGGTTGAGGTAGTATTCCGAATCCGTGCCGTTCCATTGGTTCTCAATTTCATCCAGTCGCGACTTTAAGAACTCATAGCGCTCCTTATAGGCAGCGGTGGTGTCCGAATCGCAGCGCGCGTAGCCTTCCTTCTTGAGGTGATATTGCGCATCGTTATAGTTTTCCTGTGCCGTGACAACCGCCACCCGCGCCTCGGCCAGTGTCACCGGCGCCTCCAGGGTTAAATCGTCCAACGCCTGCTGCGCCAGCTTGAGGTTTAAATCCGCCGCCGCCAGGCTGGCTTCCAGCGAACTGGTATCAGCCAGCTCGGCCAGCACCTGCCCTTTGGTGACCTTGTCGCCCACGCGCACATTCACTGCCCCCACCTGGCCAGCCACCGGGAAGCTCAAATCAGCCTGCTGCCCGGCCACCAGCGTGCCCGAGCCCGCGGCCGAAAGCGTCAGGTCGCCGGTCCGCACCAGCGCGGTATTGAGTGTGCTGCCGCTGGCCGCCTGAGCCGGGTTGGCCTGCTTCCAAATGAAATAGCCGCCCACCCCGACGGCCACCAAAACGATCGCTGCCACCGGCAGGATCCACTTCTTCAACCGCTTACCAATCTTCGGATTTCCAGCCATACACTCAAACCCCTCCCCAAAAAGTGTTCTCGGCGGCAAACAGACAAAAAAAGACCGCTGTTCCGCATGGATGCAACGATCTTAATGTCGATTTGTGAAGAAATGGTTTAGATGTTGTATAGAAGCGGTAAAAAAAAACGGCTAAGCGGCAATCAATAGCCGCTATCATCCATGCTGAACACCAGCTCGGTGCCGCATTGCGTGCAAACCTTCGCCCGCGCCGGGATCCTGGCCCCGCACGCAAAGCAGGTCTTTTTACGGTTGGCGACCAGGCGGATCAAACCAAACAGCAGCACAGCACCGCCCAAAACCGCCAGTACCGGCCCCAGCCAGTCCAGGCTGCCGCCGCCGGCGTTGAAAACGGCATCCATACCCACCGGGTTGTACCAGATGGCCGTGTTGCCGCTGACCTTTTGGGCGTTCGACGAAATAATGCCACCCGTGTGCAGGCGGAATTCAATGCTGGTTGCGCCGAACATATCCAGCGGCAGACCAGACGTGTATTGACCCAGATCCAACGATTGCGACACCAAATGGAATTGTCCGGGAGCTTCTTCCGTCACCGTGATGGCCCCCTGCGCAAGCTGATTGAGCTGATCCAGCCGGGTACCGTTGAGCACAAAGGACACGGTGACGTCGCCCGAAAGCGACTGGCTGCGCCGCCAATCCATGCGCACGCCCAGCCGGTTGCAGTACGATTCCAGCGACGACATCGCCATGTTGATTGCTGATTCGTCCAGATCGCCAAGCTCGACTCCAAACCCCTCCAGGGTATCACCCAGGTTGTTGAACAGGTCGGGATCATAGGTCGACTTGCTCTCCAGTTTCCAGGCCTGCGTCTTCGTAAATGAGGCGTCCATCGTCTGCGAGCAGGCGGAAAGGAGGAAGGAAAGCGATATGATCGTAATGAGAAAAGGTGTTTTTATCTTTATCATCATTCACTCTGATTGTCATCCGGTTTTTCAACCACATCGTCTATTGGTTCACTTGGCTTCCCTTCATCAGGGAAGACTTTTTCACCGCCTTTTGAACATATAATAAAAATGACCGCTTTCTGATTCTTCATACCCCACCCCCAAAAAATCCTGCAAAATGATTACTTTGCCCCGTTGAAAATCATGCCCATCCAAAAACTCAGCAGGCACAGCCCCAGCAACGGGAGGAGCAAACCGCTCCAGGCCAGGCCCTCGGTGAACAGCATCACGCCCAGCGCCGTCAGTCCTACGAGCATCAGCCCAGCCAACAGGCCTTTTGCCCCGCCGCAGCAGGACGATACGCTCCAGATCAATGCCAGCAGCAGGCTGCTGAACAACATACCGGCCAACCCGATCGCCAGCGTCGGCAGACTGAACAGCCACAGCGGCACTGCGAAGATCAGCATTTGCCCCAGGCACAGTCCCAGTCCGTAAAGCAGCCTGCGCACCACTGCGGGCAGCGGCGGCCGAAGAGCCTGAGGATCCTTCTCCTGGATGCACTTCAACATACCGGCCGGGTCGTCTGGGATGCAAAACACTTCCCAGTCCTCAATGCGCTGTCCGTCATGCCAGCGCATGGCAGCCGCCATCGAAATCGGCACCAAAAGCTGCGCACCCGGCAGCAAGGCCTGCTGCCGCAGAGCAGCGATCACCTTGTCTTCGCGCGCATGGCCAAACGCAGCCGAAGCAGCCGGCATCAACCCACCCGAGTCCAGGGCCAGCACGTTCAATTCGATTTGATGGGCCAGCAGGTACCTGACCAGGGGGGCGTGATTGCTGACAACGATCACATCGCCGCTGCTCGAATCACCAGAGAGCTGCGCCGGAGCCGGCAACGACCAAAGCAGCCCGGCCAGCCGCGCCAGCAGCGGGTAGGCCGGAGGCGCGGACTTAACGGTTATTGGCAAGGTCATATTTCACCTCTCCCTGCAGGCAGCTCACCACCAGCCAGCGCGCCAAAGCATCGTTGGGTATTACAAGGATCCGCTCCACCATCTCGCGGGTTCCGCCCTCGGTGCGAACGAAAATCGGGGCGACCGCCAGCGTATAGACGGGACGGCCCTGCTCATCCTGCAACAGGATTGTACAATCTCCGCCCTGCGTCACCGTCAGCCGACCTTCGGCCAGCGGTTCAACGCTCACTACTTCGGGGGCTGCGCTGCGGAAAAAGCGCAGCTTGACCAAAAGCATATCCAGCCGGGTTTCAAAGGGCTGCGGGGTGGCGGCGGGGGGTTCGACCGCGGTTTGAGCCAGCACAGCGACGCCTTCCAGCAGGTAGCCGGATAACAGCGCAACGATCACACTGAGCAAAATTTGCACCTGCAGCGCAAAACGGATTTTCATTGCGTCCCCTCCGCCTGAGAAAGTAACGCAAACACCCTCAGCAAATGCGCCAGCGATTCCCGGTTGAAGCTGTAGCCTGTTCCCGGACCGGCACTCGCCATGATGGAACTGTCGCCGTTTTGCGCCGGTTCGCCCTCGCATTCACCCACCTGATTGGTGTTTCGGGGACAGGATTGCGGGTACGGATTGGGGCAGCCCTGCGGGAAAGCTGCGTTCTGCTCCACCCAAAACGAATAGTTATATTCGTCGCACAGGCCGTAGGTGTGCCCCAGTTCATGCGCCGCGATGGAAATGCCGCCGTTTTCGATGATCACCCCCAGCGTATCGGGGCCATACGTCCAGCCGGCCACCCAGCGGTCGCCGTCCGGTGCCAGGTCACCGTCCGTCAGGCCAATATACCGGTCTGCGGGCTGATTCTGCAATCCAAACTGGATCACATCGTCCAACACGGTGTCCATGCCCAGGTTTTGACCTTCCATCCCTGCTTCCAAATACACGACCTGCACGTCAAAATAACGACCTATCCCGGATTTTTCGATGAAAAAATCAGTCTGCGCCTGTGCTTCGCGCTCAAAGGAGGCGCGCGAGCCTTCCCAATTGACCGCGACCACAGCCAGGATATATTGCGGCAATGCCGGCGGTGTGGTTGTGGGCGCAACCGCAGTGGCTGGCACAGGCGTTTGCTGCGCGGGTTGCGTAGTGGCAACCACCGGCAAGGTGGCAGTGGCGGCCACCGGCGGAACGCTGGCGCCCTGGGGTGGCTCTTTCAACAACCTGGCCAATGCAAAAGCCGCCATCAGCAAAACCGCCAGCACAATCAATCCATAATCGCATATGAAACATACTGCGCCCTCCAATGGTCTCCGGTGCATACAGATCAACGGCCAACGATGGCCACCTCCTGGCTTTCTCCCACCTGTGTGAGGGTGCCGCGGAATTCCTGCCGTTTCCCATCAATCTTGATAATCACGTTGAAATCTGTTTCGGCTTCCAATTGGCATTGGGCATAATACACCACGTACACGCGGTAGCTGCCGGTGGGTGCTCCATCCTGGGGCCAGAAGATATTTTCCACCGGCCGAGTGGATAAAGGTTCGCCACATCCTGCATTGCTGTCCACATCCAACTGGCCACCATCAAAGCTGGTTGGAGAGGAATAATACAAATGCTCTCTGTTGGGCGAAACAACATGCAAATCAATATCATTCACGTTATTCCAACGCAAAGTCATTTGCACGTCGCCAGTTCCCAGCCTGGGTTCTGACGGATTGAAATGATTCCAGGCCAGCAAGCCCGATACCAGCAAGGCTATTGCGAGAAGAATGGCCCACCAGTAATCGCAAACGATACAAACGGGTTGTTCCCAGAAACGTTTATCCATCAGCCAGGCGAAAAAAGCAGCTAGAGGCCCAACAATGGCAACCACATTTCGCGCGTTAAAATTGCAGCCACAATCAAGGCGATGATCAGCAGGACCAACCACCACCAATCCGCCAAAAAGCTCGCAATTCCTTCCCACCATTTCTTTTCCATTGAGTTCTCTCCTGAGATGTTTGATGAGGTCGATTGATTATCAGGACAAATCCTCGTCCTGCATAAAACGATATTTCTTAACCACCCGGCTGGCCGACCAGCCGCCCAGCGCCAGGGCCAGCATGCCCGAAATGCCCATGTTGCATGCCAGCGAAAGTGGATCCGCGATCACCGGGCTACCGCTTGCGTCCATCACGAACCAGCGGATGATCATGAAGACCCAACTGATGACGCAGATGATCAGGGCCGCGCCCATGCCTTCGCTCTGAACGCCTGCCAGCGGCTCTTCCACATTTTCCACCTGGAAGCGGTATTGCGCGTTGGCCGCGGCGCGCGCAAAGCCAATATAGAACAATCCCTGGATGAACATCATGATCCAGTCGCCGACCGCGCCCATCGGGTTGAAGCCGCCAATGGGTTGCGTGGCAGTGGACGTAAAAAAGAGCGTTGAAATCAGGTGCAGCAACACCAAAGCCACACCACCTGCCGGGCCATACCGGAAACTGGCATGATAGCTTCTCATGCTTCCTCCTGCCGGTCGCACATTCGGGCGTAATGCGCCAGCCATTCGCCGGGGGTATCCGGGTGGGCCGGGGCGTAGCGCAGCTTCTTTTCCAGTTCGGCGTCATAGCGGCCGTAGAGCAGGCCGTCGACAGCCGCTTCGAGGTCGTAGTGCAGGCGGTAAAAGACGACCGAATGTGCCTGCGTGTCCAGGATGGCATAGCTGGCGCGCCAATCCAGGTCGCGTGGCGAGCCCACCGAGCCGGGGTTGATCAACCACAGCCGGTCCGGCGAGAGGTGGTAGCGCGTGAACGGCTCCACCTTGATGCGCTCAATCGCCCACTGTTCGCCTTCGCGCCGCGCCGCCAGCAGGGTGGGCACATGGGTGTGACCGTACAGCAACACGCCCGGCAGTCTTAGCTCGTTGCAGTTCCGCTCGAGCTGGTCAAATTCGCTCACCAGCACTACATCCGACGTCCAGCCATAGCTGTAACGGTTCAGACCAGTGGGATCTTTCAGCCCCGCATGAGTCAGGAAATAGGCCGTGCTGTCCTCTGAATGCTGGAGGATGGTCATCTTTTCACGGGTGAAAAATTCCTGCATGAAGGCCTGGCTGTCGGGCTGCTGGCTGAGTTCTCTGTATTGCCGCGCCATGGTGCGGATGCACAGCGGATCCACCCGGCTGATCGTCTCATCATCGGCAAGCCCCATCATCACTGCCTCATGGTTGCCCAGCACCCAATCGTCCGGCGCCACATGTTTGCGCACCCACGCCATCACCTCGCCCGGAAAGGCGCCGCGGTCGACGATATCGCCCATGAACCACACCCGTTCGGCCTCGCGCGGCGCGCTGGAAAAATGCGCTTCAACGGCTTGCAACGCAGGCAGATTCGCGTGCAAATCACTCAACAGGGCAATGCGCATCAGTTCCCCCCAAGCAATCTTTGGATCCAGGATCTCGGTTTTGCATGCGTTTCCCACCAATTCTTATTGATCAAATATGTTTTGGCTTCCTCGCGATTGGCGGGGCCAATCTGGCGCGCTTGCTGCAGCCGGGTTTCAAAACCGCTCATGTCTCTGGATCTTTGGAATTTCACAAAATCGCCGGGCAGGGGATACGCGTCGCGGACTTTGATCTGCGCGTAAACATCTTGCAGCCTGGCCAGACAGTCCGCGCGCATCTCGCGTGCTTTCCCACGCAAGTCAAGCACTTTATTGTAAATTTCGGCGGCTTTTTTCGAAAGCACCGGATAGCTTTCCAGTTCCTGCAGCAATTCGGCTGCCAACGTCTCCGGCAGATCGGCTTGCACCTTGCCGTTCTTGCGGTTGGGTTCACAGACTTCGACGGCCGTTTTCGCAGCCGCATCGATTCTTTTCAATGCGCCTTGAAGCTCCTCAAACCGCGCCGGGCCGCCTTCCAACAGCAGCCAGACGATGCCCACATGCTTCAGTGCAGCAACCCAGGCCCACATCCGGTAAGTTAGCGGAAGATTGTCGCCCAGGACAAACTCGGCTTGATAGGATTCTCCCGCCGGGTTGATCACCTCAAGGGTTTTGCTCTCCCCTTGCAGCGCTAGAAGGCCCGGCAGCCAGGTTCTGGCATTGGGCGGCAGCGTTTCGCAAGCAGCAGCCGTATCCACGACCCCCTGCGCGTTCAGCCAGGGCAGTTCAACGTCAAACTGGTCCGCCAGGTTCTTGGCAGCCGAAGCCTGCTCAAGGTAAGGTTTAAGCAACTCAACCCAACGGTTCCAAATGGACCAGTTTTCTTCGCGATTCAACGCATCCTGGCGTACATTCTCCCAACCATCGGCGGTGGCATTGTCAAACGTGTGCACAGACAGGCGCGGCGAAACCCAATCATACAATTGGCGGTAGAGCGTTTCGTTCAGCATGCGCAGGTCAGAAGCATCCTCCATCGAGCGTAAATCGCGCAACTCGACGATTTTTTCAGCCACGGCTTGGAATTTCTCCTGCCGGTACTCCAGGCGGATATCCGCGATGCCATTGTTGAGATGCTCGGCCGCACGCTTGACATCGGCCAATTTGAGGATAAATGCCTTCACCTCGCCCACCTGGTGCAACTGCATCCCCTCCAGGTTGCGCTGAATCTGGTCCAGCTTCGCAAAATCGTTCGTTGCCAGCGCCTTGGTCCAGATGGTGGAATTGCGCCCGTCCTCCAAAACCGCATCCTGCCAGGAGTTCACCTTGCCTTGCTCGTCCTCATCCAGTTTGAGTAATCGCTCCAGATTGCTCACGATGGTTGAGAGCCTGGCAATCCGCTCCTCCAGCAGTGCGTCTTTACTGTAGCCCCGCACGATCTGCAGCTTGGAATAGGCGTCGCGGGCCTTATCATAAAGCGGTTGGGCCGCCTCGTCGACGAAATCGAAATTGTCCGGGTTTGGATCCAGCTTGCGCGCTTCGCGTACCAGGTACTTCACCAGGTTTTCCAGCGTACCTTTTTTGAGCGCCGCCAGTTTCTTGCGGGAATTCTTCTGGCCTGCCGGGATGCCCTTGAGATCTTCCAACTGCTCCAGGTCCACCATCGCCAGCAGGGCATCCAGGTTGCCCTCGGCGGTGTTTTTAGCAATTTCATCATTGATGGTTTGCAGCAGGCGCGCCTCTTCGCCGCGGTAGAGAGCGTTGAAGCGCTCCTCCAGCCGCCTGGAACGGTTGCCGTTTCCGGCATCCAGGGCCTTTTTGAGCGCCTCCAGCGCGCCGCGCACCAGCTTACGGCGGGCAATTTCTTTCACGCCGCCTGCTTTGGCCTGCCTTTCCAATTCATCGGCCTGCCCCAGCGCAGCGTGGATGATCGCTTCGCGCTTGAGGTGCGCAACCTGCTCCTCCACTTGCTGCCTGACGCCGGCATCCTGGCTGCGGATAGTCTTCAGCACTTCCTGCGCCTTGGCAAAGTCCTTCAGGCGTTCGTACACGCGTGCAAGGCCAAATTTGATCTCGACGGATTCAATCAACTCAGGCCGCTGCTGGGCAGCCTGCAGCACTGTCAGCGCTTTGTCCGGTTCGCCCTGGTCGAGGTGCCCGTTCATGCGCAGCAAAGCCTGCTGGATGTAGGCGCGCTTGAGGCCCTCCTGCACCGCCGGGGTGAGCGGGTAGATCAGATCCAGCTCTTCCCACATCTCCACGGCTTTGTCCCAGGCACCAGCGCTGCCGATGGCGGCCGCCTCGGCCATGCCGTGCTTGAGTTCGATCCAACGAGCAGCAGCGCGCTCTTCTTCCGTTTGCAGCAGCAAAGCTTCACGCAGCGCGCGCGCCTGGTCGGCACGGACGCGCAGCGCCTGCGGATCGGGCTCGACCTGGCTGCCCTGGTGATGGCTGGAGAATTCCATCAGGCCTTTCAGGAACTCGGCACGCATCTGTTCGGCCAACACGGCGGCGCGCTCGCGCGCCGGCGCGGTGAGCAGCGAGAGCTGGTAGGCCGGCCAGGCCGGCGGAATGTGCTCACCATCCAGCGGTTTGCCGCCCAGGTGGCGGAACTTGCGCAGCGCGCCGGCCTGTTCGGTGACGCCTTTCTTGCGCGCATCCCGTTCAGCCTGATCGTAGAAGGGCTGCAGCGCCGGAGTAGCTTCCACCGCCAGGCGGATCTTTTCCAGCGCGGCCTGCAGGCGCTCGCGCAGCGCCGGCCGCCGGTTCACCAGCGCATCCAGCAGTTTTTTGGCCTTCGCCACCTGATCCTCATGCAGCAGCCGGGCGGCCTCATGGATATCCAGTTCGTCCGAGGCCAGGGTGTGCAGGTTATAAGCTTCGTCGCCGGGCAAGCCTTCGGTCAGGTCGCGCACCTCTTCCCAGTCCTGCTCCAGTTCGGCCTTGCGGGCCAGTTCCAGTTTTTCTGCAGCGCTTTTGCTGGCATTCAGTTTCTTATTCAGCGCGCGCAGGTCCTGGCGAGTGTATTGCTTGTAGCGCTCGTCGCTGCTGTATTCCTCGTCTTCCAGCAGACCTTCGAGCAACTCCAATGCCTCATTGATCCTGCCATCCGCCTCGAGCGCTTTGACCTTTTCATAGCGGACGTTGAATTCCTTGAACTTGTATTCGTCCGCCGTGATCTCGGCTGCCAGGGCCGTGCCAGACTGGCTTTGGGCTTTCAACTCCTCCGGCTGGTCCTTGCCCGGCCAGGAGGCGATCAGCCCCTGTGCTTCGCTCAAAGACTGTCTGGCCGCTGCGAAATTGAAGTGGTCCTTTTCCCAGGCAGCATTGTTGCTTTTTTCTTTGATGCGCGCCAGCAGGTAATCCAGGGCCTGCTGCCAGCCCCGGGCGAGCCTCTGATCCAACCCCGAAAGGTGCGGAAAGTCGTCGCGGGCATCCAGCAACAGACGGTAACCTTCCACGGGGTTGGCCGCCATCCCGGCGTCAGCCACTTTCTGCTGTGCCTGGCGCTTTTGTCCCAAAATTCGGTCGATTTTTTTTCTGTCGGCTTCCAGTTCACCTGCCACTTTTTCATGAAGTGGTTGCGGCTTGTTTACATCGCCACCAATAAATAATCGTTGAAGTAGAATGGTTTGAGCAATCTCAGGTTGTTCTGGATACTGTTCTAACCACTTTTCTACTTTGCTATGGGTATTGGATATAAAATCGCGCGAAAGGTCTTCCCATAAATAATTGGCATCTTTTAGAGCCTCCTCAATTGGAATAAGACCTTTGATAGGATCGAGGAATGTTTCCTGCTTTTCTTCATAAAAGAGATGTTCGATATTTTCTATAGACTTTTTCGCATCGGTAATGGTTCCAAGTGAAACTATCGTCGTGCTTGTTTGTTGCATACGGGTACGCATTTCATCAAATGCTTTGCGCGCCTCCTGCATCTTATTTACAAGATCAAGATCAAGTTTCCCTTCGCTATTTAAAGCTTCTGCTTTCCGAACAGCTTGTTCCAAACGACCTATATCCGTCCGAACAGCCAATTCTATTGCTAAAATACGCTTTTCCTCTTCATCTGCTTTTCGATCTGACTGAAGGTTCAATTCCGCCAGAGCATTTGTTGACTCTTCGCTGTGGAGTAAATAATTCGCAGCAGTAAACGCTTTACCCGCCTCGATTAGGTCATTTGCTCTGCGTGCGGTGCGGCCTTTCTCCATCCAGCCGGTGTAACGCCGGTCGCGCTCTTCCTCCACTTCGCGCTTCAGGCCGGAGAGCTGAAATCGCGCAGCAGATGAAAGTTCGGGAAGCTTCACCAGGTTTTCACATAACGTCAGCGCATCAGTTAACTCTTTATCACTGCCGGACTTCAACTTGTCGATCCGACGGATCTCTTCCTGGAAACGCTCGCCGGAGCGCCCGGAGTAGGCTGCTTCTGCCTTTAATTCTTCGTCGCTCGGCATGGCCAGTGGTGGCTCTTCCATCGGCGGCTCGGCGGGGGCCGCGTAGGCGGGTTGCGGGGTAGGTTCCGCCTCAGGCTGCGACTCTGCAACCGCCACTTCAACCTCGCCAGTCGCTTCGGGCTCCTGCAGCTCCAAAGATGTGAAATTCAGGTCTTCAGGCTCAACCTCATCCGCGGCTGCTTCTGGTTCAGCGGCAGCTTCCATAACACTGGCTGCTTCTTCAACCACCTCTGTCTGCGCGAATTGCTCTTCCGCCGGTTCTTCCTCTGCAACGGCAACGCTGGCCTTTTCATCAACAGCTTCTTCTGTCTCAACCTCCACCCGGTCGGACTTTTCTTCAGCAGCCGGGATATTTGCAGCCTGCCCGGTGAATTCATTCGCCGAATCGATCATCAGATCGCCGGGGGTTTCATCTTGTTCTTCAACCTGGACTGCTGGGACACTCTCCGCAGCAACATCCCCAGAAACAGTCTGCCAATCCGACCGCGGTGTAGCCCACAGTTCGGCCGGAGGCGCTGCTGGCGCAACTTCCGGTTCGTCATCCGCCGCTTCTACGGCCGGTTTAGCCGGGGCCGCGCTTTCCCGGAGCGGTTGCATTGATTCTTTTGGTTGAACAGGGGATTGCGCAGCCAACCGAATTTCGCGCTGCTCCTGTGCCAGCGCCGACCGACGGAAGTCTTCCGGCCGGATCCAGCGCGACAGGTTCGGCGGCGTGGCGCGGTTACCCGCCAGGTACGCCTTCAATTGCTGAATGTCCGCATTCAGCAGGCGCACCTTGACCGTGTCGTTCCATTGGCGGTATTTCTTCAGTTTTTCTTCCAGTTTGGTCAGAATCAATTGATAATTGATATCGTCAGCCATTACAAACCCCTGTCACGTATTATTTTTCGGTCAATCACTTCAATCCGCCTTACGCAAAACAATCAGGTCCGCAGCGGCTTCGCCACCGGCACCCTTGGCAAACAGCATCTGCACCGCCAGGCTGGCATCGCCCTCGGCCACCGTCCACATGCCCAGCGACACCCACTGACCTTCGTTGTTCTGGGTGATCTGCCCGTTGGTGGGGCTTTCGCCAGCCGATTCCTTGCCGTTGACCAGCAGCGAATAGGTCACCGGTGCGCTGGCATGTTCGGATGGAATCCAGGCCATCACTTCGTACTTCCCTGCCGGCAGCAAGCCGGGGAAGGCCCAGGTGACGCGCACGTCACTGGCCCAATCGGCCACCGGCTGGTGCAGGCTGCCGCCCAGCGCTGAGATAGAGGTGGTTGTCACCCAATCGGCTGTGGTGGATTTGAAACTCCCACCCACCGAGATTTCGTACAAAGCGTTGGCGTCATCCGCCAAACCCACCACCGGCCGCCCTTCCGACTGGATCGCGGCGAGGATGGCCCGATCAGGTTCGGCCAGCTGGATTAGCATGGCGCGGTCTACACCAAAGATCCAATCCTGCCCTTCGCCGTTCTGGCGTGCTTCCACTTCCAGTTGCGCGCCCGCCGGGATGGGGTAGATCCCAACCAGCAGCCAGGCCGGTGCCTTCTGCGGCGCGGCGCTCTGGCTGGAATTCATCACCACCTGCCCGCTGCCAATCGCCGGCGCAACGGCCTCGCCGTTGGCCAACAGGCTCACTTCCACCAGACCCGAGCTCTGTGCTTGGGGGTCCGACAGGTACAGTGCAAACCAGCCTTCCTGGCTCATGGGCTGATCGAGCAGCCAGCTGGCCGAAGCATTGACACCAGGCAGCGCTTTGAATTCACTTTTGGTTGTGTCGATGTTGTCAGTCCAACCTTCGGCCGGGTTCAACTCCGCGCTGGCAGCGTCCAGCAGCCACACGCCCGCCGGCTTCAATGGCAGCGCCGGATCGAAGGTTGTGCCAGCATAAGGCGGGATGAAGAAGCGCGAAGCAGGATAAACCTGCGGGCTGGGCGTCGGTTCGGGAGTGGGTGGTTCATCAATCGGGATCTCAGTTGGCCCTTCGGTGGGCGGCGTTGGCGTCTGCGCCAGCAGCAGGGCCTGCGCGTCGACGGTTTGCTGCAACCGGCCGATCACTTGCGCGTCGATGGTAGCCTGCGACTGGCTGGTCTGAAGGAGCGAACGGGCCTCCAGCACGCCCGGCACAATCACCAGGTAGTATGCCAGCACGGCCAGCACCCCCAGTCCCACCAGCGCGCCCGCGGCAATCAGCAAAACCCGCCGCAGCGAGGCACGCTGTTTTTCCTCGCGCACCACCTGCTCATAGCGTTCTGGCGTCAATTTGGCCAGGTTGGCGTGCTCAGGATAGGTTTCAAGCAGTGATTCCACTTCTGCCACACCTTTTTTGGCAGCATGGTAAAGCAGGCGCAGAAATTCTTTTTGATCGATTTGCTCGGGAGATGAATTCATCGAATACCTCATTGCTAGGGCAGTTTTTTCAATAAACCGTTGACGGCGAGCCACTGCTTGGAAAGCAAAGCCATACGCGGGTTTTCGGGGTGGGCAGCCAGGGACTGAACTTCAACCCGAATATTGTCCAGCACGCTCGAAAGGTACCTGCGGGCCGCACAGTTCTTCCAGTAAACGGCAGGTAACTCGCTGTTCAGATATCCGGCAATGCTCTCGACCAGAGCCCGTTCGTATTTACCGGCCTGCAGGCCGGCGGCATGCTCTTGCTGCCAGGCCGCGAATGCGGCTGCGCGGGCGATGCCGGCCTTGAGGCCTTTCAATTGATCTGAACTGCCGTAAGTTTCGGCCAGACGGTCGGCTGCGGCAGCTGCAGCTTCGTAGTTACCCTCCCTGAAGAGGTGATTGGCCGCTTCAAATTCGCCGCGGATGGCCTGAATACGGGATGCGGCGTGTTCACCCAGCGCGGCCCAATCTGCTTCGCCGCGCTGGTCGAGTATTTTGCTGGCCTGTGCCAGTATTTCTTTTACGGCCTCATTCTGATCATCATAACGTTGCAGATAACCGTGTGCACTCATGAATGCCGCCTGCGCCAGTTTGAGATGTCCATCCTCAATTGCTGCTTTTGTTTCTTCAGGAAGCCATTCCGGCATGGCCTGTTTGTACTGATATGCCTCCTGGGCAGTTTGCCAGCGTTTCTTTACGACCTCCAGAGCATCACGTCGTTCCTGCTCGTGCGTTTCTTTAACCCCCTGCTCGGTGGTTTCCACGGCGTCAATCTTCTCGCCGGCGGTGGCGCGCAGCGCGGTCACTTCGTCAACCCGGTAGGCAATGGGCGTCCCAATGCGGGCAGCGTCCTCCAGAAGGCTGGCAGCCTGCTGGTAAGCATCTTTTCGTTTGCCCAGAAAGCGCATAATTTCCGGCAGACTGGTATTTTTTGATAGCTCGGCAGCATTGTCATGATCGGTTATGGACACCAACTGGGTAGCGATCGTCACCAGTTCATCCACCGCCTTGCGCAGCGGGGCTTTGCCCTTTTCGGTTAGCTCACCTGCAACTTGATCGATGCGTTCTAGCCATGCCTGATTGTTCCCGGGTAGAGCAGCCACGGCATCCTTCAACAATGCCAGTTTGGCCGGCTGGTGAGCCTCTTTGAGGACGGTTTCCGTCTTTTCAATCAGCCTGCGCAGCACCGTCACGACGGTTGCGTTTTCCGGGTAGCTGCGCAGCATTTCGCTGGCCTGCTGGCAAAACAGCTCGGTCTCGCCCAGCGACTGGTGCCAGGCAGCCTTGGTAAGGCCTTGCACCTGCGCTTTGCGCGCAACCACGCCGTCGTCATATCCCGGCCGCTGCAGGGCAAAATCAATCAACCGCCCGGCATCCACAAAGCGCATCTCATTGACCGCGCTGTCTGCGGCCGCAATAAGCTCTGCCTGCAGCCGTGGATTGCGCGGATCCTTCTCACGCACCTCTTCAAAAATCACCAGAGCGCCCGGATAATCGTGCTGGTTCACCTTTTCCACTGCCTGCGGGAGCAGGCGTTCGGCCTCACCCAGCGTCGCTTCCAGGTGCTGCATATCCACCATGCGCACGGTCAGATCGCCCAGCTCCTGCACAGTTACGTCTTCAGGATTGGGCAGGCGGGCCAGTTGCATTTGCGCTTGTTCATAAGCATTCGCCGCAGCCTGATACTGGCCGGACTTCTCGGCCTTCTGGGCGGCTTGAAAAGCTTCGTACAATTCACAATCCGCTTCCAGCGCCTGAATCCAGTTCGAGGCGCGCACGTTTTCGGGCAGAAGTTTAAATTCCTGCCGGGCTTCCACCAGCTCGCCGCGGTTCATGCGCTCCAGCGCGCGGTTGATGCTGGGAGAAACCGGCGCGTACACGTCGGTGCGCAAATCCGCCGCCGCCGAAGCAACGTAAAACCAGCGCCGCAATGCCGCGGGCTCGTCGCTGTAATACATGCCTTTTTTGAAATGTTCTACGGCCTTCGGGTACGAGCCGCCATCCAGAAACTTCCGTCCAGTCTTCAGAAAGTCTTCAATCGAAAGCAGTTCATCCGCCTGGCGAATGGCACGCTGAACTGCCTCATCCAGGATGTCGTTGCGCGATTCGATCACACCCAGCATCGCGCGTGCCTGGTAGGCAAACGGCGGTTCCTCGACATCTTCCTCTTCGCCAGATTGCTGGATTTCCTGACGATAATCCTTGGCCTGGTCAATTTTTTGCAGCGCCTGGGTAAGCAATTCCTCATCATTCATCGCCCAGTACGCTGTCATATTATTCAGCTCGCCGAACACTTCGGCGGCCTCGGTGTAGCGCTGTTCTTCTTTCCAGTGCAGCAGGCGCCGAACAATGCGACGGGTACCCCAGCTCATCGGATATTGCTTGAGCAGCGGCTCGACGGCCTCTTTCAATCCTTCCACTGAATATGCCAGGCCATATCCGGTCAGCATGCGGAAGAAAATGATCCCGGCGCGCATCAGGTCCAGGCGCGAATTGCCGAAGTACCGCGCGGTGGGCTTGAGGTCAGAGAGCGTCCCCAGGTCCATCACGCGCACGCGACCCCGGCCGTCAGCTTCCTGCCACCACAGGTTCTCAAACTTCATATCCATCAGGGTTTTCTTCAAACGGGTATGCAGAATGTCCAGGATGAAGAAAAAGTCGCGCATCGCCGAAACAGCATCTTTTTCCGACAATTTGCCATAGCGGTCGATCAGGTCGGGAATTTCCTTGCCGGTGATATATTCCATCACGATATAGGGTACCTGGTCTTCCGGGTTATCGCTCGCAGCGTAAGTCTTGGATCCGTAATAATGGGGCGAGACGTGCAGTTCAATGCCCAGCCGCGGCGGCTCGCCTTCATCCAGTTCAAAGTCCTTGGCCGCTTCCGGTTCCAGACGGGTCAAGTCCCACAGGGTGCGATCTTCCTGCCGGAACGCATCGCGGTCCATGTAAGGCTTGAAGGCTTTAACCGCCACCTTCTCGCCCAGCTCAGGTGAATCGTCGGCACGCAAAAGGATTTTGCCTTCATAAACTACACTGGTGTAGCCCTCGCCGATGCGTTTTACAATCTGCAGCCAACGTTCGCCAAACGGAATAGTTTTTCCTACCGGCAAAAGGTTGTGTTCATCAAGAGCTGGCATTGGCATCCTCCCGGTTACATCAAAGGTTCAGCAAATCGGTCTAGCGGTTCGCTCAATTGGTTGAACTCGAATTCCATCAGGTCGGCAAAACAACTGGCCAGCGCGTAGGCCTTATCTGTTTGACGTAATTGCACCAGATAATCTTTCAAGCTGACAAGCCTTTTTTTGGTTTCTGCCGATCGGACCAAAGTCTCACATTTTTTCAGCATCGCATTGAAAAATTCAATGCGGTTATTCGCCAAGAATGGGTTTCGCGGAGTGTTGATCTCCGGCGGCACCCCCAACGGATTGGCGGGGAAAATCAGTGTAAATTTTTGATAAGATTCCCACAATCCCATTGCAGAATTAGCCGAAGCCAGATCAAACGCCGGAAAACGTCCAATTTCTTGCACCTGCCAGTAATTGGGCACCTCACCAAACACCATCTGATTGGAAAGATGTACCTCAATCAATCCGCAGGCCAGCGCGCGGAAAAACAGCCGCTCAAGGTTTCGATTCCAGAGGGTAGCCGTCACCGGCGCCACCAGTTCAAACCACCGCGAGTTGGGATTATCGCCGTTCAGTTCCAACGCCTCACGGATTTCACTTTCAAGCGCGTGCGCATTGCGTTCCTGCAGAAAGAGATGGGTATTGGCGCCGCTGCGATATGCCGATTCGCTGGCTCGGAAAAATGCCACCGCGCGTAATGGGATGTAGTTATAAAAGCCAATTGCCGTCAGGCGAGTCTTTTCGCCGTTGGGCAGGGCTCTGCGCTGGCTCTGCGCCAACGCATCAAACGGGATGCGCAGGTAATCCTCGCCTTGTACCTCAGTTTGCGCAATGATATACCCCAACCGCCCATCCGTCTCCTGCTGCAGAGAGATTAAATCCGCGTCACTCTCGTCAATATCCAGGTAGGGCAGGCTGGCCGCGCGCTTCAGCAGATCGCGTTTCTTCCAGGCCTGGCGGTTGAACAGTTCGGCGGTCACCTGCACACGCACAGCCTGAGCCTGCCCGGCCGCCAGCCGTTGCACGCTCTCGATGAGCGCAACCGCCTGGCTGGCCGGATATTGTTGGGGCATTTCGCTCTCATCAGATAGAAAAATGGCCGAAAGAACCAGCCCTTTCTTATCCGCATCTTCATGCAGCCACCAGCCAAGTCGTCGGCGCAAGTCCAAATAGGCGCCATTTTCGATCCCGGTGGGCACGATGGATTTGTAAAATTCTTCCACCGCGGTCGACTCGGAACGAATTTCCAACACCGGCATACAGAAGCTGCCCTGCGACACGCGCTGGAGCTTTTCAACCGCTGATTGGACTTCGGCATCCAGTTGTTGCGAAATGGGCCCATCCTGCACGGTGGGCAAATTCAACTCGGTGTCAAAGATCTGAAACAGGTTGCTGCTGCTGGAAGCCCTGGCAGCGCGGGAATTTACAAGCGATTCGCCATAAAATGCCCTCAGCCACTCTTCGAGCGCCGCTTGAACTTCCTGCAGAATCTTGGCAAATCCCTTGAGGATTTGAAGCAAGGCGCCCTTACTGGGAAGCTGGGCATCTTTGTAACTGGTCTGATTCATCCACTGCTGCAGTTTTTCCAGCTTCTTTAACAGAACATCCGCAGCCTCCCAGGCAACCAGCAGATTCGATTCGCGTTCAAGATGAACGTTCACGCCGCTAACTACAGACCACCGGAACATACTCAAATAAGCCTCTCGGTCGGCCAGCGTTACTGCGGGTAAATTCTTAAGTCTGGCCGCTTCCTGGGTGCTCCACAACCAGTCGAAAATCGAATGATTGTTCTTTTGAGGATACATCCAGCTCTTCGCCAGCCCCTCCGCAATTTGAGGGTTGCTGGAAGCTTGAAGCCAGCCGGGTTGGGCCTGGGCAACATCGCCCAGCAACACCGCGCGGGCCAGACGCGCCCGCACGTAGGCTTGTAATTCGGCCACCGGGGTGTTCAACGTGGCCAGGCTGAAACTGTGCACCACTGGCGCGCTCAGGCGATAGGCCTGGCTGCTTGATTTGGTTAAGATATTTTTGCGGCGCTCCCGGATTTCGTCGCTGGACGGGTGAATGAGCGTGTACACCGCTTCTGAGAGCAACTGCGCCGATCCATCAATAAATGGCTTTTTTCTGAGTTCAGGATTATTGGGAAATTCTGCGTCCACCACAAAGAGCTGGTCAATCAGGGTTTGATCGATGATGGAACCATCCTGCTGGCCGACCGGCGCCGGCAACACATGGCTGCCGCGGATGGTGAAGCGCCCCAGTTCGCGCAGTGCCGCATGCACCTCGCCATCCTTAAGCGGTGAAATGCCTGACGGCGTATCCAGGCTGGCAATCACATTGATGAGCGCAACCTTGTCAGCATGATTGCGCCTGAGTAGTTGCAAAAGCGCGGGCAAAGCCCCGACTGCAGCTTCGCGCAGCGATAGAACAATGTAAACACGCAAATCATTCAATCCAAACAGACCATCACTGAAATAGGTGTAAATGTCCTTGTACTTTGGCGCGTACATGAACGCAGCCCAGGCCGCCTGCCGGACGGGTGCATTGCCCACCGGCGCACCCGGGCTTTCTTTTTTCAGGCTGATTTCACGCACATCGCATTTTCGATGCCGCAATTGGGGCGCCTGTTCGCCGAAGTCGAACTGCACAAAGCGCAATTTCGCCACATCGGCGAACAGGTCCATCTCAACCTGATCGATCACATTTTGCAGTGCCAGCCTGCCCGCCGCGCCAATGCCAACGATCAGCGCAGGTGCATATTTGACCCCGCCATCCTGCCGGTTCTCTACCCTGGACGGAGCAAGGGAGGTCGTTTGATTCAGGACCGTGGGAGTGTAAGGCGGCTCAGCAGGCACCTGCGGCGCGGCCCAGCGCGCCTGCGCAGTGTCGTCTTTTGCTCCCCCTCCAAACCGGTCAAAAATCGACGCCATCCCTTGCTCCTCTCCAGATTCAATTGCTTACACGTTCGCCTTCATCGCAATCTTGTAGATCGTTTCGGCCAGGTTGGCCAGATCTTCGTGCGCCACGGCGGTGCGCTCTTTTTCCAGCGGGCTGGTAATCATTTGCCGCTTGCCGGCCACATAGTCGCGCAGTTCCCTGACGATGCCATCTGCTCCGCTGATCTGTTTCTCGTAAATGGAGGTCAGCTTGGCTTTGGTCATCTTATTGACCTGTTCATAGATGCTGGCGCGCAGGGTTTCCCAGTTGATCATAAACTGGTAATTGCCCTGGCGGTCAGTGCGGATGTCGCAGGCCTTGACACAGAACTGATTGATCAGGAAGAAGTAATCCTCTTCATTCACCCTGCCCATTTCATTCGAGGGGATCGTGAGCTGGATTTCCTGTCCGCCCGGCTGCTGATAGACCCAGTAGGTATTGTTGGTGACCGGATCTTTCTTGCGCTTGATCATATCCAGCGCCTTGGCGCGGAAGAACATTTCAATACGCTGGTCGTTATCCAGCAGCGCCACAATGGCCGGGTCGAGGATGCGGTAGGCGCGCTGCAGCTCTTCCATAATCTTGCGCTCGTAACGGCAGGCATGGATTTCAGCGGGGAAGACATGGAAGTCTTCTGGTTTTAGCGCAGTGAGCTGGTTGTTGACAAAGCTCAGATAAGCATCCCGGCAGCGCTGCCAGATATCGAAGTCCTGGCTGACGATGCAATCGTCAAAACGCACATAGGTCATCTTGAAGTTATCACTTGAATCCACCAGGTCTTCCAGGAAGACTGTCTTATCTAAGCCGGCGAGTCTGGCGCGGAAACCGTTATCTGGATCACTAAAGTATTGCGTGGTTTCTCCGTTGACGTTGGCATGCACGCGGATCAATCCGGTGCGCGGGTGTGGCTTGTGGATCGGTCCCACACCGCCGTTCACTTTCTGATAGAAGGGCTCCGCCTTGTTATGCAAATGCTCGGCCAGCTTAGCGCCGGTGTTGGTGTCGGTTTCTCCCATCACCGCTACGGCAAACGGCTTGGGCGGGTTAGTTTGAATCATTGCCTCAAAGGGCTCGCCGGCAATCTGCTGAATGATTTCCAGGTTGGCATCCTTGGCCGTTTCGCCGTCCTTCAGGAAATTGACGGCTTTTCCGGCAACCTCCGCTGCAAAGATGCTGTCCACGCCCACCACCTTTTTGAAGGTGGAGTTGTCGGGCAGATGCACTTCCTGGTAGGTGGGGGTGACCTTCCAGTGCAGCTTTGCTAAAAGATTTTGTACATCCTGCTCGCTGGACTGATACTCTGCTTCGCCGACCACTTCACTGACGGCATTGAGCTGTTTGTCCAGCTTGTGGTTGACATTGACGTTATCCAGCTCTTCCTTCACCGCCAGGTAAAGACCCTTTACCTCTGTCGTCAGCATGTGGACCGGGTTCTTTGGATCGGGAGTGTTGATCACCAACCCCTTGGCCAGGTAGGTCTCCCAGCGCTTCAGGTCGGTCTGGGCAGCCTCAGCGATCTTCTTCCACTCTTCCGCGGTCTGCGACGCGTATTCGATCAGGATGTTTTCCTTGAGCACATCGTTGACACGATCCTCGGCGCGCAGATATTCGCGCAGCAGCTCATGCGAGCGCGGGTGGATCTGCTGATCCCAGAACGTCACCCAGCAGCTCTTCTTCGGGTTCTTCACAAAAGCATCCCAGGCAGCCAATGCACGTTTGCGCGCGTTGGCTTCTTTGTGCAAACCTTCAGCACGTTCTTTGCTCACATCCTCCAGGAAGCCAATATAGTATTGGATCGTCTCAATCAGGTTCTTGTAGAAGGCCAGCAAATAGCCCAGCTTACCGCTGCGCGCCACTTCGGGGTTGCTGCTGTTGCCGTTCAAGGTTTGCTCGGTGAAAGCAGCCAGATACGCACCGAACAAACGCACCTGCGCCCACTTGGCCTTCTCCAGTTCCTCGCCCAGTTGCCCGCGGCTGCCGCCAATGGTGCCCTGCGTACCCAGGTGCTTGGTTCGGCTGTTGGCCACGCCGTTTTCCAGGCGGTTGTGCTCGTCGCGGGAATTGGGATTCTTGCCAATATCCATTGAGTGCGCCACATCCTGCCAGATGTGGAAGCCGTATTCCCGATTGAAACCCTGCTGGATGGTGGCGCCGCTGGCATCCTGCTGCACATTCACCATGGCGTTGCGCTCATCTGGCAGGTTGCTGGCCGCCACCTGCTTCTTGTATTTGTCATCGTCGCGGCGCTTGTTTTTGCGCACATCCTGAATGCGCTTGCCCAACAGCGTATTCGAAAGAACCGTACCGCCATAATTCAGGTTGTCGGCCGCCAGGAAATCCAGCACCGAGTTCAAGCCAATTTTTTCCGGCCCAACTTCCTGGTTATGGTCATCGCGCAGGCCGCTCACTTTGCCTTCGCTCAGTGAAGGCGCCAGCAGCTTTTCCAGAGCAAGCGATGCCAGTTCGTAGGTAAACTTCATTTGTTCGTAGTACACCGGCACTTTCATCGTGAAAGTGCCAATTGCAGAATGCAACGGTTTTCGCGGGTGTCCGATGAAAGTCTGGCTCAGGTTGATGGCCTGTTCCGAATAGGCCTTACCGGCCACGTCGTCCAGCATGGCTGAAATGGCGTTTGCCACTGCCGGATAGAGCCCCTTCTCAGGATCACCGGATTGCAGAGGATTATCCGCACGCATCGGATCAATGATATAGGTCACGTCGAACAACCGGCGCTCGGTGCTCAGCGTCAGGTTTGGATCCGCGGCCGCATATTGAACCCGGTTACCGCCATATTCCGAACTGGTGATCATGAAGCGGTCCAGTTCGCGCCAGGCTGCGAAGGAATAGGCCAGCATGTTCTGTGCCTGGTCATTGATGCCGCCCTGGGTGAAAGCCCGCGGCGTGACAATGAAACCGCGCACAGTGATATTACCGGCAAAGGAGGTGGGTGCCAGTTTGCGGCACAGCAGCGCCATGTCCACCAGCATACCTGATCCCGTGCCGCCCGCAAGCGACCCAACGATGATGATTTCCAGGCGGTTTTGCACGCTGACTGTGGTGAGTCTTCCAATTTCGGTCATGGCAGCCGAAATATTGGATGCAATTTTGGAAGTAGCACTCGTTTGCACATCATTGATCAGGCACAGCCGGCCCAGGTGGCGGATCGCGCCCGCGCCATCATCGCACTTCAGAGAGGCTTCAGGTAAAGCAGCTATGGCTGTATCAGCTTTCATCCATTCAAGGTGAGGCATTTGGCCACTTTTGATTTGCTTGACCAGCGGATTCAGATCCGCGCCAACATGAATGTATTCGATCTTGTCGGTCAATTCCACCGCGCCGGCCTTCTTCTGGCGCTTTTCCTGCGTCTTGGGGCTCATATCGGCATCGTGCCCCGCCATAGCCGAGGGATGCTTCAATGTGTCAAAAGCGAGCAGCTTGACTTCCTTGGGCACTTTGCCTTTGCCGATTTCGACCAGGTCCTTTTTCAGGAAGGTCAAAACCCACTGACCGGCGCCGCCCACACCGATGACGATTGCTGGTCTTGCCATAGCGATTTCTCCTTTCGGGTCGACACAAACAGCAAAAATTGAATGAATGACTAACCCTTGTACTCTACAGATGCCTGTGAATACTCACTATATGGCACGGATTCTCCGGTGCTCAGCTCATAAGTTCGGTCCCAGTGGGGGAACCATCCCAGTGAGCTGAACAACCCACGCAAGCCCTTACGCTCTGAGGTCAGGCACATTTTCACCCGCACCTTGTTTACCGAACCCAATTCTTCGGCTGGGTTGTAATTCTCCCCATCGTCCCCCTTTTGCGGCTTTGGTTTTGAATGTTTGGTGAGGTTCTCCACCTCCATGCGATACAGGTCGAGGTATTCTTTATCTTTGAATTTTCCCGGACCGAAGCGCACCACGCGCTTGCCACGCAGCATGAAATCATCGGCCGGCGCACCCGAAACAACAAACTCCAACGTGCCCGAAAGCGTGTTACGGTGATTGCGGAAAAAGAGAAACAAATTAATCAACAAATAGCCGATCAGGATCCCTTGCAGGACTTTGTAGGTGGTGTCGCGGTTCAGGATGCCGTCAAAACGACTGATGGGTACCACTGCCTCTTTGTTGGCAAAGCGGTAATGATTGTCATAATCGCCGGCCACCATTACGGTCAAGTCTTGCTGGTCTTCAGCTGCGAACCCGGTTACGACGCCTCTGAACCCACCCGGAACGCCAGCGTCCGGTTGCAGGTACACCTCCTGTGAAACAAGATCGCCTTGTTTGGCCATAGCCACAATACCCTGCTGAGGATCGATCATGATCTGCGCATTGGCGTCCACCGGTGAGCCGTCTTCATTGATAATGTGCGCCTTCACAACGATGGGCTCCACCTGCAGGGGCAGTTTGAAGTCGCTCTGCCACCAGGTCTTATGAATCGGCCGCAAGACCTGCCCGGTGGTCGGCGCATCGATCACCAGCTTGAGCGGGGCAACCTCGAATACGTTGAACTGGATGCCCTCCAACCGGAACAATTCCATCTGCTGATCAAAGACCTTGGCCGGTTCCTGCGTATAAACCGGGCCGTAGGGCTCAGTTTTGACAGGAATGGTACCGATCAAATCGATCGTGTACTGGCCGGGTTCGGGCAATTGAATGGGGGTGTCGCTGCGCAGGCGTTTTTCCTCGGGCAGCCAGACCAGGTTCAGGGTTTGCTTTTGTTTACTCGGTTGCGTGATCGTGGCAACTGCCTTGACTCCGTAAACCGGGTTGTCTGAATCCAGCACCACGTTACCGGCAGTGTCAACCATTTCATACGAAAGGTAGAAAGCCTTATCTTCGTTGTAGTATGGCTCAATATCGTATTCAGGTATCGCCGCACCGTCCGGGTTCATATATGCGCCGGTTTGAGCGCTCCAAATGCGCAGTGGATTGTTGCCAATGCCCAGGTCAAGCTTGACCATTTCATAGTAGGCGTCAATGCCGTCGCATGCGGTCGAGTCAATATTCCAAATTCCGGCGTACGGCATGTTAAACACATAGCGCTCATTGGCGCCCTCTGAATAATGTTCTTCGATATCAAAACCGCCGTCGCTCACGCCATCGACCACCTGGTGCGTCACGCCATTCTTATCGGTGTACGAAAGCGTCACCGGAATGGTGTCGTCCAGCTTGAAAAAGGTCAGGCGCGCCTGTTTGACATACGGGTTGACAGCAAAGCTGCCGCAGCTCAGGCGCGTCACCGGCACACCGGCCAGTTGAGTCATGATGGTGAGGAAATTGGCGGGGATGTCGCCACGATTTTCGGTGATATCGATCACCCGCCCGCCGTGCTCGCTGGACATGGCACTGTACACATCGCGAAGCGCCTTGGGCCAGGCCGATCCGTAGGAGATGAGCATCGTATAGATGTAAGTGCTACTCTCGTAGTCCTCGTCGCTGACCTTAAAATCCTGCATACACTGCTGTGCATCCGCTGCCGGGATGTGGTCGCTGCCGTAAATCTCGCGCAGCCTGTCAATGCACTGCTCCTGCTTGAGCAGGTTTTGGCTAAATGGCAGGGCCGCATCGATTTTGGACTTCATGCGCTTGGCATAGCCGACAAAATCAAACGTGCTGGGCTGACCTGGTTTGTAAACGCAGCCCAATTTCTCAACACACGGCATACCATCCGTCATAAAGATGATCACGCGCTTGCGCGGCGCGTCACCGATGCTGCCAGCCTCGTCCAAAATATCGATGGCTTCCATAAATGCTGACTCAGGATCCGTCTCTCCCATTTTCTTTTCGGTGATGTAGGACTTCAAGTCTTCGCGAATATGGATCCATTCTTTTTCGTCATCGGGATTGATGTCGCTGAGCGGCAAATCCACCTCGGTTTCAGTTCCGAAGGAAACCATAGCCACGCGGTGGAAGGCGTCCGGGCACACATTCAGCGCATTATCTGCGAGGAAATCGATCGCCCACCGCGGACCATATGCCCGCTGACCGGTCGGATCGTTTGGCAGCAGCGAACCAACGCCACCCATGCTGCCCGATTGATCAATCACAAAGACCACGTCGAGCGAATAGCAGGGCAGGGCAGTGGGAGTGATGGTGCTCGTGTCTGCCGTTCTGGAAGGCTGGCTTTGAAGATTGGACGCGGGGGTCGCCGTGGCCGTCGTCGCGAATGCGCTCATTGTCACGGTGCTCAGAAGCACCACAATGAGCAGTACCGTAAATAACCATGACCTTGTTCGTATCATAAAGACTCCATCACCCGGGATGATTAAGGTTCTTCAGTGTTCAAAGGAAAATCGCCAGCGCGTATCTTGCGAGGATCAAAACGCCAGGACTTGCCGATTTTGACTGCCGGCAGCTTCCCGCGCCGCGTCAATGACCTGACAGTGGCAGGTCGAATGCGAAGGTAACGGGCCACGTCGGTAACCGTCCATAGCACATCTGTTTCATTAAGAAATTCCTGTTCCGAATTCATGGATTGTTGAAAAGCCATTTCCCGCTACCTTTTGCCCCTAAGGCGAGAAATAAAGCCCCCTTGATTACTATTGGGGGGGAGGTAATAGACCTAACCGGGCGCATTATGCTTTCCCCCTATTGATACGCACGTTTGTATCAGTATTTGTCGCTTTTTGATATTTTCTAACAACAATTTTATACATTTATTGTTGCTATGCATACCGGATTCTCACAATTTAATCACCTATCCCACATGACTTTCATCACGCATCACGTAGAAACGATCGGCCCAGCCGCACCGTTGCAGCCGGCTCGGCGGCCATACGCGCCGCCAGGGGCTGGTTGGCTGCCGTGAAGCTGATCACCTGCCCACCGCCTGCGGCATACACCGCCCGCGCGGCCTGGTCAAACAGCAAATCAACCGTGACAAGCGCCTCTTCGTCCAGCGCGGTGACGCCTGCCGACAGGGTCACATCCACTTCGCCGCGTACCGTGAGGATGGGCGTGCCCGAAAGGATGCGCCGGATGCGCTCGGCCGCCAGGCAGCCCTGTTCCAGATTGGTTTCCGGCAGCAGCAGCGCAAAGGTATCCTCACCCCAGCGCCCGGCCGTATCGGCCAGGCGGATGATCTCGCGGCAGCGCTGCGCCAGCGCCTGCAGCACCTGCTCACCGGCCGCGTGCCCGAGGCGGTCCTCAAGCGCGCTAAACCCGGATATTCGGATCATGGCCACGCTCAGCGGGCGGTGGTAGCGGCAGGCCCGGTACACCTCGCGCGAAGCCATCTCCAGCAGGCGCGCGCGGTTGGCCAGCCCCGTGAGCGCATCGGTGGTTTGCAGCGCCGCCAGCTGGCGTTCCAACCCGCGCTGCCGGCTCAGGTCGGTCAGCAGGACGATGCGGTGAGCCGGTCCGCCTTCCTCAAACGGCAGCGCGCGCAATCGAAAACTGCCTGCGGGCAGCGAAACCTCAAAATCAGAGTCCCCTTCTTCCCACAATTGCAGCGCGGGCTGCCACCAGGTGGCCAGCAGTTCAGCCAGCGGACGCCCGTCCAGCGGAACCGCGCCAAACACAGCCTGTGCAGCCGCGTTATGGTGCACCACCCGCCCACACTCATCCAGCACCAACACACCGTCGTCGCTGTGCTGCGCCAGTTTTTGCCCCGCCTGCGCCAGCAGACTGACCCGCGGCAGGCGCAGCAGCGCCCAGGCCGCCAGTCCATCGCCCAGCAGCAGCCCAGCAATGGCCGCAGCCAACACTCCCTGCACGCCCGCGCCCAGCACAGCGGCCAACAGCCCGGCGGCCAGCGGTAAAGCTGCCGCCGGGCCCATCAGCGCGCGCTGCAGCGGCAGCAACCAGCCGGCTGCACTGCCCTGGCGGCGAGCCAGGCGCAAAACAGCCCACCCGCTCAGCATTGCGCCCAGCGTAAAAAGCACAATTTCAAAAGTGATTAACCCGCCCTGCGAAGCCAAAATCTAGCCCCCTTAAGCCTTTCTGAATTTTATTATCACGCAAAACCAATCACTTGAGCTATACAGATGCTTTGCAGTCTGTTTTCAGTTTTCCTTCAATGTCATCCTGATGCGCAGGCGACACTTGCGCCAGTGAGGATCTTCTTTGCGCTTTCCAGAAGAAGATCCTTCGGTCCCTCAGGGCCTCAGGATGACAACACGTAAGGGCGAGGCGCTGCCTCGCCCTTACCGCATAATTTTTCGGTATCCTGGCGGACCTGATGTCTTTCGCGGGCCATCCTTTACCCCACCGCCCGGCGGTGGTGCATCAACTTCTTCTGCGCCCGGCCAAACACCACCGGCAGCAGCGGCAGCGCCAGCAAATTCAAGGCTGCAAACACCATGAACGTCGGCGGGTAATCAATCTTGTCGGCCAGCACGCCGCCCAGCGCCAGTCCCACCCCCTGGCCCACGTTGGTCACTGCCATCAATATCGAGAACATCGAAGCAGCGATGCGCGGCTCGGTGTAGGCCATCGCCAGCGCAAAATAGACCGTCTGATAGCTGCCGTAGGCCACCCCAAACAACACCACGATCGGCCAGGCCCAGCCCAGCGCAGGGATGAAAGCCAGCGCCAGCACGCCTGCAACCGAGATGGCCATGGCGATGCGCACGCCGCTGCGCTTGCCAACCTTATCGATCAGCAGGCCGCCCACCGCACTGCCCAGCACCACACCGATGCCCCACACGGTGGTGAACAACCCGGCGGTCGAAAGCTCGATGCCGAAGCGCTCCTGCAGGTATGGGTTGACCAGTTGGTTGGCGCCCACCACGATCAAGAAGAACAAAAAGCCCACCCCGGCCAGTGCCAGCACCGGCGCTTTCTTGAACGCTGCAAAGGCCTTCCAGTCAAATTTGCGCTCCACCGGGCGGGCCGGCTCGCGCGCGGCAAACACCAGCGGCAACGGCAGCAGCGTCAGCCCGGCCAGCAGCCAGAACACCGCCTGCCAGGTCGAGCGCTCGGCCAGCAAACCAACTACCGAAGCCGTCACAATCACACCCACGGCGCGCCCGCCCACCATGAAGCCCTGGATGGTGCCCTTCTCGCCCTCGGGGGTGGTGTCCAGCGCCAGCCCGTCGGTGCAGGTATCATAAAGCGCCATGCCCAGTTGCAGCACGAAGGCTAGCGCCACGAAACCCCAGTAGTTGACCCTGGGGTCAATGAACGGCACGATGATCAGACAGGCAAACTGCACCACCAATCCGAAGAAAATGTAGGGCTTGCGGTGGCCCAGGCCAAACGGGCTCACCCGGTCGGAGAGCAGCCCGAACAGGATCTTGATTACGAAGGGGATCAGCGCGATCGAGCCAAAAATGCCAATGCTGGTCATGGTCAGGCCGCGTTCCAGCAGGTAGAGTGCGTTGAGCGCGGTGAAGTAGCTCAGGATGGTGCCCTGGGTGAAGTAGAGCAGCGCAAACAGCGTGTAACGCAGCGGTTTCGACAGTCTCATGCGGTTGCCTCGCAGTTGGGGAGTTAGGATGAGTGTACAGGCACTTTTCTGCCGCGTCAAACCGGATTGGCGGGCGGATTGGCGCCAGGCCTGATGCGTTTGCCCTCAATCTCAGGTGGCGAATTGCGTGTCGATCCAGATTTTCAATCAAGCATCAAAAAATAACAGGGCAAGGGAAAGATTCGGTCCGCCCCGTAGTAAAACGCCTGGAAAATGCTATAATTGCCCCATGGACAACCCTAATAACCCGACAAAAACAGGTGGAATTTCACAACAATGGCAGGCGGTCAGCTGGATTGTGGCGCTGCTGGTAGCCTTTGCGCTGGGGCTGGACACTGGCTACCTGGTGTGGGGCAAAAATGCTCCCACCGCAGCCGGCCCGGCTGCCGCCGCACAGGCCCCGGCCGCTGCACAGGCCGCCACACCCAGCGGCCCGCAGAAGGTCACTCGCTACGACATCCCCATCGAAGGTCAGCCCGCGCTCGGCCCTGCGGATGCACCCATCACTCTGGTGGCCTTCAGCGACAACGAATGTCCCTTCTGTCTGAAGTGGTACACTGAAACCTGGCCGCTCATCCAACAAAACTACGGCGACCGGGTGCGTCTGGTGTTCCGCGACTTCCCGCTGCCCAACCATCCCAACGCGCAGCCCGCCGCCGAAGCCGCCGCCTGCGCCTTCGAGCAGGGCAAATACTGGGAATTCCAGGACCTGATCTTCAACAACACCGGCATCCTGGGCGACGTAACTTATCTCAAGTTCGCCCAGCAAATCGGGCTGGACGAAGCCGCCTTCAAGACCTGCTACGAGGAAGGCCGCTACCGCGACGCCGTCACCGCCGACCGCGACTGGGCCTCCGAGCTGGGCGTCAGCTCCACGCCGACCTTCTTCATCAACGGCATCGCCCTGGTCGGCGCACAGCCCTACGAGACCTTCCAGCAGGTGATCGAAATGGAACTGGCAGGCAAGTTTACGGATTAAGAACGTGAGGCGTGAATCGTGAACCGGGGATCCAGAATTGGATCCCCGCTTTTTTTATCATCAGGCATCCTCACAGGGCACAGCAACACCGCTGTCCGCTGCAACCCTGACCGGCACAGCCGTGCCCCTTGTATGATCAAGAAGTAGTACGATCAGGATTAGTGGATGAGGACACGGCAGATCGATTGCCCCAAGGTTAAAGAAAACCGATCGGTAGCGTGGATCGTCGTGTCCTTCCAACAATAGCCCGAAC
>Ga0208695_1000736_pt1 | contig 32609 bp, 28 predicted proteins | sample AD_UKC111_MetaG_FD_184449 | JGI IMG/M metagenome (GOLD analysis project Ga0208695, IMG submission 184449) | Active sludge microbial communities of municipal wastewater-treating anaerobic digesters from Hong Kong - AD_UKC111_MetaG (SPAdes)... | ecosystem: Engineered > Bioreactor > Anaerobic >...
ATGGCGAGACTTTGGGCGAAATGGCGATCATTGAGCACAAACCGCGCTCGCTCAGTGCCCGTGCTGAGCAGCCCACGCAGGCCTGGGTGTTGCGTTCGGAAGATTTCCATCGCCTTTTGGCCGGCAATTCACACCTGGCCGATGCGATGTTATCCAGCTTGAGCGAACGGGTGCGCTACACAACCGATTTTTTGCTGCAAGTTGGCCAATGGGCGCAGCTTGTGATGCAGGGGCAATATCGCCCTGAGGACTTTGCCAACCTGGCCGCGCAATACCCCAACCCAAGCATGGCCAATCTGGCAGCACAATTTGCCCAAATGGCGGTTGAGGTCAAGCGGCGTGAGGAAGATTTGCAACGGCAGATCGTGCAGCTTCGGGTTGAAATTGATGAGGTGCGCCGTCAGCAGGAGGTGCAAAAGATTACCGATAGCGAGGAATTCCGTGACCTGCGCGCCCTGGCACGTGAACTGCGCGCCGACCGAGAGGATTGAGCCCGTTTACCTTACAGTCACCTTACAACCGAGTTTAACCAGACCGATTTCTTGTTGGACAAGCGACTAAGTAGGTAGCAATTGACCCAGAAATTGATTTGAGGAGCAATATCATGTCTCACCTATCCAATCAGAAATTATCACTGGTTTTTCTTCTAGCAGGCTTTGTTTTGTTGGCTGTATTTCTTTCGGGGTGCGATAACACTGCCCTGGCCGGTGCGGCGGGTGCCGAGCAGACCCCGCAGGTGACTGCCCCTGAGCAACCGCTTGCCACTGAGGTTGTGGAACAACCCGCCACCAATGAGGTCGCCGAGCAGCCGACAGCGGAGCCGGTGATTGAGCCAACAGCTGAGCCAACCCCTGAACCCTACCCCGCGCCAGCGGGCCTGATTGCGTATGTCTCGCAGCGCGATGGCAATGCCGAGCTTTACGTGCTCGATGCAGCAACGGGCGAATCGCGCCGCCTGACGGATGACCCGGCGGAAGATATTTCCCCCGTTTGGTCGCCGGATGGCAGCCGCCTGGTCTTCAGCTCAAATCGCAACGGAGATACCAACCTGTATATCATCAACGCCGATGGCAGCGGGTTGTATGCATTGACCAATACGTCCGGGCGTGATAGCGCCCCGGCCTGGTCGCCCGATGGCAATTGGATCGCGTTTGAATCGTTTTACAACGGCAATACGGATATCTATCTCGTCAGTCAGGATGGCGCCAACCTGGTGCAATTGACCAGTGACCCCGGCTCTGAAACGATGCCAAGCTGGTCAGCCGATGGCGCTTGGTTGGCTTATGCGAGCAGTGCGGTTGGCAATGCGGCCATCTACATTCTGCGCCCGGATGGCAGTCAGTTGACGCAGGTGGGCGATCATCTGGCGGAGGCTCCCGATCTGGCCCCGGTTTGGTCGCCGGTTGGCCATCGCCTGGCTTTTCTCTCACATCGCAACCAAAACAGTGATGTGTATGTGTACGATGCCGATACGGGCGAGCTGCGCATGATTACGGAGAGTCAGGCAGATGATGTTTCTGCCCGTTGGTCGCCGGACGGCAATCGGCTGGTGTTTTGCAATGGCAGTGACGACGTGTGGGATATCCGCTTGTATGATTTCACAACCGGTGAAACCCGCAGTTTGGTCAATGTGCAAACGTTTAGTTGCAATCCGGTTTGGTCAGCGGATGGCCGTTACCTGGCATTTGAGAGCAATCAGGATGGCGACCCGGAGCTGTACTTGTTGGCCGTTGATGATGTGTTGTTCATGCGCCTGACCGATGTGGCTGGCTTTGATGGGCAACCGACCTGGGGACGCTAGAGAGAACGAGAAAGCGATGATGAAGCTGGTTTTGTCTCCTGTTTGGGCAAGTTTTTCCGCCCCGCCCTGCTGCGTGCAGCGGGCGGGCTGGTGCTTGTCTGCGCAAAATCAAAACTGGTTTAGACAATCGCTGTGTAAAAGTGGACTGCGTGCTATAATGTTTTTGTCGTCCAATCCTTCTTGCATGGAAATTCACGATGCAAGGGGGGGTTGTTTTGCAACACCTTTTGACCTATTCTTACGACTAAATACATTGAGAGACGTTATCCATCCAACTACTTCTATGCAGATCAGTGACGAAGCACTGGTGCAGGCCGCTCAAAAAGGCGATTTGCAAGCTTTCCTGACGCTCTACGATCGCTACTTGCCAATTGTGTACAACCGGGTTCGGTATACAATTCCGCAGCAAGACGTGGAAGACGTGACCCAAGAAGTGTTTTTCGCACTGATGAAGTCCCTTAACAAGTTTCAAGGCAAATCGCGCTTTAGCACCTGGGTGCGCTCCGTGGTCAATCATCGTGTGGCCGATTACTACCGCACCCGCCGTCCAGCGGAAGAGCAACTAGACCCGGAATTGCGTTCCGACGGGCGCGAGCACAGCAGCGACGAACGCATTCTCATGCGCAATGCGCTCAACCGTCTGCCTGAACGATATCGAGAGGTGTTGCTGTTGCGCTTTGCCGATGGGTTGCAGTTCGGTGAGGTTGCTGAACAAATGGGCCTGACCCTCGACGCTGCGAAATCTTTGTTCCGCCGGGCGATTGTGGCCCTGCGAAAAGAATGGGAAGAACTCAATGCCTGAGCCAACTGATTTTCCCACCCCTGAACAACCGGAGTTGCAGCCGCTTCCAGAAGAGGAATTGGAAACGCCGGAGATTGCCGATATGGTGCACCGTATGGAACAGATTTTTGCAGACCAAACCATCAGTCCAGATACGACACAGCGCATTCGCCAACGCCTGACGCAGGAATGGCGTACCTTGCATGAACAGAAGTCGCCTGTGCCGTTTTGGAAGCGCCTGTTGGGGCAGACAGCTGAATGGCAGCCGCAAACCAGGGCACGGCAAGCGTTTGCCTTCCGGTTGGTGATGTTGGCGGCCTTGCTTTCCACGCTGGTGCTGATTGTCTTCCCAAATTCTTCAATCACCCCGGGCACCGCGGGCGCTCGGGCGACCATCATTGGCCTGGTCGTTACAGTGGGCGCACTGCTGGGCCTTTTTATCCTGTGGATTTTTCGCAAACGTTAAAGTTGCCCCAATATTTTGTGGAGGTGAAAGCATGAACCAACGCTCGTTCAAAATTCCCCGTATTTTCCTGGCTCTGATCACCATCTTTGCTATGTTGATGAGCTCGTGCTCCTTCAACGTGGATTGGTTGAGTGGTACAGTCGGGCAGGTCACCGAGACGCCTACCCCCGAAGAGGTGGGGCGTGCTACGGTAGAACCGATTGAAGCGACCCCAACCGAAGAAGTTGTTTTGCCAACAGAGCCAATTGGCCCAACGCCAACCGAACTGCCGGCTGCAACCGAGACGCCGCGTGCACAGGTTGAGTGTCACACACAGTCTTATTCTCATGCTGAAACCTGCACCACCGCCACGACTTCCATCACGGCGGTGTGGGGCTATATTGAGGGGTGGCTGTATGTGGATGGGGTTGTAGCAGACTCCGTGCCCTATACCCATATTGGCGAGGGCAACACGCAGACCTTTAGCATGAATGCGAGTTTCTCCCCCACCGGTCACACCATCATTTACGAATGGCGCTACTACGACGAGTCGCAAAACTATCTCGCTCAGTATAGCTCCAAAGAAACCTACACGATTGCTTCTTGCGCCACAGCAACACCCGCTTCTACGCCGACATCAACCCCGGGCTGGGATCGTAGCTCCCTATCCTTCTCGGGCGCCTGCGTTGGCAACTGTCAGGAAGCGCGCGCCAGGGTTTGCAATGTGGGCGACCGCGACATGCAGGGCCCAACGACCTACGAGGTCTATTATGCCTCGTCTGGCAACCCGCGCAACGGCACGATGATTGCAACCGGCACGGTGCCAGCCTTGGCCAAGAACGCCTGTGCGGACCTGACCTATAACCCCAACAATCAGGTGGGTAACTACATGTTCCATGTGTACCAACGACCGGGGCATCCGGGTGGTGGTGATTTGTGGAGCGAGCAGTGCAGCATTGCTTCTTGCGCGACGGCAACGCCCCCGCCAACCAACACGCCAACGCCTTCTACGCCCGACCCGCGCGTGGGCTTGAGCGTGGCCTGCAACAATGACCTTTCGGCTACCTTCACCATTCGCAACGTTGGCGGCCCACTCTACAACGGCACTTACACCGTCAGCGAACCGGGGCAGCCGTCGGTTACCTACCCGCTCAATTTGGGCACCAACGAAAGCATCTCATTTGTTGCGGCCGGCAATGCCACGGTGGAAGTGGATTACCAAACCTCGCAGCTGCTGTGGGTGCATTTGCAGGCAACCGGCACTTGTATTCCCTTGCCGACCAATACACCGACCAACACACCGACCGCAACCAAAACCCCCACGGCAACGGTGACCCCCGGGCCTTCTTCCACGCCGACCTTCACCCGCACGCCGACGGCGACTCGCACGGCTACCCTGACCAACACGCCTGGGCCTTCGCCGACGCGCACCCCAACCAAGACGCCTAAGCCCACCAACACGGCAACGGCAACGCGCACGCCGACCAACACGCCAACCGAAGGGCCTTCGCCAACACCGACCTACACCAAGACGGCCACCATCACCCGCACGCCTACCCTGACGCGCACGCCGACGTTGACGTTCACACCCACCTTGACCTTTACCCAAACCGCCACGCAGGTGATTGTGGATGGACAGCTCGATTTGCAGGTCTTCTGCAATAATGACCTGACGGCCACCTTTGTCATCTCCAACATCTCCGGGGCGGTCAGCAATGGCACCTGGGATCTTTCTGCTCCGCCGCAATCGGGCATCATTGACCTGGGGCCGGGCGAATCGTTCTCGATTGATGGCGAAGGCTATGCCACCATGACCGTAACCTACAATACCGATTTCCTCTCCTCGGTCACGTTGCAGGTGACGGCAAGCTGTGTACAACTGCCCACCGCCACGCCCACCATCACCAACACGCCTACCGCAACAGCAACCTTCACCCCGACTGCAACGCCCACCCCGGAATTGGATGCTGAAGCGATTTGCGGTTACCAAAACGATCAGTTCCTCTACTGGCGAATTTCCAACCCGAACAGCTTTGCTGTGCCCTATGTCTGGCAGGCGGTTGGCAGCAGCGAAAGCGGCGATGGCACCCTGCCCGCCAATGGCAGCGTTATTGTCACGACCAGCATGGAGGCAACCAGCATTCGCGTCTTGGTGGGTGGTGTGCTTGTGGCTACTGCACAACCGACGCAACCTTGCCATGAAGACCTGACGGTTTCCTATGTCTGCACGACCAATACGCAGCAACGTTGGACGGTGAGTAACCCGAACAATTATGCGCTTGACTTTACCTGGCAGGTGCAAGGTGGCAGTGAGAGCGGCAGCGGCAATGTTGCAGCCAATGCTTCGGCCACGTTCAACACCAGCAATGGCAATCACACGGTTGTGGTGACCTATCGCCATGAGCCGTTGGCTCAGCGCTCGGTGCCGGCACAGTCTGAAATTTGTGCCACGCCGACGCCAACTGTGACCAATACGCCGACGCCGACCAAGACCTTCACGCCGACCCCGACGCCAACCAACACCTTTACGCCGACCCCAACGGCCACCTTTACGCCGACCCCGACGCCGACCTTTACCCCCACCGCTACGCCGGTGCCGGAGCTGGACGCCAGTGCCATTTGCGGCTATGCGGACGATACGTTGCGCTATTGGGAAGTTTCTAACCCGAATAGCTTCACTGTGCCGTACACCTGGGAGGCAGTCGGCAGCACAGAGACGGGCAACGGCACGCTGTCTGCCAATGGTAGGGATGTCTTTACCACAAGTGCGACCGCGACGGCTGTGCGCATCAAGGTGGGTGGCTTTGTTGTTGCCACGGCAGAGGCATTGCCATTCTGCGAAGAGGACCTGACCTTGACCTATGTCTGCAAGAGCAGCGAGCTGCAATTGTGGACGGTTAATAACCCCAATGCTTACGATTTGGAATTCGCCTGGCAGGTGGTTGGCGGTTCAGAAAGTGGCAATGGCACGGCGCCCGCCAATGGTTCAACCACGTTTGAGACCAGCAATGCCAGCCATACGGTCAAGATTATCTATCGTCACGCTCCGCTGGGTGAGCGCGATGTTGAAGCGCAATCTGAAATCTGCGCTACGCCCACGCCAACTGTGACCAATACGCCGACGCCAACCAACACCTTCACGCCGACCCCGACGCCAACCAACACGTTCACGCCGACACCGACGGCCACCTTCACACCCACCCCAACGGCCACCTTTACACCGACACCCACGGCCACCTTTACGCCTACTCCAACTTTTACGCCTACCCCGACCTTTACCCCAACAGCGACGCCGGTGCCACAGCTGAATGTGACCAACATCTGCGGCTATGCGGATGACACGCGCCTCTACTGGCAGGTGGATAACCCGAACAGCTTCCCCGTGCCCTACACTTGGGAAGCGGTCAACAGCAGCGAAACCGGCAGCGGCCTCCTGCCCGCCAATGGCAGCGAGACGATTGAGACCAGCATCGAAGCAAGCGCCGTTCGCATCTTCGTTGGCGGTGTGCAGGTTAGCATGGCTGAGCGGCTTGAGCCCTGTCACCAGGATTTGGAAGTCGTCTACACCTGTAAGGACGCGACGACGCTTTCCTGGCGGGTGCGCAACCCCAATAACTATGATTTGCCCTTCGAATGGAAATCGGACATGACGCGCGGCAATGGTGTTGCCCCGGCCAATGGCGATGCGGGCTTTGAGACAGCCAATGCCAATCAGACAGTGACTGTCACCTATCGCCGTGAGCCTTTTGCGCAGCGGACGGTGCGGGTTGAGGCACAGGCTTGTGCCACACCGACCCCAACCGCAACCCTGGTGCCGACCAACACGCCGACGGCTACGCCTTCGCCGACTGTGACCATTCCGCCGACAGCTACGCCGCTGCCAACCATTACCCCCACGGCGACGCTGACGCCCTTGCCAACCTTGACCAACACGCCAGAGCCAACCCCGACGGAGTTCGTCGTTACACCGGCGCCGGTTCCACAAGCTGGCATTTGCCCGCAGTGGCTGCTGTTCCACACTTTCCGCGATGACAACCTTGAAATCTATCGCCTTGATGGGGTTGAAGGACAGCCGGATGCCAAGCTCTTCAACCTGTCCAAGAGCGATGCAGTGGACTGCCGTCCGAGCCGCTCGCCCAACGATGCGTTGGTTGTCTTCCAGTCTGACCGCAATGTCAACATTGAGTTGTACTACACGGATGTGTTTGGCAATGGTCAGTCGCGCCTGACCAACACGCTCTCGAACAACATCAACCCAATGTTTGGCCCCAACAACACGACCGTGGCCTTCCAAAGCGATCGCAATGGCAATTGGGATATCTTTGTCACCGACATCAACACCCGCCAAGAGCGCCAACTGACTACCAACCGGGCCAGCGATGAGAATCCGTTCTGGTCGCCCGACCTGAAGTGGTTGGCCTTCCAGAGCAATCGCAATGGCAATTGGGACATCTTCTTGCTCAACACTGAAACTGGCAATGAAGTGCAGTTGACGCGCAGCACGCAGGATGAGATCTACCCAATTTGGTCGCCGAATGGCAAGCAATTGGCTTACCTCTCCAATGCGGATGGCGCCTGGAACCTGTATGTTGTGGATGCCAATGGCCAGAATGTGATCCAGATTACCAAGGGCAACGGAGACACCAACAATGCGACCTGGTCGCCAGAAGGCTATCGCCTGGCCTATCAGTCAGAGCGCAATGGCAACCTGGATATCTACACCTATGACCTGCGCACCAAGAAGGAATATCGCCTGACGGATTACGCGGGCATTGACAGCGGCCCGACCTGGGATTGCGGCGGTGTCAACATTGCTTACACCAGCACGCGTGATGGGACGACCAACATCTTCGAGGTCTTCTGGCAGGGTGGCCCCTCGGGCAACATGACCATTCACCCGGCTTCGGATAAGTGGTCACAGTGGTCGCCGAGTAAGGAATCGGCCAGCCGCGGACGCTAACCGATCCGCTTCAAACAAAGTGAGCATGGGGCGGGCATAGGCCCGCCCCATTGCCGTGTCTGATTAATTTTGTATAAAGTGGAGCGATTTTCGATGCCTCAAAACATCGAAAATCATGTATGATAGAGATATGATCCTTCCCGCATTGTTAATTGCCATTTTGATTCCAGCCTTGGTGCTGTATTGGATGCGCACGCTGGATTTGTATCGCACAGGTGAATTCCGACTGCTGTTGGCCTGTTTTGGCGGCGGTGTGTTGGGGTTTGGGCTGGCTTTTTTGGTCAATCGCACGCTGATTTTGAATGGGGTGATCAGCAATATTAATGTGGTGCGTTTCAGCGCTCCTGTTGCTGAAGAGATCCTCAAGGCGTTGATTTTGTTCCTGGTGGTGCGCAGCAGTCGTTTTACCTACTTTGTGGATGGGGCGCTGTATGGCTTTGCGGCGGGGGTTGGCTTTGCCATCGTTGAAAACATTGAATACATCTTGGGCGCACCGGGGGCAGCGCTTGGCATTGCGGTGACGCGCGTCATTTCGACCAATTTGATGCACGCCGCGGCAACGGCGGTGATTGGTGTTTCGTTTGGCCTGGCGCGTTTTGAGCGAGCGCCGCGCCGCACCCTGTTGGTGTTGGCTGGGTTTGCCCTGGCGATGGCATTGCATATGGTGTTCAACAACCTGGTGACGCGCGTCTCCAGTCCTTTGGTTTTGCTGCTGTGTGCAGTGCTGATTGGCATGGGCGGCGCCGGTTTTGTCGTTTGGACGATTCGGCGCGGCCTGCGGGAAGAGAAAGGCTGGATTGAGGAAAAGCTGGGCATGGCAGACCGGGTGACGACGGGCGAGGCCGCAGTTGTGCAGCGTATGGATCAGCTGAAGGCCTTGCTGGCCCCGCTTGCCAAACGGTTTGGGGCGGAAAAGGCTGACCAAATGGAACAATTGTTGCTCTTGCAGGCACGCCTGGGCATTTTGCGCAAAACGATTGAAAAGCTGAGCAGCGATGAGCGCATGCGCAAGAACGTTGAGGCTCAAGCGGATGAGGTATACCAACAGATGGAGGCGCTGCGCCGTGCTCTGGGGCCTTACGTTATGTTGTATCTCCGGAATATCTTCCCTGAAAATGCCAGCCCGGTTTGGCAACGCCTTGAAACGATTTTGGCCGAAAAGGCTGCAAGCCGGGCGCGCGGCGAAGCCCCGGCGGTCAATGTTTGGGCTACTCTGGGGCAGCGGACGGCGCGTCCTGCTGCCTCACAGGACGATTCAAAATCTTCACCTTCTTGAATCTGATTGGAAACAGAGGTCTATATGGCAAAATTCATCTCCATTCATTCCTTTCGGGGCGGCACAGGCAAATCGAACCTGACTGCCAACCTGGCTGCTGTGGCTGCCTTGCGCGGCAAGCGCGTGGGCATTGTGGATACCGACATTCAATCGCCTGGCATTCACGTTTTGTTCGGCCTTGATGATCAGAAGATGGTGCACACGCTCAATCAGTTTTTGCATGGGGAGTGTGAAATTGAACAGGTGGCTTATGCGGTGGGGGAAACTGACCAACAGCTTGCCGGCTTGAAAATGCTGGCCAAGGCCAGCATTTGGCTGGTCCCCTCCAGCATCAATGGCGATGAGATTAGCAAAATTCTCAAAGAGGGTTACGAGGTGCGCACACTCAACAAAGGCCTGAGCCGCATTGCCAAAGCGCTTAGCCTGGATTATCTCTTCATTGATACGCACCCTGGGCTGAATCAGGAGACGTTGCTTTCTCTTGCCATTTCAGATGTGTTGGTGATCATTGTGCGCCCCGATCAGCAAGATTTGCAAGGTACCAGTGTGACGGTGGATGTGGCGCGTAAACTGGATGTGCCATACATGTTCCTCGCCATCAACAAGGTGCCGCGCAAGTTTGATTCTGCTCAAGTGCGTCAGGAGGTGCAGCAAAAGTTTGGCGTGCCCGTTGCAGCGGTGTTGCCGCTCAGTGAGGAATTGGTGGAGTTGGGCAGCGCCGATTTGTTCAGCTTGCTGTTCCCCAATCATCCCTGGTCGTTGGCTTTGCGTGAGTTGGCCGATGCTGTTTTGATTTAGCAAAAGGAGCGCTTCTATGTTATGCTGGCATTGTGAGAAACCGGCTCATGCAGTATGTTATTTCTGCGGGCGGGCTGTTTGCAAGGAACATGCCCAGGTGATGCCTGCGTTCATTACGATGTTCCTGGCAGGCAATCAGACTCCGAAGGGGTTGGCTGTGGCGGATGTAATTTGGTGCGGGTTGTGTCAGCCGCAACCAGAGCCAATCCCCATGCCAGAATTGTACTAAGGAGGCAGGCATGGAAAGTATCTATGACCGTTTGAGCAAACGGTTGAAAGTGGATAAGCGCGAAGAAGGCATTAGCCCGTTGGAAATTGCGGAACTGCCGCCGCCGTTGCGGCGAGTGATGCGGCTGATGCTGCGCGAGAATACGCTGACAATGGCGCAAATGGCTGAGGTTGTGTGTGCAGGGGATGAGATGACGCGCCCAGAGTTGGAGCAGGCTTTGGACGAGCTGACCCGACAAAATTGGCTGTTGCGCACCGGCAGCGGCGAGACGGCACAATACGAGGTCAATTTGCGCCGCCGCACTTCGGCCATGGCGGGAATTTGGGCGACGCTCAACGAACGCATTCAAGAACAAAAGCCGTCTGCTGAGGGTGAGCAGGATCAGCAGGCGTAAGTCATTTCAATTTACATGGAGGAAATATATGTCAAAAATTATCTCAATTCACTCCTTCCGGGGTGGCACAGGCAAATCGAACACGACCGCCAACCTTGCAGCCATTTATGCGCAGCGCGGCTTGCGGGTGGGCGTGGTGGATACGGATATCCAATCTCCGGGCATTCACGTTATTTTTGGCCTGGAAGAAGAGCGCATGGTGCATTCGCTGAACGATTATCTGTGGGGAAAATGCGAAATTCAGGATGCCGCCCATGACGTGACGCCGTATCTGCGTGCCTCGGTGCCGGGGAAGGTATACCTCATCCCTTCTAGCATCAAGCCGGGTGAAATCGCGCGCGTCTTGCGGGAAGGCTATGATGCCGATTTGCTCAGTGATGGTTTCCAATCGGTGATTAATTCGCTCAAGCTCGATTTGTTGCTGATTGATACACACCCAGGTTTAAATGAAGAGACGTTGCTATCCGTAGCGATTTCTGAGGTGTTGGTGATCATCATGCGCCCCGACTCGCAGGATTATCAAGGTACAAGTGTGACGGTGGATATTGCCCGCAAGTTGGGCGTGCCCAACCTTTTCCTGGTGGTCAACAAGGTGCCACAGCAATTTGATACCAACGCGGTGCGCACGCGCGTGGAGCAGACGTATAATTGCGAGGTGGCGGCTGTGCTGCCGCATTCCGACGACATGATGTCGTTGGCTAGCTCGGGCGTGTTTTCCATGCAGTTCCCCGATCATCCTGTCACACGCCTGTACAAGCAGTTGGCAGAACGGATCATCAAATAAGGTATGAATAGCACCCTGGGTCGTTTCTTCCATATCCGCAAAGGAGAGTCTCGGCTCGTCTCTACCTTGGGTGGCGTGTTGTTCATCAACGCGCTTTGCTCTGGTCTGGCAGGGATTGTGGCGGTCAGTGGTTTCTTGACGACCGGGGGGGTCAACCAAATTTTGCTGGTCTACCTGGTGGATTATGTGCTGATTCTGCTGAGCAGTGGGTTGCAAAGCCTGATCATTGATCGCTTTGGGCGCGATAAGCTGGTCGGTGGCATGTTGTTGCTGTTTGCTTTGCTGTTTGTGGTGTTGCGCGTGTTATTCGCGGTCGGCGCGCCGGGCTGGTTGAACTATTCGCTGATGTTTGTGGTTGCCGAACAGCAGTTTGTGTTCTTTCCGCTCATCTTTTGGGTCTTGGCCAACGACACGGTTACAATGGAGCAATCCACGCGCCTTTTTCCGCTCATTTCTAGCGGTGGCCTGGTGGGGCAATTGGCTGGCATTTTGTTGGCCATGTTGTTGCCCTGGCTGTTGTTGCGCCTGAACCTATCCCCCGAAGCGGTGTTGGTTTGGATTGTGGTGTTGTATCTGCTGGCACTGCTCATGCTGGTGTGGGGGTTGCGCGGCGTCAAGTTGCGCCGCACCGTTCAGCAAACCGAGTCGCTACGCAGCACGCTGGCGGAGGGCTGGCAATTCATCCGCGAGGTGGATTCGTTTCGCTATCTGACGTATGGCGTGTTGGCCATGGCGTTTTGCAGCATTGTGATTGAGTTTCGCTTTTTCGTGGTCAGCGATGGGTCTTTTCCCACGCAGTTTGATTATCAGCGTTTCTACTCCATCTATCGCCTTGTGCTGGCTGTCTTGGCTTTTGTGGTGCAGGCATTGTTGACCAGCCGTGTGTTGCGCAGTCTGGGGCTGAAGCGAACGATGTTCATCTTGCCGGTTGTAACTTTGTTGGGTGCGGTGGTGGCTTTGCTTTCACCGGGCCTGTGGGTGATGGTGTTTGCAACCGGTATTTTCATGCTCATTCGTCAAACGACCTACGACTCGGCGGTCAAGTCCATGCAGGCGCTCATCCCCGAGGAACGTCGAGGGCGCGTCAGCGCCTTGTTGGATGGGTATGTGCCAGCCTTTGGCATTGTGCTTGGCTGTTTGTTGACCTGGTTGATCGTGTGGGTTGGCATGTTGTTGGGTGCTGAACTGCATCGTGTCTACCTGGCCCTGGCAGTCCTTGCTTCTGCCTTGTCGCTTTGGTGGATGTATCGCATGTATCGCACGTATGATACCAGTTTGTTGAACTGGCGACTCAAGCGTCGTCAGCGCACGCGTTCTGAAGTGTTGGATAAGCTTGAGTTTTGATGATGAAAATTGCGTCCATTGCGGAATTGGATTTGCAGGTGCTGGAGTTGGCTGGCGGCGGCGATTTGGCAGCTGTGGAAGAGGCCATTGCGCTCTGGGCGGAATACTTCCCCGAATATGCTGAATTAGCGGTCAATGTGCAAGAACTGCGCCTTGCTGCACAGGGTCAGGCGGTTGTGCCTGACCTGCGCCCCCATTTCTGGTTGGTGCGCGTGGCAGGGCAGCCGGTTGGGATGAGCTTTTTCCTTTTTAACCCGCAGCGGGCAATGGGCATGTTGTTGTTCTTTGCTTTGCACCCAACCGTGCGGCGGTTGGCACCGCCAGGTTTTGAGCGCCTGTCTGATTTTTTGATTGCGCAGATGATTGCGCAGGTGCAAGAAGAAGCCGGCCCCTCCGCGCTGGGCCTGGCACTCGAGGTGGATAGCCCGGCGCTGGCCGCCCGGTATCAGCACATGGGCCTGCGCTTGTTCCACTTGACGTATGGCGAACCCATTGGCGGGCAAACGGCCACCATGCTGTCTGGCACAATGTTGGATGATACGCAATTTCACCCGCTGTTTTTGGGGCTGTTTCCGCTGCCGGCGGCGCGCACACAGCCCTTGTCGGAGGTCACGCGCCAGGTGGTGCTGGCCTTTTTATCCGATTACTATGGCCTGCCTTCCGATCATCCTGTGCTGAGGCAGGCTTTGCAAACCATTGCAGAGGGGGAGACATGGACTACCTGAATCAACTTGATGATCGTTTTACAAGTCTGGAGATGACCGGCGGTGCTCATGCCGAGCGCCTGCCGGAGCTCAAGCGCGTTTATGAGCAGCTTTTTCCGCAATATGCTGCAACGCCTTATTTGTGGCAGGCATTGACCGATCTGGCAGCCGCTCCGGCAGATGTTGACCCCAAGTTCATTCACCATTTGTGGTTGCTGTATTTGCAAGAGCAGGTGATTGGCATGGCGCATTTTTGCTATGCGGTGCAGCGACGAGTTGGCATGGGCATTTACCTGGCGATTTTGCCTGAGTTTCGCAAGCAGCCCGTTGGCCCCTACACCCGTGTGGCGGAGGCGATCAATGCCCTTACCCATGTGGCGTTGGCGGATGACGCCCAACGCTTGGGGCACGAGCCGCCCGAAGGCTTGTTTGCCGAGGTGGATTTGGAAAAGTTAACCCGTCAGTATCAAAAATATGGTTTCGTGGTGCTGCCGGTTGCTTATCAAGAGCCGCGCCTGCCAGAAGGATTGCAAACTTTTCCGGGCCCACAGGTTTATCAATTTCATCCGTTAAGTTTGGGCTTTTTCCCCCGCCCGCCGCGTTCGGTTGAAGAGCTTCCTTCAGCGCAGCGTATTCGTCAGGCGGTGTTGGCTTTTTTGGTGGATTTTTACGGTCTGCCCGAAGATCACGCTACAGTGCAAATTTCACTGCAATCCATATCGCTTTTGGAGAAATGAACATGGCAAAACGTCAGACTTTCATCAGTGTGCGCGCCAAGATGTTGGGAACGATTCTGCTGCTACTTGTCTTGGCTTTGGGGGGAACTTTCTTTTGGTTTTACAATTTTGTGACCGATCAGGTGTGGCAGTTGATCAAACACGATGCGGAGACAACCCTGAGTGGGGTTGTGGATGGCATTGATGGCGATACATTTGAAGCCCTTTCAAAGGAGATGACCTTGCGCCCCGATGGTTACACGGATGACCCGCGCTATTGGGAGCATGTGCGCTTTTTGAAAAATGCTCATGATGTGGAACCGCGTGCCTTCATTTATACCTACATCAAGGGCGATGAACCCTATCAGGTTAAGTTCATTGGCAGCAATGGTGCTGCCAATAATCCGCCGGAAGGTGCCAAACCATTCGATGTTTATCAAGAACAGGCCGATCAGACTTTGTTGTGGGAAGGCCTCAAGCAGCCGGTTGAAAACGAGACGTTTACCGGCGGCGGACAGGATACATATGGTTCCTGGGGGGTGACGGTTTGTCGGCCCATCTATAACAGCAAAAATGAAGTGGTCGGCGCAGCTGGAATTGACTTCCAAACCGATTATGTCCTGCGGGTGCAGCGCAGCATGTTGACCCTGTTCTATACGGCAATCGCCATCATCTTCCTGGTGATGATTGTTGCCGTCGTTTGGTTCTCCGATCGTTTATCCCGCCCAATTACGCAGCTGACCCGCATTGCCGAGCTGATCGGCGAAGGGCATTACGACCAAGACTTGACGGCTCTGACGCGCATGAAGGTGCGTGACGAAATTAGCAAGCTGGCTGAGGTGTTTGACATCATGATTGACAAGGTCTATGCCCGTGAACAAACCCTGCGGCAGCGCGTTGAAGAATTGCAGATTCAGATTGACGAATCGAAGAAACAACATGCCATTAGTGAGATTGTGGATACAGACTTCTTCCGCGATTTGCAGACCAAAGCAGTGCAACTGCGTGAGCGCAAACGCCAACAAGAGCAGCAAGGTGGAGCTCAGTCATGAAAACAATCATGGTGCATTCCTTCCGGCGCGGTACGGGCAAGTCAAATTTGGTGGCAAATTTGGCTGTGCTGATGGTGCAAGGGGGGGCAAAAGTAGGCGTGATTGACCTCAACTTTCTCACGCCTAGCCTGGCAATGCTGTTTGGTTTGGATGAGGATCAGATCGCGTGCTCGCTCAATGATTACTTGTGGGGGCGTTGTCGGGTGACGCAATTGGTTCAACCGGTGTTGTTGCCAGCAGGAATATCGGGCAAAACCTGGGAGGTGTTGTTGGCCTCGGCCAGCTCGCGCCCGAGCGATGTGGAGCGGATGTTGCAGGGCCGCTACACGTTTGAGGCCTTGGGTGAGCTGTTGCTGCAATTTTCGCAGGCCTATGCCCTGGATGTGGTCTTGATGGATACGCCGGCGGGTATTACGCCGGATACCCTGGCAACGATGGCACATGCGCAAACCCTGGTGATGATGTTGCACACCGATCAGCAGGATTATCAGGGCACCGCCGTGGTGGTGGATATTGCCAATCGCTATCTCAACATTCCGCGCCAAATCCTGGTGCTGAACGATGCCCCGCTTTCGCTGGATGTGAATCAGGCAATGGATGAGATGCGTTCGGCGTTCAACGTGACGGAAGCATGGGTGTTGCCGCATTCGGATGAGCTGGCGACGCTGGCCAGTGCGGACTTGTTTGTTTTGAAGCAACCGTTGCATCCGCTGACGTTGCAAATGCAGCAGCTGGCCCAATCCTTGTTGGATTAAGCCCGTTCTTTGTAGTTGCGGTAGGCCCAGCCAAGCCCCAAGACACCGCCGATGCACATGGCGATGCCGGGCAACAAGTATTGTTGGGTGATGGCCATCACGCCGGCCATGCTGCCGACAATTTGTATGTCGCTCATCTTGCTGGAGGTGTTTGCAAAAATGAGCCACAGACCCTGGCCAAGTTGCAGGAGCCCCGGCACCAGAATGGTGGTGGAAATGATGGCAATGACGATGAAACGGCGTTTGTGAATTTGGCCTCCGCGATAGACCTGTACGTTTTGCACGAATTGTTCTGCTTGCGACCAGCTCATTTGCCCGGCTTCGCAGACATGCAGGATGACATCGCGCATGGACATGCCGTTGCCAATTTTCTCGGTGACCCAGGCTTTTAGTTCTTCCTCGCTCATTGTGTCAGGGGTGGTTGGCGACATTTTCCCTTATTCCATTTTCAACAGGCGTGCCTGCCAGGCGGGTAGGTCAACGAACAGGCCGCGTTGTTGCAATTCGCTGCCGCTGCGCCAGGCCTCAAAGCCATCCAGGGCGCTGATGAAATGCCAGGTGTGACCGGCCAGGTCCTCCCAGGGCAGGGGCAGGCGGGTGCGGGTGCGGTGAGCGGAGAGGTTGACAATCACCAGCCAACGCCCTGCCGATCCTTGCCAGCCCCAGCCGAGCACGCCGGTGTGTGTTGCCGGGCAAAGCCGCCAGTCACCATGGCGCAGGTCGGCAGCCCGCAAAGCGCTGAGCAAGCGGCGGTAGAACGATTGGCAGGCAGCATCGTCGACTTCCAGCGGTCGCCGCCGCAAAAAGACGGGCAGGCGTGTTTGCCAACCGGCGAATTGCTGCTCGTGGAAGAGCTTGGCACCTGCGGTGCTGAAGCACGTCAGCGCGGCGCTTTCATGCCGCCCGGCAAAGGCCAGGGCCGCGCGGCGCTCGTCGTGATTTTCAATGAAGTGCGTCATTTGTTCGCTGTGTGGGGTGATTTCCGCCAGGTGCTGCCAGAGCTGTGCTGCATCGCCTGCTAACAGATGGTCATACAGGCGCTTGTCGTAGCAGGCATCAAAGCCTTGGGCGAGCAATTCCGTTTCCATATCCCAATACACCTCGGCCAGGAACTGAAACCCCGGTTGTGCCTGACGCACTTGCGCAATCAGTTCGGGCCAAAATTCGGTTGGGGGTGTTTTGCCGGCGCGGCGTTTCCACGTTTTGGCAAAGATGCGGTTGATCATCAGCATGGCCATGTCGCAGCGCACGGCGTCGCACTGTGCAGCAATTTGTTGCACCGTTTCGGTCATTGCCCGCCGCAGGCCGGGCGAAAAAGCGTTCAGCTGCACCACATCGGGCCAGGCGGGGAAGAATGGGTCGCGCCCGTGCGCGTAGACTGTGTTGCCAATGCGCACAAAACTGCTTGGGTCTTTTTTCAGGTCGCTGTCTGTGCCGGTGATGAAATATTCAGGGTGTTCCTGCACCCAGGGATGATCGGGGGCAACGTGATTGGGGACGAAATCGAGCACAAGGCGCAGACCATGCGCTCGCAGGGCGGCGCGCGCCGCCGCCAACCCCTCGGTTCCGCCCAGGTGCGGGTCTACGCTGTAGCTGCGTACGCAATAGGGCGAGCCGACCACGTCTTCGGGGGTGAAGTCGGGCAACACCCGCTCAAATTCGCTCATCAGGCCCGGGTTTTGCAGTGCCAATTGGCTGCCATACGGGCTGCGTTCCCATACGCCCATCAGCCAGATTGCGTCCATGCCCCAATCGGCCAGCTCTTGCAGGGCTTCATCGGGCAGGTTGGCCAGGGTGATGGGGCGTTGATAGTGCTGACTCAATTCATGCAGCCAGACCCAGGTGTTGATTTCGTAAATCCAGGGACGGGGCGGCCAGGTAAATACGTCGCTCACTTGTCAGTCCTTGCCGGTGGGGTTAAAGCTATTATAGCATACTCTGCATGAGGCGAATGGCGCAAGGAGGTCGCTTCACCCCACTCTGAGCAGCACCCGCCCCCAGCGCGGGTAGAGCGGCACATCCAGGGGCTGAGTGGCCAGGGCGCTGAAGCGCTCGCCGGGGTTGAGCTGATCGAACCATTCACCGGGCAGGTTGGGCAGGCTCAGGCAAACCGTTTGCGCATCGGCATTGAGCAACACCAACACGGTTTGTCCGTCCAGCTGACGTTCAAATGCCAGTTGCCCGGCACTGACGAACACCGGTCGGTAGTTGCCGCGTTGCAGGGCCGGTAAGGCATGGCGCAAGGCGGATAGGCGACGGATCGTGTCGGGCAGGTCGGGCTGACGGTCACTTCGTCCGCTTGCCCAGGCATCTAGCGCGGGACGCAGGGCCTGATCGCTGTGTGGGGTGCGTTTGCCTTGCAACCCCCACTCGCTGCCATAGTATAGGCTTGGCACACCGGGCATGGTGAAGAGCAACAGGTAGAGCGGATAGAGCAGGGCCGGGTCGTTTAGCTGACTGGCAACGCGGTCTACGTCGTGATTATCGGCAAAGTTGTACAGCGGCATTCCGGCATAGATGCCGCCATTGCCGAATTGTCGGTTGAGCGCATAGGCAATTTCAAAGTAGTTGTGATCGTTCAGGCTGGAGTAGAGACCTTTGTAGCACTCGTAGTTGGTGGCCGAGTCCAACCGCGCCGGCCCGACCAGGCTGCGATAATCGTGAAAGACGACCTCGCCCATCAGCCAAAAATCGCTGCGCAGGCTGTGGCAAAACTGACTCAGTGCTGTGACGAATTCGGGAGACAGGTCTTCAGCAGCATCCAGGCGCAAGCCGTCTATGTCATAGTCTTGCACCCAGCGGGCAATCGCCTCAAAGAGATGGTCGCGCACGGCGGGGTTGGCCAGGTTGAGTTTGACCAGGCTTTGATGGCCGCTCCAGCCGCTATAGGTGAATGGGTCGCCATAGGCGCTGTGACCATCGAAACGTAGATTGTGAAACCAATCGCAGTAAGCTGAAGCGCGACCGTGTTGGCGCACATCGCGAAAGGCCCAAAAATCGCGCCCAACGTGGTTGAACACGCCATCCAGAATCAGGCGCATGCCGCGGCGGTGCACTTCGCGGCTGAAATTGGCCAGGGTGGAATTGTCGCCCAGGCGACGGTCAAGAAGGTTGTAATCGGCGGTGTCGTAGCCATGGGCGGTGGATTCGAACAGGGGCCCCAAATAGAGGGCATTGGCCCCCAGGGATTGGATTGGATCCAACCAGGCATAGAGCTGATTGAGCCGTGGGGTGGGCGGGCTTGAAAAGTCGTTGCGCGCCGGGGCAGCACACAGCCCGAGCGGATAGATATGGTAAAAGAAGGCCTGAGTGGCCCAGTGCGACATGGTGATGCTCCTTGAGAGAAGATTTTTATGAGTAAATGCCGTGTTGGAATTGGTGAACAATGCGGCGGGTAAGCGCCTCGTCCAGGGTCAGGCTGCCATCGAGGGCCAGGCCAATGCAGTTGTTCAGCAAGCCAAGGAAGGTGGTGGCATAGAGCTGCTGACGCCCGCGCATGTTGCCATGCTGTGCCGCAGCTTGTTCAAAAAGATGCTCAATTTGGGCGAACACGCGGCGGTGAAGCGCAGCAGAAAGGCGATGTCCGTCGCTTTCGGGCGGGGCAAACCAAAGCGCCAATTGCAACCGATGCCAGTCTGAATTGTTGCGGGCATGTTCAAAATAGGTTGTGGCAACCTGGAAGAGCGTTTGCGGCAGGTCGCCGTGATAGGCACTTGCTTGTGCCAGGCGATGGCTGAGGACCTGCCCTTCGCCATCCAGGATGGCTTGCAGCAAGCCGGTCTTGCTGCCAAAGTAGTGGTAGAGCGTGGGTTTGGTGAGGTGAACGGCTTCAACAATTTCTTGCACGCCGACGGCATCATAGCCGCGTTCGGCAAACAGGTGCAGGGCGGTTGCAAGCAAGAGCGAACGGTTGTTTTCTGTCATGTTCACCATTATACCGAACGGTATATCAGTTGTCAAGGTTAGGGCGTTGATTTTACATGTTGTTAATTTTAAGTTAATCTCATATTAAAACAAGGTGTTGTATTTGCGGGATAATAGTCTTGGGCTTTACTTCTCTTGAGCCAAATAAATTGATAGGTCACGTTGATGATATGAATGCTTCGAAGTTGAGTCGTTGGTTGTTTGCCATCTTTTTGCTGATGAATGTGGCGGTGTTTGCCATGGCATTGGTTTTGCCGGGGTTTCGTAGCGTGGCCTATGCCCCTTTGCGTGAGCTGTTGCTGCCGCCGCCCAGCCCAATTGTGGTCACGGTGTTGTATTCAACCGAAAAGGAAGAATGGCTCAACGAAGCGGTTGCTAGCTTTGAGGCCACGCGCCCTACCTATCAGGGCCATCCGATTCAAATTAAGCTGACCAAGATGGGCTCGCGCGAAATGGTTTTGGCGGTTTTGGATGGCAACCAAAAGCCGGTTGTGCTCAGCCCGGCCAGCTCTTTGCAGGCCACCATCTTACAAGATTTGTCCATCAGCCGCGATGGCACTGCGCTTGTGCGCGCACAAGACCCGGTCTCTTGCCGCTCTGTGCTGCAAACGCCGCTTGTGTTGGTGATGTGGAGTGAGCGCGCGGCCGTCTTATGGGGCGAAAACCCGAACGGCACGCTTTGGCTTAGACTGCAAGAGGCAGTGGTCAATGAGCGCGGTTGGGAAGCGTATGGACACCCTGAATGGGGCTACATCAAATTCGGTCACACCAGCCCGCTTAAGTCGAACAGCGGGTTTATGACGATTTTGCTGATGACCTACAATTACTTTGGCAAAAGCAGTGGCCTGACCGAACAGGATATCCTTGGCAACCGCGACTATCAGGCCTGGTTTCAATCGTTTGAAGGCAGCATTAGCAGCTTTGGCGACAGCACCGGTACATACATGAAAGACATTGTTGCCTATGGGCCGAGCATGTACGATGTGGTCGCTGTGTATGAGGCAACCGCGATTGAACAAGCGCAGAATGCAATGGGCCGCTACGGCGAATTGCGTTTCTACTATCCGCCGCTGACGGTGCTGAGCGACCATCCGTTTTGTGTGTTGGATGCCGATTGGGTTGCACCAGAACAGGCTGCGGCGGCCAATTTGTTCATTGACTATTTGCTCAGCCGCCCGATGCAAGAGCGTGCTTTGCTCCAATATGGTTTTCGCCCGGCAGACGCTTCGATTGCCATTGATCAGCCGGGCAGTCCATTCTTACGCTATGCGAGCAGCGGCTTGCGGCTCAATTTGCCGCCTTTGGCACAATTACCCAGTGGCAATGTGCTCAACACGTTGCTTGAATTTTGGGACCGCACCATTCGACGCTAGTGAGGCATAAGATGAACCGATCCTTTCGCTTGTTTGCTGCATGGCTGATCCTCAGCCTGATTTTGTCTGCCTGTGGTTCTTCGGGGGCGTTGTTGTCCAAGCAGGTTAAGATCCAACTTGTGTATGGCTCAGAAAAGCAAGAGTGGCTCGACCCTTTGGTGCAGAGCTTTAATGCTTCGCGCACCAAGACGGAAGATGGTGCGGTGATTGTGGTGGAAGCGGTGCCTATGGGCTCGATTGAGACGATGGATGCGATTCTGGCGGGCAGTTTGCAGCCAACGGTGTGGAGCCCGGCTTCCTCGCTGTATCTTCCGGTGGCAGAAAGCGAATGGCGCAAGAATCACGCCGAAGAATTGGTCGCTGCTCCACCCAAGGACCTGGTGTTGAGCCCGGTGGTGATTGCGATGTGGAAGCCGATGGCTGAGGTATTGGGCTGGCCCGATCAGCCGATTGGTTGGGCAGATATTGCTGCGTTGGCAACTTCGCCCGAGGGCTGGGCGGCTTTTGGCTACCCCGAGTGGGGACAGTTCAAGTTGGGGCATACGCACCCCGAATTCAGCAACAGCGGCTTGATGGCGGTGGTAGCGCAAGCCTATGCGGGGGCAAATAAGCAGCGCGGCCTGACGTTGCAAGATCTGAGCGACCCCAAGGTGCAACAGTTTATGGCCGATGTGCAATTGAGCATCATCCATTATGGGACAAGCACGGGCTTTTTTGGCACGCGCATGTTTGAACGTGGCCCTTCTTACCTCAGTGCAGCCGTGCTGTATGAGAATTTGATTGTTGCCCAAGAAACCAAGCGCTTGAATGGCCAGAGTCAGCAATTGCCGGTGATTGCCATTTATCCCAAGGAGGGCACGTTTTGGTCCAACCATCCCTATGTTATTTTGAACGCCCCCTGGGTGACGGCGCAGCAGCGTCAGGCTGCCGAAGTCTTTCAGAATTTTCTGTTGGCAGAGCCGCAACAACGCAGCGCAATGCAATTGGGCTTCCGTCCAGCCAACCCCAACCTGGCGCTTGGTGCGCCCCTGGATATGGATCATGGCGTAGATATTCGACAGCCCAAGACGGTGTTGGAAGTGCCTTCTGCGGAGGTTGTGCTGGGTTCACAGGCGCTATGGCGGCAGACGAAGAAGCCGGTGGATTTGGTCGTGGTGATGGACACTTCGGGCAGCATGGCTGGGGCAAAGATCAGCGCCGCGCGTGCAAGCCTGGGGCAATTTGTGGATCTGTTGGATGACCGTGACCGCTTGCAGGTGATCCTTTTCAGCAGCAAAGTCACTGAGTTAACCCCGCTTTCGGAGCTCGGCCCCAAGCGCGACGATGTCAAGCGGCGTATTTCGGGCATTGTTGAGGGAGGCAACACCTCGTTGTATGATGCGGTTGGTTTGGCGTATCAGCAATTGCAACGGGATGGCGACCCGCGCCATATTCGGGCGGTGGTGGTGCTTTCGGATGGACAGGATACTTCGTCAAATCTTGGGCTCGATCAGGTTACGGAGCAAATTAGTGCGTTGGGTGAAGACCCAGGCAATGCGATCAAGTTGTTCACCATTGGCTATGGCAAGGATGTGGATGAGGATGTTTTGAGCAGCCTGGCCGAGATTACGGGCGGCAAGTATTATCAAAGCTCGCCCGATAACATTCAAAAAATTTATGCAGAAATTGCCACCTTTTTCTAGAAAAGACTTGCTATGATTCGTTCTCCCTGGCTCTTGGCTTTGTTAGACCCTTTGCATATCGCAACATTGGTTGTGGCTGTTTTGGGCGGTTTGTTGGCTGCCTGGTGGTTGTTTTTTGTTGGCGTGTTGCTATGGTTGGTCATGGTTTTGCTGATGGTCAATGACCCGGTGATGAAGCTGAACCGCGAGATGGAGCAACGCCAAGACCTGCCGCAGCGCTTTCAACCCCTGTTTCGGCGCATTGAACGCGCGCGCCTGACGCTGTTCAACGCCGCACAACGCAGCGGCTCGGCGGGGCGAATGAAGGATGTGTTGGATGCGCTGATGGACTTGACCGAACAGACCTATCAGTTGTGCAGTCGCATGACGCCGCTTGAAAATTTTCGCCTGGTGCGCTCTACAACCCCCGGCGGCGCAGCGTTGGAGATGGAGCTATTGCAAAACAAAATCGAAGCTGCCAGCGATGAACGTGCCCGCAAACAGTATGAAGAGGCATTGCAATCCCTGCAGGAACGTCAAGAGCAAATGAAGCGTTTCTCCAGTCAGCTGGATCAGGTGGAAGCATTGCTGTCGGGGTTGGCAAATGAAATCGAAACGTTGCTTCCTGTGGCATTGCGCTTGCAATCTGCCAGGGGCCCGCAGGCACAGCAAGAACTCGCCAGGTTGGCTGACGACATCCGCAGTCAGGTGGAGAAGGTGACGCAATTCGAGCGCGAGCTTCAGTTATAACCAAATGTTAACCGCCCGTTGAAGAATTTTTAAATCTGTTCCCTTTGTCGTTAAACTTGGTGTGCTACCATACACAGCAGATTGCAAAATGGATGGTACCGAAAGGAGTTTGATGACATGGGACTGGCAGATTTGCATATTCATAGCATTTATAGTTATGATGGGACAGCGACGATTCCAGCGATTTTGAAGTATACCGCCGAGAGGACGCAACTGAACGTAATTGCGGTGACCGACCATGATAGTATGAAGGGCGTTGCTGAGGCGATGCGTCTGGCGCCGCATTATGGCCTGGAGGTTGTGCCGGGGGTTGAGGTTTCCACAGCGGATGGGCACGTTTTGGCGTTGTTTGTCAATCAGCTGATTCCGCCGGGCCTCTCTCTGGTGGAGACGGCGCTGCGCGTGCGCGCCGCTGGCGGAATTTGCATTGCTGCACACCCGTTGGCGTTTGGCACAAGCAGTCTGCGCTTTGAAACCATTCAGGATGCCTTGCAGCAACCGGGCGTCAAAGGCTCGTTGGTTGGGGTTGAAGCGTTCAACGGCGGTTTGGTGTATACGCGTCAAAATGAGACCATTGCCGAGCGCTCACGCGCCTTGCCGCTGGCGCAGGTGGGCAACAGCGATGCGCATGTGGTGCAGATGATTGGCGGCGGGGCAACGCAGTTTGAGGGCCGCTCTGCTGCGGAGTTGCGCGCTGCCTTACAGCATCGCATGACGCAACCCGTTGCCGGACGGGGATTGACCGGATTGGATGTTCTCGTACACTACATTCCGCGCTATTTGTTGCGCAAATTGGGCTGGGCTGCCTGGAATGCACATCCGTCTGCTCCGTTGACCTATACCCGCCTGCGTTAGTGTGTTGGGAACGTTTGGGGTCTCTTAATCCAACCTGAATGGTCAGTTTTGTTGTAGAATAAACGAACATCACTCGATGTTCGTTTATTTTGATCTTAGGAAGGGTTGAGATGAGAGAAAAATTTTGGCAAATTCTGACGGTGTGCCTTGTTGGGGTGTTGCTGCTTTCGGCTTGTCAATCGCCAACCCCTGTTGCTACGGTGGTGCAGCCTTCAGCAACGCCGATGCTGATGCCGACCGAGACGGTTGGGCAGCAGCAATTGGAAGTTTTTCATTGGTGGACGGCAGCTGGGGAGCGCGAAGCTGCGGAGGCCATGTTCCGGGTGTTTAGCAGCCAATATCCGCAAGTGACGGTGGTGCAAAATCAGGTCAGGGGAGGGGGCGGTACCAACCTGCGCACCGTTTTGCAGGCGCGCCTTGACTCTGGCAGCCCGCCCGATACGTTTCAAACCCTGGGCGGCGCCGAGTTGAAAAACTATGTCGATCGGGGCCATTTGCAGCCGCTGGATGACTTGTGGGCTGAGCTAAAATATGCTGAGGTCATCCCCGCGCCATTGGCGAGCACCATGACGGTGAATGGGCGGCGCTACGCTGTGCCGCTGGATATGCACATCCAAAATATCCTGTATTACAACATTCCGCTCTTCAATGAGTTGCAGCTGACGCCACCGCAGACCTATGCAGAATTGCTGACGATTTGTCGCACGCTGGCCGAAAAGCACCCCGAGATGAGCTGCCTGGCGCTTGGCTCAAAAGATACCTGGGCCACGGCGTTTATTTTTGATAGCATTCTGTTACAGGCGGGCGGGCCGGGGCATTATGTGCGTCTGTATAAGGGCGAGTTGGATGTAACAACCGATGGTGTCTATCGTCAGGCGTTGCTGAACTTTGCTGCGCTGCGCCCCTTCATTCATCCCGACCATGGCTTATATACCTGGGATCAATCGGTTGGGCTGGTGGGCACGCGTCAATCGGCGATGGTGATCATGGGCACCTGGGCAATTGGTGCGTTTGTTAAGGGCTCTGGCTGGCAGCCGGGCATTCATTTTGGGGCGGTTATCTTTCCGGGGCGCTCTGATGCGGCGATTTTGTTTCACCCCGATTCATTTGGTATGACGGTCAATGCGCCCAACCCACAGAGCGCCCGCCAATGGCTCCATGCCGTTGCCTCGCCAGAATTGCAGGTGGCGACGGATGTGATTCAGGGCGGTTTGTTTGCACGGACGGATATTGACCCGCAGGTTTTCCCCGACCCCATTCGACGCGAATTCCAGCAATACGTCAATAGCAACCCCAATCGGTTGGTATTGGATCAGCATGGTGGCATTTTGCCGACCAATGCACAGGCTGTCTATTGGCAAATTTTGACGGATTACCTGAATGGTAATTTGGATGTGGATGCAACCATAGCCGCTGTGGATCAGATGATGAAGCAGTATGATGTGAAAAACGCTTCTGCCTGGTATCAGTGGCCATAATTGCGCCTGCCGTTATCTGAATTCATCAAAATTTTCTGCGGTCTCATTTGTCCACTGCTTATGCTTCAGTTTTGTGGCATAATGTAGCCCTGAGGAGACCGCAATGAAGAAAACTCGTTGGCTGTTGTGGCTGTTGGTCATTGCTTTTGTGTGGTTGCTGATCAGCCGATTCACTGAGCTGACGCAGCTGTGGCAAACGCTGCTATCGGGCAACCCTTACTATATTTTGGCGGCAGCTGCTCTTCAAGTTGTTTATTATTTGACCTACACGGCACTCTATCAGGCTGCTTTTGCAGTCGTGGAGGTCAAGAGCCGCTTCCGTGAACTGGTGCCGGTCATGTTTGCTTCGGTTTTCATGAATGTGGCTGCACCTGTCGGCGGGGCAGGGGGGCCGGCGCTGTTTGTTGAAGATGCCCGGCGGCGTGGCGAATCGCCGGTGCGCGCTGCGGCGGGCACATTGCTGGTGATTGTGGCCGATTTTGCCACCTTTTTCTTCATTCTGATCGTTGGCATGGCCTATCTGTTTGCCGCCCAAGATTTGCGCTCCTATGAAGTTGTGGCGGCAATCTTGATGATTTTGCTGACGACTGGCCTGGTGGGGGTGTTGTTTTTGGGCGTTTGGCAGCCCGAGCTGTTGCTTAAATTGTTGCGGGGGGTACGCTTCCTCATCAATTCTGTGGCGGCCTGGTTTGGGCGTCGCGATCTGATTCCGCAGCAGTGGGTGACGCACACGGCCAATGATTTCATCGAGGCGGCTTTGGCGATTGCCGCCAACCCGCGCCGCCTTGGCCGGGCTTTGGTGGTTGCCTTTCTGCTTCATGCGGTGGATATTTTCAGCATGTTCATGGTCTTTTTGGCCTTTGGACAAAACCCTTCGCCCGGCATGTTGGTGGCCGGCTATGCCATGATGGTGCTCTTTTGGGTCATTTCGTTGCCGCCGCAGGGCATCGGTGTGGTGGAAGGGATGATGATGCTGGTGTTCACGTCCCTGGGGGTGCCGGCGGGCGCTTCGGCGGCAATTACGCTGTCTTTTCGCGGTCTAACGCTTTGGCTGCCCATTTTGGTCGGCTTTGTGCTGTTGCGCACCCTGCGCATTTTCAATCCGCGTGGGCGCACCTTCTCGGATTCGTGGGGGGCGCGCTCAGCGGCTTTGCTGTTGGGGCTGCTGGGCTTTTTGAACGTGGGGTTGGCGGTCTTGCCAGCGGAGGTGCAGCGGAGCGGGTTGTTGTTGCGCTTTCTGACCCCCGAGGTGCAGCTGTGGGCGCGCCTGACCGGTGCCATGGCTGGCTTTGCGCTCATTTTCCTGGCCGATGGTTTGCGGCGCCGCAAACGCGTGGCTTGGGTGATGAGCATGGCAGTGCTATCACTTTCCATTGTCTGTCACATTCTCAAAGGGTTGGATTACGAACCGGCGCTGTTGACCTTTTTGGTCTTGCTTTGGATGCTTTATCTGCGTCCGCATTTTCACGCGCGTTCTGAGCCGCCGACCTATGTGCAAGGTTTGCAAACGCTGTTTGCAGCGTTGGTCTTTACCCTGCTCTATGGCACCATTGGCTTTTACATGTTGGATACGCATTTCAATTTTCGCTTCGATTTGGCCTCGGCCTTTCTGCAAACGCTGGGCATGTTCGTGTTCTTTGATCCGCGCCAACTGCGTCCATTGACCGATTTCGGTGCCTATTTTGTCAACTCGGTCTATGTGGTGGCCATGTTCACCTTTGGCTATTCGTTGGTGATGTTGTTGCGTCCGGCTTTTGTTCCACGCCCCTTGCCTGTTGGGGAACGGCAGCGAGCTGCTGCATTGGTGCAGACCTTTGGCCGTTCCACGCAGGCAGCCCTGGCGTTGTTGCCGGATAAGAACTATTTCTTTTCATCGGGCGGTTCACTGTTGGCCTATGCCCTCAAAGATCAGGTGGCGTTGGTGTTGGGCGATCCCATTGGCCCGCCGCAAGATTTGCCTGCCGCCCTGGCCGAGTTTCGCAGTTATTGTGCGGAACGCGACTGGTCTGTGGCATTCTTCCTGGGCACTGCCGATGCGCTGCCGGTTTATCAGTCGGCGGGTCTGCACGGTTTGGGCATTGGGGGAGAGGAAGTGGTGGATCTGGCAACGCTTGATTTTGAGGCGGTTGAATATAGCGGTTTGATTGCGGCGCATCAACGCCTGAGCCGGTTTGGCTATCGCACCGAGGTGCTGCTGCCGCCCTTTGAGGATGGGCTTTTGGAAGAGCTGCGTCCGATTCATCATGCCTGGATGACGATGACGCAGCGCATGGAACGGCGCTTTTGGCTGGCCTGGTATGATGAGGCGTATTTGCGCGGTGGGCCGTTGTTGCTGGTGCGAGACCGAGAGGGGGCGTGCATGGCGTTTGCAAGTTTGCGCCTTGGGGCCGAGCAAGCCGAGACGGGGTTGCACTTGCTGCGCTTTCGCCCTGAAATGGAACATGGCGGGTTGGATTTCTTGTTGTTTGAATGGGTGCAGTGGGCGCGCTCACAGGGGGTGCGCTTGCTCAACCTTGGCTTTAGCCCTCATGCTGAAGTGTTGCAGCAAGAAGGCGAGGAGGAAGGCAATGTGCAGCGTTCGCTGCATTACTTGATGGCACATTTGGGAACCCTTTTCGAGCAGCGTGACCTGGCTTTCTTACGCGCCAAGCTGCGCAATGTCACCTGGCAAACGCGCTTCTTGGTCTATGAGCAAGATGCACACCTGCCCATCGTTACCCTGGCGCTGATGCGGCTTGATTCGGGCGATGATTTGTTCGGGCGTTCTACCTATCGTCGGCAGATGCGCCGTTTGATTTTGCCGCGCCGCAAGTGACGGGGCATGATTTTGCTTGAAATATTGAGTGCTTTCGTTATAATTTAGCCAAGGAGATTTTTTCTATGAAGTCGCTTTTTCGTGTTTTGATTGGATTGGTTTTGGTGAGTTTGGCGCTCAGCGCTTGTAATTTACCCACCCGCCAAACACCGACCCCAGCGGTCAATGTGCCTGCAACGCAGATGGCACAGACGGTGGAAGCCCTGCTGGCTGAGCAGGCGCGCCTGACGCAGCAGGCGCAAGTGCCACCCACGCAGCCCCCGGCCCCGACGCTTGCACAGCCGACCCTGCCCCCACCCCCTACTGCTGTGCCGCCGACGGCCGTACCGCCCACGCCGGTGCCGCCGACTGCCACGGTCATCCCCTGTGACCGGGCCGGGTTTGTCAGTGATGTCACCGTTCCTGATGGTACCATGTTTGCCCCTGGGGCAAGCTTTGTCAAGACGTGGCGACTGAAGAACACCGGTTCCTGCTCGTGGACGACCAGTTATAAATTGGTCTTCGATAGCGGTAACGCCATGGAAGGCCCGGCCAGCGCCGCTTTGCCGCGTAATGTCAACCCCGGTGAGACGATTGACCTGTCGGTGACGCTGAAGGCCCCGGCGACCAACAACACCTATCAGGGCTTTTGGAAGCTGGAGAATGCAACCGGTCAGCGCTTTGGCGTGGGCGATGCGGGCAACAGCTTTTGGGTCAAGATTGTGGTGGGGGTGACCTCTGCTCCGTTTGCGGTTGTGTCTGTGCCGATGTCAGTCAACCCGGCCAATTATGCGGGCGTTTGTCCGGTGACAATTACCTTTACCGGTCAGATTACGACCAATGGCGCCGGGACGGTGACCTATCACTGGGAGCGCAGTGATGGTTCCTCGACGGCGGTGGAGACGTTGAACTTCACCGCGGCGGGCAGTCAGACGGTTACGCGCACCTGGTCACTGGGCAGCAGTGGGACGAATTATTCGGGCTGGCAGCGCCTTTACATTGATTCGCCCAATCATCAATATTTTGACAAGGCAGAATTCACAATTACCTGCAACCCATAAGCTTTGTCGCCGGTTCGGTTTAAATAGCAATCGAGACGCAGCACGACACGCTGCGTCTCGATCCTTTTTGTGTGGGGGCTTATCGCTGCTGCGGCCAGGCGCGCAAGAGCGGCGGCAGTTCGGCCAGGTTCGCAATGCTGGCTTCTGGCACAATCTTGTGCCGGTCGCGTTCGTTTTCGGGTGTTTGGGCGCGGCGCGTAATCCAAATGCCGCTCATGCCGGCATTGTGTGCGCCGAGGATATCCGCGCCGAGCAGGTCGCCGATCATGGCCATGCGTGCAGGCGGCAGGTCGAAGTACGTCAACGCGGGCTCGAAGATGCGGCGGTGTGGTTTGCGATAGCCGATATCGGCAGACACCCAAATGCGCTCGAAGAAATCGGTCAGGTGCGCTTTGCGCAGCAAGACATACACATCCGGCGTATCACCGGCGTTGGAGATGAGTCCCAGGCGATAGCCTTCGGCTTGCAAGCTTGCCAGGGTTGGATAGGCATCACTTTCTGGCAGCCAGGCTTGTTGCATGACGGCGTAGAAGGCATCCAGGGCCTGACGCTGCCGGGCGGGTGGCAAGGGTTGTTGCAGTTTGGCAAGGGTGCTGCTCAAGATTTGCTCAGCGGGGGTTTCGATCAATTCCTGGTCGCGGCGGGCGTAGTTGCGGACCTGTTGCGCTTTGAATTCGTCCAGAAATGGCTGTCTGGGCACTTCAGGCAGGGCATCGGCCAGGGCATGGCGGGCGCATTCCATGCGCTCTTCCCACGAATCGGCAAAATAAATGAGAGTGCTGCCGAGGTCGAACAGCAACACGTCAAAGGGACGTTCAGTAGCCACGGGTTGGGTCATATATATTTAACAACGGTTCGCCTTCCAGGTAGCGCCGCAAGTTTTCGGCAAACATTTTTGCGGCGCGTGCGTGATAGTGTAGACTGAATCCGGCAATATGGGGCGAGATGATGACGTTGGGTAGCTTCCAAAACGGGCTGTTGGCGGGCAACGGTTCTTCAGCAAAGACATCCAGCGCGGCACCGCTGAGGCGTTTTTCCTGAAGGGCGCTGAGCAGTGCGGTGGGTTCAACAATGCCGCCGCGCCCGACATCAATGAGAAAGGCGCCGGGCTTGACCGATTCAAGCATATCGTGTTGAATCAGGCCGCGCGTTGCCGGGCTGAGCGGCAGGGTTAGGACGATGAAATCGCTTTGCTTCAACACAGAGCGCAGCGCCTCGATGGGGTAGAGCCGGGTGAACAAGTCGCCTTGCGGGTCGCCCAAGCCAGGCGGGGTGTAGCCGGTATCTTGCGGCTGCATGACGTTGTGTTTGACCGCCAAAATTTTGACGCCCAGCGGTTGCAGCAGGCGTGCCAGTTCACGCCCAATGCTGCCGTAGCCAATCAATGCAACCGTGCTTTCACGCAATTCGCGCGGGCTCAGGCGTTCCCAGCGCTCCGCCGGCCAGTCGGCCTTGCTTTGCAGACGGAACAGGTCGGGCAGGTGATGGCCGAGCGCGAGCATCATCGTCAGACAATATTCGGCCACCTGTGGCGCGGCTGCACCGCTGAGGGTTGTGGCCTGCACGCCCGCTTTGTGCAGAATGGGTGCATCGGCGGCGAAGTCAATGCCGGCATAGTGAAACTGAATCCACTTCAAAAGCGGAGCCTGGGCCTGAGTTGGCAGGGCTCGGTCGGTATATAGCACCTGACAGCGTGCCCAGGCTTCTGCAGGAATGTCTTCAGGGCGGCGCGGGGTCAGAAAGTTGAAGTGCAGATTCGGCGAAATGCCTTGCAGCTCTTCCTGCACTGCGGCGGGGAAAGGAACTGTGAACAACACTTCAATGGGCGCCGTTTCGCTCATGGTTTTAACCTTTCAGGTAGATGTTTTGCGGGTCCAGGCTGCGCAAGATGATCAGCTCATCCTCGGTGATTGGTTCGGTGGTGCGCAGGTTGGGGGAAACTTTGAGTGCCCAGCCGGTGTTGGCTTGTGCCTCCTCAACGGTGGCGCCGGGGTGCAGGGCAGTGAGGATCAATTCGCCGCTTTCATCCGGTTCCATCAGGCCCAGGTTGGTGACAACGACCTGTGGGCCGCCGCCGCGCACACCGGTTGCCTGTCGTTCGGCGCGCCCATTCAGGAAGCCCGCCGAAGTGCGAAAGTCCACTTTTTCCGGAAAACGGCGCTTTTGGTGCGGGGTGATAATGTAGCAGCGGTTGGCCCAGCCAGCGATTTCCATCGAGCCGCCCGAGCCGGGCAGGCGCACCTTGGGGTGAGCATAGTCGCCGATGACGGTGGCGTTGATGTTGCCAAAGCGGTCAATTTGTGCTCCGCCCAGGAAGCCAACATCCACGTTGCCACGTTGCAAGTAGAGGGTGAAGATGTCATACATGCTGCACACGGCCAGTGCACCGCTCACCAGGGTCGGGTCACCAATCGAAAGCGGCAGGCGGGCCGGGCGGGCGCCGATGACACCTGCTTCGTAAATCATCAGCAGGTTGGGGGCATGGGTGCGCAGGGCCAGGTTGCAGGCCAGGTTGGGCAGCCCTACGCCGACAAAAACGACATCGCCATCGCGCAGCAGGCGGGCGGCATGGACGGTCATCAGTTCAGACGCGGTGTAGTTCATTTTAGTAGTCTCCATAGTTGACCGGTGCAGCATAGCGTGGTTTGACGGCCAGGCGGGTATGGGTTTCGCT
>Ga0208695_1000742_pt1 | contig 32435 bp, 36 predicted proteins | sample AD_UKC111_MetaG_FD_184449 | JGI IMG/M metagenome (GOLD analysis project Ga0208695, IMG submission 184449) | Active sludge microbial communities of municipal wastewater-treating anaerobic digesters from Hong Kong - AD_UKC111_MetaG (SPAdes)... | ecosystem: Engineered > Bioreactor > Anaerobic >...
CACCCTGATGGCCCGGATGCCCATCACCAGCGATTTCGGCACCGCCACGTGCACGACCTTCGTCTTGTCCTTCCAGGGCTCCATCACCCGGATGACCTTCCCCTTCGACACCGCTTCCCCGTACCGGTTGAGGCATTCCACCTCGGAGCCCACCTCCGGCACCGGCAGCATCTCGTACGGAAGCTTCATCAGCGCCTCGTCCGCCCCGCCGTACGTCAGGTCCACCACGAAGCACGCCAGGCCCGGGCACTTCGCCACGCACATCGTGCAACCCGTGCACTTCGTGTAGTCGATCCGCGGCGTGTCGTTGATGTCCTCGAACGGCAGCACCGCCCCCGTCGGGCAGCTCGTGTGGCACGGGTTGCAAGGGATCCGCTGCGGGCACTCGATGATCACCAGACCGTTCTGCTTCGTCTCCCACAGCTCCTGCGGCGGCTTCTCCGCACCGGGACGCTCCCCCGTCAGGATCCCGCTGTTGAACAGCATGTCCATTTCCATCTGCCTACACCTCCCAGCTGCCGCAGCAGGCCTGGGAGATCCCGTAGCGGATCTTCTCCCCCACGGGCCCTGCCCTCAGGTCGCTCAGCCGCTTCCAGTACAGCGATGACCTCGCGTCAAACTCCGTGTCCGTCACGTGACCCGTCGACCGCGCCGCGTTCAGGCCCGCCACTCGGCCTTCCACCATCGCCGAGCTCGCTTCCTCGATCCCGGCCGCGTCTCCCGCCACCCAGATCGTCGGCACGCTCGTGCGCATCTGGTTGTCCCGCTTCGCCACGTACCCGCACAGCTCCGGCACGAACACCATCTCGCAACCCGCCTGCCACAGCAGCTCGCACGTCGGCGTCAGTCCCACCGCCATGCAGATCACGTCGCAGTCCACCTTCTTCGGCTCTCCCGCCAGGCCGCCCTTCTCTCCCACGGCCTGGATCACCGCTCCCGTCACGTACCTCTCCCCCAGCGCCTCCACGATCGTGTGCCTCAGGTAGATCGGGATCCCCAGGCGCCGCACCTTCGCCGCGTGGACCCAGTACCCTCCCACGTGCGGCATGAACTCCACGATCCCCGCGATGTCCACTCCCGCCTGCTTCAGCTGGTAGCTCACGATGAGGCCGATGTTCCCCGCTCCCACCATCAAGACCCGCTTCCCCGGCAGCACGCCGTACACGTTCATCAGCGTCTGCACCGCTCCCGCACCGTACACCCCGGGCAGGTCGTTGTTCGGAAACGGGATCATCTTCTCCTGCGCTCCCGTCGCCATGATCACCCGCTGCGGCTTCACCCGGAAGTACTCGTCCTCCCCCGTCACGCAGGAGACGACCCCGTCCTCCTTGTAATACCCCACCGCCGTGGTGTTCGACAGCACCTGGATCCGGTCCTTGTTCTCCTCCAGCTCCCGGAACAGGATGTTCGCGATCTCAAATCCCCGCGTCCCCGCGTGCTCTTCCTTCGATCCGAAAAACTTGTGCGTCTGCTTGATCAGCTGACCCCCCAGCTTCAGGTCGCTGTCCACCACCATCACCTGGCATCCCAGGCTCGCCGCCTCCACCGCCGCGGAAAGACCCGCCGGGCCTCCCCCGATCACCATCACTTCCGTCTGCCGCAATCCGCTCACCTTCCTCCACTACGACAGGGGCGGCACGAGGCCCTTGCCCCGCTGCGTCTCCACGCGCATCCCCTCCGTCAGCGCCGTGACGCACGTCCGGACGTTCGGGACTCCGTCCACCACCATGAAGCACGAACTGCATTTCCCGATCGCGCAGAAAAATCCACGCGGACGCTTCATCTCCGGCGTCTCCCGGTAGATCCGCACCCCGTTCGCGTGCAGCGCCGCCGCGATCGGCTCCCCTTCAAAACCCTCCATCGCCTTCCCGTCAAAGAAAAACTTCACTTTCTTCCCGTGCTCAAATTCCAGGATCGGATGCTCCTTGATCAGGTCCATTTCCTTGATTCCCCTTTCAAAAAAGCCATCGCCACTAATAAATTAGTGGCGATTTGATGGTAACACAAGGAGCCTCCGTGTCAATGCCCCGTCAAAGAATTGCGATCGCAATCTCTAGCCCTGACCGGAGAAATTCTCGCTGACCGTCCGCTGCAGAAAGGCCAGTACGCGATCCATGTGCGCTGCCATTGCCTTTTCGGCCGCTTCAGCTTCCCTGTCTGAAACGGCCCTCAGGATCCGGAGGTGATCCTCGGCCAGCGTCTCTCCGATTTCCTCCCGGACTTTCGAAAGAAACCACTCCACGCTCTCCCCGTCTGAGGCAGCGGTGAGCTGCTCGGAAAAATCAAACAGAGTGTTCAGAAGGGGGTTGTGCGCCGCATCAAGAAGCGCAGCATGAAATTCGCGATCCAAAAGACTTCGCTGCCTTGCCTCTCCCGTTTTTCCCTGTTCCTCTACGTTCCTGCTCAGGCGTCGAAGGTCCATTTCATCTGCCCTTGAGGCCGCAAGCCTTGCGGCTTCCGTCTCAATCGCCCTGCGGGCTTCGAGGATGTCAACCAGCCGCTGCCGCTCGCTTCCCGTCAGGTAGTCGAAGATGCGGTCCGCCAGGCGGGCCTTTTTCTGGCGGTTCCGGTATCTTTCCAGGAATTCCCTTCCCTTCGGCGCCAACCGATGCCCCTTGTACCCTTCCCGAACGACCAGCCCCTGGTCCTGCAAATCTCGGAGGATGATTCCCACGGATGCGGGACTCAGTCGGACCCGTGGGGCGATGGCCCTCTGGATGGCTCCCGCCCCGATGGGAGTCTGGGATTCCTCGATGCTTTTCATGACCAGGTAGAGGACTTCCTCGTTTTCTGTCACGCGCACAGGCATTCTCCCCCGCAAAAACCGGATTGCCTCGAAGATTCAACTGGACCCAACCTTTCACCTAAACCGCTGTTCCCACTTCTCCTCGACGATCTGTCTCCCCCAAAGGAAACGCTCGTGGGTTTCGACTAGAGAAAATCCGAACCTTACGTAAAGACGGCGGGCCTGCTCCAGGTCCCGAACCGTCCACAGGAACACTTTCTCCAGATTCCTCTCCTTGCAGTAGGACATGGCTGTCTCCATGAGATTTCGGCCTATTCCCATCCCCCGGCAGGAGGGCTCCAGGTAAAACCAGCGCAACTGCCCCTCGGCTTCTCCGGTTTCAACGATCGCGATGGCCCCCATGACGGATCCCCAGTAGTCGACGACCCAGACCTGTCCCTTCCCACCGTATTCCCAGAGAAACCTCGACATCCCCTCGATGAGGTAATTTTCAAATGTCCCGTCGAACCCGTATTCTTCCCTGTAAAGGACGCAATGCCGCCATGAAATGATCCCGAGTTCCCCGGATCGATAAGGGCGGATCACCAGGTCCTTTGGATCCACCTTTCGAATGCGAGTGAGGATCGAGGCCATCGAAGAAAGGATGTCACATCGGTCCTGATCCGAAAGCTTCCTGAAGCAGCCCCCGGGTTCTGTTTCCTCTCCCTCTTCCCGCCGCTTAAGGTCCAGGCTTTCTTCCTGGAGAAGGGGAAGCGCGTCATTGAAGAGAGATCGATCCTCCCCTTCAAGCCAATCGGAGAAAACCCGGGCGAAACGGCGGATTCGCTGCATGGCCGATTCTTCCAACTCTCTTCCCTCCGCTTCCTGTCTGGTATGATCCAAGAACAGCTTACATCCCAAAGGAGGTTCAGCACAATGCCGCAACCCAAGCCGTCGGTTTTGACAAGCCTTGAAAAAGGCATCGGGCGAATCACGCTCAACCGCCCCGAAGCGATGAACACCTTTAACAGGGACCTGGCTTTGCGTCTCTCCGATGCGCTGGAAAGGATGCAAGAGGACCCGGAAGTCAGGGTTGTCGTCCTGGATGCCGCCGGGAAAAATTTTTCGGCGGGCATCGACCTAAAGGAGCTGACGGCCTGTGAGCGGCACGAGATCCGGGACTTTATTCGGCTCATGGATCGGCACAACCATCGGATCTCCGCCATGACAAAACCCGTCATCGCCTCGATTCGCGGTTATGCCCTCGCCAATGGTGCCGGACTGGCCCTTGCCTGCGATTTCATCATCGCCGCGGAAAGCGCCGTCTTGGGGACCACGGCCATCAATGTCGGGCTGATCTGCCTCGAACCCGGCCTCCAGCTGGCCCGCTGGATCGGCCACAAACAGGCTCTCCAGTATGTTTTGTCCGGCGACTTCATCCCGGCGGCGGAGGCCCGGCGGCTCGGCATCGTCAGGACAGTCACTTCTGAAGAGGACCTGGAAAGGGAAACCCGCGAGCTCGCTGAAAAACTCGCAGCAAAAAGCCCCCTTGCCTTGGCAACCGGCAAGAGGGGCTTTCAGAGCATGGAGGGTCTTCCACTGGAACGAGCCGTGGAGATCGGCGGGGATCATTTTGCCGCCCTCGCTGCCTCCGAAGACGCTCGCGAGGGGGTTACGGCCTTCCTCGAAAGGCGCACGCCAACCTGGAAGGGACGCTAGTCTTCCCTTTTTTCGTCTTTGGGCCGATGGACGTACACGCTGCAGGGGGCGTGCGCTACGACCTTTGCAGCAACGCTCCCGAGGAAAAACCGCTGAAGATTGCTGAGTCCCCTGTGGCCGATCATGATGATGTCGGCATCTTCCTCTTCAGCAAACCGGACGATCTGCTCGTAGGGACTTCCGTTGCGAAGCGTTACGCTCATGCCGGGGATATCCCTGCCCGCAGCCTCAATCCGGGCCTTGATGAAGGCATGAAACTCCTGCCGGATCTCCTCAGGCGACGGCGGGACACTGACCACGTGCCCCCGGTAGAAAATTTCCCGTTGTTCCGAAGGCTCGACAACGTGAACAAAGAGCATCTTCGCGTCTTTCTCGCGGTTGGCGTAATGAATCGCGTAGTCGATAACCGATTTGCTGACCTCGCTCCCGTCAATTGCGACAACAACCTTTTTCATGTCATTGCCACCTCCAGACCAGCAGAGCATTTGCGAATGAAGCAGCGCCTCTTCGCATAGCTGAATTATACTCCTCCTTTTCCGGATTCAACAGGGGAGTGCGAAGGATCACCCCTTCCTTGCGATCATTTCAATCTCGATCCGCGCGCCAAGGGGGAGGGCCGCAACGCCGATCGTGGTCCTGGCTGGAAACGGCGGCTCGAACTGTTCCCGGTAAACGGCGTTCATCCTCGGGAAATCCCCCATATCCGTCAGGAACACGTTAACCTTGACCACATTTTCCGGCGAAAGGCCCGCCGATTCCAACACGGCAAAAAGGTTCCTGAAACATTGTCGGGCCTGGATCTCGATGTCATCCTCAACAAGTTGGCCTGTGCCCGGGTCGATCGGGGTCTGGCCGGAAAGGTAGAGGACATCCCCGGATTCCACTGCGGGAGAATAGGGGCCGACCGCAACCGCTCCTTCAGGGCTAAAGGCTTTTCTCATTCTTCTTTTCGCCTCCTCATCGTGGAATTCTTTCCCATGATAAACTTGAAACGGACCGGGGAAAAGCATGAAGAAAGGAGCGAGTCCCTTGCCAAACCCTGAAAGACAAAAGGGCATGTGGGTTCATCGGATCGCCATCCGTTTTCTCACCGTTTGCCTCGCGGTTCTTTTCTTCTGGCTAATCGGTTTTTTCCTCCAGGACCTTCGGACGATCGAAGGTCCCGAGTACGAGACCGTGGAAAGGTCCCACGTGGACGAGACGCTTCTCGAGAAAAAGAAACTGCTTGACGGGCAAATCGCCGAGATTTCGAGGCAATCGGCATATCTTGCGGAAAAACAGAGAATTCTGGGCGATAGTACCAGGAGTCTGCAGCAAACCCTGAATCAGATCCTTGAACTCCAAAAACAGGGGCTGCAAAAAAATGCCGTCTTCAACGAAAAACAACAGACCGCTTTTTCCGAAAGCCTGAACCTCTTCCTGGAAAACCAGAGGCAATATCAAAGCCTAAGCCGCTCGATCGCCGAAATGACCGGCCAGAAACAGCAGCTGGAGGCGGAGAGGGATCAAATCTCCCAGGAGATCGAGAAACAGCGAAAGCCCGCCAGGGAAGAATTCGAAATGCTGATGAAAAGGCATCGCTACCGCCTCGCCCTGCTTCAGCTTGTCTTCCTGCTTCCGCTTCTCCTGGCCGTTGCGTGGCTGATCGCCAGGAAAAGGGGAAACCTGTATACCCCGGTCACCCTGGCCATCGGCGTGGCTGCCCTGGCACGGACAGCTTTGGTCATCCACGAATATTTCCCCGCCCGCGTCTTTCGCTACATCCTCACGTTCGCGCTGATTGCCGCCGTTATGAAGCTGCTGATTCATTTCATCCGAACTGTCGCTTTCCCTGCAAGCCAGCTGCTCGAGCGACAGTATCGCGAGGCGTACGAGCGCTTCCTTTGCCCGGTCTGCGAGTACCCCATCCGCATCGGGCCCAGGCGCTTTTTATACTGGACGCGAAGAACCGTAAACCGCATCGTCGTTCCCAGCGGGCAATGCAGCCAAGAAGAACCCTACACGTGCCCCTCCTGCGGCAGCCGAATTTTTGAAACATGCTCCGAATGCGGGCAGATTCGCCATTCGTTGCTCCCCTACTGCACGCATTGCGGCGCTGGAAAGGGAGAGAATCAACCCTAGAACCCGCTCTTTAGCCTTTATGGTCGGTTTGAAGGACAGGGATCGAAATTTCGAAAGAAAGGAACGAGACGGATGATCAGCTTCAAGAACGACTACAGCGAAGGCGCCCACCCCAGAATTCTCAAAACCCTCACGGAAACAAACCTGGAACAGGCCGAAGGGTATGGCCTTGACCGGTTCTGCCTGGAGGCGTCCACCCTGATCCGGCACCGGATCGGGAGAGAAGATGTCGATGTCCACTTCCTCTCCGGGGGTACCCAGACCAACCTGATCGCCATTTCCTCCTTTTTAAGACCTCATGAAGCGGCAATCGCAGCTCAAAGCGGCCACATCTTCGTCCACGAAGCCGGGGCCATCGAGTCCACCGGGCACAAGGTCATTGCTGTCGACTCCCGCGAAGGCAAGATCACCCCGGAACAAATCCAGCCGGTTCTGGATTTCCATACCGACGAACACATGGTAAAACCGCGGCTTGTCTACCTTTCAAACCCAACGGAACTCGGCACCGTGTACAGCCGCCAGGAGCTTGAGGCCTTCCGCTCGTTCTGTGACGACAGAAGCCTGCTTCTCTACGTCGATGGAGCCCGCCTGGGTTCCGCCCTCTGCGTCCCCGAAGCGGACCTGGACCTGGGGAGCATGGCCGCACTGACCGATGCCTTCTATATCGGCGGGACCAAGTGCGGGGCTCTGATCGGTGAAGCCCTGGTCATCCGCACTCCCTCGTTGAAGCAGGATTTCCGATTCTTCCTGAAGCAGAAGGGAGCTCTCCTCTCCAAGGGGAGGCTTATGGGAATCCAGTTCCTCGAGCTTTTCAGGGATGATCTCTACTTCGAACTGGCAAGGCATGCCAACCGAATGGCTGGGCTGCTGAAAAACGCCCTCAAAGAATCCGGGGCCGAATTCCTGACGGACTCACCGACAAACCAGATCTTCCCCATCCTTCCGAATCCGTTGATCGAGGACCTGAAAAAAAGTTTTGATTTCTATGTCTGGTCCAACATTGACGAAAGCCATTCCTCCATTCGTCTCGTTACCTCCTGGGCAACCCGGGAGGAGGACGTAACGGCTTTGATCAAGGCAATCGAAAAGGGGAGGGATCTTAGATGAGATACGGCAAGAACGCGGGAAAGGGAACCCTTTCGGTCTGGGGAGGGGAAGAGAGCGCTTTCGCTGAACGCTCCACCCAGGTCCCGGTTTTTATGGGAGTGGCCCATGCCTACGAGGAGCTCGACGAGTGGATCGATGTTTCGCTCGGGAAAAAGCCCGGGCACATCTATGGCCGGAACACCAACCCTACCGTCCAGGTTTTCGAAGAAAAGGTCCGTCTCCTCGAGGGAGCAGAGGCAGCGACGAGCGCTGCAACGGGAATGGGGATCATTTCGAGCGTCCTCTGCGCCCTGCTGGACCCGGGGGAAAGAGTCGTCTCCCTAAAGGACACCTACGGCGGCACCACCGTTCTATTCCAGGAATTCCTCCCGCGACAGGGCGTGACTGCCGCCCTTTGCGACACGACAGATCACGACGCAATCGAGGAAGAGATCTCCTTAGGATGCAAGCTGCTCTACCTTGAAACACCAACGAATCCGACGATCAAGATCCTCGATATCGGGCGATTGGCGAAAGCCGGTCACGAAGCCGGGGCCATTGTTGTAGTGGACAACACCTTTGCCACCCCCATCAACCAGAACCCCATTGAACTGGGAGCCGATCTGGTTCTTCACAGCGCCACGAAATTTCTGGGCGGCCACGCCGATGCCCTCGGCGGTGTCGTCTGCGGAAGGGCCGAGCTGGTCAAAAAGGTCTACCATTACCGGGAGATCAACGGGGCAGCCCTTTCTCCCATGTCCGCGTACCTGCTGTTGCGCGGCATGAAGACCCTGAGCCTTCGGATCAACCGACAGAATGAGAACGCGCTGACCATCGCCCGCTTCCTGGAAACACACCCTTCCATCGACCGTGTTTTCTATCCCGGGCTGGAATCCCATCCGGGCCACACGACTGCCCTTCGCCAAATGAGAGGGTTCGGCGGCATGATGAGCTTCTCGCTCAAGGGCGAATCCATTGACTCGGCGAGACGGTTCCTCCAAAGATTGCACCTTGCCCATAAAGCGGCCAATTTGGGGGCGGTTGAAACGATCGCGGGAATCCCGGCCACGACGAGCCACGTGGAATGCACCGCCGAGGAGAGAAAAGCCTTGGGAATTCCAGAAACCCTGATCCGCTACTCGGTAGGAATCGAGGATGTACAGGACTTGATGGACGACCTCTCACAAGCCCTGGATGGACTTAGGTTGTAGCGAAAGCAACAGAGAGAAATTATTCGAAACAAGCCTAAAAAAAAGAATATTCTTCGTTTTTCGGCTTATTTAAGGCTAATAATCCGGATTCCGCCCTTTATCTGACCAATCCTGACTAATAAAATGACCGCGTAAGGTCACAAATGGTCAGACAGGAGGTGCGGTCAAATGAGACGGTTCTGGTTGGCTGGTCCTAGTGCACGGCGCGATGAAAATCTGTCGGTTTTCAGGGATATCGCTCAGATCCACGACGAAATGTCCAGGCTTTTCGATGAGTTCGCGACGGGGCTTTTCCCGGTGTCGCGGCCAGCTGAGGAACTGGTCGCCCCGAAGATGGATCTCTACCGGAAGGATGGCAAAATCCACCTTGACATGGAGATCCCGGGAATTGATCCCAAGGAAGTGGATCTGAAAGTCTATCCTGATCGTGTCGTGTTCAAGGCAGAGCGAAAGGAAGAAAAAAAGGAAGAGTCCGAGAGGTTTTTCCGGATCGAACGAAGCCGAGGCAGTTTCTACAGGGAAATCCCCATGCCGGTAGAAATTGATCCGGAGGGCGCCGAGGCGAAAATCAAGAATGGTCTGCTCTCCTTGGTCCTGCCGGAGAAACAGAGCGTAGACAACGGCAGGAAATTGGAAATCAAAGCGGAAGAGTAAACACTCCCTGCAGGGGACCCGGAAATCCGGGTCCCCTGTTTTTTTCCCCATTTCGCAGTATCCTTGTCTTCGTGAAGGGTTCCTTTGTGAGCGTTCCGAAAGGGGAGGAGCTCGTTGTCCAAAAAACCTGGCGCCGGAGAAAAAACCTTCGCTTTCCAGGCCGATCGCCTGCTCGTCTGTTTCACCCCTGAACCCCGACTTCCCCGACTCGGGGAAATCCCGGCAGCAGAGCCCGCGGGAGAACTGCCGGAGCGTTTCTCAAAAGCCCGGTCTTCCGGCTGCGTCTGGGCCCGATTGCCCGAAAACGCCCCGTTGCCCGAAGGGATGTCCCTGGTTCCCTTGAGAGAAGCCTGGAGCCTTCTAGGGGAAGAAGCCTTCCTGGAAGCAGGCCGGGCTCGCCAGATCCTGGATTGGCTTCAGGAAACGAATTTTTGCGGCAGGTGCGGCCAGAGAATGAGAGACCACGAAACCGAAGGGGCGCGAACCTGCCAATCCTGCGGACTCACCGTTTACCCGACCGTTTCACCCGCCATCATCGTGGCCGTTGAGCGCGAAGGGAAACTGCTCCTTGCACGGAGCCCCCACTTCCCAAAGGGGCGCTACAGCGTCCTCGCCGGTTTCGTGGAACCCGGAGAAACCCTGGAACAGGCCGTCGTTAGGGAAGTCCTCGAGGAAGTGTCCGTCCGGGTAAAGGGAATTCGCTATTTCGGCAGCCAACCCTGGCCCTTTCCCCACTCGCTCATGGTGGGTTTCTCCGCCGCTTGGGAGAGCGGTGAAATTTGTGTCGACGGGAAAGAAATCGAGGACGCCGGGTGGTTCGCTCCGGAAGAGTTCCCCGAAATCCCTCCCCCCCTGAGTATCTCAAGACGCTTGATCGACGACTTTACGAGGAGGAATCGAAATGAAAATTGAAGGCGTTCCGTTTGTGACGGTCGACTGGAGCAAAATCGCACCCACTGTCCATCAGGGGGAAACCGGAGAAGCGTCCTGGAGAACCTTTGAACAGGGAAACATCCGGGTACGCATGGTGGAATACTCCCCCGGCTACCGTGCCGACCACTGGTGTGCACGGGGGCATGTATTGCTGGTCCTCGAAGGCAAGTTGACCACGGAACTGAAGGACGGGCGGATCTTTGAGCTCCTCCCGGGGATGAGTTACCACGCGGAGGACGACCCTGCGAACCCTCACCGTTCCTGGACAAACGAAGGGGCCAGGCTGTTTATCGTGGACTAGCCCGCCCCTCGGCGGTTCTTTCAGTAGCTGACCAGGCTTGTTCCGACTCGCAGGGTCATTTCTTTCCCGTTTCTCATCACCAAAAAGACGTTTTCACCCTGAACAAGAAGAGGCCCCAGCCCCTCCGGGGAAGGGATTTTTTTCCCGTTACATTCCAGGAGGATGTCGTTGGGTTTCAAAAGGGCCTTTTCCGCCAGGCCTCCAGGGGAAACGTCAACGATGACCGCTGCCGTCCTTCCAGCCAGGATTTTCTTTTCTGCCTCGCTGGGATACCGCAGGGAAAAGCCCATTTTTGGCTGTTCCGCGCTCACCGGCTGGGCTTGCTGGGTTGGGACAGGTGCCTGAGGCGCAATCCCTGAGGCTGTTTTCGTGAAGGCAAGCCCCTGGGGGGGCTTTGGGTAAAGATCTTCGGGCGGGAGAATGACGTGACAAACCGCGGGCGGGGAGCTCTTCCGCAGGACTTTGAAATCGAGCGACGCCGCCTTGGGGCGGATCGTTTCCGACCACTGGGCAAAATTCTCGACAGGCTGGTCGTTGCACAGGACGACCGCATCCCGTACGCGCAGTCCGCCCTTCTCCGCCGGGCTTCCCTTCATCACGCCGGTCACGATCATGCCCTTGGCTTCCTTGAGCCCCGGGATCCAGAGGTCCTTTTCGTTGATATCGCGGAAATAGACTCCAAGGGTCGGGAAGGAAACGGCTCTTCCAGAAGCTGCGATCAGGGTTGCCAGCGCGTTGAAAACCTGTGCTGCGGTCTCGTAGTCCGGAACCCTGAACATCTTCATCTCGCCCTTCAAATCGCAGCGTACCCCAAAAGTGAACTGACGATCCACGAAAACACGGACAAGGTGGAGAGCGGTCACTTCCTCGAATGGAATGACGGTCGATTCCACCTGAGGGACCTGGACGGTGTTTGAAAAGAAAAGCCCCGCCTGCTGGACCTCGACGACCGTGCCGAGCGCCCTTAGCCCGAAGGCATCTGCATCCCATTGCGTGATGAAGGAACCCTGCCAGCCGACCACCTTTCCCTGCAGGTTCTTGAGCGCCCCAAGGGCCGCCTCGACGGAAGGGTGGTAGGTGGGCCAATACCAGTACTCTTCCATGCCGTACGATGAAACCGGCCCCAAGGGCTCGATGGCGTCGGCAGGGGCAGAAAAGCCCCATGAGAGGAGAAACGCCAAAAGGAGCAAAACGGGCACCCTCAAAGACTTCGCCACTTCCCAACCCCTCCATTCTTCCCCTTTCGCAGAGGAATCCACCGCACGATTATATCCCCTGGATTCAGCCCCGGAATCTTCACAATCGATCCCGCCTATTTTATAATTATTTGAATTATTTGACTTTTCAACCCGCTCTCGCGCTCCAGGATGGGGGGGAAAGCCCATGAATCGAAGAGAATTCCTTAAGAAAAGCCTGGCGCTGGCCGTCGGAACGAGCGCCCTCCTCCTTCGAGGAAGCGCGGGCCGCGCCCTCGCGACGCTCGTGTCCGGCCCCGCGGACCTGGCAGCAGTCCGGGGAGGGGAACCGGAGGACATGTTTGACCGGGGGCTGGCTGCCATGGGAGGCATGAAGCGGTTCGTTTCCAAGGGACAAACCGTCGTGGTGAAACCGAACATCGCGTGGGACGTCAGGCCCGAGCTCGGAGCCAACACGAATCCCGCCCTGGTCGAGAGAATCGTCCGGAGATGCATCGAGGCCGGCGCCTCGAAGGTCTATGTTTTCGACCACACCTGCGACCTATGGAAGAGGAGCTACCTCACAAGCGGGATCGAGGAGGCGGCAAGGCGTGCGGGGGCAACGGTCGTCCCGGCCGACCAGAAGCGGGATTACAGAAAGGCCTCCATGCCTGGAGCACGCATCCTCAGGGAAACTTACGTTCATGAACTGGTCCTGCAAAGTGACGTTTTCATCAACGTCCCCGTGCTGAAAAACCACGGGGGGGCGGGACTCACGATCGCGATGAAAAACCTCATGGGAATCGTCTGGGACCGCGGGGAATTCCACTCCAGGGGGCTCCACCAGTGCATCGCGGACCTGAGCCTCCTCAGGAAACCGGACCTCAACGTGGTGGATGCCTACCGGGTCATGACCCGAAGCGGCCCCCGAGGGACGTCCGAGAAGGACATCACGATCCGGAAGGCCCAGGTCCTTTCAACCGATATCGTGGCAGCGGATGCAGCCGCGGCAAAGATCTTCGGCACCGAGCCCAGCTCGGTGGAATACATCCGCCAGGGAGACGCCCTCAAAGCGGGAACCATGGACCTAAACCGCTTAAAGGTCGAGCGGATCGCCCTCTGAAAGGATCGCGCCTGTGAAGAGAATTCGCTTTCGCCCCCTCTTTGTCTGGATTTTCCTATCCGGTTTTACCGCCTTGTTCCTCCTGAGCGATGCAGGGGGGAGCGGCTTTTTGGGCTTTGGTGCAAAAATCCAGGTATTTCCCGCGTTCTTCAGGTGGGAAATTACGCTTTTCCTGTTTGCCGGGATGACTCTCCTGGCAGGCCGTTTCTATTGTTCCCTCCTGTGCCCCCTCGGTCTTTTCCAGGAAGCCGTTCACGGGTTAGGGAAACATCGATTGTCCGGTTATCGCCGGGGGACTTTCCTGCGATACGGGATCCTTGCGGCTGCCATCATCTCCATGGCGACGGGAACGATGGGGCTTCTCCACCTTCTCGATCCTTTCGCCAATTTCGGCAGGGGCATCACGCAAATCCTCCGTCCCGTCCTCGTGGCCGCAAACAACATCCTTGCCTCCTTGCCTCTACCGGGAGACATGCCCCGCTTCCTCCATGCGCGGCCGCCTGCTCCCTTGACTCCCGTCGTGGCCATGGCCGCGGGAATTTTCCTCGCCGCCCTCGCGGCCTGGTCCTTTTTCCGGGGACGCCCTTACTGCGACGGGCTATGTCCCGTGGGGACCTTCCTGGGGCTTTTCTCCTCCCACTCCTTCTTGAGGATTCGTTTCGACGAGGGTTCCTGCTCAAACTGCGGACGGTGCGAGTCCGCCTGTCCCACTGCCTGCCTTTCCGCCCGAAAGAGAAGGCTGGACGGTGATCGCTGCGTTCTGTGCCTGTCCTGCATCGAAGCCTGTCCGCGCGGCGCTCTCCGGTTGGGGATCCTGCCGGTCGGGGAAGGGCTTCAACGAAGGGCCTTCTTTCGAGTCGCCGCGGGGCTGGTCGTCGCCATCAGCCTTTCCGCGATTCGCCGGTCCTGGACCCCCTCTGTCCTTCCGGCCACCGCCAAGGGGATAGAACCTCCCATCTCTCCCCCCGGTTCGCGAAGCCATGAGAACTTCATCCGGAAATGCATCGCCTGCTCCGCCTGCGTGAAGGCCTGCCCCGCGGGAATCATCCGCCCTACCCTGATGGCCTGGGGAGTTTCTGGGCTTTTCCAGCCCGTCCTTGACTACGATTTCGGCTACTGCCAGTATGAATGCAAATCCTGCAGCACCGTCTGCCCGACAGGAGCCATCGAGCCATTGTCCCTGGAGGCCAAGCAGCGTGTGCAGATCGGCCGGGCCCAGTTTCACAGGGACGCCTGTATCGTCGTGAAAAACGGCACGGCCTGCGGGGCGTGCGCCGAGCACTGTCCCACGCAGGCCGCCCACATGGTTCCCTTCCAGGACGGCCTTACGATCCCGGAAGTGGATGCTTCCCTTTGCATCGGCTGCGGTGCTTGCCATTTCGCCTGCCCCGCCTCCCCAAAGGCAATGACCGTCAGGGGACTGTCCACCCACGGGAGTGCAAGGCCGGCGAAGGCCCCAGGTGAGGGCCCCCTGCTGGACCCTCTGGAGGATTTTCCTTTTTAGAGCTTCAAGGACAAAACGAAGGAAGGGAGTGACTGGATTGAACCTTGGCATGGGAGAGATCCTCGTTCTTCTCGTTCTTGCCCTGCTGCTGTTCGGGGCAAAAAGGCTGCCTGAGATCGGAAGATCAGCGGGAAGCGCCATCCGCGAATTCAAGAAGGGGCTCGAATCGGGAGAACCGGAAGAAAAGGAGAAGGAGGGCCGGGACAACAAACGTGAAGGATGAAGGAGAAGTTACCGAACACCCGGAGGAACTTCGCCACAGGATTCTGAATGTCCTGTTGTTTTTTCTCGCGGCCTTCGTTCTTTTGTTTTTGTTTTCTGAACGTCTCGTGGCTTTCCTCCAGTCACCCCTCAAGGGGCTTGGGTTGTCCCTTTACTATTTCAAGCCCTACGAAAAATTCCTGACCTACATGAGGATCGCATTCTGGGGCGGAATGATCCTCTCTCTTCCCTTGGCCATCCTCCAGGGGAGCCTGTTCGTCTACCCGGCCCTCCGAAAGAACGAGGTGCGGTATTTCCTTTTTGCCGTGCTCGCGGCACCCCTGCTTTTCGCCGCGGGTTCGGCTTTCGCCTACCGGGTGATCGCCCCGATGGCTTTCCGGTTCTTCCTTTCCTTCTCGCCCCAAGACAACGTCCTCCCCGTCTGGGGGTTTGGCGAGTACGCGTCCTTCCTTTTCACGCTGATGGTGGCCTCGGGCTTCGTCTTCCTCCTCCCGCTCTTCATCCTGCTCCTGATCGGCACGGGACTCGTCCCGGTGCGCACCCTGTCCCGCCTTCGCCCGTGGGTCATCATGGCCATCGCCCTGGCGGCCGCCCTCCTTACCCCGCCCGACGTGGTTTCCCAAATCCTCCTGGGGGTGCCCCTTTACCTGCTCTTCGAGGGGAGCCTGCTCATCGGCAAGTTCCTGGAAAAATAGTCGTTCACTTGAAACCCATCAGGGCCTTGACTTTGTCGGCGTTCTCCCTCGAAGTGAGTTTTTCCAGCAGGAGGAAGGCCACCTCGAAAGCCGTTGAAGGGTTGTAGGAAGTGATGATGTTCCCGTCCACGACGATCCGGCTGTCGGGAACCAATACGGCTCCCATCTCCGCAAGCTGCTTCTGCCTCCAGCCTCCGATGTTGTAGGTCGTGGCCTTGCGCCCCTTCAGGACTCCGCTCTTCGCAACGGCCAGGGCGGCGACGCAGACCGTGGCGATGACCTTTCCCTGCCGGTCGAACTCCCGGATGGCTTCCAGGAAGGGTTCGCTGAAGGCCCCCCGGTAGAATTGGGCTTCCTCGAAACCACCGGGGATGGCAAGGGCATCAAACTCCTCCACCTTCAGGTCCTCGAGCAGCATCTCGGGGATCACGGTGAAATTCCAGGTACACTTCAATTCCGGCAGGGTTCCGCAGGTCACGACCCTTGTGGATCCGTCCCCCTCGTAGAGGTTCCAGCCCAAGACATCGGTAAAAACGCTGGCCTCGACGGCCTCGAAACCGTCCGCAAGCAGGAGGCAAACCTTCTTCAATGAAAATCCCCCTTTCCCTGTCGATTCCTCAGCAGCGGTTGCGCTTGCCCGAACAGTCTTCAAGATCGACCCGGATGACGACGATCCGTTCCAGGGCCTGAGGCGGGAACTTGAATTCCTTTCCCGTGTAGTGGGTCATGATGACGTTTAGCCCCTTTGCCTTTTCCTCGGCGCTTTCTAGAAAAACCGCTTTGCCCGAAGCGATGACGCTGCGGTATTTCATGCTGAAACTGCAAGGACTTTCCGCTGGAATCAACTCCACGTCCGTCTCGAACTCCAGGCACACGTTCGGGTTCCTGCGCAGGACGTCGATCTTCCGTCCTTCCGTCGCCGAATGGAGAAAAACGCTCCCGTCGCGGTAACCGTAATTCATGGGAACCACGTAGGGGTGATCCCCATCGCAAAGCCCCATCCGGCAGACAAGGGCTTGCTTGAGGATCGATTCCAGTTCCGCCGGATCGGTAATCTCCCGGTCACTTCTCCGCACGTCGATCGCCTCCATTTTCAATCCGGACTCGTTAAGAGCATCCCTATCTTATTGTGAAACAACGATCGGTGCACCCGCTCATTCATTTTTGTGTCAGCATTGGATTTGAGCATTATGATGAGTGAGTTGAAAGATTCGCAGAGACAGGAATTGGGAGGGGAAACAATGTCGAAAATCCTGAGCGGAGTTCACGAGGCGATCGGAAACACCCCCATGGTCCACCTTTCACGGATCACGGCAAAGTCGGGCGTCGAAGGCAACATCTTTGCGAAAATGGAATACCTGAACCCGGGCTTCAGCAAGAAGGACCGCGTCGCGCTCCAGATGATCGAGGAGGCCGAAGCAGCCGGGTTGCTGAAAAAGGGGCAGGCGGTCGTCGAGCTGACCAGCGGCAACACGGGAACAGGTCTAGCCATCGTTTGTGCGGTAAAGGGGTATCCCTTCATTGCCTGCATGTCGAAGGGCAATTCGACCGAGCGGGCACGAATGATGAAGGCCCTCGGGGCGGAGGTCGTACTGGTCGACCAGGCGCCTGGATCCGTCAAGGGGCAAGTATCCGGAGAGGACCTCGCCCTGGTGGAGGAAACCGCAAGAAGGATCACGAAGGAACGCGGTGCTTTCCGTGCGGACCAGTTCAACCTGCCCGCGACCGTGCACGCGCACGAACGGCATACGGCGGTAGAGATGTGGGAACAGGCCTCGGGGAATATCGACGTGTTTGTCGATTTTCTCGGGAGCGGCAGCACATTCCAGGGATGCGCGCTCGCCTTGAAGAAATTCAAGAGAGAAATTCGCTGTTACGCTGTCGAGCCTTCTAACGCGGCCTTCTACGCGGGACACCCCATCACCGACGGCGCCCACAAGATCCAGGGAGGCGGCTACAGCATGGACTTGCCGCTCGTGGACAAAACCCTGATTGACGGTTTCATCCAGGTTTCCGACGAAGAAGCGATCGAAACCGCAAGACTTCTTGCCCGGACAGAGGGAGTCTTTGCCGGTTTCTCTTCCGGTGCGAATGTTTGCGCGGCTTTGAAACTTCTCAGAGGAAGAGAGCGGGGGAAAAACATCGTCCTGACGCTCAACGACAGCGGCCTCAAGTACCTCAGCACGGACCTCTACGAGGATATTTGATCCACCGCGTGCGGCGACAAAGAAAAAACCGGCAGGGAATTCCCTCAAACAAACGGCGGGAGGCGATAAAGTTGCTTAACAAACTGACCGTAACCGTTTTGGCGGAAGATAGTGTCCCTTACGAAAGCCCGCTTCTGGGCCAGCACGGGGTGTCCTACTGGCTAGTGGCGGAAAGTGATGGAATCACCAAAAGGATCCTGGTCGATGTCGGACAGAACCCGGACGGCCTGCTTTACAACATTGGGAAGCTCGGCATCCCTCTCGCGGAGACCGATGCGATCGTGCTGACCCACTGCCATTACGACCACACCCGGGGGTTGACCCGGATCCTACAAGCGATCGGCAAAAAAGACGTGCCTGTCATCGCTCACCCGGCACTCTTCAGGCTGAATTTCGTTACTTCCCCGTTTTTCCAGCATGTCGGGGTAATGTCGGGCGATAAACCAGAAGATCTTCGAGCAGCAGGCGCTGAGCTAGTCCTGGTTTCCGGCCCTCTCCAGCTGATGCCGGGACTTTCCACCACGGGGGAAGTCCCCCGGGTCACCGATTTTGAAGAAGTGGGCATCGCACTTTCCACGCTGGACGAAGAAGGGCAAGTGGTCCCTGACAGCATGCCGGATGACCTTTCCCTTGCAGCAAGGATCGAAGGCAAGGGGCTTGTCGTCATCACGGGGTGCAGCCATGCGGGGATCATCAACATCCTGAGGCATGAGGTGCATCCCGGCGACAAACTGGAAGCCGTCATCGGAGGATTCCACCTTGTCGAGGCCTCGGAGGACCGGATCGAAAGGACCGTCCAGGCCCTGGCGAACTACTCCCCCGCTCTCGTCGCCGCCGGTCACTGCACGGGATTCAGGGCCCAGGCCGCTCTTTACCGAGTTCTAGGGAAGCGCTTTTCAACCCTGGGGTCGGGAACCACGTTTTGTTTCTCCTGAAGTTCCGGGCCCTGCGAACCTGTTGCTGTTACAATCCTGAAACACATTCGTAAGATCCGTTTTTCTCCATCCCGTGTATCTTTCGGAAAGAAAGGCAAGCTTTGTTTGAAACGGGGGACCGAAAGATGAGCGGAAAAAAGGTGCGGGTTCTTTTCCTATGCGGCCATAACAGCGCGAGAAGCCAGATGGCGGAAGCCTTCCTCAAGGAGATCGGGGGAGAGGCCTTTGAAGTGGAGAGCGCCGGCCTTGAGCTGGCGGACAGGATCAACCCTCTGGTCGTCGAGGTCATGAAAGAAACCGGGATCGACCTGAGCGGAAAGTCCATGCAGCGAGTTTTCGACCTGTTCCAGCAGGGACGGCTTTATGATTACGTGATCGCTGTCTGCGACGCCGCCAAGGCAGGAAAATGCCCCGTCTTCCCCGGGGTTTGCAAAAGGCTTCATTGGCCCTTCGAGGACCCTGCCGGCCTGGAAGGCAGTTGGCAGGAAAAGCTGGAAAAAACCCGCCAGATTCGAGACCAGATCCGTCAAAAGGTTGAGAGCTGGGTTGAGGAACTGGTCAAGGAAGGCGTCCTGAACCGCTGATCCGGGTTCGGAATCATGCGAAAGGCCCCGGTTGGTCAGGCCGGAGCCTTTCAGGAGGTGGTGGTACGGATTTGAGGTTGGAGGTACTCTATCACATCCGATTTAATAATGCAAGTGAATGGCTGAATAGACGCTTTTGTGAATCATCGGACGAACTGCACGACGGCAACTGATCGGTTTCAAACCAGAAATCCCTCGGGCAGGGGATCTGTGGGATCCAGGACGAGATGGCTAAAACCGGTGATCCAGGCCGAGCCGGTGATTCTTGGAATAATCCCCCGTTTTTCCCCAACTTGAACGGTCCCATCGATCGTTCCCCTGAACCGCGTACCGATGATGCTTCCGTTGTCCAGTTCCTCTTCAGGCCCCATTTGCCCCCGCCCAAACAAGAGAGCCATTCGGGCCGAGGTTCCCGTTCCGCAGGGAGACCGATCCACGGCCCCGTCGGCAAAAACGCATACTTCCCGGGATCTCCATCCCCGTTCCGTCCGTTCCGTCCGTCCCGTGATGATTGTCCCGTACAATTCGTTGATCTGGGGGCACTCTGGATGAACAAGCCTGAGATTCTCGCTGCCCCAATTTTTCAGGATCATCGCCTTTCGAGCCAGTTCGTCAGCGTTTTCGGGCCGGATCTCCATCCCCAGTTTTTCGGCCTCGATAAAGAGATAGAAGTCCCCTCCATAGGAAATGGCGAATTCAACTTCCCCGATCCCGGGCACGAATGCCTGAACATGGTCCTCGTAAAGGAAGGACGGGACGTTCCGGAACGAAACCTCCTTCACGTACCCTTCCTCAACGTGGGCGTCTACCGTGACCCTTCCCGCCGGGGTATCGATTCGCACGGTGTTTTTCCCCTCTATCGCCGGGATCATTCCGGTTTCCAGGACGACCTTCACCACTCCGATCGTGCCGTGGCCGCACATCGTCGCCTGCCCGGTGGTATGGGTGAACAACACGCCGAAATCTCCGTCCTTGGAAGCCGGAGGAGTGACGATGCATCCGAACATGTCCCTGTGCCCTCGTGGTTCCCTCATGATCAAGTTGCGGATCCCGTCAAGATTTTTCCCGAACCATTCAAATCGTTCCAGCATGGTTTCGCCCTTGATTGGCGGCAGTCCGGAGGTGACAACCCGGATGGGCTCTCCGGCCGTGTGCGCATCCACGACAGAGATGAAGTGTTTGAAACGGATCATGAACAGGCCCTCCTTCTTTTTAGTTGCATCCGCAGGGTTCATCAGGGAGAATAGGGTTATTTCCATCGAACTTCAACCCTCCAACGAAAGAGGAGCTGCATCCATCGCATGGATTTCCCCGAAACCCTTCGAGCGCTGCGGAGCCAGAACTACAGGCTTTTTTTCATGGCCCAGTCCATCTCGCTATCAGGCTTGTGGATGCATCGCGTCGCGATGGGCTGGCTGGTTTTCCGTCTGACCGGTTCCAATAGCGCGCTGGGGGTCATGGATTTTGCGGCTTCGGTGCCTATTTTTCTTCTATCCCCATTTGCCGGGGCCCTGATCGAACGGTGGGACCTGAGAAAGACCCTTTTCCGCTGCCAGGCCGCCTGCATGGGAGTGGCCCTGGCTCTTTCCTTCCTGACGCTGACCGGCATCGTCACGTTCAGGATGGTCGCTTGCCTGGCCCTCCTCCTGGGCCTGATCGACGCTTTCGAACTCCCCTGCCGGTATTCACTCGTCTCTTATCTGGTGGACCGGAAAGAGGATCTTTCAAACGCGGTGGCACTGAATTCGGTCGTTTTCAACGTTGCCCGTATGATCGGCCCTACGATCGCCGGGTTCGTGATCCAGCTTTTCGGAGAGGGGATCTGCTTTCTCATGAACGGCCTTGCGTACTCGACGACCCTTTACGCGGTCCGTTCGATGAAAATGGAACGGCCTCCCGTGGGAATAGCACGTGGGGCAAAAAGCAAACCTTTCGAGGACATGCTCGAGGGATTTCGCCTCGCACGCGATTTCGCTCCTGCACGATACCTGCTTATCCTCATCGCCCTCACCGGTTTTTTCGCGTTCCCCAGTCTCGTCCTGATGCCCGCGATGGCAAAGGCGGTTCTCGGCGGAACCCCGAAAACCCTGGGATTTCTCCTCATGGGAGTCGCCATCGGGGCATTGACCGGATCCCTGCTGATGGCCTCCCTTCGATCCGGCATCCAACTGGATCGCTGGTGCACGAGGTCCTGTATCGGTTTTGGCGTTTCGGTCCTCCTCTTTTCGTTCTCCCGGAGCATCCCGGTGGGAATCCTGCTCGCCGCCCCAGTGGGTTTCTGCATGGTGGTGAGCACGATTAGCTGCAACACGCTCCTCCAGACCATGGTCCCCCGTGAAAGCAGAAGCCGCATGATGGCCCTTTACACGTTCGCGATCCTGGGCCTTCCGCCCTTCGGAAGCCTCCTGGCAGGAAAGCTCGGAGACCTTGTCGGAACCGGCTGGTCCCTTTCCATCTGCGGACTCTTGTGCACCGGCTTCTCATTTCTCCTGATGAAAAAGCTTGCCAGGCTCGAAGGAGAAATCCTGCAGGCGCTTGAATCCTAAACAGAGAAGGGCAGGACTCCCTTCCCTTCAAGGGTGGCCTGCCCTTCTCTGCCCTTTGGTTCTTTTCGCTTGAGCGCGATCCCTTCCCTTACGGCCAGATGCCGCGGAACCGCATGGCAGATATGATCCGGCTCATCGCCCTCACGTAGGTGGCCTGACGCATCCGGATTCCCTGCTGCTTCTTGATCTTCCAGATCTCATGGAACGCGTGGGTCAGGCGCTCGTCCAGCTTCTCATGCACCGTCTTCTCCGTCCAGAAGTCTCCAGTCCGCCCCTGGATCCACTCAAAACAGCTCACCGTTACCCCGCCGGAGTTCGCCAGCACATCCGGGACCACCAGGGCTCCAGCTTCTTCCAGGATCGCGTCCGCCTCCGGCGTCGTCGGCCCGTTTGCCAGCTCCAGGACCACTTTCGCGTTTACCTTCGCCGCGTTTGACTCGTTGATGACTCCCTCAAGCGCCGCCGGAATCAGGATATCCGCCCGGACTTCCAGAACTTCTTCATTCGTCAGCCGATCCCCCCCGGGGAAATCCGCCACTGTCCCGCTGACCTTTTTATGCTTCATCAGTTCCTCGTAGTTCAAACCCTTCGGGTTGTACGTCCCTCCCTTGCTATCCGAAGCCGCCACCACCGTGATCCCGATCTCACTGTACAGAGAGTGGGCAAAGCTTCCCGCGTTCCCGTATCCCTGCACGATGGCCGTTAGCGGTTTCCCGAAAAGCCCAAGCTCCTTCAGCGCTTCCCTCAGAACGTACATGCCCCCCCGCGCCGTCGCGTCCCCACGACCGAGGGATCCTCCAATCTCCAGCGGCTTCCCCGTGTAGCACGAAGGCTCGCTCCACCCTTTCACCTTCTCGTAGGTGTCCAAAAACCACGACATCACCTGCGGGTTCGTGTACACGTCCGGCGCCGGGATATCGATGTCCGTCCCCATGAAACGCGCGATTCCCAGGGCGTACCCTCGGCTCAGCCTCTCCAGCTCTGCCTTGGAAAGCTCCCGCGGCGCGATCCGGACTCCTCCCTTGCCTCCTCCGTACGGCAGCATTGCCGTGGCGCACTTGATCGACATCCACGCCGACAGCGCCATGACCTCGTCCTTCGACACGTTCGGATGGTACCGCACTCCTCCCTTGTAGGGGCCCAGCGCGTTGTTGTGGTGGCTCCTCCAGCCCTTCACCACCTTCACCGTTCCGTCTTCCAGCCGAAGCGGAATCGTGATCTCCAGCACTTCCTTCGGCTCCTTCAGGATATCGATGAATTCCTGCTCCACGTTCAGGTACGGCACCGCTTCGTCCACCTGTTTCAGGAACATCTCGTACGGATTCATCTTCGACATGCCTGCATCCTCCTCTGTTTTCCAGTTTGAGAGCCCCAGGCACCATTTGAAATCAACCGAGTCCCGTCTTTGAAAATCCCCCCTCCCGAAAAGATTCCCTGATTATTCATTGTGTATTCGTCATAAACCAGCGCTATTATACCTCTCTCATCCTCTATCGAAATAAACTATAAATTAAGTTTCGCGTTTATGCAATAAAACCACGTGCTCAACCCCGCCGGCGCCGCTTTAATTTCCTCAGCAGCTCTTTTTTTTGATCGATCCAGGATATGTCTTTCTTTTGCGGAGCGAACGAGAGCACCTTCAGCGGTCCGGGGCCTTGCCCGTGTTCTGGGAAACGTGTTCGGTGTTCGGCGGGACATGCGTCCGGCCGCAGGAGGAGACCCGCCGAGTCCGCCAAGGATCAGAGATCAATCCTTGAGAAACAGACTCTTCCGGTTCAAATCGACACGCGGTGAAATCAGGTGGATCGCCGTTTCTTCCAGAGCCGCCAGGACACTGATTCCAAAAGCTGGAAGGATGACATGGGCCGGCTTGAAGACCAGCAGGAGGAGAGGGCTAACGTAAACGGCCAGGCCGGTCAGCTTGTTCCCCCAGGTATGCAGGCCGAAAACGACCTGGTGGAACTTCCGCAAGGCAATGACCATGTTGACTAGCCGAATGAAAAGCACGATCAAAAGACAGGGCAGGAAGGGTTTCAATTCGGCCCACATTTTCAGGATCAGGACTGCGAAGATCGCTCCAAAGAGGAACAGATCGGCAACCGAATCCAGCCGGGCCCCCAAGAGACTTTGGGATTTTGTCCGGCGCGCGACCATCCCGTCCAGCAGGTCGCTTAAGCCGCTTGCCAGGTAAAGAGCGACAAAAACGACCGTGCGGTCCCTCATCGGGATCATCAGCAGCGAGAGTACGATGCGGCTCATGGAAATCAGGTTCGCAAGGGATTGGAATTTCACCGGCATCCCTCCCGCAATCTTTTACCGAAATCCACCGCAGGATCCTCTCTTTGGCTCCGTTTCGATTTGGCAGGAACGCCGCCGGCTTGCTCGACCCCGACGGCCCCCGGCTCAAACCCAAAGGGAAACCACGCTCAGGATTCCAAAACAGCCGATGATGCAGCCTGAAAACCGATTCACCCACTTCAGCCGCCCGGGATCAAACCGACCCCGAAGCAGGCTGACGCTGCCGCTCAGCGCAAGCCACCAGAGAGCTGATCCCGACACGACTCCCAGCACCATCATTCCTGCAAGCGGCACGTTTCCGCCTGCCGCACCGATGCCCAGGCCAGCAAAGACCGCACCAAACGAAAGGATCGTCATCGGATTCGCGACCGTCAGGAAAAAAACCGAAACGTAATCGAGAAGGTAGCCTCTCTCCTCCTCCCCTCCTGTAGGACCTGAAGGAACGGTTTTGAACGCGGAAAAACCCAGGAAGAGGAGGAAAAGCCCGCCGAACAGACGGAGAATGAATTGGTTTTCAAGCAAAAGCGACGAGAGGGCTGTCATCCCGAACGCGGCAAGGCTTCCGTAGAGGCCGTCCGCGGTTGCCGCCCCCATGCCTGACAGGAATCCTCGCATGAGCCCTCCCTCCAGGGTGCGCCGGATGCATAGGACCCCGATCGGACCGACGGGGGCAGCGATGGAAAAGCCTAGAACGGCTCCTTTCAGGAAAAACACCAGTCCTGACGACATCCCTCTCCATCCTTTCCTGGGGGGCAGAGTCTTCTCTTCTGCCCCCGCATCATCCGGGAAAGCCGATCATTCGACTTCGAAAATCCATCCCTCCGGGGCTGGGATGTCCCCGAACTGGATCCCGGTGAGGATCTCGTAAAGCTTTTTCGTCACCGGCCCCACCTCGGTCTCGCTAAAGAAGACGTGGAGTTTTCCCTTGTATTCGATGCCGCCGATCGGAGTGATCACCGCCGCGGTTCCGCAAGCGCCCGCCTCTGCGAACTCGTCCAGCCGATCGATGTAGACGTCCCTTTCTTCCGTTTCCATTCCCAGGATGTCTCGGGCGATCTGGAGGAGCGAGATCTTGGTCACGCTTGGCAGGATCGAGGGGGATTTCGGGGTGACGAACTTCCCGTCCTTCGTGATCCCGAAGAAATTCGCTGCACCGACCTCCTCGATTTTCGTGTGGGTGGCAGGATCCAGGTAGATGCAATCCGCAAACCCCTTCTCCACGGCCAGCTTGTGCGGCAGAAGGCTTCCGGCGTAGTTGCCGCCGACCTTCGCGGCACCGGTTCCAAAGGGCGCCGCCCGGTCGTATTCCGACACGGTGAACTTCACGGGGCTGAGCCCACCCTTGAAATAGGCTCCCACAGGCAAACAGAAAACGCAGAAAATGTATTCGGGAGCCGGGGCTACGCCGATCGTGTCACCCGTTCCGAACAGAAACGGCCTCAGGTAGAGTGTTGCGCCCGTCCCATAGGGCGGGACATAGTCTTCGTTGGCCTTGATGACCTGTTTGCAGGCATCGATGAACCGCTCGACCGGCACCTCGGGCATCAAAATCCTCCTGCAGCTTTCCTGCATCCGCTTGGCGTTCATGTCGGGCCGGAAAAGCTGGATTTTTCCTTCCTTCGTCCGGTAGGCCTTGAGTCCCTCGAAACACGCCTGGCCATAGTGGAGAACGGTCGAAGCCTCGCTGATGCAGAGCCGGTTGTCCTCCACCAGTTTTCCCTCGTCCCACTTGCCGTCCTTCCACCTGGACACGTACCGGAAATCGGTCTTCATGTACGTGAAGCCGAGCCTGGCCCAGTCGAGATTCAGGTTATTTCCCATTTTTCTCCCCCCTTGGCTTGCCAAGAAATTCTGGATCGTTTTTCCATTTTACCCTGTGATTCATTTTCCATTCCAGGGTTCCTTTAGGGGTTCAGGTCCTGAGGGGCATGGATTATCCTATCGAAGGCAGTCGCCGGATTTTGAGTCGAGGAGGTCAGTCTCGGGAATGAGGGGGAAAAAATGGATCAGGGAAGAACCAATGGATTCCGGAGGATTCATTGAATGTCTGCTCGATCTTTCCGGCGGCCTCCCCGAAAGTGATGTCTGGCTCGTCGTGGATCTTTTCCGTGCCACCACCACCCTGGCCAGTTTTTTCGAGCACGGCGGGAAATGCTGCAGGCTTGCGGAGGAAGTCGAAGAGGCCTTCTCGCTCAAAAAGCTTCTGGGCCCCGGCTGGATCCTTGCCGGGGAAAGGAACTCCCTGCCGCCTGAGGGATTCGACCTTGGAAATTCCCCAAGGGCCTTCCTCTTCCTTGATCCCGGGAAGTGGGAGGGGCTGATCCTCACCACGACCAACGGAACCAGGGGATTGTTGAGAGCATCAAGGCAAGGCGGGACGGTTTTCGCCGCATGTGCCCAAAACGCCGGCGCGGCGGCGGGAAAGGCAAGCGCTTCCGGAAGCAGGATTACGATTCTTTGCTGCGGGCAAAAGGGCAAACCGGCCCTGGAAGACACTTTGTGCGCGGGGCTGCTGGTCGAACGCCTTCTGTCCGAATCGGACAGGCGGTCCCTTGGGAATGGGGCCCGCGAGGCCTTGGCCGCCTGGGTGAAATCCGGGAGGACCCTAGAAGCCGCGAAGGAATCGGAACACGCCCGACGGCTGGTTGAATTGGGGTTCTCCGAAGATCTCGATTTCTGTTGCCAAATCGACGGGTTCCAGGCCGTTCCAAGGGTGGCCTCCCCGCAGGGGCTCATTCTATCCTGACAGGGGCCCCCCTTGGGAGGCCCCCTGTCTCTCCGGCGACACTTCCCGCGGGAGAATCACCGGGAATGCCGCTTTTTCCCCCAACCGCGGGTTTCGGGAAAATCGCGGTTGTTTTTTGCCTTGGCCAATTTCCTGGCGTTTTTGATCCCGCCCACCTCGGCGAACATCGCCTCGATTTTTTCAGCCTCGATCTGCCGGGAATTGAGCCCCTCGTATTTCGATTCCTTTTTCAGCTTCAGATAGCTGGAAAGCCGTTCGGCGGAAAGAAGGCCTTCGCGAATGGCCTGCTGCACCGAGCATCCCGGTTCGCACGTGTGGGTGCAATCGCTAAACCTGCATCGGGCAGCATATTCCCCGATGTCCGAAAAGGCCCTGTCAAGGTCTGCGGTTTCAATTCCAATCTCCCTCATCCCCGGCGTATCGATCACCGCGCCTCCGTCGGCCAGGACCAGGAGATCCCGCCTCGTGGTCGTATGACGACCCCGGTCATCGCTTCGGATCTCCCCCGTCGGAAGGGCCTCCCGGTGTAAGAGCCGGTTGATCAGGGTAGACTTGCCGACCCCCGACGAACCGATAAACGCAACAGTTTTGCCTTTTCCCAGGTAAGCCCGGATTGGGAAGTCCCCTTCCGCCGTCATGCTGGAGGTGACGACGACATCGACTCCGCAAGCGACCTTTTCCAGTTCCTGCAGCCTTTCCTGAAGATTCGCTCCCGGGAGGTCTGCCTTCGTCAAAACAATGACCGGAACGGCCCGACTGTCCCAGGCAATGCCAAGAAAGCGTTCCAACCTGCGCAGGTTGAAATCCTTGTTGAGTGACATGCAGAGAAACACCGTGTCGATGTTTGCGGCGACCACCTGCACTGCGTTCGAAGTTCCGGCTGCCTTCCGGATGAAGGCGCTTTTCCTGGTCAACACGTGATGAATGATCGCGTTGCCGAAATGGTTTTCTTTCCGGTCGAGCATCACGAAGTCACCGACTGCCGGGAAATCTGTCATCTTTTTTACCTGGAACCGGAATTTCCCGGAAATTTCCGCCGAACACTCCCCTTCTTCCGTGACAACCTGGTAAAAATCCCGGTGTTGAGAAACCACCCGGCCGACAAACAAACCCGGATATCCTGAAGCCTCAGTCAAAAACCACTCGCTGAGACCGAGATTTTCCATCTGGTTCTTCTTCATTTCCAACCGAATCTCCTCCCAAAAAGTTTTTTCGAACCCTGGGAGGTGAAACCCTTAACTCAGGCGGGATCCCACCTCCCCGCCTGGGACCGTCTCCATTCCATAGTTCCTCGACATACCATCCACCCCTTAAAAAACTTGAAAAATCCCTTAACAACCAACTCCCAAGATTTATACACCCTACTGGGGAGTTTGACATTGATCGCCCCTTTTTGCTCCCTATCCGTGTATTCTTTAGACACTAACTTTACCTATTGCATTGTTAGCCTTTTTCTCCTATAATCCTTTTTGCGAGGTAGGACTTGTATGGCAGCCGTTGCAAAGCAGACCACGGTTTTAGCGGCAGCGATGCCGTTAAAATTGAGGAAAAGCCAAGCAAACCATGGTACGGTCTGTCAGAACAAATTGGGGGGCTTTCCTCCCGGTGCGGCGAGTGCTCACGAGAGGAAATCCAGCTTGAAAGGGTAAGGTGCGGCTCGTATGGGTGCGGCACAGCCCGACAGGCAGGAACCGATCTAGAAAAGATGCGGTTCTCTATCTCGCAAAGGGTCCTGGGTGGAAAATCTGGGACCCTTGTTCTTTGCCCTTTCCCAGAACCCGCCCGCTCTCCAAGCGTCTTTGCCGGATTATTCGATTGCACTCTTGCCGCTGCCAGTTTTTTCCTCGAGTGAATAGACATCGGTCCGCCTGTGCCTGAGCAGGGGAAGCTGATCCCTCACTTCCTGGACTTTGGAAAGGTCCAGTTCCGTGATTCGAACCTCCGGCTTTTCTTCCATCTGGCTGACAACCTGCCCCCAGGGATCCGTGATGATGCTGTGCCCCCAAGAAACGTAAAAGGCCCCTTCTTCCCTGGCCGGAGCGGTTCCGACCGCGAAAACCTGGTTGTTCAGGGCCTGGGAGCGGAACATCGTTTCCCAGTGGGTCGGTCCCGTGGTCATGTTGAAGGCAGCCGGCACGAGGATCAACTGCGCTCCCCTGAGGGCCATCAGGCGCCCCAGCTCGGGGAAACGGAAATCGTAGCAGACGCAGAGGCCGAACGTTCCGAACTCGGTCTCAAAGGTGGTGACCGTGTTTCCGGCCGAAAGCGTCTCGGATTCCCTGAACCGTTGCCCACCCTTCACGTCGATGTCAAAAAGGTGCATCTTGCGGTGCTTGGCGATTTGCCTGCCCGCCCTGTCGAAAACATAGGCCGTGTTGAAAACTCTCCCTGAGCCATCTTTCTCGGGCATCGATCCCGCGGAAAGATACAGGTTGTATTTCCGGGCGATCGCCGAACAGGCCTCCCAGATGGGCCCCCCTTCCTCCTCCGCGTAGCGAGGGAAATTCTCTGTCTTGTAGGGACAGCAAAACATTTCCGGCAGGGCAACGAGATCCACCTTCATCGAAACGAGTTCGCGGACCGTCCGTTCCACGAGGGCCATTGTTTCGCCCTTATCCCCCGGAACCGGCAACTGGCATTGGGCGATTTTCAGCTTGGACGTCGCTGTTTCTCCTTTCACACGGATTGCCAAAGCAGGCGAAGGTCTTCCCTCTCTCGGAAAGCCGGCTAATTCCCATATTTGCCCGTCAGTTTTGCCTCGGCGAGGACATGTCCTTTCATCGCATTCAACAGCGCGCGTTTTGAGCATCCAGCATCAAGCTCGATCCTGGAGTCCAGCGCAAAAAGCCGAAACACGTACCGGTGGACCCCGCTTGGGGGGGAGGGGCCCCCGTATCCAACCTTTTCAAAATCGTTCAACCCCTGGCGAGTTCCATCGGGAAGTTCTTCATCCCTTGGAAAGTTCTCCATTAGCCCTGTCACGGAAACGGGGATGTTGAAAACAACCCAATGGGTCCAACCCCTTGCGTCTGGGTCGTCCATGATGAGGGCAAACGACTCGGTTCTTTCGGGAAAACCCGACCACTGCAAAGCTGGAGAGATGTTCCCGTTTTTATAACCAGAATTTAGGGGCATTCTCTCTCCATCGAGGAATGCCGGACTCGTCAGGGTCAGTGCCCCGGCCTCAGCGACCGGAAGCAGAAGGATACCGAAAACCACGAAAAACAGCTTCAGGGCCTTTTTCATCCTCTACCACCGCCTTTCCGTTGTTAGCCTTTCAAAACGGCAACCAACAGGTTTTCTCAACCCAGGTTCCAGCAATCCCATGATTCTTTGACTTTACCCGCCCGAACAATCTACAATTTTTTAAAGAGATACCATGTTTTTGAGCCTTTTTCATGAAACGGAGGACCCTCGGCCCTCCCTGAAAAAGGAGCGGACCGTGCAGAAGGGTCCAACCAAGACCGGGGGACTTTAAATTCCTGCGTTCACTTGCTGGACGCCGAGTTCGATTTTTGAACGATCTTCTGCAGCCCATTCCCTAAGACCTGGAAGGAGGTTTTTCGATGGAACGACTTCTGGTTTCAGACCTGGATACCCCCTGTTTACTGGTCGACCTGGACCGAATGGAGCGGAACCTCAGGTTCATGCAGGAAAAGGCCAACCTCGCCGGGGTGAAATTGCGGCCTCATGCAAAAACACACCGGACCCCTGCGATTGCCCGGATACAACTTGAAATGGGAGCAACCGGGATCACGGTCGCAAAGCTTGGAGAAGCCGAGGTTATGGCTTCAGAGGGAATAGACGACATTTTCATTGCCAACGAAATTGTCGGGCCAATCAAGCTGGAAAGACTCCGGGCGCTGGCAAGAAGAGTCAGGCGCCTGGCGGTCGGAGTCGACCACCCGTTTCACATCCAGGCCCTGTCGCGGGTCATGGCCGGAGAGTCCCGTGCACTTGACGTCCTGATCGATGTCGAGACCGGGGATCCACGTACCGGGGTCCACCCAGGGAACCCCACCCTGGAACTGGCGAGGCAGGTCGAACAGGCCCCAGGCCTTCGCCTCAGGGGGATCTACACGCACGACGGGCAAAGTTACGACGCCGCGACACTGGACGAAGTCAGGCAAATTAACCGGCAGAGCCAAACCCTCATGCTGGAAACCGCCGAATTGCTAAGATCGTCTGGAATCCCGGTAGAGGAGGTTTCCGTCGGCTCAACACCCTCCCTGCTGGTTGACGGGATCCTGCCCGGTATAACGGAAATCCGCCCCGGAACGTACGTCTTCCTGGACGCGGACCAGGCCCAGGTGCTGGGCACCTATGCCTTTTGCGCTCAAACCGTGCTCGCAACGGTCATCAGCCGGCCAACCCCGGAGCGTGTCGTCCTCGACGCGGGGACAAAAGCTTTGACCTACTACGTCCAGGAAACAGGCATCACCCGTTCGGCCGGTCACGGAAGGCTCAAGGACCACCCCGACATTGTCCTGAACCGGATGTCCGACGAACATTCCTCGTTCGACATCCCAGGAGGTTCAGGGCTCGATTTCTCCATCGGTCAAAAAATGGAAATCATCCCGAACCATGCCTGCCCGACCACAAACCTTTACGATTTCATCCATGGGATCCGCCAGGGCCATTTGGAAATCACGTGGCCCGTCCTTGCCCGAGGGAAATCACAATAACGGCAGGCTGGATTCAGGACTCTTTGGCGTCAACCTGACAATCGGTCGGTTCTAGGCCAGCATTCTCTAAGCCCCCCTTCCGTGGCGCCGAAAGAACCGGTCAGTAAAACAACCTGAGAGAAAATGCGGGTTTTTCCCGATGAGAGATGAACAGGCGGAGGATATGCTTGCACTGTTGCGAGACCCACGCAGTACAAGACCCATCCCATCGATTAAGGCCCCGGCTTCTACCCCCTTGCCGGGGCCTTTTGCCTGTCCATGAATCCGTATTTTTGGTAGGATTCACTGGAACGTTTTTTCAGTTCCACCCTTAACAGCGAAGGAGGGATTTTCTTGACAAGTGTTCCTTTCTGCACCTGCGTCGACCACGAATGCCCCGCTCACCCGGTCAATCACGACAAAGGCTGCACTCCTTGCATCGCGAAGAACCTTGCGGAAAAATGCATCCCCGTCTGCTTCTATCGAAAGATCCAACCGGACATGGACCGGAAACAGGACTACTCCTTCAGGGGATTTGCCAAGTTCGTGGAAAAATGGGAGGAGAAATAGAAAACCTTTCCCCTCCCTGAATCAACGATCCGCCTAGAGATCCTTCTTCATTTCCTCGAACTGTTCTTTTGTGATCTCCCCCTTGGCATCCCTCCGTTTCAGGACGTCCAAGGGGGTTTCTTCCTGTCTTTTCTTCAAGAGCACGTAAAAAACGGCCAACACCAGCAGGAGCAGAATCAGCATCATGAACATCCTCCCGGGCCCCCAACCCCAGGGGGACCTCCATCCGCCGTAACCGGCGGCTTCCGCAATCCCTTGTTGAGGATCCTTCTGTCAAAGGGGACCTGGAGGTAGTGTCCAGTATCTTTCGCACTTTCGTTTAGGTTCAGGCAGACAAGCCCTCGAGTAGGGCGGTCCAATCTTCTTGGGCTAGAGGCTCATCGGCAACTCCAGGGCCTTCTCCTCCTGTTCCCGCT